>OCZT010002502.1_pt1 | contig 18985 bp, 12 predicted proteins | sample 1539031 | NCBI WGS metagenome assembly OCZT01 (sample SAMEA3539308, study PRJEB22396) | soil metagenome | biome: tundra; feature: field; material: soil | place: USA | collected 2010-05 | depth 0.15 m | reverse complement strand
CAATCCAATTGTGGAAGTGGGGAGCCCGGTGTCAAGGGTCGAGATGAACGCAAAAGGCGCGCCCTTGACACCGGCCTGCCCACACCGACGCCTCTCTACGCGATTTTCACGGCCAAGGGCCGTAAAAATCGCCTTGACAAAGCCGACGCAGTCATACACGGCCAATATTCTTGAGCCGTACAAATGTGAGATCGCTTGATGTGGCGCAGGTGGGAGAGGCGTTGTATTATTTTTCAGCTGGATTTTCTTACCTCAAACAGAGTGATTCCACTTCGTGTTTGAGTGTGGATCGGCGGTTGCTGAGACTTGAGAGCCGCGTAGCGGCACGAGTTAGCCTCCTGGCGGCCTTCTGATACCTTGGAATCCATCGTGGCGTTGCAGAGGCGCAAACGAGAACTGGCATTCTCGTTCTATCGCGGAGTATCGGGCTGGTGAAAAATAGCCTGATCGGCCTCGCAACCTGCAATATTTCACTCGCCTTAAAATGGGCAGAGATTGGCCAGTTAAACCGCCCATCCGGAAATTACTCCGTGTGCAGAAAATATCTCGCCGCCAGCGCACAATGGGAAATGAGGTGAGCGCGCAATGAACCCTGGGTTGACCACCGGCTGGGATTCCTGACGATTCAGGCCGATAAAACCCCGATAAGTGCGCCTTACCAGCCACGCTTTTGGGGTTTAAACCATCGGGATTATGGAAGTTACGGCCAAATCCAGGTACCCTCCCCCCCGGGGGTCACTTCGCCTTGTGTTCGCCTTCAATGCCGTGGAGCGCCTCACGCGGTCCCTGGCAGTGCAATGCAATCCTGGTCGTATCACCGGCTATGCGGAATAACCCGTTTTTCAAAGTGTAGAATCCTGCTGTCAGGAGCGCGGAATGCGGCGTTTACGCTACCACGCCGCCATGAGCCTTGACGGCTTCACCGCGGGTCTGCTGGCTGCTTGATCATCGGGCCTTCGGTCATCGATCTGCACAAACAACGAGAGGCGGATGCATTGCATCCGCCTCTTCGTCTTCAATCGAGATTCGGTCCCGTTCAGAACCGGTACACCACGCCGATGCCCGCGCGTGAATTGCGGCGCATGTGCGGCGAGTTGCCCAATTGGGGCGTGTTATTTGTCACGGAGAACGAAGAGGCAATGTCGTCGCCCGATGCTCGCAACGCGAAGCGCTTGCTCATGGAGTACTCGACTCCTCCGCCGGCGCCACCCGCGAATGAGACTTTGGGAGTCTCGCCTTCCCCGCCCGTATGTTCGCCGCCGATGAGTGCGCGAAGGAAAATGCTGAAGCGGTCGGAAAGCGGCGCATGCAGCTCGGGTCCAAACAGCACCATATCCACCGTGGGAGTTCCGGGATTGCCCGTAGCCACGGAGTGCGGATAATACGCGCCATCGGCGGTGAGCGCGAAGAACCGGCCCCAATCGCGCGAGACCGCAAGGTTCACTCCCATCAGGCCGTAGCGCGACTGGTTCACCTGGTTCAGGCTGGTGTATCCCCCGCCCACGTAAACCTCGTACTTGTACGTGGGCTCAGCTCGCTCCGCACGAGTTCCACGATCGGGGGCAATCTGGCCTGTCGCGGCCAGGGGCATCAGCGCGGCCGGAACCACGGCCAAAATCGAAACCAACCACTTCCTCTTCAATGTACGAGTCTCCTCAAAACCATCCGAACTTGCCGGCTGCTCCCCGGGGGTTTCCCGCGAGCAGGCGCCGTAACTTTGATCCGGTACCTTCATAGACTATCCTCTCCCCCCCGGTTCCATGAAGTGAGGGTCCCGCATCAACCCATCGCGCAGCCCTCACTCAATGCGCCTGCACCTGCACGGGGTCAGTCAGATAGACATTCGCTCCGGATCCTTCACTGATTGTGACGGCCACTCCGCCGGGAAGATAGCGGGCAATCACCTCGCGAAGCTGCCATTCCAGCTTCCACCCATCTTCGATGGCCACAATGGTGTAGTGGCCCGCAGGCACATCGCGCAGAGAAAAGCTGCCGTCGGAGTCCGATTGATCGCGCCGAACCAGCGCCTGGTAAGCCCGGGGCTCTTTGGGAACCAGCACAATCATGGCGCCCGCCACACCTTTGCTGCTCCTGCGGGCAAATCCCAGGACGCGCGTCTTGGCCAGGCTCACCGCTGCCACCATCGTCAAGGGCCGGTCCCGGACCGCAAACTGATTGCCCGCAGTTGTTGCTCCGCCAGCCGAAATCGCAACTACGGGCAACACCGGTCCTCCACTGTAGACTGAAAGGCCCCAGACGCCGGGCGCCACCGCATCGAACCGAAACTGGCCCTTGTGCGCGATCTGCATCAGGGGCTGGCCGCGGCTGCCGTCGACCGGTTCAAGGATCAAGTTGGCCTCGTCGGGCAGCGTTCCGCCGCCAATGGCCCGCAGCGATCCGGCCACGCTTACCGCGGGAGTACCCGCGCCGGGGTCAACGTCCAGGTTGGCTGTTGCATCCAGACTCGCAATGCGCGGCGGGTCGCCCTGGGATAGCTCGTAGTGCCCGGGCGCGACTCCGTCGAATTCCACGGTCCCCGTCTTGAGCGAGTCCAGAAACCCGGCGCTCACGGCTGAAATCTGTACCCCAAACACGGTCTGCCGCAGTTCGGGCCGCGCAATGCCACGGCCTTGCCTAAGCGGCGTCGCCACCTTCAAATGCAGCGCCGGAACGGCATGGAGATTGATGTCCGCCTCCTCACGACTACCGCCCGCCAGCACGATTGACGAAGCGGAGGCCTCATCTGTGGTGGAGTCGAAGTACGTGACTGGATAGGCCACGTCAAGCACTGCACGCTCGCCGCTCTCGTCCCTGCGCGCAGCATTTCCCTGGCCGTGCATCGCATACCATGGCCATGCGTTCACCGCCAACAGATACTCCCCGGCTGCCAGGTTGCTGAACTCATACGTCCCCGTGTCGTCGGTGGTCGTGCCCTCCACTTGAACCACGCGTCCCGATGCGTGCTGCCGCTGATAGAGCATCACGTTTGCACCCTCGACGGGATCGCCCCCGTCGCTGGTCACTACCCCACGCAACACCGCGCCAGGCGTCAACTTGAACACCAGGTTCTCCGTATCCTGGCCTTCGCCGGTCACAATCGCGCTGTTGAAGTCGTCGTGCTCGTCGTAGAAGGCGGTCCGATAGCCTCGCTTCGAGGCATTCAGCGGATACTTGCCCGCCGCCAGCCGGACCAGGGAGAAGCGCCCGTCGGCATCCGCCTGCACTGACTGGACGATATGGTTGTCTTCCTCCGCCAGCGCCGACACCGTGGCGCGCGGCACCGGCTCGCCCGTCGATGCGTTGACTACGCGCCCGGCAATGCGATAAGAGCCGGTTGCCTTGCGAGGCGTGGTCTGCGCCGGCCCCGCCAGCGAAGCCAGCGCAAGCAATGCCGCAATCGCGACGCGGCCTGCGCGTAAGGGCGCAAACGGTTGCATCATGGTCCCGGCACCTCCACCACAAGATCGCTGGCCGTTCCGGGAGAGAGCGTCACTGCCTGTCCCGGCAGCGCCGCCAGCACCTCTTGATTGCGATACTCCAGCTCCACCGGCGCCGCGAATGTGTACACCTTGTAGGTGCCCGGCGTCAGGTTCCCTACCGTCAGGGTGCCGCCGGTTGTCGGCCTCAGCGTGAACGGCGTCACGTCGGCGGTCGAGTCGAAATCGGGAACCACGTACACGGTGTAGTATGCCTCCTGGCCCACCACAGGGATCGACGCGGCGCCCGGCAGCGAGAGCTTTAGGGTCGCGCAATCGTCGCGCAGCGTCAGCGACATGGGTGCCGTTACGCCGGAGAGTCCCAGCGCCAGCGGTTCGCGCGCCAGGCTCGCTCCTGCGGCGGTGAAAGACGATTCGCACAACCCGCGTTGCGCAAGATTGGTATGAACCCAGTAGGAACCGGGCGCCATGAAGCTTGTCTCCAGAGGGCCCGAGGTGGATCCTTGCGCAAACGTGCTCACCATGCCGTCCGTGATCCAGCCCCCTGTCTGGCTCACGGTTACGAAGACTTCTTCTCTCTGCCCCGCGTTCGACGGTGATTGCCGTTCGGCGTTGTGCATCACGGAGACCTGAATCGGATTGCCGTGCTGGGGCGATAGCGGAACACGGAGATTCGTAACCGCATGCCCCGCAACCGAAAAATCCACCTGGCCCAGCAGCGGCCCTGTCATCGCGTCATCTGAGCCGGCATAGCGTCCATTGGCGAATCGAACCTTCATCTGCGTACTCACTGCGGTCAGCACGAGTGAGTAGGTGCCGTCGGGCAGCATCGCCTGCATGGTGTGGGTCGCCTGGTCGTATTGCGCGGTGTAAGGGAGCTGGCGACCCATGGCGTCCATCACTTGAGCCGTGAAGCTCATTCCAGCCCGGTCCGCCGCCGTAGCCTGGGCCGCGCCCGGCAGCACCGCAGCCGCCCTCACCATGTGAAACGGCTCGAGGGCCAGCGAAATGTTTGCCTGCGCCTGTTGCCCGCCCGACAGCTCAATCTTTGCCGCCCCGGCCAGGTCGTGCGCCTCCGGATAAAACAAAGTTGCATACCCGCTGCGGGCCACGTTGCGATCGCTGCCGGCTTCAACCAGGTTCGTGGCTGGTTCGCTGTCCATCGCGGGCTCAGTGTAGATGGCGTACACACCATCCGCGAGTCCCGCGAAACGGTAGACGCCTTCGCTGTTGGTTCGCGTGGCCGTGGCCGCCTGCCACACGGCCCTGCCTTGCTGCACCGCGCGCCTCAGCAGCATCACGCCGATTCCCTGTGCCGGGTCGCCTGTGGAGAGCTCAACCTGGCCGCGAATGGAGTTGCTGGGCGCCATTGTGAACACCAGGTCAGGCATCTCCGCAGCTACCCAAACGTTGTGCTCGCCGATGGTTGACTCCGCCGCGCCTGCCTTTACGAAACCCGCGGGCATCGCGATCTCATCTCGAAACCCAGGCTTGACGACCTGAAACGCCTGCGGCCCGACGGGTACGCGGGGAATCTCAAATCGGCCGTCGCCGTCGGACAGCGCCCCCGCGGAAGCGTCCCCTTCAATGCGCACCAGCGCGCGCGGCAGCGGTTCACCTGTGGCGGCATTCTTCACCACACCATGCACCGTCGCCAGCGGCCCCGCTTTCGCCTGCGGGGCCGGCGGCTGTTGCGCGTCTTGCTGCTGTTGCTGCGCGGGGTCTGGCTGTTCGGGCGGTTCCTGCGCCGACGCATGAAAAGGACTTGCCACGGCCTGGGCCGCAATCAAAGCCGCGGCCAGCGCAAAAGCCTCAAGCCGGCCCCAACCGCGCAGCCACCGTCGGGGCCGAGGGGTCGTTTGGGGGCCAGATCGTCGGCCAGCGAGGCCTTGGATTGTTCGAGGGTCCACTGTCTATTGTGACGGCTCGGGGCGGGGAAGGGAATCGGGCCGCGAAGAAAATCGGCCCGGTGACCCTCAACTCCGTTCCAGATACCACGGGATATTGATGACCACAATGCGCCGGTTGCCGCGAAGCAGCAGAATCACCTTCAGCATGTCCGCACGGCGGTTGTGGAGCAGATTCTCCCACCAGTGAAGAACCACCAACTCTGGAACCAGAACGCAAACCTTGTGGAATTTGGAGGCGCGCTCCACTTCGAGAATGTAGTCGACCATCGGCTGCAAAACGTAGCGGTAGGGCGATTGCAGCGTTTCAAGCTTGGGCACACACTTGCCGGCCGCGCGCAGAGGGGCGGCCACATTCTTCTCCCAATCGGTACAGATGTCGTCGGTTTCCTCGCTGGTTTGCACGTGCAGGCAGCGAATGTCGTTCGACATGGAGAGCGCAAACGACAGCGCCTTCTCGGTAATGCGGCTCCAGCGATCCACGGGGACAATCACGATTGGCTCCGTGACCTCGGCGGGCACGATGGGGCGATTGAGTGCGGTCTCCCGGGCCACCCGCTTGTAATGCCGATGCACCGCCCGCATCAGCACGATCATCAACGCCACCAGCAGCGCCGTGATCCACGCTCCTTCGACGAACTTGGCCACCAGAACAACGATGGCTGTAATGCCCGTAGCCAATGCACCCAAGCCGTTCACGAAAATTTTGAACGGCGCCCTGCCCTTGCGCTTCCAGTGCATCACCATACCGGCCTGCGACAAGGTGAAGGCCAGGAACGCGCCGATGGCGTACAGGGGAATCAACCGGTCAGTGACGCCTCTGAAGACAATCAGCAGCACCGCGGTGAGCGCCACCAGCACGTAAATGCCCCATGAATAGAGCAGCCGCCGCCCGCGCAGCAGAAAGACGTGTGGCAAGTAGTTGTTGATTGCGATGGCGCGGGTGAGGCGCGGAAAATCGGCAAACGCTGTATTGGCTGAGAGTGCCAGTACCAACAGCACCGACCCGATGGTGAGGAAATAGAACCAGCCATGCCCCATCACGGCCCGCGTCAGCATGGAGAGCACGCTCTCGTAGCCCGGTCCATCGGGTGCAGTGGCGGCAACGCCATAGAAACGGCACAACCAGGCGATCCCAAGCAGCAGAATTGCCAGAAGCACAATGATGATGGTCAGAGTGATCTTGGCGTTTTTGCGCGTGGGATCGCGGAAGGCCATCACGCCGTTGCTTACGGCCTCAACGCCGGTCATGGCCGTGCAGCCCGATGAAAAGACTTTCAGCATGAGCCACCAGCCGATGGCCGCGGAGGCTGTGGGAATGGCCGGAAGCGGCGTCATGGGGTGAGGGTGACCCGCCGCGTGGACCACGTCCCAGGCTCCCACGCCGATCACGATCAGCAGTGTTCCAGCGAACAGGTAGGTGGGAATCATGAATGCCAGTCCGGTGTCGTGGACCCCGCGCATGTTGATGATGGTGAGAAGGAACAATACTCCCAGGCAAAGTTGCAGGGTGTGCGGTTGCAGGCTTGGTACAGCGGAGATGAGCGCACCCACTCCAGCCGAGATGCCCACGGCCGCGGTGAGAATGTAATCGATCATCAGCGCGGCAGCTGCCAGCAGACCAGCGTTCGCGCCCAGATTCTCAGTAGCGACGGTGTAAGAACCGCCGCCGTGGGGATAGGCCTCGATGGTCTGCCGATAGCTGAAGAAGACGATCGTCAGCAGCACTACGATCGCTGCGCTCACGGGAACGATGTAGCGCACTCCGCCCAGTCCCAGCGGAATCAGCAGCGTCAGCGCCGCTTCCGGGCCGTACGCGGCAGAGCTCAGCGCATCCAGCCCAAAGATGGGGATACCGGCGATGGGGCCGATGTGCTCGGCCCGTTCCTCGCTGGTGGCAAGCGGCCTGCCAAACAGGAAATTCAATACGCCAGATGGTTGCATGAGAGTTAGATGTCACACGGCGGTTGGAGTGCAGGGGAAATGCCGTCGAGGGAATTGTCTCACGCAAGCGCCGGGCAGCGGAGGTCTTTGCGGAGGTTGACCATCGGCGGTAGACTTGGCCCGTCCTTTGAATCGTGGTTCGCTCGGCCGCTGCCGCTCGTTTTACTTCGGTGCGGCGCGCAATCCCGCCATTTTTCGTTGTGTGTTTCCGGAGAAACCGTGAAATTTTTCGCCCTGTTCGTTCTTGCCTTCTCGCTTGTTGCATCCGCCCAGCAGTTCACCCGTGGCATTGGCGTCTATCCCGGCGATCCAAAGGAGTACATGGGCCCCGCCCTGGTGGTGGACGCGCCCACCTATCGCAACCTCGCCCTCCATCGGCCGGCGTATCAGTCCAGCGCATACGACTACAACCTCGTCGCGCAACTGGTCACCGACGGCGTCAAGGACCAGGCCCTGCCGTACTGGATTGTCACCTCCACAAGCGATGCGGGCGAGTTGGGAAAGAACCAGCGCGAAGTCTTTCTGGATGGCAATGTCACTTCATCGATTGACGTATCCGGCGATCACCCGTGGGTCGAGTTCGATCTCCAGGGCGGAGCCGCGGCTCCCGAAATCGACCATATCGATCTCTACCTGCGCAAGATCTACGGCCCTCCACCCGCAGGCGGCTGGACCATCGTCGTGTCGGGATCAGATGATGGTGGGAACTGGAAAGAAGTGGGGCGCGCCACAGGAACCTCGTTCCCGGCAATGCGCGACTCCGGGCCGAGCTTCCTTGAGCCCGTTGCGTTCCCTGCGCCGGTGAGCTTCCACTCCTATCGCATTGAATTCTCCGCATCCAGCGTCCGCACCTGGGGAGTCGCGGAGGTGGTGCCCTTCGACAAACAACAGGAAGTGCGCGTTGCCGGCCCAGAACATTTCTCCAGTGCGTGGATGAGCGCGGGCAGTGGCGAAGAATGGGTCTCCGTAGACCTGGGCGCGGTATGCACCTTCGACCGAGTCGCGCTGGCTTGGATTCGCCGCGCCGCCGAGGGATCGATCCAGGTCTCCGACGACAACACGCAGTGGCAGAACCTCCAGCCGTTACCTGCTTCCGGCGGTCCGAATGACGACATTCGTTTGTCAAAGCCGGTGCATGGCCGGTACATCCGCGTCCAGATGACCAAGCCCGCTGAAGCAGGCGGCCGCTACATCCTTAGCGAACTCGAAGTGTACGGACGCGGCGGCCCCGTTGCGCTTCCCAAGCCCGCGGTCACTGCGCGGGCAGACGGCTCTCTTCAACTCGCGGCGGGCAAATGGCGCCTGCAGCGCGCCTCGCTCGTGCCCGCGAATGGCGAGCAGATCTCCGCCACAGGCTTCGCCGACAAGGACTGGATGATCGCCACCGTGCCGGGGACGGTCCTTACCAGCTACCTGAACGACGGCGCCATCGCCGACCCTGATTTCGGCGACAACCAGTACGCAATCTCCGACTCCTTCTTCTGCGCCGACTTCTGGTATCGCGACGAATTTATTGCGCCGGCCGCATCGCATCCGGGCCGGCATTTCTGGCTCAACTTCGACGGCATCAACTGGAAGGCCGAGGTCTATCTCAACGGGAAGCAGGTGGGCCGCATCGGTGGCGGCTACATGCGCGGCCGCTTCGACGTCACCGCTCTCGTGCATCCCGGAGCCGCGAATGCGCTCGCCGTACGCATCATCCGCACTGCCAACCCGGGTGGAACCAAGGATAAGGCGGGCAGAACCGTGAATGGCGGCGCCCTGGGCCGCGACAATCCCACTTACCACGCGTCTGCCGGATGGGACTGGATCTCCACCATCCGCGGCCGCGACACCGGCATCTGGAGCAACGTAACGCTCACCTCCACCGGCGCCGTCACCATCGAAAACCCGCTGGTGACCACGACTCTTCCGCTGCCCGACACCACGCGTGCCGACGTCAGCATTCAAGCCACGGTCCACAACCAGGAGACGCATCCCGTCTCCGGCACGTTGCGTGCGAGCTTCGGCGCCGTCACTGTCGAGTCGCAGGTTACGCTCGATCCCTCTTCGACAAAGACCGTGGAATTTGCGCCCTCCACGCAGCCCGCGCTCAGGCTCACGAACGCGAAGCTCTGGTGGCCGGTTGGCTATGGCGAGCCCAATCTCTACCCCGTCTCCATGAGCTTCGCTGTCGACGGCAAGGTTTCCGACGCAACTTCATTCCAGGCCGGCATTCGGCAGTTCACCTACTCTGAAGAAGGCGGCGTGCTGAAGATCTGGGTCAACGGCCGCCGGTTCATTGCCCGCGGCGGCAACTGGGGCTTCCCCGAATCGATGCTGCGTTATCGTTCGCGCGAGTACGAGACCGCGCTGCGCTATCACCGAGACGAGCATTTCAACATGATTCGCAATTGGGTGGGCCAGACCGGCGACGAAGTCTTCTACGATGCCGCCGACCGCAATGGTGTCGTTGTGTGGCAGGACTTCTGGCTGGCCAATCCCTGGGACGGACCCAACCCGGACGACAACGATCTCTTTCTCACCAACGCGCGCGACTATCTGCTCCGCATTCGCAACCACGCATCGCTGGGCATCTTCTGCGGCCGCAACGAGGGCTTCCCACCGCAGCCCGTCGACGACGGCCTGCGCAACCTTGTCGCCACGCTGGAGCCGGGCTCGCATTACATCTCCAGTTCAGCCGACGGGCCGGTCAGCGGCCATGGCCCCTATCGCGTCCAACCGCTGAAGGCCTACTTCGCCAACGCGCCCGCCAAGCTTCACAGCGAGATGGGTTCACCCAACATCGTCGACATGGAAAGCATGAAGCGCACCATGCCGGCATCTGCCATGTGGCCGCAGGGAAGCCAATGGCCCTTGCATGACTTCTATCCCAAAAATCCATTCAAGGATGCCATCGATCAGCAATACGGCGGCGCCGACAACCTGGCCGACTGGATGTCCCTCGCCCAGTTCGTCGACTACAACGCCTACCGCGGCATGTACGAGGGACAAAGCAAAAATCGTCTCGGCCTCCTCATCTGGATGAGCCATCCCGCGTGGCCTTCGCTGTTATGGCAGACCTACGATTATTTCTTCGACACGGACGCCGGCTACTACGGCGCCAAAAAGGCCGCGGAGCCGCTGCACATCCAGTGGAACGCCGCCACTGACGCCGTGGAAGTGGTGAACTACAGCGCCGGCGATCAACCCGGCCTCAGCGCACATGCCGAAGTGTTGAACATCGACGGCTCTGTGAAGTGGGAGAAGACCGCGAACCTCGACAGCCACGAAGACAGCACCGTCGCGCCCATGCAGATGGAGTTTCCCGCGGGTCTGTCGCGCACCCATTTCATTCGCCTCACGCTGTCGCGGGGCGGCAAAGCGCTTTCTTCCAACTTCTATCTTCACGGCGTCGCGGAAGAGGACTATCAGGGCATTCGCAGCCTGGCTCACGCGAAGGTGGAAGCAAAGACACACGTCACGCAGCATGGCGCCAAGTGGCAAATTACGACGGAATTGCACAACGCTTCCGCTACGCCGGCGTTGATGGTGCGCGTGAAAGCAGTCCGCGAGAAATCGAGTGATCCCATTCTGCCCGCGCTCTACGACGACAACTACATTGCGCTGATGCCCGGCGAAAGCAGGACCATTTCCATCGAGCTTGAAAACGCAGACACACGCGGCGAGCGTCCGCGTATTACGGTGGAGGGATTCAACCTGTAGTTACTCTTCAGGGGCGTTATTCAGAGGTTCATCGGGTGCGACGGACTCTTAGTGGGAGCCGCCGGGAGACACAGGCAGTGTGAACAGGAATCGGCTGCCCTTGCCCGGCGTGCTCTCAGCCCAGATGCGGCCGCCGTGCTGCTCCACAATGCTGCGGCAGAGGGCCAGCCCCAGGCCTGTTCCGCCCAATGCGCGAGAGTCCGAGGCGTCGCCCTGCTGAAAGCGGTCGAAGATGCGATCCAGCTTCTCCGGCGCGATGCCCTGGCCCTGATCCTCGATCAGGAAGCAGACTTCGCTATCGCCGGCGCGCTCGGCGCTGAGCTGGATCAGCGTCTCGGGCTGCGAGAACTTGATGGCATTTGCCACCAGTTCATTGAGCACCTGCATGATCCGTTCTTCATCTGCCATCACCTGCGCCGGAACGGCCTCAATGCGGAAGCTTATGTGTACCTGCGTGGCCGAGGTGTGAGCCACGTCCGCCGCGCGGCGCAGCAGGTCCACAGCCTCTACCGTAGTGCGGTGCAGTGGCAGCCGGCCCTTTTCCACCTTGTCGAAATCCAGAATGTCATTCACTAGCCGCACCAGGCGGTCGCAGTTGCCAATCGCCATCTCGATCATCTGCCGCTGCTTCTCCGGCCGCTTGTCAAGCGAACCGGACGAGATGAGCCCCAGCGATGCGCGCAGCGAGGTAAGCGGCGTGCGGAGTTCGTGGCTCACCGTGGAAATGAACTCGTCCTTCATCTTTCCCAGGCGCCGTCGCTCTGAAACATCCTGGAACGCCACCACCATGCCGGAGATGTGGCCGTCTTCAATCAGAGGATTGGCGCTATATTCCACCGGAATGGACGTGCCGTCGTGGCGCCAGAAAACCTCGTCGCGCATGCGCACGGTTTCTTGTCTCCGCATCCCCTGCAGAATCGGGCTGGTCATCCTCGAGTAAGGCGTTCCGTCGGCGTGGCTGTGGTGAATGATCTCGTGGATGTCGCGTCCGGTCAACTCGTCGGGCTTATAACCCAAAGCGCGTGCGGCTGCCTCGTTGATAAACGAGAGGCGCCCCTCCATGTCGATGCCGTAAATGCCGTCGCCCACCGACTCCAAAATCAGTTCTCGCTGCCGTGTCGCCAGGTGCAGCGCTTCCTCCGCCTCGTGCTGCTCGGTCACGTCCACGCCGTGGTTCAGCACAAAAGGCCGCTCCCCGTGCAGTTCCATACGCCGGCTGCGGAAGGCGATCCGCCGGTAGACACCATCGCTGCGACGCACGGGCAATGCGCCCTGCCACTCGTCTTTGGTTTCAAGCGTGCGCAGGCACTCCTGAAATGCGGCTGCCCCACCCGCGTCCAACAGCTCCGTCACCGAGCGCCCGGTCAGATCCTCTACGCGATAACCAAGGGTCTCCGCAGTAAACGCGTTCAGCGAGGTCAGCCGGCCTTCCATGGAGCATGTGAAGACGAAACCGAGGCTGCTTTCGACCACTTGCCGGTAACGGGTTTCGCTTGAGAGCAGCGCCATCTCCGTCTCGCGTTGGTCGGTCACATCCTGGCCGCTCACGATCAGGTACTGGATTTCGCTGTTTGGCCCCTTCAACGGCCGGAGTGTCCAACTGATGCGCCGGGTCAGGTCACCGGCAATCCGCCAGTCTGTCTCGTGCGGGCCAGAAACCTGTCCCGCTGCGGCTTCACGCAGCTTTGCCGCCGCCCAGTGCCGGTCGTCGCCCTCCAGCACCTCTTCAACAAATGGCCGCCCAGCCGCCTCGGCCAAACTCAACCCTGTCAATTGCGCGCACGGCTGGTTCACCCGCACCACGCGCCCCGCCGTATCCAGTACCGCCACCAGCGCGGGAATCGAGTCGAGAGTTGCGGCCACGAAGCATCGTTCCATGGCCAGGGCACGTTCCGTGCGCTGCCGCGCTCGTTGCGCCTGCTCCTGCGCCCTCATGCGGTTGTAAAGCTCCAGTCGCGTCACGATCTGGCGGCCCAGAACCTCCAACAACGTCAAGTGTTCGCGGCTAAAATGCTTTGGCTTCCGCGCAAGAATCGCGAGCGTCCCCACCATGTGGTGGCCAGTAATCAGCGGAATTCCAGCATAGGATCGGCAAGGCTTGCCGCCCGGAACTTCAATCCCCTCGGGAGGGAACCTCCGGTCTGCCGCCGCATCCTCTACCAGCAGCGGTTGGCCTGTCTCCACCACCCATCGGCAGGCAGTGGCCGTGCGGTCCTGATCGGCCGCCGTAAACCCAAACCTGGATTTGAACCACAGGCGATTGAAATCAGTCCAGCCCATGTAGGCGTAGTCAGCCAGGCTCAGCACCCCGGCCAGTTCCGTCAACTCATCCAGCGCGGGATCGGGATTGCGGTCAAAGACGTCGAATTCTGACCGCGAAATCATCCTCGGAAGTTCCCCTTGCTGATAACCCTGAATCGCGCCCATGGGCTTCCACGCACCTGTGTCTCTCCAAGTATGGGAGAAAGAAGCGCGTTTGGCTGTGCCACAAAGGGGGGAATCTCAGGCCATGGCTTGCTACAACCTAAGTAACCGGTTTTCCCAAGTCGTTGACTGGCCGCAAATTACGAATGGATTGCGCCGCGTGTGATGCGCAGCACAAACTGGCAAGGATCCTGGCGCTGAATGGAGACGATTTTTCTGATCTCCACACGCATCCGGTCCCATGCTTTCGCATATTTTGCAGAAAGCATGGGTCGACAATTGCCGGCTTACCCTCTCCAGAGGAATCCTCAGCTTCCCGCGGGCAGCTTGCAGCAATCCCCGGCGTCCGCCGGCTCGTTACTCCCGGCGTCCAGAACGACCTTCCAGTTCCCATCCGGCTGCCTGCGCCAGACGGTGATATACCGCCCGGTGGTCGTGATGGGATTCCCGTTGGCGTCCTTGCTGTGCCCCTCGAAGTGGCCCCACGTGTAGCCCATGTCCCCCGACGGCCCCATCATCGCGTCCGTCGGAGTCCACGAAAGCTGGTAAACCTGGGGCAACCAATTGGCAGACCTTATGATTGCCACCTTGCCAAGCTGGGGAGGCGCTCCGTTACCCAGCGCCACGCCGTCGTCGGCAAACCAGTCGGCAAACGCCGCTCCGCCGCGCGCGGCCACGTCCTTGGCAAACCGTGCTTCCAGGTCGAATAGCAGCATCTTGCCCGGCTTCATCGTCGGATCGGCAAGAGGGTTGGGCGTGGTGGATTGCGGCTGCGGCTCCAGCACCTGCCCTGACGCCGCCAGCGGAGAGGCACAGATCACTGTTCCGACAGACGCCACCACCGCGAACCAAAGAATTGGCTTACAAATCTTGCCCACGATTGCACACTCCCCCCATGCTCCACCAAGCCATCCTACAATGCTCGCGGCGCGGTGACAGCCTGCGATGCCGGCCCACTTCCGCTACAGCCTGTAAATCTCGATGATGGCAGCCAACGCTGACAAACCCATGACGATAACCGCCGTGTTCAGGTCAACCTTGAAGGTTCGCCCGAAGAGTCTGACGTTTGCCGGAGGGATTCCGTTCGGATCGGAGAGAGCTCCGCCGTAGATTCTGCGACCGATGAGCGGTGCGAAGAAACCAGCCATCGGGACCGCTGCCATCACGGCCGCCAGGTAGAATCGCTGCTCCTGGAATGGCCCGTAGAACAGGACGAGAGCTATCTCAAGCAGCGCCAGCAGGGCCATGTTCGCTGTCTGCCACACAACGTGAAACCGGGCGTGCGCAGTCCACAAGGGATTAGTGGCGTGAGTACGGTTCAGGTCGACCGCGACGGTTCCCAGCCCTTGCAGGCCACACAGAAGGGCCAGCGAATCGCGAGCAAACGCCAAATGAGTCACAGCACTTCCTCCGCGCAACTCGAGTTCGCCAGGTGTGTCGCGAAATCACTTCGATCCGGACATCACCGCGACAGGGAAATGCGCCCCCTCACGGGGCGCCAGCGGAAGGCTTATCGCGACTTGCGCTCCGCCTCCCTGGCGATTGGATGCGGAAACAGTGCCCCCATGCGCCCTCACGACGGCCTCAATGAACGCCAGGCCAAGCCCGTGGCCATTGGATTCCCGACCCTTCACACGCCGTTCGAAAAGGTGAGGACGGATCTCGTCCTCAAATCCCGGTCCATTGTCTTCCAACACCAGCGAAGCCGCTCCATTCTTGGGCTCAAGCCGTATCGACACGCTGCACCCTGCGGGGAGATGCTTGAGTTCGTTGTCGAAGAGGTTCGCAATCATCCGGTGAATCAGCGCCGCGTCTGCCACAATCTTCAGCGGGCCGCCGCTCGTGAGGCTCACGCGCAGGGTTTTGTCTGACATCGAAGGCTCATAGAGATCGATCATCGCTCGCAGCAGTTCGTCCATGTCGATCTCGCTCGGAGACAACCGAAGCGCATCCGCCTTGGCCTCGGCAACATCCAGCGACTTGTTCAGAAAGTCGGTCAGGCGATCCAGTTCTTCAATCGCGCAGACAATAGGCTCGGCCTGTTCGCCATCCCGCGCCGTGGAGAGCGATGTTTCCAGCTTTCCGCGGATCGCTGTCAGCGGGCTGCGTAAATCGTGCGCCAGCGAATCCGTAATGGTGTGCAACTGGTGCATCGAGTTTTCAATGCGGTCGAGCATGTGGTTGAGTGTAAGTGCGAGCTGCGCCACTTCGTCGTTGCGCATGGTGGTGGGCACGCGCGTATTCAGGTCTGTGCTTCCGATTCTTGATGCGGCTTCCGTGATTCCGCGCACGTGGCTCAACATCCGTCGCGTGGTGAAGAACACAATCAGAAATCCGAGAAGAACCAGCAGCAGCCACAGCACAAAAAACCGCAGGCGAAGACTCCTGAGCACGCGAAGCTCGTCGCGTTCAGACAGGCCGAGATAGATGCGTGTACCATCGCCGATCTTGGTCGACGCCACGCGAAAAGGCACCCCGAATCCGCTCACACGAACGTCGACAGGCCGGTCTGAAACGACGCTGGTTGCCTGAATGGCCTTCAGATCCGCCGCGCCATTTCCCGTGCCAACCCACAGCTTGAGTGAGCCGTCGAGCCCTGTCTGCAGAAAAAAGACGGAGTCGTTTGAGTTGCTCTCCGACGGCAGCTTGTTCGGCACTTCCTTGCCGGCCAGCTCTGCAACCTCGCCAACCACGCGGTCGTACAAGGCGTCCTTGGGAGTGCGCTCAGCCACGTCTCCCAGCACCTCTACCTCTCCCGAGAGCCACGCATCGCTGCGCCTCTGAATATCGTTGGCAACAAAGCTCTGCAGGAATACGAAGGCCAGCATGGTGCCGCACGCGAATGCAAGGGTTGCCCAAAGCGAGATGCGCCACGCAGCGCTTCGCATCACCGGCTTACTTGTCTTTGAGGACATAGCCCACACCTCGCAAGGTTCGTATCAGCGGTTGCTGCCCCTTGCCATCCACCTTTCCCCGCAAGCGATAGATGTGTACGTCCACCACGTTGGTATCCGGCTGGATTCGCATTCCCCACACCTGGTCCAGGATCATCGAGCGAGTGACAACGCGCCCGGCGTTGCGGCAGAGATATTCGAGGAGAACAAACTCCTGCGGTGTCAGTTGCAAATCCTGGCCCGATCGCAAAGCCTCCCGCCGCAGCAAATCCAGCTCGAGATCCTGAACGCGCAGCCGCGTGGCTTCGCTGGGTTGAGGGCTGTTGCGCCGGATCAGATTGCGCAGCCGCGCCAGCAGCTCTGCCAATGCAAAGGGCTTGGTCAAATAATCGTCCCCGCCTTGCTCCAGGCCTCGCACACGGTCATCGACGGACCGCCGCGCCGACAAAATCAGCACCGGCGCCCTCACTCCCATCTGGCGCAGACGCAGAATCAGGGTGATGCCGTCCTGGTCCGGAAGCCCAAGGTCGACAATCAGAACGTCATAGACGCCGTCGGCGGCGAGTCGCTCCGCAGTTTTCCCGTCCGCCGCAGCCTCCACCTGATACCCGGCTTCTTCAAGTGAGCAGCGAAGAAAGCTTTGTATATCCACTTCGTCTTCAACCAGCAGGAGCCGCATGACGGAATCTTAGTGTATGCACCGCAACTTTTAATGGAACATTTCGTGCCGGCACACCTTTTTCGCGTCCGGCAGCATGAACGCTTTGTCATTCTGGCTTGGGTATGACGTCATCTTCGGGCGGTATGCTAAAGGCTATCCGCAGACACACTTGGCGTACCTTCCGGCACCAGTATGCACCCAACCGGAAACAGTCGCATCTAGTGCATAGGCCACTTTGTCGTTTGAACAACGACCGATAGCTCGATCAAGGTGGAAGATGAACAAATCGTCATCGAATGAAGCTCGATTCATCGCTTTCCGAAGCTGGTGTCGGTTCGTCTCACTTAGTAAGTAAACGGGCAAGGGCGACCGCAGAGCCGCACGACCCAGGCGAGTCGCTTCTCCACCGGCAAGATTGCCCGCAACCGAATAGAAACGAGGACCAGCGTGCCAGCGGCCCCCACTATGGATTCATTGGAAACCAGATCTTTCGCGGATGCTTTCAGCGCCTCTTTGCCGCTGCCGCGCTCGCTCGATCCCCACTTCGAAGAAGCGCTTCGCCATGTGCTGGATAATCCCGGCAGCCTGGTTCGCCCACGGCTGGTCTACCAGGTGGCGATGGCGTATGGGCTCGACCCGGCGCACGCCCAGGATCTCGCCATTGCGCTCGAGTATTTTCACACGGCATCGCTGCTGTTCGACGATCTGCCGTGCATGGACAACGCGCAGGAGCGGCGCGGCGCACCGTGCGCTCACATCGTCTTCGGAGAAGCGGGAGCCATCCTCTCCGCACTGGCCCTCATCAATCGCGCGTACGCACTCTCATGGCGCGCCATCGGTGCTTGCCCGCAGAGCCGCCAGCCGCAGGTCCTGGCGTATCTCGAACAGCGTCTCGGGGTCCATGGCCTGCTCAACGGCCAGAGCCTCGACCTCCACTACTTCGGCCTGCCGCACAACCGCGAAACTACTGAACTGATCGCGCGGGGCAAGACCGTTTCGCTGATCCGGCTCACCCTGGTTCTTCCCGCCATGCTGGGCAACGCCTCCCCGCGCGATATTCAACTGCTTGAGCGCATCGCCCTGTTCTGGGGCCTCGGCTATCAAATTGTCGACGACCTCAAGGACGTGCTGCAGAGCGCATCGCAAACCGGAAAGACCGCTGCCCGCGATATCGAACTCGATCATCCCAACATTGCCGTAGCCATAGGAACCGGCGCCGCCGTTCAGCGCCTCGCGCGCTTCATCGCGCTAGGGGACAAGACCATGCGTCGACTGCTACGATCACGACCGGCCCTGTTTTTTCTTGATAGTCTTCGCAGAGACTTGGACCAGGAACTTGCGCGGGTCACTCAGAGTGCGTGCAAGTTAACGGAGGGAGACCGGCTTTGATTTTCGTCAGGCTCGTCTGGACGAATCTGCAGAGGCATCGTATCCGGTCATTGATCAGCGTCGCCGGAATCGCGTTTAGTGTGGCGGCCATGCTCACCGTCGTGACTATCCTCCAGGGCGCCATTGGCATGTTTTCCGGCATCCTTTCCAGCGACAGCGAAATCATCGTCTTCGAGCGCAACGTCTCCGATCTCTTCTTCAGCAGCGTGCCTCAGAGCGCGGCGGACGCCATCACGAAATGGCCGATGGTGTCGCACGCCGACCCCGTGTTGTTCGGTGTCGTCTCCAGCGCCAGCAACCCCATCATCACGTGCTTCGGCGTCACTGCCGAAGACCCGCGCATGCGCAAAGCGGTGTGGGTCGCGGGCGATCGCGCCAACTTCGGCAAACACGCCGACGACGTTGCTCTGGGCGAGCGAGCGGCAGATTTTCTAGGCGCTACGCTTGACTGCCATGTACCAATCGGACACGCCACCTTCCACGTCATCGGCATCGTGAAAACTGCCAACGGGTTTGAAGACGGCGGCGTATTCATGCCGCTCGCCTCCGCGCAAAACTTCTTTCACAAGCAGGGCTCTTCCTCCGTGATCACCATCAAGCTGCGCAACAAAGACGACGTCGCAG
>OCZT010002501.1_pt1 | contig 18987 bp, 19 predicted proteins | sample 1539031 | NCBI WGS metagenome assembly OCZT01 (sample SAMEA3539308, study PRJEB22396) | soil metagenome | biome: tundra; feature: field; material: soil | place: USA | collected 2010-05 | depth 0.15 m | reverse complement strand
CGGCCGCGCGCTCGACCTCCAGCGCGGCACGCGCCTGCTGGGCGGCGTGTTCGCTGGCGTCCGCCGCGGCCCGCAGCTGCTGGGCGCGCGCGTGCGCACTAGCCCTCGCAAGTGCGCCGGCGGCCGCCAGACCGCTGCGCAACAGCTCCTCGAACGCCTCGCCGACACCATCGGGCTCGTGCATGACCGCTCCTTCTGTTCCTGTTCGTTTCGCCGCCAGGCCGGCGGCCGGCAGGTCCCTTCACGCGCCGCGTCTGGCCAGCGCCAGCGCGATCGCGCGCTGCGCGCGCGCCTGTGCGGCGAACGTTCTCGCTCGCTCGTGGCTGTAGGGGCCGGGGCGCTCGCCCACGGCGACCTCGATTGCGAACAGGCACATCGCCTGCACGTCGAGCAGCTCCTCGCCCGACAGGCGCGTCTCGATCGTCGCCTCCTGCCCGACAACGACAGCCGCGAGCTGACCCTGGTAGATGATCTGCTGCACGTTCATGCGAGAGATGATCGCCGTCGCGCCGTCCGGCAGCGCCCCGGCGCCCCGTTTGTTCGCGGAGTCGATGCGAACTTGTCACGAACCTGTCACACAACCCGGTCATTGCGATAGGCGAAAGCCGACGCCGCGGACGGTTTGGACCTGCTCGCTGGCGCCGACGTCGCCGAGCTTGTGGCGCACCCGCGCCACGTGCGAGTCGAGCGTGCGGCTGTTGTGAGCCACGTGCTCGCTGCCCCACACCTCGCGGGCGAGCTCCGTCTTGGTGAACGTCCGCTGCGGCGAGCTGGCGAGGCATCGCATCAGGTCGAACTCGAGCCTCGTGAGCGACAAGCACCGCTCTGCGACGCGGGCTGTGCGCGCGTCGGTGTCCAGCGTCAGGCTCCCGACCTGCAGCATCCGGGAGGGCAGATCGCGCTCGCGTGCCCGGCCGCCAAGCATCCTGACCGCAGCTGCCACGAGCGCCGGCGACGCGCGTGATGGGAGCACGAGGTCAGACCCGGCTGTCAGGTGGATCGTCGCGACCGCGTCGTCGTCGACGCCGACGCTCAGCACCCGCACGCGCTGATCGGCGCCGCGCAGCGCACCCGATCTCAGCTCCCGCAGGAACGCGAGCGTCCGCGCGGGTGCCCCGACGCTCGCGAGGAGCACGACATCGGGCTGCTCGCCGGCGAGCTTGATCTGCGCCGCGTGCGCGGCGGCCGCGACCAACACCTCGTGCCCTTCGAGCAGCAGGTGGTCGGCCCGCTGGCTCAGCGAACGCTCGTCCGCGTCGACCACGAGCACCTTCAGCGCTGCGCTCACCGCGCTGGCACCTCCCGCTCGGTTCGCGACCCGCCGGCCGTTCGCGCGCGGACGTGCGCCGCCGCCAACGGCGATTGGTGGGTCCCGAACTGTTGCGCGAGCCGCTCGCGCAACAGCAGGAACTCGCGGCCCTTGGTCTGAAGGCTCCACAGCGCGCCGGCGAAATCGAACACGGTTCCACCTCGCCTACAACCAAAACACCACCACGTCCCATCGCCGTAGCACTGCAAGCTCGGGGTTCGATCATCATGAAATCCGGTAGTCACGGAGGGGCGCACGCAACGGAGGTCAAGAGGCGTCTGACGCCCCGTATCGCGCTGTTGCGGACGAGTTATCCGTGAGGGTTGGTGAGCGGTGGTGGATGGGGATGCCGCCGGCCGCGAAGACCGGTGAGCCGTAGGCGAGCTGGTATTCGTGGCCGGCGGGCGCGGCTCGTCGGGCACCCCCCGCCGCGGTTCGCGGATGGCGCGTACGTCTGACGGGGTCGGCATGATGCCTGGCCCGCGATGCCCGGCCCGCCCTTGACCACACCCATGACCGGTGCGTGCCGGACGCAGCGCCTGGTGCTGCCGAGTGGTGAGCGCACGTGGACGGTGCTCGACGGCGATCACCGTGTGGTTGCCGCGGTGGAGGAGTATCTGGAGTACTTGCGGATGCTCGGCCGGTCGCCGAATACGGTGAAGTCCTACGCCCGTGCGCTCGCGCTGTGGTGGCAGTTCCTTGACGTCTACGAGCTCGCCTGGGACGCGGTGACGATCGAGGACCTCGGCCGTTTCCTCGGCTGGCTGCGCTCGGGCGATGAACCGGGACTTGCTTCGATCGAGCGCCGGCCAGCGCGCTTCAGCGAGGGCACGGTGGCGCTGCGCTTGCAGGCGGTCTGCTCGCTCTACCGCTACCACCACTTCAACGGCGTCGAGGCCGCCTCGCGCCTCTATGAGCGCGTGTTCTCCGGCCGGCACGCCTACAAGCCGATGCTCGAGCACCTCGCGCGCAGGCGAGGCCATGAGCGACGTGTCGTGCGGGTGTCGCGGCCGCGACCGGCGACCCCGCCGACGCTCACACCCGAGCAGGTCCGGTTGATCCTCGACGCCTGCGCCAGCTGGGATCCGGCCGCCAGGGAATGGAGAGGCTCGGTCCGGGACCGGCTGCTGTGGGCGCTGCTGGCTGAGTCGGGGATGCGTCTCGGCGAGGCGCTCGCGTTGCAGCACCGCGACTGGCACACCGGGCTCGGGGACACGCCGTTCGTCGAGGTGGTGCCGCGCGACGATCACCCACACGGGCTGCGGGTCAAGAACGGTGGCTACCGGCGCATCTACATCTCCGATGAGCTTGATCGGCTCTACGGCGAGTACCTCTGGCAGCTGTGCGACGCCGGCGCCGATGAGGCGGTCGGCGATCTCGACGGCTGGTGGGTGTTCGTCAACCTCGCGCGCGAGCCGCGCTTCTCCCCGCTCCGAGCCGAGACGGTCGCCTGGCAGGTCCGCCGGCTGCGTCGAGTCCTGGAAGGCCGCGTGCCCGCCACGTTCACTCCACACTGGTTCCGGCACACGCACGCGACGGCGCTGCTGTTGTCCGGGATTGCGGAGCATGTCGTCAGTCGCCGTCTCGGTCATCTGGACATCCAGACGACGCAGAACCTCTACGGGTGGGTTTCCGAGGACGCCGAGCAGCGGACCGTCGCTGAGTGGCAGCAGCTGACGGCGACGTGGAGGACGGATGAGTCACGTCGCTAGCGCCGCGCTCGTGGAGGCGCTCGACGGCAGCGGCCTCTACACCGAGGAGCGGAACCTGGGGTTGTGGCAGCAGGTGCCGGCGGAACTGCGCCTGACGGAGTTCTCGCCCCGGACGCTTCCGGATCATCCCGCGTTTCGCTGGCGGCTGGGTTGCCGGCCGGAGTGGCGCGGCTTTGATCTGCAGCCGCTGCCCGAGCCGATGCAGCGCGACCTGGCCTATTGCGTGTGGCGGGTGATCGACTCCGGGCTGACGATCACCGCGCCCTACGCGCGGCTGGTGAACTGGCTCATCCGCCTTGCCCCGGAACAGGGTCGCGCCGGGGGCGCGCCGGCGCGTTCGCTGATCGACCGCTCGCTTCAAGAGTGGGAGCACGAGCTGATCAAGGAGCGCGCACGGCGCACCGGGAAACTTGGCTGGCCGCATTGGGGGCCGGGGGTTTTCAGGCGCTGCTACCGGCATCTGCTGATCGCGTATGACCCGCGCGCGTGGTGGCAGCACGACGCGTGGAGCCCACGGTTTGACGCGCGGATCCCGCTGCGCCAGCACGAGCCCACCACGGCGCGTGCCGGCTACGACTTTCTGGTCATCGAGCAGCGCTGGTTGCGCGAGGCGCTGAAGTGGCAGCTGAAGATCGCGCTTGAGACAGGCCTCCTGCGCTGGTCGTCGGTGCTCGCGCGGCTTATGTCGCTGACGATCTTCAGCCAGTTTCTCGCCCAGCGCGGGATCGACGAGCCGCGCCTGGGCGCCGATCGCCAGGATCTCAGGTTGCTGGCGCTGGACTTCCTCGGCCACGTCAAGCAGCGCCGCGCGCGCTGCGGCGCGAACCGCGGCGAGCTGGTCACCAACGGGACAGTCGTGAACATCATCGGCGACGTCGAGCAGTTCTACGCGTTCATGGCCGATCACAAGCAGGAAGCGGCACGAGCCCTGGGCGAGCCGCGCTGGGAGGCGTTGGGCGATCAGCACGCGCGCCTGTGGCGTCAGGGCGAGAAGCCTCGCCAGGCGCGGTTGCCCGACGAGGACGTCTACTTCGACGACCACACGATGGCGCAGGTCATGCGGCATGCTGGCCTGCTCGGCGCCGCCAAGGAGGAGGGCGGGATCGGCGATGAGCAGGCGATGCGGATCCTGATGTTGCTCGCGCGCACCGGGCGGCGAGCAGGCGAGCTGCTGTTGTTGGACTTCGAGTGCCTGTTGCCGATTGCGGGTCTCGCAGCGCAAGACCGCGACAGCAGCCCGGACGCGATCGTCGCGAAGCTGCGCTTTCAGCAGACGAAGATCGAGGGCGCGCCGGACACGATCTTCATCGACTCCGAGGTCGTCGCGATCGTCCGCGCGCAGCAGCAGTGGGTGCACGCCTACGTGCAGGCGCTGCTCCGCGACGAGAACGCGCCGCCACCGCGCTACCTGTTCCTCGCCCTCACCCGCAACCACCTCGGCCGCCACTCCTACCCCAAGACCACGGTCACCCGCCGCTTGCAGCAGCTCGGCGAGCTGGCGGACATTCGCGACAGCCTGGGACGCCGCCCCCCGTTGAGCAACGTGCACCGCTTCCGGCACACCCGCGCGACGGGCCTGATCAACGCGGGCGTGCCCGTGCACGTGGTGCAGCGCTATCTCGGGCACCTCTCCTCGGAGATGACAATGCGATACGCCCACACGCTGCGCGAGACGCACGAGCGCGAGTTCCTGCGCTACAAGAAGATCACCGCCGAGGGCAGCGACCTCGAGCTGGACCCGCGCGACCTGTTCGCGCTGATCGAGCTCGGCACCCGCACCGACAGGGTGCTGCCCAATGGGCTCTGCATGCTTCCGCCCAGGCAGACATGCGACCGCGGCAACGCGTGCCTGACCTGCGACAAGTTCACCACCGACGCCAGCTACCTGCCCGAACACGAACAGCAGTTCGGGAAGCTCAGCGAGCTGATCGCGCAACGACAGGAGGCCTTCCGCGCGAGAACCGGCGAGGACATGGGCCCCAGCAACGTGTGGCTCGAGCAGCGTCTGACCGAGCAGCGCGCACTCGAGAAGATCATCACCGCGCTCAACGCGCCCGAGCTCGCCGAGCACTCGGACCAAGCTGTTCGCGGCGCCGGCACCGGCGCCCGCGCGGCCAACCAGCCGCCCGATGGACCAGCCGCGTGAGGGCGCTGCTGATCCCCGCGTTCGGTCCGGTCGAGGAGGTCCAGCAAAATGGCCTGCACGACCTGCGGCGACTGGTCGACGGCCACATCGAAGCGCTACCGGTCGACGGCCGTGAAGACGCCAACGCCTATGTGAACGAGGCGGGACTGCTCGCCGGGTTGCCCGGCAACGCGCGAGCGACGCTGCTGCTCGGCTTCCGGATCGCAGGTCCCGCAGTCCTCTGCGGCTTCGACGCCGCCACCGGCGAGCAGACAGCCATCCCTGAGGACCTCGCCCGAAGAGTGCACGCCACGAGCAGCTGCACGGACCCGTCCCGGGACTACTGATGGCGCGCGGGAATCCGGACAATCTGCGCGTGGCTGCGCAGCGCAAACGCCAGGTCGCGACCCAGCGTGCCGAGACCGCGCTCGACGCGCTCATCGCCAGCGACGAGCCGATCACGTTCCGGGGGCTCGCGAAGGCGGCGGGCGTGTCGATCGACTTCCTCTACCGCTCGCCGCTACGCGCCCGCGTCGAGCGACTCCGCGCCGACCAACAACACACGCCACCCGTCCGGCAGCAGCGCGAGGCGGACCAGCCACCGTCGCAGAGCAACGTGGTGCGCGCGCTCACCGCACAAATCAAAGAGATCAAACAACGCCACCGCGCCGAGACCGAGCACCTGCAGGCCGCGCTCGCCGCCGCCCAGGGCGAGAACCTCGAGCTGCGCCGCCAGCTCGGGCGCCACGGCCGGACGGCGGCCGCCTGACCTGAGCTTCGGCCATGACTGCCGCAATTCGATCCTTGCGACAGTGTCATGCGCGCGATCAGGCGCGGATGAGGCTCCTGCTTCGTCGTGAAGGGGGAACTTTGGCTCGCCGGTGGCCGAAACGCATGGGTGTTCAGACCAACGCCGAGGACCCGAGAATCGTCTACCAGGTTCCCTTGCTGCGCGTCCTGCCCACCGTCGCGCTGTCAGTGTGGCGCCGATCACTCCGCGTTCGGATCACCGCTCGGGCGAGATCGCGGCGTCGTGACGATTCCGGCGGCGAGATCATCCGCTGCTGAAGCTTTGGCGTCCTGACGAAGTGCTGGCGTGTTGGTTCGGATGGGGGTGTGCACGACCACCGCGCGGCCAGTCGCAACGGCAAAGCCAACTAACGCCGCGACGCAAGCACGCGTAACCGTTGACCACCAAGAGCGCCTCGCGAGATCTGCGACCGATGGCTTGGCCACGACCGAGTCTCCAGGCTGTGCGTCGTCTGGAGTAACGCAGTGGTCAATTGCACCGCGCTTGCGCAAGCGTGAGATTCTGTCAGGGTGCGTCTGCATTCCCTCGGCAGGCTGGTAGGGCAGGTTGTTAATGAGTCGCGTGTCCGGAGGTGAGGTGATGCAGGTCGAGTTTGGTGATGCGCAGGGCGTTGAGCACATGCACTCGTTGCGCTAGTCCGGAGCCGCCCTGCACGACCAGCCAGGCATTACCAACTCGTTTGGCTGTCAGCGAGAACTGCGGCGAATCAGCGGAGATAGGCGTGTCGTAGTTCAGGGGGACTCGCCCGAGGGGGAGGTTGACCATGTCCGGCTGGCCGGGTATCGGCCGCGCGCCGGGAATGGGCCCCAGAACCTGCCCGGGCCTGTGGCCATCGAGCAGCACGGCGGCCTGGAGCGGCCACCCGTCCATCCAGTACTCCGTATCGACGCACGACAGGAACACTTCGCCGAGCGCATCGTTGACCGGCGAGAGCCAGGCGACGGTGTGGCCGAACTGGACGTGAAGTGCGGGGAGGCCGTGTTGCGCCAGCTCACAGACGCCCGGACGCGGACGGGTCGGGGCGTGATAGCCCGGGCCCTGGTAGGGCACCGTGAATTCCCCCAACGGCCACCAGTGCGACAGAGCGTCAGGTGCCATCCAGGTCACCGGCGGCGGTCGGAATCCGACCCCGGAGGGGCGACAACGTTTCGCACGACGAGTGCACCCGTCCCTCGTGAAATGTGTGGGGATCGCCTGCCCGGAGCGGGCGAGCGGCTCGACGGGGACGACGAGGACGTTCTTCATCCCCGGCGAATGCTTACCGACCGGGGCGGGTCCGTGGGCGGGGATGAGGAACACGCGTCCTTTGGCGGGGATGGAGACCACGGCGGCTCGATCGCCGCTCGGCAGGGCGGGTGAAGTGATGGTGCGGATCGTGTGGCTCCCAATCCGGACGGCGAACACCTGCGGGCCGGTAAGGACGTACGTGACCGCGTTGCCGCGCGCGAAGCAGACGGGGCAGCTATCGGGGCCGGTGCCGCCGCCGAAGACGGGGAACGTGGCCGTTGGATACCCAAGCGTCCCTCCGCTCGGGGAGGGTTGGACAAGCGTCCCCCCGCTCTGGGGGGGTTGGATGCTGGCGCCCGTCCTGGTGTAGATGATAAGCGACTCCCATCCCGCCACCCCGGCGGGCAGACTGGGGGTCACTGCGATCGTGTAGGTGTAGCCCGCCAGCGAGGCGGGGGTAATCGCTCCCGGGACTTTCCCCGCAAGCGGCTGTGAGGCGCTCCGGGTGAGCGAGACAACCGCCGTCCCGCCCGCCCCGGCGATCACCAGCGCGACCAGCAAGACGGCCATCGGGCGCGACGGGCGACGAAGCCAGCCCCACCGTTTACGCGGCGCGGGCAGCGCCGCACGCTCGGCCGCGCTCACCAGGTCAGCGCGCAGGATGTCAAACGGATCCTTCATCGTCCCTCCAGACTTCCCCGTAAGCGCGCAAGCCCGCGCGAGACACGCTTTCTGACCACTTGCTCAGAACAGCGCAGATCCGCGGCGATCGCGCGATAACTCTCTTCCAGCACGACCCGGCGGATCACCGCCTCCCGCTCGACAGCCTCCAACGAAGCAAGCGCCTCCCGCAACCTGACGTCCGCTCGGTCGGCGATCACCTCCAACTGCTCCTCCTCAAGCTCAACCCGACCCATCCCAAGGCGCTCCCGACTATCCGACTCCACCTGCCCCCGGCGCGCGGAATCGATCATCACATTGCGAGCGATCCCCAGAACCCACGCAACCGCCGGCCCCTTCGCCGAGTCGTACTGCAGACGATGCTCCAGCGCCCGCGCAAACGTCTCGGCAACAAGATCGAACACCACATCCGGCTCGCCGATCCAGCTGCCGATAAACGCCGTGACCGCCCTCACGTGGCGGTCATAGAAGCAGCCAAAATCAAACGCGACCCCGCTGCTCAGCAACTCCGCGTCTGCGCGCTCATCATGCATATCACCCCGTATACGGTTCAGCACCGAGAATTGTGACCGGCGACCGCTCGTCGTCCGCTCATGGCCTCGCGAGGAGCGGCGCTCTAGGCCAGAGGGAGACTGCCGGTTTGTCGCCGAACCAGCAACCTCACCATGACCGCTCCTCCGGGCTAGATCCGACAGTGTTGTGCGATCAGGCCGTCGGGGTCCAAGAAGTCGTCACGACGGAGACCACGGGGTCCAACTACGTTCCGAATGGGAAACCAGGCTGAGCGGCAACATCAGCTCCTCGAGCTCGCGCCGCAGCTCGGAGAAGTTCTGGCCCCGAGTCTCGCGCCCCGAAAGAAGCGCCGCGAGGTCATAGATCGAGCCGCCGCGCCCGCATCCGAAGCAATACCAGCCACGACCCGGCTCCCGATACACGTGCAGGCTGGGCGACCGGTCATCGTGGAACAAGCAGCGCAGCTTGCCGGACCGCCCGACCCGCAACCCGGTCAGCCGCTCGAAATACACCGGCGGCGGCACCAACCGCAGCGGATCAGACGAAGCGATCGGCGAGGACGCATGCGACAGCCCGGCGTGGCTTGTCGTTTTGGGCTCGGTGCGCGCCCGCGGAAGCCGCCCATCGATCTCATCAGCGTCAACGCGGTGGCCCTCCTGCAGGCCGATCAGGCGCACCGGGGCGGGCGGCGAGTGCTTCCTGTTCAGCGAGCCCGCAGGCCTGAGAATCGTGTGCGGCCTGGTGACGACTCCACCGTCGGCGCCAAGCGCTGCCGCCAAGCGCCGGTTCAGGTGCTCGAGCCGGTCGAGCTCGACTGGCTCCTGCAGAAACCAATACGCGTGAAGGTGCTGCCTGCTACCAGAGGCCACGACCATCGACGGTCCCGGCTCGAACCCAGCAAGCGCCGCAACCGACGCCGACGTGTCGCAATCAGCCCACAGAACGCTCGAGCGCCTGACGACATCCGCGAGGCGACCCCCCGGACGCGCACGCGGCAGGACACCCACGAACACCTCCGTGCGCGAGGCCAACGACAGCACCGCGTCCACCACGTCGCGCTCCCTCGAGGCCGGCATGAACCGCTGAGCCATCCCGGACGGCACGCGGAAGCGCACCTCGACCAAAGATCCCTCGGGAGCGGGGCCGAATAGCGCGCGCACATACTCGCCCGCCGCCCGCCGACGCGCTTCGGCATCGCCACTCATCGCGGGCCTCCACGATCCCTCGAAGACGCGTCCGCAGACGAACGAGCAGGCGAAACGTCGGCGCCGTCCGCTCGCCCTACGGATAAGTCGTGAAACGGGCAGGAGATCTTCCCCTCCCGGTTCGGCTGGCGACCGGTTAGGCGTGCGACGTACTCGCTCGCCGGAATCTCCCGCAGCTGCTCGTGCACGAGATCCCCAACGCCGGCCTGGCGCCCGCGCCGCGCGCGCTCGGATGCCAGGACCTGACACATCTTGTCAGCGCCTCGCTTGGCAGCCTGATCCTCCAGCCCGGCGGTCAGCTCCTCAAGCCGGTACGCGCGCTGTGGATCGAGCAGCTGCAGCCGCACCTCGATCGGCGGGCAATGCTTGTGATTAAACGTCTGCGGCGGCCTCAAAATTCTCGCCGCGTCCACGCTCGCGAGATCCCCGCCGATCCGAAGCGCGAGCATACGGTTGGCCTCCTGTGCCGCCTGCGCGCTGACCGGCTCGCGCAAAAGCCAGTAGGCATGAACGTGACCCCGAGTACCCGACGTGACCAGCATCGACGGCGGCGCCGGCGACCGGTCAAGCAGCCGCTCACTCGCTGCGGCGTCGAGCTCGACGAACACCAGGTGCGAGCGACTCACCGCGTCGCGCCCGCCCGCCCGCCGGTCGCGCAGCAGCACCCCCACATACGTGTCCGTCCGCGCCCCCAACCGCCGAACCAGCCCGGCCGCGTGCTCGAGGTGCCGGGCGCGGATGAACCGCTGCCCCATCCCGATCGGGCGGCGGTACCGAATCTCCAACAGCCGCTCGCCGAGATCGCTCCCGGCGAGCAACTGCAGATACCGCTCAAGCGGCTCATCCCGGAGGTCGGGGCTCATCGCCTCGGCTCCGGGATGAGCTCGACCCAGCGCACGCCGCCGGCGAGCGGCTCAGACCAGCGGGTGCGGTCGTTCTCGGGCTCACGGCCGAGCAGCACACGTAACAGCTCCAGTGCCTGCTCGCGTTCGTGAAGCGGGCTCTCATACCGGCAATCGCCCACGCCCGCCAGCGCCTCGGAGCGCTGCTCTGAAACCCGCACCCGGTAGCTCACCGCTCGGCCCCGACCGCCTCACCGCGCGTTGTGGCCGGCGGCCGCTCCGTGCGGCTTGCCGACCCGGGCTCTCGAGGATCCTCGACCTTCCCTCCGGCCTCAGCCTGCTGGTTGGTCTCGCGTGCCAGCGCTGCGTCCCGTTCGCGGGTCTCGCTCCGCGGCGCGGAGAGATGCTCGACTCGCCCGACGATCCCGTAGTCGTGTCGGTTCTCACCCGCGTCGGTCTGCCAGCGCTGGTACTCAAGTCGCCCTTCGACCGCGACCAGCCAGCCCTTGCTGAGGACTCGTGCCGAGGCCTCGCCCGAATTGCCGAACTCGGTCACGTTCACGTACCCGGTCTCGCGGCCCGGGGCCATCCCGTCGACCGCCAAACGCAGCCGACAGACGGCCCCGCCGTCTGGAAGCTGACGCAATACGGGCTCGTCCACGAGCCTGCCCGTCAGGGTGATTTGATTCATAACCCCTCCTTTGGGGTGGTGGTGTTGACGGGCCGTGGAAAGGCTCCACGCCCGTTGGGACAAGCTCTGTGCGGCGGCGGTGATCACAGGAACGCATCGCACTCCCACCCTCGCCCGCTGTCGAACATCAAGAACGTGAACCGCACCCGCCGGCCACGAAGCCGGACCGTCGCGGTCAGCGCGAAGCGGTCCTGCTCTAGCGGCCCGTAGGAGAGCGCCAGCAGCCGAGCCCTCGCGCGCGGCAAACGCATCGGAGCGAGCGAATCTTCCCCGTCGCGCAGCTCCCCCTCGGCGGTGCTCGTCATCCCAGCAAGCCGGGGCCGGACTCCGGCGCGGTAGTCGGCATAGCTGAGCGCGAAGTCCTCAGCCGCGAGCTGACCCGCCCGCGGAATCTCCACGCCGATGACGGGCCGCGTGTTCTGATCGACGCCGAGGTCCGGGGGCTGTACCTGCGCGACCTGCCAACCGCTGGCCTCGCGCAGCAGCGCCACCGTGAACGGGTAGGACTCCGCGCGATTCCCTGCGTCGATCGTCGCCTGCGCCGAGTACAGCGTCGAGCCTTCCCCGGCGACGGCTCGCACCTGGAGTGGGCCGTCGCGGAAGCTGGCGGGGATCCGTCCGCCCGCCGAGGCTTGATCGCGGGCGGTGATGCTCGCGTACCGAAGCCGGCTGGCCGGCAGCGACCCGCTGAGATACGACAAGTAGGAACGCACGAACGCGCGCTGTACGTCGGCGGCCGACATGCGCTGACGCGGCGACGCGCCGGCAGTCGCCGGTGATGAGGGTGCCCGCGCGAGCCTCGCGGCCGACGCCTTGCTGGTCATCTGAACGTGCGCGCGTCCGTCGCTCCCGTGTCCCACGCGCACAGCGATCGCCACGGCGACCAGCAGCAACCCCAAGCTGATGGTGCGCGCCGGGCGGCTCATAGCCCGACCGGATGTCGCTGAATGAAGCCGCCGTACTGATCACCTGCGATCTGGGCGGGGATGATCGATCCGGGCTGCCACCGCGGCCCGGTCGACGGGCTCGCGGGTTGCACCGGCGCGTAATGCGCCGTGTCCAGAACGATCCCCGCGACCTCGATGAACACGTGACCAGCGTTAGCGAAGATCGTCACCCACCGCCCGGCTCCGGGATCGCCGACGCTCTCAAGCGCCCCGGAGGCCGGGTCGCTACCGCCCATCAGGGCTTGGCCGAGCCCGCCGCCGTACAGGACGTAGTCCGTAGCGCCTGAGCAGTCATAGCCCGGGGTGCCGTTATCACCCGGCAGCGTGCCGCCTTGGGGCTGGGGGTCGGTCTGGCTGTCAGACCGCGCCGGGTTGGCGTGACCGCCGCCGTACTGATAGTCGAAGTGGTCGATCCGGTCCCCGGCCGCGACCATCGCCTGCACCGGTGCCGGCGCCTGCTCAGGCGGGCGCGCGAGCCCGTCGGGCATGATCACCGCGACGTTCCCCGGCACCGGCGTCACATCGTCAACCAGCTCTCCGCACCGCAAAGCACCTCCCGCCGCCGCCGCCCCGACCGCTGAGCCGGTTGCGGCTGGGCAGCACTCACCGCCGCTGGCAGGCGAGTAGACGACGGGGATCGTCGTTGGGGTGGGCAGGTGGGGCGGCGGCTTGCCGCCCCACGCCGCCTGAATGTCGACGCTCAGGTTCTGAAGGCCGCTCGGACCTGTGTAGCGGGCCGCCAACGCTTGCACCTCGGTGACGTACCAGCCGGCATGGTTATACGTGTAGATCGCAGCCGACCAGTTCCCCGGCGCGGCCGAGGCATGGAGATAGTTAGCGGCCGAGTAGATCGCGTCCTGCGGGTCAAAGGGATCGGGTCGCCCACCCGGGTTGGTGACCGACACCCCATAGGTCACAAACGTCGAAGGCTCGAACTGCATCCAGCCAAGCGCGCCCGTCGAGCTCGTGGCCATGTTCGTGCCAAACCTCGTCTCGACGTTGTTGATCGCCGCCAGATACGCGTAGCCATCGGGCCCGAGCTGGTAGCGCTGGGAGGCGCCGAGGTAGTACTGCACCAACGGCGGCTCCCCCGCCGCCGACACCCCGCTGCCCTGGCAGCTTTCTGCAATCGATCCGCCGAGCAGCATCAGCCCGAACACCAACCCGAGCAGGGCCAGGAACCCGCCGGCGAACAACAGGGCCGCGCCGCGCATCCGCTCACCGATCGCCTAGCAGGCCGCCAGCGGCGGCGGTCGGATCCGGTGTCCCCTCGGGCACCGGGGCTAACGGCAGCGCTTTGAGCGGGCGGGTGGCGTGTTGATCGGGCGTGCAGCCTTTGAACGGACCGTCTGCTGAGAGCAGCACCGCCATGTGCGGATCGGCGTGGTCGCGCAGCCACACCGACATCCCGGTCGCCGCATCCAAGCGCAGGTACTCCCACGAGCGCCACAGCCCATCCAGGCGGATCCACGCCTCCGAATGACGCCACCACTGCGCACACCAGGTCGTGCTCGTCCCCGACACCGCCCGGCGATACACCGGCAGCAGATACTCCGCCAGGAACTGCTCAACTGACCCGTACACCGGCTCAGGACGCGCCTCCCCGCCAGTGCTCGACGCAGGCTCAGCCACCTCGTCCGGGGCTGGCTCGCTGACGTAATCCTCGTCGTAGATCTCCTCGAACTCGCTCATCGCGCACCTCCGTTGGTGTGCTCGCGCGCGGGGTCATGCGCGGCGATCGACGCGCGCACACGCTTGGCGTCAGCGCCGTTCATCCACGGGATCGACCGCGCGAGCGTTGGTTTGCTGCCCGAGGCGAACACGACAACCCGACCGGCCGGAAGAGACCCGAGGTCCGCGACGTCAAGGATGCGCTCGCGACGCACCGACCGGCTCGTCGAGCGGCCCTGACGCGCGCCGTGGGTGACCGAGTGATTCTGGAGGTCGAAGTCGCCGATCAGTCGCGAGAGTTGCTCGAGGAACTCGACCTCCGTGACGCCGCCGCCGTACACCTTGATCGTGGCGGCGGACCACAGCTTGTTCATCCCCTCCTTGCCCCACACCTCCACCCCTTGGGACCAGGATTGGAGGATCGTCAGCAGGCAGATTCCGCGCGAGCCATAGTGGCTGTAGAGGTCCGGGAGCTGGCGCCACCGACAGACGTTCGCCGCCTCGTCCAGAACGGCGACCATCGGTACTGCCAACCGCCCGCCCGCCGAGCGCTTGGCGAGCTCCTCCGCCGCCTCGCACACGGCGAGCGTGAGCGCGGTCACCAGCGGCGCGCACGACGCCTTGCCTTCCTTGGAGAGGCTGTAGAGCGTGTCCTTGGACGCTGCGAACTCGTCCGCGCTGAACTGCGTCAGCTCGTGCTGGGGGGTGACCCACGCCATCGCCTGGCGGTTGGTCATAAACGCGCACAGCTCCTGTGCGGTGCCGAACACGCCGCCGCGCTGTTTCTCAGGCGCGTTGATCTGCGCCTGCAAAGACGCGGCGAGGATCCGGTAGCCGTGCTCGCGCAGGATGTGCACCGCCTCCTCATCGCCGGGGGAGGTCAGCCACAGGTACACCTGCGTCAACGCCCGGCCGTCCAGGCTCGCGGCAAGCAGCAACTCGGCGACGAGGTTCTGCGCCGCAGTGTCAAAGAACGCGTCCGTTCGCGCCCCCGGATCGCGGCTGGAGAGCGCAAACACGTCCGCCAGCTCGCTCGCGCGGACCTCATCGGTCACGTAGCTCAACGGGTTCCACCACCAGCCCAGCGGCTCCCCCGCGATCCGCTGAGGATCAAACACCCACACCCGCCCGGCCTCCGCACGCGGATCGCGGCTCGCGTCCACGACATCGCGCTTGTTCGAAGTGACCAACACCGCGCCCGGAGCAGCCAGGATCGACGGGATCGCCCGACTCGTCGTCTTCCCCGTCCTCGGCCCCCACACATCCACGCAAACGTCCTCCCAACCCGCGTACAGCAGCCGACCGTCCGCGACCGTCCGTGCGATCGGCAGCCCTGGACTGTCGACACCGAGCCGGGACGCGGTCCGCCCCGCGTGCCTGGCCGACAGGCGTCGGATCTCCGCTCCGCGACCCATCCACCGCGACGCGCGATCCACGTGACCGCGCCGCGAGGACCGCAGCGACCTACCGGCTGCCGCGACGATCCCGACAAGCACCGCGGCCAGGCCGCCCGCGATCGCGGTCGCGCCGGCTGGCCAGCGCACCCTGCCGCGGACCAGGTCGATCGCCAGCTTGGCGGGATTTGCCGGCAGCTGCTCACGGCCGCCCTGCAGCAGCAGCGCCAGATGCGCGGCCGCCACCAGCACGAGCACGAGCCCCAGCACCACGCCGATCGCCGCCCACAGCAGCACGAGCTCGAGGTCGACCGCCGGTCCCTCCGAGCGACGCGACGTGCTGCTCACTGACCCTCACCCCGTGGCGCGACCGGCCGCTCACCGTTGTCGTGGTGGATGCTCGACCGTTCGTGCCAGAGCTTGTTGGTGTCGTGCAGCGCTTGTTCTAAGGCGGTGAGCCGCACGTGCACGGGGATCCCGGGTCGGCCACCGACCTTGACGAGGAAGTTCCCGCGCCCCGGCGGCGCCGCGCTCGTGGCGCCCGCGGTCCATGCGGGCGGGTCCTGCCACCCGATCAGCAGCGATTGCTCGCTGGCTGACATCGGCACCACCCGGGTTAGCATCGCCATCTCCGCCGCCGGCAGGCCGGCGCAGATCACCATCCCCGAGCGCTCCACGAACCCGCGGGCTTTCATCCGGTCCTCCTCCAACGCCAACGCCTGCAGGTCGCTCATTGTGTGCGAGCACATCGCGACCCCAACCCCCTTGGAGCGGTTTAGCCGCGTCAGCACGTCGACGCGGTCGACCATTCCCCGCCCGCGTAGCGCGCGCCAGAGCTCGTCGAGGACGACGAAGTAGTGCCGTCGGGGTTCAAGACCGGCGTCGGCCAGGGCGTTGGCGATGTTCACCGCCCCGAACCCGTAGGACCAGCACGCCATCAACGCCGCGCCCTGCAGCGCGCTGTCGCCGTCATCGATCGCGGATACGTCGAATACCGCCGGGACGTCGCGGCGCATCGAGGTGGTGGACTGCTCGGAGAAGATCTCCCCGAGCCGTCCGCGGCCGAGCAGCCCGCGGAGGCTGACCAAGAGGTTCTCGGTGATGTCGTCATACCGCCCGCGGTCACCGCGGTCCATCGCAACCTGTCGCAGCTCATCGGACCCGTCGGCGATCACCTCGACTAAGTCCGCGAGGACGGGGATGCCGTTCTGTCGCTCGTCGAGGACGCGCAGCGCGCGGTCGAGGATCATCTCCTCCCGATCGCTTGGGATTGCCGCCCGCGACAGGGTGATCAGCGTCGCGATCATCGTGTGCCGGCGCGCCAAGGCGTCCGCCAATACCTCGCGGCGGGCGCGGCCGGTGAGTCGTGCCGCGGCGGCTGTCGCCTCGCCGGGGTCCAGAACGTTCAGATAGCCGCGGCCGCGGCCAAGCTTGATCACCTGGCCGCCCAAGGCGGCGATCAGATCGACGTAATCGGGCTTCAGATCCCCGAGCACGAGTGGCATCACCCCGAACCCGGCCAGGCCGAGCGCCATTCGTCTGAGGAGGCTGCTCTTCCCCAGGCCGGGGAGCCCGAGTACGAACACCGATGGGTTGCTGATCAGGTGCGCTTCTTGGAACCAGCTGATCGGGTCGGCGCACAGCGTCGCACCGGAGATCAGACTCGAACCGAGCGGCACGCCGACCATCGGCGTCCCGGTTCCGGTCGAGAACGGCCACAGCCCACAGGCCTGCACGGTCGTGGCGCGCCACTCGTCCGCTGCTTGCACGAGCACGGAGGCTCCCGCGGCTCGGCCGCTCCAGCCGCGAGCTCCCGGCACTGGAGCGCGGACCGGCCGCGGGTGACGTGAACGCTGGCGGGTCATAGTGCGCTGCGGATCTCCTGCGGAACCTTCAGATGCCTGGGGAGCACGAGCCCGAGCGGGAGGCCGGCGAGAAACGCCGAGTCTTGGGACCCGTACATGCGACGCAGGCTGATCCGGGCGGTCGCGGCGAGGTTTTCAACGGCCGCCTCTGCCTCGGCGAGCCTGTCGGGGCTGTCGCCTTGCACGGTGGCGGTGACGAGCATCCCGAAGTCCACCAGCCCGGCGCCGCGGGCTTCCTCCTGCGCGGTCGCCAACGCCGAGCGCTGCTCCCGCAGCGAGTGCTCTGATGGACGTTGCGCGGAGTTCACGCGGAAGTCGGCGTTGCGCTTGTCCGCTTCTACGATCCGGGCGGCGACCCCGGGGTCAAGCACCCGGTAGAGCAGACTGACTCGCTTGCGCGCTATCTCACGATGCGGCGCCAAGAGCTTCCATAACACTGACGCGTGCACTTCTCCGCGTGGGGCTTGGCTCATCGCCCAGCTCACCGACACCGCGGCGTCATGCCGGTAGGCGCCCCAGGCCGCCTCGGCCGCGGCGGGGCCGACGTCAGCCCAGGTCAGCTTCGGTATCTGACCGGCGGCGTAGGCGTCGTCGATCACCCGCCCGGCATCGGGGTCATACGCGGAGCGGATGACCTCGCACAACTCCTGGGCAGGCAGCGGGCGGGCGGACCCGGCGCCGGTGCCGTGCAGCCGTTGCGTGATCCCGGGGAGTCGCGTCGCGAGCTCGCGCGCGAACTCGTCACTGCCGCGGCGGCGACCCCGGGCCGCTGCGGTGAACGTGAGCGCGACCCACGCCTTGATCGTCGCTGACCCCAGCGGGTAGCTGTCGACCACCTCTCGGAGCACCTGCTGCGCCAGCGAGGGGGCGTTCGGGTCGATGCGGCCTTCGATCTCTTGGCGCAGCCGCCGTCCGGTGTCGGGGGCGGTTTCGACGGTGACCGCGGCGGCGATCAGCCCAGGCTCGTCGCCGAGTGATGCGAGCCATTCGCCCCACCGCGCGACCCACACGTCGATCTGCTCCTGATCGACCAGCGACGCGCCGTCGGGCTCGGTCGCGAACACCACCGTGAAATGCCCGGTTGCCGGCACCTCAAGTACCGCGAACGGCCGATCATAGGAATCGCGCGCCTCCGAAAGTCGTGATTGCGCTAGCAGTCCAGGGAGCTGAAAGGACCCCCAGCCGGTGCGGCCCAGCGGCCCGGAGCGGTACAGGTGCGCGCCGAGTGACCGAGCGCGCCACCAACCGGCTCGCACGGTCAACAGCTGCAGGCCGGTCTTGCCGTGTCGGTCCGAGATCATCAACGATCCCAACCCGACTGCCAACAGCGCCAACAGCACGACTGCCACCAGCAGTCCAACGGTCGCGACGGCCAGGATCACCACGATCACCCCGCCCATCAACACCCCGGTCCCCAGCAGCCCCAGCCGCCCCAGTCCTGCTGAGCGCGGCCGGCGCCAATTTCCGTAGGTGCGCTCCCGCGGCGTCTCTGTCGCCATCTACAGCACCCCCTCAGACCCATCCGGCCGTCGACCGGCGCCCGGCTCAACCGCGCCGCTCGCACCACGCGAACCCGCATCCGCGATCACCGCCGCCACACCACCCGACGCATGCCCACCGCCGCCAGCGCCAGCGCCCGACGGACCGGAACTACCAGGACCCCCGACGCCGGTGACCTGTTCGCGTCCGCCCGCCGCGCCCGTTGCACCGCCGCCGGCCGCCCTTAACCCAGCCCCCGTGACCGCTGCTGCCGCCGGGCCGCTCGCGGCTCCCGCACCAGTCAGCGCGACCGCGCCGGCGAGACTCCCGCCGCCTTCTCCGCCGCGGCCGGTCCCCGTCCCTCCACCGCCGGGGATCCCGCCACCTCCGCCGGGCGCGCCGGTTGAACCCTGCGGCCCCGAGCCACCGTCAGAACCGCCCTCGGTGCTGCCGCCGCCGAGGCGCGCTGCGACGGAGCGCAGCGCGCCCGAGGGCATTGCGACCGCCGCCGCGCC
>OCZT010002500.1_pt1 | contig 18988 bp, 11 predicted proteins | sample 1539031 | NCBI WGS metagenome assembly OCZT01 (sample SAMEA3539308, study PRJEB22396) | soil metagenome | biome: tundra; feature: field; material: soil | place: USA | collected 2010-05 | depth 0.15 m | reverse complement strand
GCCAGCATGACCCACACGATCAACCGGGAAGATCACAAACCCGGACTGTAGTACCTGGGTACTGCCCGAGATCGTGAGGATTTTCCAGGACCTGGCAGCGCCGTCAGGCTGGCCGAGCTCCTTTATTGAAGAATGAGGGGCGAGCGTGTACCGTACGTCGACCTGAGTGCACGCAGGTTTACCACATCCCTCTACGACGACAGCGACCGCCATGTCGTTCTTTATTCTGAACACAAACGGGTCTTTTGAGATCGATACGGGATCCATGCATGCCGAGGCGCTTATGCTCACAAGCACAAAGATCAATGCCAGTGCTTTCTTGCGCCACCTGCCTGTCGTTCTGCGCATTCTCGGCGGTCGGCCGGTATCTGACTGACTTCGTGATCGCGTGGTCACCCTGAGATGCATTCGTATCCATCCGACAGTACACGCCCATGCTCGTTTCTCCTGCAAATGCCTGCTGCTGTACCCTTGGCGGGAACGCCCCCGTCGGGGCCTGAAAAGCACCCTTAACCGGCAATCAATGAGACGATCGCCAGCAGCAGCAAGCCCACGCCGGGAACAAAAAAGCCCCAACCAACTATTTTGTGCGGTTTCGGGAGGTTCGTCCTTGCAAGAAGCCTGCGGCCTCGGGCCGTGGTGCCATATTCATAGCTTTTGGACGCGACTCCACCGATGTCAAATACAAGCAACGCTCCTACAGCGGCCAGCGCAAGGGAAATGAAAAGAAGCGTGAGGCTTCCGCCTCGCGAAGATGCCGAGGAGGCCGAAGCTGCATTAGAAATTAGTTTTGACCATTATGCTCCCTTGTCAGCCTCAGATGCCCGCCTAGCAAGGATCAGGAATATAAGCAACGGGACAACTGCAGCGAGTGCGGTTATGGCAAGCACCCGCCGGTCACCCGTCACCATGCCTGGGGCAATGAAGGTAGCCATTGCCACCGCCCAGCTTAGATTCGCCCACGCTCTCAGTCGCCGACGACTCCCGACGGTGTCTTTACCGCGCTGAGCAAGCCCGAGGACTGCGCGCACCGCCACAATGCCGCTGAGGACAAGAACGGACACCTGAAGAACGAGTAGCAATAAAGTCACCGATACTTCTTCATCAATGCAATACGATTGATCTCGTGGCGAGAATCATGACTTGATCCCGCGTGTCAGATGGCGCCATCTCGCTATGTGATGCCGTCATCTTCTAAGGAAAATATGGCCACTACTGTCCTCTGACAGATCCGCTATAGTCCTCCCAGTATCCATGATGCCAGCCGAATGCCCACCAGACCACCCTAAATTGATTGATGTGGAAGTATATCCCGACTCCATTATCTACCCATGTAATCCAGGCTTCCAGCAGCGCCGCATAGATACCCAGTTCTACGCAAAATGCCATTAAAGTACCTGAGATATAAGCGCACGCTCCAGCCACCCCCCAGCCAACGGTTAGAAGGGACACTAGGTGGTTGGTGTTACGCTGATTCAAGAAGAAGTTGCAGTAACGGAATACGCTTCTGGAAGATACAGATTGACACGACGCGCCCTGTCGGTTCCCCCTCAACCCCGTCGGATCGGTATTGCTGACTGGATCGCCATTGGCGTACGCGTATGGTTCCAGTGTCTGCGCGACGGCTGGGTCGATAGACATGAATTGCCCAGTCGCTGGATCGTAGTAGCGGTTGATGAGGTAGATCAGACCGGTGGGGTCGGTGTAGGCGCCGCCGTAGCAGAAGGGGGTGTAGCTGGTGAGGCCGCCAGGTGCCTGCGGGTTCCCCCATGCGTCGTAGGACGTCGTGGCGGTGAGTGTCCCGGTGCTGCTGACGATGCCGCGCACGGAGTTGAGGGAATCGGCGACAAGGTAGGTGATGGCGCCGGTGGAGAGATTGACCTGTTCGGCCGGAGCCCTGCCGATCCCGTATACGTATGCGTTACCGGAATCCATGAGCAAAACCGGAATTGTGCCGGTGCTGGCCCATACAAAGCCTTGGGTGGTAGCGGAGCCGCCGGCCGGGGTGGTGGTGGCCGTCGCGCGAAGGCCGTTTCCGTCGTAGGTGGCGGCGGTCATGTTTGCGGTGCTGTTGTCGTAGGCGGTGAGCTGGCGGGCGCCGTTCCAGGTTCCGGAGGCGATGGTTGCGGAGCCCTGCTTGGCGGTGAGCCGTTCGCCGTCGGCGCTGTAGGTGTAGGTGGTAGTCGTGCCGGACAGGGCGCTGGAGGTGAGCTCGCCTGCTTTGTCGTAGGTTCCGGTGGCCCCGGCTGGGGTGGTGGTGAGGCCGCCGGAGGCGTCGAAGCCGTAGTTCAGCGCCGAACTTGTGCCGGGGGTCATGGAAGTAACCCGGCTCTGAGCGTCATAGGTGTAGGCGGCGGGTGACTTAGGCGAGGTCGGGGTATCGGTCTCGGACAAGATTGCGCCCGACGGCGCGTCGGCGTAAGTGAAGCTCTGTAGCGTGGCAGAACTGTTACTCAGGGCGATCCCAGAGGGGGTATCGGTGGCGTCGTAGGTGTAGCCGAGGGTGTCACCGGTGGAGCCGAGGGTTTCAGATGACGGGAGACTGTCGGCGCCATTGGTGATGGCGATCTGGTGGGCATTGAAGTCGGTTACCGAGTTGAGGACGTCGGCGTGGTCGTAGCCGTACGCCACTGTCCCAGTCGTTGCCCAGGTCGCCGAAGCCGGGAGGGGATAGGTGACGCCGGTGGTGTTCCCGTCCGCATCGTAGCCATAGCCGGTGATCTGCCCGGCCCCATTGGTGGTGGAGGTGAGTTCGCCGAACGGGTCATAGATGTAGCTGGGGGACCCGGTGGCATCCGTCATCGCGGTTTTCTGCCCGTTGGCGTCATAGGTGTAGCTGACGGAGTGGGCTGAGGATCCGGAGTAGCTGATGGTCGCTTTGAGGTTGGTTGGTGTGTAGGTCCAGGTGGTGGTGATGCCGACCGGGCCGGCGCTGGTGAGCGTGTTCCCGGCTGGGTCGTAGGTGTAGCTGGTGGCCGCGCCGCTGGGGGCTGCGGTGGTCGCCGGGGCGGTGGTGGAGACGAGTTCGGCGGCGGAGTCGTAGCTGCTGGTGGTCTGGTAACCGGCCTGGGTCGGGTAGGAGCTGGAACTGACCACCCACGGGGATGACGTCTCGCAGGCCGCGATGCCGGAGGTGTTCCCGTCCGGGGCGACGACTGCGGTCTTGTCGCCGTTCGGGTCGTAGCAGGAGGTGGTGGTGGACGCGGCCGAGGTGCCGTATCCGGTGGTTGCCGAGGTGACCTGCGCGTCGGCGTTGTAGGTGTTGTAGGTGTTGTCGTTGGGTGCGCCGCCGGTGTTGCTGGTCGGTGGGGCGATGGTCTCGATGAGGTTCCCGGCGCCGTCGTAGCTGCTGGTGGTGCTCTCTTGCCCGCTCTGCCCAGCCGGAGCCGGGGTGGTGGTGGCGGTCTGCTTCTCATCAGCGTTAAAGGCGTCGGTGGTGGCGTCGGTGGCTAGCCGGTCCCCGTACCCGGACGGATAGCTCGCCGGGCAGGACGCGGGAGTGAGGGAATTCGCCGCGATTCCTGCCGGGGGGACCGTTTCGGTGGTGTTGCCGTTGCCGTCGTAGCAGGTGAGGGTGGCGTTACCAAGCGGGTCGGTGACCAGGGTTGGCTTGTCATCAGCGTTATAGCTGGTGGTAGTGGTGTAGGTGCGGGCGTCTTGCACGGTGGTCTTGTTGCCGTTGGCGTCGTAGCCGTTGGTAGTGGGGCGGGGGGTGGCGGTTGCCCCGGTGCCGCCTGCCTGGGTGACGGTGGTGGCTTCGGCGTCGGCGTTGTAGGCGGTGGTGGTGGTGTAGTTCCCCGCGTTCGCGCCGGACAGGTTTCCGTCCGGGGAGGTTTCGCTGGTTTTCTCGCCGTCGCCGTCGTAGGCGTAGGTGGTTTTGGCGATCTCGGAGCCGTTCCCGTCGGGTGTAGCAGAGGAGGTGAGGTCACCAGCTGAGTTGTAGGCGAGCTGGGTGACGACCTTGTCGGCGTTGATGGTGGCGCATGGCAGGGACGGGGAGGGGGGCGTGGCGGTGCAGGAGATGGCAGTGCCGCTGAGGGTGACGCTGTTGCCAGTGAACAGGCTGTAGGTGGTTTTCAGGTAGGACGCGGTGGAGCTGCCGGGCTGGTACACGCCGATGGTCGAGTACAGCTCGTTCCCGTGGGTGTCGTACAGGATGTAGGTATCACCCTGCGGCGGTGCCGTGGACGGCGGAGTGATCACGCCGCCGGGGGCGACAGGAGAGGGCCCGGAGGAACAGGTGCTGGACGCCTGCGCGGTCGCGTCGCAGTTGGTGTTGCCCAGCGTGGTGGACGTCTCGGTGGTCTGGTGCCCGAGCGGGTCGGTGGTCGAGGTGGTGTTGCCCGCCGAGTCGTAGGCGTTGGTGGTGATCTGACTGTCGCCGTTGCTGGTCCAGGTGTCCAGCAGGGTGCCGCCGCTGGTGCCGCCGGCGGTGGTGTTCGGCCCGAAGTCCTGCTCGGAGACCAGGGTGGACCCGGTCCATGAGGACTGGGCGGTGAGGGCGCCCTGGGTGTAGTCGTAGACGGTGGTGTTGCCGTCGGGGTCATTGACCCGTACCACGCCGCTGCCGGTGGGCACGTCCAGCCCGGTGTAGTTGAAGGTGGTGGCGAAGCCCATCGGGTCGGTCTGGGTGGTGACCTGCCCGGCGGCGTCATAGACATTGACAGTGGAGTGCCCGGCGTCGGGGCCGCCGGGCTGCGCGTTCGGGCTGGTCATGGTGAGCAGGTCGTTGGCGAGCAGCGGGTTGCCGGTGGAGCCGGCGCCGTAGGTGTAGGTGGTGACGTGGCTCAGCGGGTCGGTGACTGATGTCAGGTCTGATCCGGTGTAGGCGTAGGCCCATCGTCGGCCCAGGGGGTCGGTCACCGAGGTGACCAGGCCGCTGGAGTTGGAGCCGATGACCAGGGCCCGCCCGGAGGCGGAGGTGATGGTCTCACATGAGGACGCTGAGGAGGGGCAGTTCCCGGCGCCGGGCGCGGGGGTGCCGTAGGTGATGGATAGCGCGTTGCCGGCGGCGTTGGTTTCGCTGGTGAGGGCGCCGTTCCACCCGTAGGTGTAGGTGGTGCCGGGGGTGGGGGTGTAGGTGTAGGTGCTGGTGGAGGTGTTGTAGGTGAGGGTGGCGCTGACGTTTTGCGGCAGCGTGCAGTAGCCGCCCGCGGTCACGTAGGGGGCTGTGCAGTTCCCGCCGGACTGGGGGGTGAAGGAGACCTGGGAACCGCCGGGCTGGTTGACGGTGACCGCGCCGGCCTGCGGGTACATGCCGAACAGCGTGCTCGTGGTGGTCGCGGTGACCTCACGCAGCTCGTAGCCGCCGAGGTCGGTGATGAACAGGTCCCCGGCCGGGTCGGTGGCCAGGCCGGTGGGGAAGTCGAGGGTTGCTGAGGTGGCGGGACCGCCGTCGCCGGTTTCCCCTTGGGTCCCGGCGGGGTCGCCCGCGACGTTGTAGATGTGCGCGGCGGTCATCGACTGGCCCCACTGGGTTCCGCTGGCGGCCGGGATCTCGCGGATCCGGTTGTTGACCCCGTCCGCGATGTACAGGTCGCCGGCAGAGTCCAGGGACATCATCTCGGGGCTGTTCAGCTTCGCCGCGGTGGCGGGGCCGCCGTCGCCGGTATTCCCGGCGCTCCCGGTGGCGCTGCCGGCGATGGTGTAGATGTCACCGGCGGTCATCTGGGTGCCCCACTGCAGGTGGCTGGGTCCGGCGATTTCCTGGATACGGTTGTTGGCTCCATCGGCGATGTACAGGTTCCCCGCAGGATCGGCCGAGACGCCTTCGGGGGTGCTCAGCAACGATGCGCCGGCGGGGGCGCCGTCGCCAGTGTGCCCGCCGGTGCCGTCCACGGCGCCCGCGACGGTGTAGATGTCACCGGCGGTCATGCTCTGGCCCCATTGCGTCCCGCCGGTGGCGGCGACTTCGCGGAGCTGGTTTGCATGGCCGTCGGTGATGTACACGTTCCCGGCGGCGTCCACGGCGAGCGCGTTGGGCCACTCCATGGTGGCCGCTGTCGCCGGGCCGCCGTCGCCGGAGTTACCGGAATCCCAGGTGGCCTGCCCGGCGAACGTGGTGATGATCCCGGTCGCGGCGGATACTTTCTGGACCTCGAAGTTGCCGGTATCAGCGATGTAAAGGTTCCCGGCGGAGTCCACGGCGACACCCTCAGGCTCAGCGAGGTACGCCGCTGTCGCCGGCCCGCCGTCCCCGCCGTTGCCCCCGTACCCGCCCTGCTGCCCGGCGACGGTGTAGACGTCCCCGGCGGTCATCGTGATGCCGAACTGGGTATGCGAACGCCCGGCGATCTCCTGGACCCGGTTGCCGCCGGTATCGGCGACGAAGATGTCACCAGCCGCGTCGAAGGTGACATACCCGGGCTGGTACAGCCCGGCCGTGGTCGCGGGGCCGCCGTTCCCGTCCTGGGCGAAGGTCCCCGCGCCGGCGAGATCGGAGATGACCGCGGTGGAGGCGCTGACCTGCCGGACCTCGTTGCTGAGGGTGTCAGCGATGATCAGGTTGTTCGACCCGTCCAGGGCGACATCGCCGGCACTGTCCAGCAACGCCGAGGCAGCCGGGCCGCCGTCGCCGGATTGCTCGAACACCCCGGCTGTGCCCGCGACGGTGTAGATGTCATCCTTGGCCATGGTCTGGCCCCACTCGGTGTGCGCGGTGCGGGCGACCTCCTGGACCGTGCTGTTGCCATAGTCGGCGATGTACAGCTGCTGGCCGTTGCCCGACCACAGCCCGGTCGGATTGTTCAGGTCCTCCGCGGTCGCCACCACCCCGCTGCCGCCAGAGCCCGAGGCACCAGCCGCGCTGCCGGCCACGGTGTACATGTCCCACTGAGTCATCGAGCTCGACGTCCACTGGGCGCCGCTGGCTGCCGGGACTTCCTGGACCCGGTTGTTGCCGGAATCGGCGATATACAGGTCCCCCGCGGTGCTCAGCGTCACCTCCAGCGGGTTATTCAGCCTGGCTGAGGTCGCGGCACCGCCGTCCCCGCTGACCCCGGACGTCCCCGCCGAGCTGCCCGCGATCGTGTACACATCCCCGGCCGTCATGGTCTGGTTCCACTGGGAGCCACCAGTGGCGGCGACATACTGGATCCGGTTGTTGCCCGCATCCGGGATGAACAGGCTGTCATTCGAGGGGCCGCCCGCGGGCATCACCGCGATCGATTCAGGCGACTTCAGCTGCGAGCCGGTCGCGGCCCCCCCGTCGGCGCCCAGCCCAGCCTGGTCGTTGACCCCGGCGACCGTGTACAGGTCACCGGCGGTCATCGAGATACGCCCCCACTGGGTCCCGGACGCGGCCGCGATCTCCACCACCCGGTTGTTGCCGGTATCAGCGATGAACAGGTTCCCAGCCTGGTCGACCGTGACCCCTTCCGGGTCGAACAGCAGTGAACTGCCCGCCGGAGTCCCATCCAGCGAGTCCCCCTGAGTGCCGGCGTCACTGCCGGCGATCGTGTAAATATTCCCCGCGGTCATCGCCTGCCCCCACTGGGTTCCTGAGGCGGCCGGGATCTCCTCGATCCTGTTAGCGTTGGTGTCCGCGATGTAGGTTCCCGTGCTGGTGTGATCCACCGCATCCGGGTGGTTGATCGCCGCATTGGCCGGCGGCCCGCCCGCCCCGGTGTCAGTCGCCAACCCGTCCAGCGTGTAGATATCCGCCGGCACCGGCCTGCTGATGCTCAGCGACGACCCCCAGTTATCGGCCCACCCGTACCCCATAGCGCCGGGCGCCCCGGCCCGGGTCTGCTGCTGCGCCAGGTTCGCGTCGTAGCTGCGGTCGAAGCCGAGGGCCGGCCCGTAGGTGGGCACCGACACGTCGGTGGCTGACTGGGTGAAGTCGCCGTTCGCGGTGTTCACCGGGTCCCCCGCGGTGGCCTGTGACACCCCCGGCGCCGCCGGGTTCGACCCGCCGCCGGCTGTCGCCCCGGCCGGGACCTCACCACCGGTGGTCGGCGCCAGCGCCTGCGTCGCGGCACTCACCGGGGCGCCGAGCAGCACATACGGCTGCCCGGTCGCGCCGTCGGAGGCGGTGAAGTCCGCCGGGGTGGCCCCGGCGTAATACGCCAGGCCGGTGAACTGGGACGGCCACGAATTCAGCGTCTCCTCCACCGAGCACGCCGGCGACGCCCACGACAGCGCACCGCTGAACAGCCCGCTGAACTGGGCCACCCCCCGGCCCACAACAGTGTTGACCGTCCCAGAGTCCGGGCACCCCGGACCCTGCCCCGTCACCGTGAACCCGCCCCCATACACCCCCGCCAGCAACGGCACCGCCGTCCCCGCCGCCGAGGACTGGTACTCACAATTCAGCGACACATACAAGCCCGTACCGCTGCCCGCCAGCGCATACGCGATCGAGTCCTTGATCAGCGCAGTCCCCGCACCGCCCGCGAACACCGGCGCCGTCCCAGCCACCGCGACGTTCCCGGTCACCGCCGCCCCCCACGTCATGGCCGTGCTCACCGCATCCGACGGCGGGGCCAGCGCGCACCCGCCGCTGGTACTCGGATCACCGATCACGATCGCCGAATACCCCGCGAACTGCGCCGTCGTCATCGCATCCCACGTCGCCGGCGTCGCCACCGTCACCGTGTCACCAGAAGGCACCCCCAGCGCCTCCGCACTCGACGACCCCCCGTTCACGCTCGTCGACAAGATCAGCACCGACTGCCCCGTCGCGTGCGCTGCCGCGGGCCGCGTCACCGCCACCACTGCCGACCCCGCGGCCGCCACCGCCGCGGTCACCGCCACCGGAACCAGCACCTGGGACATGGCCAGCACCGGTGCCAGCACGGCAGCTGCCGCCCGGCGAACACCCGGCAGCACCCGCCGCAGCATGCGATGGAACCTCACACCTGCCGGGACACCCCTGCGGACCGCGCGGCCACCTGTCACCAAGAATCTGGGCAGCATCTGGCGTCCCCTTTCCCATGCCTGAAGCAGACGATTGCACCGTCCAGTGGAAGCAGCGTGGAAGCCGGGTGTAAGCGGAAACCTTGAGGACCACTAAAGCTGGAGTGACCTGTGGAGATAGCTACAGAGATAACCGCATAGCGCTAATCCGGGGCCGCGCGGACCGGAGGAGATCACGCTGGAGCATTTGCAGGCTGGTGACATCCAGCCCCTGCTCAAGAGCGATCTCGATGCCTTCCCGGCACGCCCGGGCAGCTTCCGCCGCACGCCCGGCCCGGTGCAGGCACACCACCAGGAGCTGGCGAAGGCCTTCATCATCGGGCCACCGGGCCAGCATCGCCTCCAGTTCCCCGATCACCTCACCGTGCAGGCCCAGCCCCACATCAGCCTCGACCCGCGCCGACCACGCCGCCCGGTGCAGTGCCTTCAGCCGCCGCACCTCACTAGCGGCAAAGGACCGATTCGCGACGTCAGCCAGCGGCTGCCCACGCCACAAAGCCAGCGCGTCGGTCAGCGACACGCTCGCCCCGGCGAACTGGCCCGTGCCCAGCTGGTCCCGGCCGGCGGCGACGAGCCGGTCGAAACGGGCCACGTCAACTTGCTCGCGGTCAAGGTGCAGCGAGTAGGCGGCCTCTCCGCCCAGCCGGTCGGTAAGCAGCCGGGGAGCGGGCCCGCTGGACTGGGTCTGCCCGTCACTCGGCTTCTGTTCCCCGGACTTGCCGTCCAGGGCCTGCCGCAGATGCGCGACATGGCTGCGCAGGGTCGCGGGCGATCGTTCCCTGGCGCCTTCCCACAACAATTCGGCCAGCCGGGCCGACGGCACCTGGTTCCCCGCCGCCAGCAGCAGTGCCAGCAGCAGAACCCGTTGCTGCGGCCCCAGCGGGACTGGCTTTCCCTGGGCAATCAGGACCAAGGGCCCCAGAAGCCTGACATCGATCACGGCGCCTGCCTCTCGCACCAGCATGGCTGCTTTCATGCACGACTAGCGACCGCGCCGTCACTGAAGTCCATATCGCTCACACTCTTACGCTCTCGTCGTCGGATTGTCCATATCTGGATCAATCCACTAAAAAGGTGTATAACCCGTCAGCCGATAACGGTCCGCACCCGTTCAGCAGGCCGTACTCGCTGAGCACCAGGTCGGCGGGGGCCTCGTCTGGGCTTGTTCAACTGGGTGACGCTGGCTGGGTTCCCGTGAGGGCACGAGCGCGCTCAGCCTCCGCGTGCTGGAACGCCGGCTCCATTTCGTTTAGGTCCCGTTGCCGGAGTCCGTGCGACGTGGCAACGGTGCGCCAGCGCGCGACCGCTTGGGTGACCTCGGCGACAACGGCGAGTGCGTCGCTGGTGCCCAGGCGGAAGTGGTCAGCGACACGCATGAGGTTATCCACGCTCGCGCGGGTGTCCGTGAAGTCGATGGCGGTGCTGAGGTCCTTCGGGCCGGGGCGGGGGTCAGGGTTGAGGTCGAATGCAGGCGAGAGGGTCCAGGAATCGCCGCGCTCGTGCAGGAACCCGTGGTTGCGCAGGTGGTCATCGGTGTTGGAGATCAGGATCGAGAAAGCTATCCGCCGCCACAGCTGGCGCAGGTCCGCTGTCGCAGCTGTGGACCGTTCCTCGATCACTTCGGCGATCTCGAGGTAGCTCCGCTGGTCCCGGTCACTTGCCTCGAGCATCGTCATCGCGCTGGCATAACCAATGCGGGTTCCGCCGTCGCGATCGAACCGGTCGACCACGAGCACGTGCCGGTCACCTACCCGGAGCAGCTGAGAATCCGGGACGGTAACCCCCGCATCCCGCGCCAGGTCAAGCGCCACCTTTTCCCATGCCATCACGTTCCAGGTATCCGAGCCTGCACTGGGGAACTTGGCTATCGCGACCCGGCCTGCAGCATCCACGACGTGGGCCTTGGGGCGTGCGCCGCCGAGAGAGCTGCCGGCCCGCAGCAGCCGCTGGAGGTCTTCGTAGCCGGCTGTGTCCTGCTCAGCGCGGGCCGCAATGTCAAGCAGGGCGGGAAGGTCGGTCAGGACAGGGACTCCCCAGTCCTCGGTCGCGAGGGAAGGTCCTTCCTCGTCAAGGCGGAAGCGCAATGCTCCCTGCCGCAGGTCGTCTCGCACGCCAAGCAGCACGTCGAACTCGCTCATCGACCGTGGAACCGTTCTCGCTGCCTGGGCCCGGGCACGCTCAGCCCGGTGGATCAGCGTCCGCCCCCAGCGGTCTGGCGAACCGTCGGCGAACGCCCCGAACATCGCACGACGTGCGGGCGTCTGCAGGGTGCCGCTGACCAGCGGTAGTGCGGGATCCAATGCGTAGGCGTCCGGGTCGGCCAGGTACCTGTCGTCGTAGACGAAGCTGGCCGCCTCGACTCCCCTGCGACGGTGCGCGTACAGGCGGCCCGCCCGCAGGTTCCTGTCGCCGGCGGCGACGTAGACGATGGCGTCGTCGCTCACGGCCTTCGCCCCGGTCCCGGCGGGCGCACCCGCTCGGGCAGCGCCTCCTCCGACCGCAGGCGCCCCACATCGGTCGCATACGGGTCGAGCGCCGCAACCAGCGAGTCGAGCACGCCAAGGGCCCTAGCGACCCGCAGCACGTTCTCCAGACTGGCACCCTCACCGTTCTCTAGCCGCATGACTGTGTGCCGTGATATCCCAGCTCGGTCCGCGACCTGAGCAGCCGTCAACCGGCGCAGCCGCCGCCACGTCCCCAGTTCCTCGCCGATGCGCCGCTGGCCGTTGGCCACCGCGACCGGCGTCCTCGACCCAGCCATGCAGTACTCCTAAAGTTACTATTCTGCGACTCTAGCACAATTAGAGTTGCAGAATTAAGACTCTACGAGCCCAGAAGTCTACGAGGCTGAAGTGTTAGCTGGCGATGGTCGCCAACTGGCACGCCGTGCTGGCCACCGTTGTAGACCTGCCCCGTGACGGCCGGGTGACAGCCACCCTCCCCCAACACGGGAACGTTCAGAGGTGGGTGAAGATCTTGTGGGTTCCGATGCACCGCCAGACGATGTGTGCCTCACCGCTGGGACTTGGGCGCCGAAGTGGAAGGCGGCCCGGCCGTCTGACACCAGGTCAGTTCCCAGATGTCCGTACGGCCCTGCATCTTATTCACCCGCATTCCCTTGCGCCGCGCTGATGACCGTACTGCGGCTGAAGATAATAATCACAGTAATCGCCGAACTCGCCACGCAGGCCAAGGACAGAAAAAGCCACAACCATAGAATCTGGTCAGTACCCCCATCGCCGCCAGTGGCATCGGCTCTCGCGCCTATTGCCCACATCTTCTCTAGCGTCCAGACGAGTACTCCACCACTACCAGCAGCCAGCAGAACAAGCAGCCCGACAACAATCCTGAGCTCACGGCTCATGTTTTTCAGCATCAAGAATCTCAAGTTCTATATAAGTTTGCATTCACGGTGGAGGTCTCCGACTGAGCGTGCAGCCGGCTGGACCCGACTTTCATTCATATACTTGCACCGCGGATACCAGCCCCATGCAGATTTACCTCCGGGGTGGGTGCCAGACCTGCACGGTCAGCGTACTGGACCGGCCAGTCGACCTCGTAACGCTCCCGGCTGCTGGGGTCCCCAAGCACGCGCCACGCCTCGTCAGCAGCAGCCCGCGCACGATCTGCGGCCTTGATGACCTTTGATGGAGCGCCGGAGATCATCTGAGGACTCACCTGGCCCACCCTGGCCTCGCAGGCGTACCGGACCTGCTCGGTCGAGGCTCCCGACAGGATCCCGAGGATGTCGTACCAGGTGATAAGGCCAGCCATCGCGCCTCCTGGATTCCCTTAGCCGGGCACGACCACATTAGGTAATAGACTCTGACATACTGTGCGCCGGAATTGGGCTCTGGGGATCGGGGTGGCCTGTGCGTACGGCTCTGCACGGCTTGGCGGAACGAGGCCCTCGGCACATCGTGACGGGTACTTTGCGGCCCTTCGCGACCATGCTGCTCCGCTGCGTCGTCCTGGTGGCTGATCCGGCGACCGTTGGCTGGTGGACGGCCCGCGTGGCTAGGCAGCCTGAGCGAGCGGCGGCCGACATGGCCCGGCGGGTTGGTTCTTTGATCACTCCCACCCCGCCGGAAGTGGTCGCCAATTATGCGCGCGGCCTTCTGCTATTCGGTCGCGCCGAATCCTGTGACACGGCCTTCCAGTGGGTTACGCGCCCAGTGAGAGCGGTAATCACCCCGGAGTCGGCGAAGGTGCCCAAGCGCCTCCGCACGGTGCAGCGGCACGGCGAACTGGAAGTGCGGTACGACCAGGATTTCGAGGCGATCATTCACCATTGCATGGATGGGCGCACAGGCTGGCTCACTCCCGCGCTGATCGACGTCTACCGGGAGGTGCGCGACCTCGGATTCATCGCCACTGTCGGAACGTATCGCGATGGGCAGCTGGTCGGCGGCGTCTGGGGCATCGAAATCGGCCGGACATTCGGGATCCTGAGCATGTTCCATCTCGAGAACAACGCCGGCGCGCTGACGCTGGCGGCGATCGCTGACATCGTCTCCAGTGACGGCCGCTGGTCCGTAGTCGACTTCGTGGACCTGAACCCCAACTTCGAGAGGTACGGAGCCAGCGAAATACCGGTCGGCCAATTCTCTGACCTGGTCTGGCGCGGCCTGAAGTCACCTGTGCCGTCGATGAGCTAGGGCTACTCCGCGTCGAGGGGGGCCAGGAGCACTCGGAGCAGGTCGGCGAGCGTGCGCCGGTCAGCCGGGCCGAGCCCGTTCAGGAGGTCGTACTCGCTGAGCACCAGGTCGGCCAGGGCCTCGTCGGCCCGTTGCTGCCCTTCGGCGGTGAGGGTGACGAGCACTCCCCGGCGGTCCTGCGGATCCGGCAGCCGGCGGACCAGCCCGGCATCCGCCAGCCGGTCGATCCGGTTGGTCATAGTCCCTGAGGTCACGAGCGTGGCCCGGAGCAGCGCCCCCGGGGTCAGCTGGTAGGGCGGGCCCTGCCTGCGCAGGGCGGAAAGCATGTCGAACTCCCAGGGTTCCAGGTCGTGGCTGGCGAAGGCGGTCCGGCGGGCGCGGTCCAGGTGCCGGGCGAGCCGGGAAATGCGGCTGAGCACCTGCAGCGGCTCGACGTCCAGATCGGGCCGCTCCGCGTGCCAGGCAGCGACGATGTCGTCCACCTCGTCGCGGAGTCCGGCCTGCTCCTCCATGTGCGCAGCATATCTCTTGACATCAAGAGTGTGATCCCGGTAGACAAGAACCCGATCATCTATCTCGATATCAAGAGAGTGCGGAGGGGGCATGTGGGATCCCGGCCAGTACCTGCGGTTCGGTGATGAGCGCGGCCGGCCGTTCGCCGATCTGCTGGCCCGCGTCGGCGCGGTGTCCCCTGGCCATGTCGTCGATCTGGGCTGCGGTCCCGGCAATCTGACGGCAGTCCTGGCGGAACGCTGGCCCGAGGCGCACGTCCTCGGAGTGGACAACTCGCCGGAAATGATCGCCGCGGCCAATGCCGGGATCAGTGCGGCCGGCGGCGGCCGGCTCTCCTTCGCCCTCGCCGACATCCGCGACTGGCGGCCCGGCCACCCGGTCGACGTGTTCGTGTCCAACGCGGTGCTGCAGTGGGTGCCGGGCCACATGGACCTGCTCATCCGCTGGGCCGGCGCCCTCGCTCCCGGCGGCTGGCTGGCCGTGCAGCTACCCGGCAACTTCGATCAGCCGAGCCACGCGATCCTGCGCGACCTGGCCACGTCTAGCCGGTGGCGCCCGCTGCTCGGCGAGGCCAGCCTGAACCGCCAGGCCGAGAGCCCGGCCACCTACCTCGACCTGCTCGCCCGGGCCGGCTGCCGCGTCGACGCATGGGAGACCACGTACCTGCACGTGCTGCCGGGAGACGATCCCGTGCTCGAGTGGTACAAGGGCACCGGCCTGCGCCCGGTACTCGCCGCATTGCCTCCCCAACGGACAGCTGACTTCCTCGCCGAGTACGCCGCCCGGGCCCGCGACGCGTACCCGCCCGCGCCCTACGGCACCGTACTCCCGTTCCGGCGTGTCTTCGTGGTGGCCACCCGCCCCTAGCTCAGTCTGCGTCCCCCTGGCGCGCCCGCTTGGCTGCCTCCGGCGAGATGCGGGGCTTGACCTCCAGCTGGGACAGGCCGTTCCAGGCCAGGTTGATCAGGTGGGCGGCTACTTCCTCAAGCTTCGGCTTGCGGGCGTCGAGCCACCACTGGCCGGTCATGGCCACCATGCCCACGAACATCTGGGCGTACATGGGGGCCAGTTTCGGGTCGTAGCCACGTGACCGGAAGAAGTCGCCGAGGATGTACTCGACCTGGCTGGCGATGTTGCTGATCAGGCTCCCGAAGGTGCCGGAGCCCGAGGCGGGGTGGGAGTCGCGGACCAGGATGCGGAACCCGTCCGAGTCGTCTTCGATGTACTTGAGCAGGGCGATCGCGGCCGCCTCGAACTTCTCCCTGGTGTGCGCGCCGCCGAGGATGCGGGTGGCCGTGCCGAGAAGGCGCTCGACCTCGCGGTCGATCACGACCGCGTAGAGGCCTTCCTTGCCGCCGAAGTGCTCGTACACGACCGGCTTCGACACGCCCGCCTGGGCGGCGATCTCCTCGATGGACGTGCCCTCGAAGCCGCGTTCCGCGAACAGCCGCCGCCCGATGCCGAGCAACTGCTCTCGGCGTTCTATACCTGTCATTCTCTTGCGGTTGGGGCCCGAAGTCGGATTGGTCACTAGCCCATCATGGCCATTAAGCAGCCTTCCGGTCACCTGACTTCGCCGCCTGACGATCGGTCATGGAACCCAGCGACTTGCCCCGCAGGCCGGTGAGCTTGGCCGTAAGCCGCTCCCGGTCCGGCCACCGGACGTCATAGGCCCAGCCGAGCTTCTCGGCCCACGCGATGGCCCGCGCGCTGATGTCGATCTGCCCCTTGAGCGCTCCGTGGCGGGCGCAGGTCGGGTCGGAGTGGTGCAGGTTGTGCCATGACTCGCCGAAGGACGGGATCGCCAGCCATGCGACGTTCCGCGACTTGTCCCGGACATCGAAGTCCTCGTTGCCGAAGGTGTGGCAGACCGAGTTGATGGACCAGGTGGTGTGGTGCAGCAGGCAGATCCGGACCAGGCTGGCCCAGAAGAACGCGGTGACCGCGCCCTGCCAGGACATCGACCACAGGCCGCCGATCAGGGCCGGCGCGAGCAGCGTCACCGCCACCAGCCCGGGGAACCACCGCGAGACAGCGCGAATATCAGCGTCCGCCAGCAGGTCCGGGCAGAAGCGCTCCTGTGACGTGTGGTCCGAGCTGAACAGCCAGCCCACGTGGGCGAAGGCGAGTCCCTTGGTGAGCGCCTTCCAGTCGTTGCCGAACCGCCACGGCGAATGCGGGTCGCCTTCTTTGTCGCTGTACTTGTGGTGCCGCCGGTGATCGGCCACCCAGACCAGGACTTCACCCTCGATGGCGAGGCTGCCCGCGATGGCCATCGCGATCTTCAGGCCCCTGACCGCCTTGAACGAACTGTGCGTGAAGTAGCGGTGGAAGCCCATGCTGATCCCCATGCCGGAGATCACGTAGAACACGAGCGCGATGACGATGTCATGCCAGCCGAGGCCCCATCCCCAGGCCAGCGGCACCGCCGCGGCGACGGCCAGCAGCGGGATGACGACGAACACGCCGACCAGGAACCGGTCCAGGCGGCTGGTCGGCTCGGCGTCGATCTCGGGGATCGGCACCCGCCTGGTAACCGTGGGTGCCTCGGCCGCGGGGCCCCCGGGGGGAGCGGTCGTCCCGGGAAGGGCGGTCGTCTCGGGGGGAGCGGTCATCGTGAACCTCGCTCTACTGTCGGCCGGCGCGGCGAAGCACAGGCTGTGCGGTTGGGTCACGCCCCGCGCTCTGTGCGAGTCCACCGCACGCTGGGGAGCGTTGTGACACTTACGTCACCGTAACCTACGAGACCGTAGGTTGTACAACCCCGGCGGGAAAGCTTTACCAAGAAGTCAGGTGGGCAGTCCGGCCAGACCCGAAAGCTGTCTCATTATCCGAGACGCGAAACAGTGAGTAGCCCGCGCCGCACTCCGCGCACCGGCCCGGGTCGGCGGACTCGCTGCTCTGGCACAAAGCCGTCGCGCCGCAAGGGGGTCACCCGGGACTGCAAGGGGCGTGCGCATCGAGGCTGCCGGGCGCGCGTAAGACATCAACTGTGGGGGCGCGGATCCCGGTAAACTCGGCGCCGAGACGTCATTCCCGGGTCGTCTAGCCTGGCAGGACGATTGACTTTGGCTCAATTAACGAAGGTTCGAATCCTTCCCCGGGAGCCAAGCGGGGTTCGGTACCTCACCGATGCGGCGCGACTGCGGCCATCCCGCTCATCGCTGCCCGGACCCAGCCTTCGATCTTCCGGTAGAGGTCAGCGCTCTGCATGACGTCGATACGCAGGCAGCCGTGGTAGTCGTCCCCGACGTTCTTGCGAACGGTCTTCGCGTTGTGCGTCTTGAGGATCGACTTGTGGAACTGCGATGGATGCGCGCCGGTTACGGTCAGCCAGAACTGTTCGGCCGCCACCACATCGGCGGTTTCGTGGATGTACACGCGGAAGACCAGACGTTCGGTGCCGATTCCCGCCACTCCGAGGAACCGAAGGAACAGCAGGATCACGCCGGGATCGCTGTTGATGAATTCCACCACCTCACTACGTCGGTGCGGCTTACTTTTAGTGCCCTCGCACCAGTAGGCGATGGCGCCGGCGATGAGGATCTCCCGGCTGGTCAGCGGGCCGATCTCGGCGGCTGCCGCGGCGCGGACCGCCTCCCGGCGGGCCTCGCGGACGGGACGTTCGGCTTCCCAGTAGCGGCGTGAGCCTTCGGCTGAGCGCTTGCGGCACTCCTCGTAGCTCAGCCGCTCCGGGCGGGGCAGGTCGCGGACCCAGAGTGAGACAGAGCTCTTGGCGACGCCTAGTTTGGCCGCGATCCGGTCGTAGTCGAGTCCCTGCTCGCGCAGGTTCCGCGCCCTGGCCCGTAACTCGTCCTTGGCCCGGGGGCGGAGCGTCCACGCGGGCGGCGGCTCGCCTTTTAGGTCCCTGTCCAGGGTCGCGTTGCTGGTGATGCCGAGGATCCCCTTGATCTCCCGGCGCGACCGGCCAGCCCGGCGCAGGGCAATCGCCTGCTCTCGTCGCTGTTCAGCGATCGTTATAGATTTCATATTCGAATGCTATCGGGTGCCTCGGACAGAATGGCGCTACTGATAATGGGCCGGGTGCACGACAGGATTGTTGGGGATGATCTTGGTCGGGCTTCTGGCCTGGGTGTCTGAGTCGTGTTGTCTGTCAGATGGCTGCTCGCAGCCCCGCTGATGATGGGCTGGCGGGGTTGTGGCGTGTCCAGGGCTCGTCCCATCGGCCGCTGGCGTGCTGGCAGCGCAGGGCGATGATGTCGGCTGCGCCGTCGACTGTCCAGTGCATGCCCGATTGCTTGGCGCGCTGGGCGACGATCTGCTTGCAGGCTGCCTCGATGGCGCCGGAGCCGGTGAACATGCCCAGGGACTTGAAGCGGGCGTATTGCATGCGGTGGCTGTTGGCCTCGAAGTAATGCAGTTTCCTGTCCAGATCGTCGGCTATCACGCCGTGGAGCGGGTACTGGCGGGCGGCGCTGATGATTGCCTGGATGTTGCCGGCGTCGAGATCATCGAGCCGGTCGTGCAGCCACTGGGGCGGGTCGGGGGTGATGAAGGCCAGGTGGGCAGCGAGCTCGTGCAAGTGCTCGCGAGCGTGGTAGATGTCCACGATGTGCGTCGCGTGGGGGTAGAGCGCCTCGGCCATCGTCCAGATCCACGCGGCACCGTCGCCGAGGGCGACGACCTGGCGGAAGTGCTCGCCGCCGCGGCGCAGGTACTCGGCCCCGGCCAGGCGGGCGAGGGCGTCCTTGCCGTCGAAGGTGGCCACGTAGCTGGAGGAGCGCGGGTCCATCACCGGCCTGCCGCGGGCATCGTGCCCGGACTGGGTGAACAACCGGGCGAGCTTGATCTCCCGGGTGCGGCGGCTGCCGTCGGCGGCCTTGCCCTGGCGGCCCTCAGTCTCGCTGGGCCGGACCGGGACGCCGGTGCCGGCGACCTCG
>OCZT010002499.1_pt1 | contig 18991 bp, 19 predicted proteins | sample 1539031 | NCBI WGS metagenome assembly OCZT01 (sample SAMEA3539308, study PRJEB22396) | soil metagenome | biome: tundra; feature: field; material: soil | place: USA | collected 2010-05 | depth 0.15 m | reverse complement strand
GACGAGGGATCGATCGCGACGACCGCGCCCTGCAGGTACTCTGTGCTTCCCTTCGCGTGCGACGCGTAGGTCGGATGGTGGTAGCCGCGACGGCGCTCGACCTCGGCGGTTCCCTCGGCCAGCGCTTGCACGGCGGCGCGCTGCAGCGTGGGATCGAGCGTCGTATAGATGCGATATCCGCCCGTTGAAACGGCGACGCCCGCTCGCTCGGCCTGCACGCGCACCACATCGATGAAATACGGCGAGGGCGCGGAGACTCCGCCGTTGGGCGCGGTGCGCACTGGTTCTGCCTTTGCCGCGGCCGCCTCGCCCGGTGTGATGTACCTCTGCTCCGCCATCAATCCGAGAATCGCGTCACGGCGATTCTTCGCGCGATCGGGATATTTCGCGGGATCGTAGATCGCCGGCCCCTTCGGCATCGCGGCGAGCGTCGCGGCTTCGGCGATCGTCAACTGTGTCGCCGACTTTCCGAAATAGTGGCGTGCCGCGGACTCGATGCCGTACCAGCCGTGCCCGAAGCTGATCTGGTTCAGGAACGCCTCGAGGATCTGCTCCTTGTTGTAATGGCGCTCCATCTCCCGCGCCGCGCTCTGCTCGCGCAGCTTGCGCGACAGCGACTTGTCGCGGCGGTCGATGAGGTCCGGGTGCATGTTGCCGACGAGCAGCTGCGTGATGGTGCTCGCGCCGCGCGACGCGCCGAGGAGATCGTCCTTGATGGCGCTTGCGATGCCGACCACGTCCACGCCGTTGTGCTGGTAGAATCGCTTGTCCTCGACGGCAATGAACGCTTCGCCCACATACTTGGGCAGCGTGCGGATGGAGACGCTCGTGCGCCATTCCGTTCCGATCTCGCCGATGAGGGAGCCATCGCGCGCATAGACCAGCGAGGACTGCGGCGGCGTGACGATCTGCCACGCCTGCCCGGTGCTCTTGGGGGCTTTTGGCGCCGCCGGCTGGACTTGTGCGCGCACAACGCCCGGGCCGGCCGCGACGAAGACGGCGACGGCCACGAAACGGAATCTCAGGGCGGGACGAAGGCGCATCTCGTGTATTGTACCCCGGGCGGCGTTGCCCGTCACCGGTCGAACGTGCGAACTTTAGGGCGATGCCGCTTCTGCACATCGCCATAGCCCAGTTCCGTCCGCGGAAGGGGGACGTTCAGGGCAACCTTCGCCGGGTGGGCGAGGTGCTCGCGCAGGCGGCTGCGCTCGATCCGCGCCCGCACGTGGTGCAGTTTCCCGAGACCGCGCTCTCCGGGTACTTCGTGGAGGGCGGCGTGCGCGAGATGGCGCTGAGCGCCGCGGAGCTCGCCGCTGGAATCACGGCGGCGTATAAGGGCCCGCCGATCGACGCGGTGATCGGATTCTACGAGAAGCGCGAAGGCGACCTGCACAACAGCATGGCCTACGTGCGCTGCGGAAGTACCGCCGAGATCCTGCATCTTCACCGGAAGACATTCCTTCCGACCTACGGCCTGTTCGATGAAGAGCGGTTCGTGGAGCGCGGATATTCGATTCGCGCGTTCGACGCGCCATGGGGACGCGCGGCGATGCTGGTGTGCGAAGATGCGTGGCACTCGCTCACCGGGCTGATTGCCGCGCTCGACGGCGCGCACGTGCTGTTCGTCTCATCGGCCTCTCCCGCGCGGGGCGCGTTCGAGCGCACCGACGGCGCCTCCGTTCCGGGCAGCGTCGCGCGCTGGGATCGGCTGATCCGCGACATCGCGGAAGAGCACGGCGTGTTCGTGACGCTCGGCAGTCTCGTCGGCAGCGAGGGCGGCCGCATGTTCCAGGGCGGTTCGCTCGTGATCGGCCCCCGCGGCGACACGCGCGCGAAGGCGCCGGCGTTCGAGGAGTCGCTGCTCACCGCGAGCGTGGATCTCGACGACATCACGAAAGCGCGCGCCGACTCGCCGTTGTTGTCCGACATGCGCACGATGCTGCCGAAGCTGATGTCGGAGTTGGAGCGGTCGTTGGATGGCAGTTCGCCAAACACCAATGACCAACGACCAACAACCGTTTACCCGGTTTCGCAGGAGACCGCCCCGTCCACGACTCCGTCTTCGCTGACGGTCGTCGCCGGCGGCGATCTCTCCCGCGGCGCGCCTCCTCCGCTCGAGATCGATCCCGCGCTTCTCGAGTCGTGGCTCGTCGCGTTCCTGAAGGACGAGTTCGGCAGACGCGGTTTCCAAAGAGCCGTGGTCGGTGTCTCCGGCGGCGTCGATTCCGCGGTCGTCGCCACGCTCGCCGCGCGTGCGCTCGGCCCCGAGAACGTGATCGGCGTCCGGATGCCCTACCGCACGTCGAGTGCCGACTCGCTCACGCACGCGCAGCGCGTCATCGACGCCCTCGGCATCGAATCGCGCACGCTCGACATCAGCGCCGCCGTCGACGGCTACCTCCAGCAGGAGCCCGACGCCGACGCCGCCCGGCGCGGAAACGTCATGGCGCGCGTGCGCATGATCGCGCTGTTCGATCTGAGCGCGAAGCACCGCGCGCTCCCGCTCGGCACCGGCAACAAGAGTGAGCGGCTCCTCGGCTACTTCACCTGGCACGCGGACGACTCGCCGCCGGTGAATCCCATCGGCGACCTCTTCAAGACTCAGCTGTGGGCGCTCGCGCGCCATCTTGGCGTGCCGCTGGAAATCATCGAGAAACCGGCCTCCGCCGATCTCGTTTCCGGGCAGACGGACGAAGGCGACTTCGGAATCAGCTACGCCAAAGCCGACGTGATCCTGAACTGGCTGCTGAACGGTTACACCGCCGCAGACCTCGCCGGCCGCGGGTTCAACGCTGCGGAAGTGGAGATCGTGCGCAAGCGTCTCGATGGCACGCACTGGAAGCGAAAGCTGCCGACGGTGGCGATGATCAGTGGCGCCGCGATCGGCGAATCGTATCTCCGGCCCGTCGATTACTAGCTCTTGCGAGACCGCACGAATCGGATTGAGCCGGATGTCCGAGAGCGATAGGATGCAGGCGTCACCCGAACACGGATACAACGATGCCTGCTGACACCATGAACGCCGATTACTCGAGGATCGAGAAGGCGATTCGCTATCTCGATGCGAACCGCACCGTGCAGCCGGAGCTTGGCGACGTCGCGAAACACGTCGGACTCAGCCCCGCCCACTTTCAGCGGATGTTCACGCGCTGGGCGGGCATCAGCCCGAAGCGTTTCCTCCAGCACCGGACCGCACAGGTCGTGAAGCGCCTGCTGCGCGAAAACCGCAGCGTGCTCGACGCGAGCTACGAGGCCGGGCTCTCCGGATCGTCGCGGCTGCACGACCTGATCGTGAATGCGGAGGCCGTGTCGCCCGGCGAGTACCAAAAGGCGGGCGAGGGGCTCGTGGTGAAGTTCGGGTTTCATCCGTCGCCGTTCGGCGAGTGCCTCATCGCGATCACGCCGCGCGGCATCTGCCATCTCGCGTTCGTGAATCCGGTGACGCGTCACAAAGCGCTCGAGCGCCTGCGTCACGACTGGCCGCGCGCCGACCTTCGCGCCGATCAGGATGCGACGCGCGAGACGGTCGCGAGGGCGTTCCCGATCGGCGTCCGCGCGAAACTCCCGCCGCTCTCCCTGCACATCAAGGGGACGAACTTTCAGCTGAAGGTGTGGGAGGCGCTGCTGCAAATTCCCGACGGCGGCGTCACGACCTACGGTGACATTGCCAAGTCGTTGCACTCGCCCGGCGCATCACGCGCCGTGGGCAGCGCCGTGGGAAGCAATCCAGTGAGCTGGCTCATCCCATGTCACCGCGTGATCAGGTCGACGGGAGAGCTGGGCGGCTACGCCTGGGGCATCGAACGAAAGAAGGTCATGCTCCTGCGGGAGCAGATGGCAGATGGCAGATGGCAGACGGCAGATGGCAGACAAACGGTCCGGCTCGACTGAGAACCGAAGACCAACAACCAACGACCGTCTACTCGCCGTTTAGTTCTTACGCCGCCTCAGCGTATGCCAGGCTCACTGCCCTCCGAGCCCCGCGCTTCAGCGTCCGGTGCACGGCACGTGCGTAGCGCATGAAGTTGGCACCCGCCCACGGGTAGCGCGTGAAGAATTCCGTCGGCAGCATCGCCCCCTTCAGCTGGTTGCAGGCCGAGCAAGCCGCGACCAGGTTGCCCGCCGCGTGGTTGCCGCCCTTCGAGAGCGGAAACACGTGGTCGAGCGTCGCGTCCTCTAGCCCAAGGGACGTACCGCAGTAGACACAGCGCCTCCCGCAATCACGGAAAGTCGCACGCTTGACGTGCCGCTTGTGCTGTTGAGCGAGCACTCTACGGTGACGGCGGGCAAGACCACGGGGTGCACGGGGCAGTGCGACGCGGTAGACGCTCCGGTGAGACATGACACCTCGCCGTAAAAGACGACACCCCGCATCGGGGCACGAATCCCGGGCGGGGTGACGGTTATGGGGCGGAGACTCCAGCCGACGATCGCGGGTCGCGATCGTGGCGATAGACGCTGGAGGGTGGGTCCTGGCCTTGCTGCCATGAGCCTCCGAAGGGCGCAACGCCGGGTGTCCGCCCGCGCGTCACGCGTTCCACATTCTGACGAACGAAAAAGTTGCTTGGTAACACGTGCGGCGCAAGAGGGGCCGCGGAACGAGTTTCGGCCGTTAGTCGTGCCGCAGCATCGTGCTCGTGGTCGAAAGCGCGGCCACGAAGAACAGAAACCCCATCGCAATCCAGACGGACGTGAATGCGAGACCGCCGAAGTACAGCGGAATCTCCTCGAACACTTTGAGCGCGCGCTGCATCGAAAGTTGCGCGACCACGGTTCCGATGAACACCGCCGCGAGACCAGCCGCCGCGAGCGCCGCCGAAGTTCCCTTCGCGCGATACGGCGAGACGTACGTGACCAGCCCCGACGCGAACGCGAGCCCGAGGCCCGACAGGATCAGCGGAAAGACGGAGCACAGCATGGAAAACGGGGCGTCACCTTCGGGCGCCGGCGCGCAGTACTCCACCGCGCCCTTGCCGGTGAGATAGGTGCAGTCCTTGCTCGCCGACCGCCGGGCCTTCGGATGCAGCACGTGCGACACGCCGTGCAGCGACACGTCGAATCGCGTGCCGTCTTCCGCCATTCCGCTTCCCCACGTGCCGCGCAGCGCGACCGCGAGAAACACAACGGCGAGAAAACAGGAACTCAAGAGCAGCTTGATGCGCATCGGGTGAAACGCTCCGTGAAATGTCGGCCGCAATCCCTTATAATGGTGGCTATGGCGACGACATCCAAGGCGCGCAGCGCCACGCACGGCCTCTCCCGCGAGCAGCTCGTCGCGGCATACCGCACCATGCTCCTGTCGCGCCGGCTGGACGACAAGGAGATCGGGCTCAAGCGCCAGAACAAGATCTTCTTCCAGATCTCGAGCGCGGGGCACGAAGCGGTCACCACGGCGGCCGGCATGCTCCTGAAGCCGGGCTACGACTGGTTCTACCTCTACTACCGCGACCGCGCGTTCTGCCTGCAGATGGGGATGACCGCGGCGGAGATGCTGTATTCCGCCGTCGGCGCCGCCGCCGATCCGAACTCCGGCGGCCGCCAGATGCCGTCCCACTGGGGCCACAAGAAGCTCAACATCGTCACGATGTCGTCGCCGACCGGCACGCAGTTTCTGCAGGCTGTCGGCAACGCCGAAGCGACGCTGCGTGCAACACAGAACGGCATCACCGAAGGATTCCACAGCGACGAAGTCGTGCTTTGCACCACGGGCGACGGCACCACGAGCGAGGGCGAGTTCTGGGAGTCGCTGAACACCGCCGCGAACCTCAAGCTCCCCGTCGTCTATCTCGTCGAGGACAACGGCTATGCGATCTCGGTCCCCGTCGAGGTCAATACAGCCGGCGGATCGATCTCCGAGCTGGTGAAGTCGTTCCCCGGGCTCTACGTGCAGACGGTTGACGGCTGCGATCTGCTCGCGTCGTACGACGTGATGAAGAAGGCCATCGACTACGCGCGAGCGCGGAAAGGCCCCGCGCTCGTCCACGCGAAGGTCATTCGCCCGTACTCGCACTCGCTCTCGGACGACGAGGTGATGTACCGTCCGGCCGCGGAGCGCGAGGCGGACGCCGCGCGCGACCCGCTCACGACCTACCCGTTATGGCTCGTCGACGAGGGCTACGCGACCGAGGCCGACCTCGCGAAGATCCGCGACGACGTGGAGGCCGAGGTGCTGGCCGCCACGGACGACGCGCTCTTGCAGCCGCAGCCCGACGCGAGCACGGTACACTTCGCCGTCTACTCGCCGGACGTCGATCCGACGAGCGAGCAGTTCGACACCGAGGACGATCCGCAGTTCGCGGGCGAGCCCACGACGATGGTGGACCTGCTCAACTCGTGCATGAAGGACGAGATGCGCCGCGACCCGAAGATCCTGATGTTCGGCGAGGACGTCGCCGACGTGTCGCGTGACGAACACCTCGGCAAGGTCAAGGGCAAGGGCGGCGTCTTCAAGGTCACGTGGGGGCTGCAGAAGGAGTTCGGCAGCACGCGCGTCTACAACACGCCACTCGCGGAGGCCAACATCGTCGGCCGCGCGATCGGGCTTGCGGCGCGCGGGTTCAAGCCGGTCGTAGAAGTCCAGTTCTTCGACTACATCTGGCCCGCGTACATGCAGCTGCGCGACGAGCTCGCGACCATGCGCTGGCGTTCCAACAACGCGTTCTCCACCGCGGTCGTCGTGCGCACGACGTACGGCGGTTATATCCGCGGCGCGATCTACCATTCGCAGACGGGGGCCTCGCTCTTCACGCATTGCCCCGGCCTGCGCGTGGTCTGCCCGTCGAGCGCGCTCGACGCGAACGGACTGCTCCGCACCGCGATCCGCTGCGACGATCCGGTGATCTTCCTCGAGCACAAGCATCTGTACCGCCAGACGTACAACAAGTCGGCCTATCCGGGGCCGAACTTCATGATTCCGTTCGGCAAGGCGAAGGTTCTTCGCGAGGGAGCGCAGGTCACGCTGGTGACGTACGGTGCAACGGTTCAGCGAGCGCTTGTTGCCGCGCGCGAGGTGGCGGAGCGCGGGATCGACGTCGAAGTGATCGACCTGCGCACGCTCTCGCCGTGGGATCGCGAGACGGTGTTCGCGAGCGTGAAGAAGACCGGACGGGTGATCGTCGCGTACGAGGATTCGCTCTCCTGGGGATACGGATCGGAGATCGCTGCCGCAATTGCGGACGAGTGCTTCGCCTGGCTCGACGCGCCGGTGCGGCGGGTGGCGAGCACGGATACGTTCGTCGGCTACGCGCCGCAGCTCGAGGACGCGATCTTGCCGCAGGTTTCGACGTTCGTGAGGGCATACGAGGAGATCGCGAGTTTCTAGCTGACCAACAGCTCACAGCTTTGACCTCAAGGCCCGAAGCTCAGAGCTGCTGTTCAGCGCGACGCCGCGGATTCTACCGCCCTGTTCGTCAGCAACAACCTCTCGGCGGCATCGGCATCGAGCGGCGGAGAAAGCAGATACCCCTGCACATACTCGCAGCCGAGCGACTGCAACACCTCGCGCTGCGCGCCGTTCTCGACGCCCTCGGCCACCACGTCCATCGAGAGACTGCGCGAGAGACTGAGGATCGTGCGCACGATCTCGAGGCACTCGCTGTTCGAGTCGATGCGGCCCACGAAGTAGCGGTCGATCTTGATGGTCGAGATCGGGAGGCGGTGCAGGTAGCTGAGCGAGGCGTGCCCCGTGCCGAAGTCGTCCATCAGCAGGTGAATGCCGAGCGTCTTGAGCTGCTCGAGCGCGCCGACCGCCGCGACCGCGTCGGCCATGATCATCGACTCCGTGATCTCGAGCTTCAGGCGCGACGCCTCGATTCCGGTTTCGGCGATCGCGTTCTTCACGATTTCAACCAGGCCCGGGTGCGTGAGCTGCCGCGCAGCCACATTGACGCTCACCCAGATCGGATCGTCGGCGACGACCTTCGTGTTCCAGTGCGCGAGGCGCTGCGCCGCCTGGCGCAGCACCCATTCGCCGAGCGGAAGGATCAGCCCCGTCTCTTCCGCGATCGGTATGAAATCGGCGGGCTGCATCGCGCCATGCGTCGGGTGATCCCATCGAACGAGCGCCTCGAACCCCACGATGCGGCCCGACGCGAGCGACCAGATCGGCTGGTACATCACGCGCAGTTCCCCGCGGTCCATGGAGTGCCGCAGGTCGTTTTCGAGCGACATCTGCAAGACCGCGCCGGCACGCATGTCCGCGCGGAACACCTCGTGCCTCGCGCGTCCGCGCAGCTTCGCGCGGTACATCGCGAGGTCGGCGTCGCGCAGGTAGTCCTCGGGACGCTCCACGCCGGGCTGGCTCATCGCGATGCCGACGCTGACCGACATGAAGAGTTCGCGACCGTCGAGGTAGAACGGCTGCGCGAGTGAATGCTGGATGCGCTCGGCAACGGTGATCGCCTCGGCCTCGTCCTTGACGCCCTCGAGGATCACGACGAACTCGTCGCCGCCGAGCCGCGCGACGACGTCGCCGGGCCGCACGCAGCCGTTGAGGCGGCCCGCGACGAGACGAAGCAGCGAGTCGCCCGCGTGATGGCCGAGCGAGTCGTTGACGACCTTGAAGCGGTCGCAGTCGAGGAAGAGCACGCCGAACTGCTGCTCGCGGTTGCGCTTGGCGCGCGCGATCGCTCGCCGCAGGAGGTCCGTGGCATAACTGCGGTTCGGCAGCGTGGTCAGGGAGTCGAACTGCGCCTCGCGCCGCAGGCGCTCCTCGAGATCCTTTCGCGCGGTGATGTCGGTCATCGAGCCGGCGATGCGCAGCGCGCGCCCTTCGGTGTCGCGCACGACGATGCCGCGGCAGAGCACCCAGATGAAGAATCCCTCGCTGTGGCGGAGGCGGTGCTCGCTGTGGAAGTGCGATCGCGACCCGGCGGCCTGCGCGGCGATATCCACCTTGAGCTGCGGCAGGTCGCTCAGGTGGACGCGGCTGAACCACTCCTCGGGGCTCAGCGAAAGTGACCCGTCCACCATGCCGACCATCTCCCGCCAGCGCTCGGAGAGGTAGACCTCGCCGGCGACGAGGTTCCAGTCCCAGAGCCCGTCGTTCGCACCGCGCGCGGCGAGGGCGTAGCGCTCCTCGCTCTCGCGGAGCGCAAGCTCCATCTTGCGGCGCTCCTCGATCTCACGCTCGAGATGTTCGTTCGCGTCCTCGAGCTCGACGGTGCGCTCGAGCAGGCTGGCCTGCAGTTCCTCGAGCCTCCGCCGGGCTTCCGCTTCCTCGGCGACGCGCGCGCTGAGGTGGGCTCTCGACCGCAGCGCCCACCAGACCGCCGCGGAGCCCGCGAGCAGCGCGAGGACGAGCGGAATCAGCTGCACGTCGGCGCGCCGTGGCGGGCGGTGGCGGACACCCTACTGGCGCTCGATCGCGTCGCGGACGTCCAGCAGGATCTCGAAGTAGAGCTGTTCGCGGCGATAGGCGAAGTCGAGCGACGCCATCTGCGCGTCGTCGCCCGTGACCTTGGAACGTTCGAACGCCTCGCGGTACATCTCATCGAGGTTGGCGAGAATGCGATCGCGGGATCGGGACATGCTTTTGTTCTCCAGAATGTCTGCAGTGAGTCGGGGCGGCTCGAAGCGGGCGGAAGCGGGCGGGCCGGGCTTCGGGGCGGGAGTATCGAGCAGGAATTTCTTGGCGGCGCCAAGCATCAGCCGGCGCGGATTGAGCGGTGAGGTCACCGCACGCCGCGCTGCGCGAGGAGTCTCGCGACGGACGCGTCGTCTTGCACGAACGGAAGGAGGGAAGCCACGACATCCGGTTCGCTCTCGCCTTCCACGGCCATGAGCGCCGGCGGATGACCGCCGCCACCCGACGTGCGCGGACTCCCGGCGCGGCGATCGATTTCGATCACCGCCCGCATGGGCGCGGAGCCATCCGGCGTCAGCCGCCGGATTCGCACCACGTGGCCCTGTGGCATCGTTCGCTCGTAGAGTATTTCGGACATCGGCGTTCCTGTATCCGGGGCGACCGGTCGATCAGCGAAATTCACGCCCGCGCTCCTCCGGCGCAAGACGCAGGTTCACCCATGAAGGCGGTGAAAGACCGCCTCGGCGACCACCTTTCCATCGCGAAGGTGTTCAACCACAATGCGTTCGAGGAGTGCCGGGGTGACGTTCGAGTACCAGATCCCCTCGGGATAGACCGCCACGATCGGTCCCGAACTGCACACCCCGAGGCAGGGCGCTTCGGACCGTTTGACCCGGGTGGGGCCGAAGAGGAGCCCCTCGCGTTGGAGCAGCCCCGCAAGCCTGCTGTACAGCGCGCGACCGCGGCGGTCGGAGGAGCAGAAGCCGCCGGTGCAAACCAGAACATGGCGGGAGTACGGCTCCATTTCGGGGGGTTGGGTCAATTCGGGATGCGGAATCCGGGGTGGGATGCGGGATGCGGAATTTCGGCCCGATGCAGAATGCAGAAAAGGAATGCTGGTACGAGGATAAGAGGCGAGTGGCGAGATGGATGCAGAATGCGGATGAAGAGGCGAGGCACGAGAGGAACCGCGACCGACAACTACTCTCCACTCATCTCTTCTCCCGGATTGCGCATTCCCCTTCTGCATCCTGCATCGGGTCGGAATTCCGGATTCCGCATCCCACCCCGCATCCCGTATCAAGCAGCAATACTGATGAACCTAGCACCTCCCTGCGGCCGAATTGTGTCCAACGGCTGGCACAGGTCCAAACGGACTCGACTAGTTTCCAGCCACCTCTCATCTCCATCGTAACCATGCACCGTTTCCTCAGCGTCCTCGCCCTGCTTGCCCTCGCCTCCACGGCGAGCGCGCAGGATCTCTCCGCGCCCCTCCCCGCCGACGCCCACGTCGTCCGGGGCCAGTTCCCGAACGGACTCCAGTACATCATCCGCCGCAACAAGAAGCCCGAGAAACGCGCGGAGCTGAGGCTGGTGGTGAACGCGGGTTCGATTCTCGAGGACGATGCCCAACGGGGGCTCGCGCATTTCGTCGAGCACATGATGTTCGACGGCACGAAGCGATTCCCCAAGCAGGACATCGTGAACTACCTCGAGCGCGTGGGCATGCGGTTCGGCGCGGACCTGAACGCGTACACGTCGTTCGACGAAACCGTCTACATGCTCACCATTCCGACGGACACGGCGCGCCTCGTGAACTCGGCGCTCGACATCCTGCAGGACTGGGCGAGCGGCGCGGCGACATTCGACGCGGCCGAACTGAAGAAAGAGCGCGGCGTCGTCATCGAGGAGTGGCGCACGGGGCGCGACGCGTCCACACGGGTTCAGTACCGCCAGTTCCCCGTGATGCTGCAAGGTTCCAAGTACGCCCTGCGAGTGCCGATCGGGACGAAGGAAAACCTCGAGAGCTTCGCGGACAGTCTCGCCGTGAAGTTCTATCGCGACTGGTATCGCCCCGACCTCATGACGGTCATCGCCGTCGGCGATTTCGATCCGACGCAGATGGAGGCGTCGATCAAGCAGCGGTTCGCCGCCATTCCGAGCCCCAAGGCGCCGCGGCTGCGCGAGTACGCCGCGGTGCCCGATCACGACCAGACGCTCGTCTCGATAGAGACCGACAAGGAATATCCGCTCTCCTCGGTAATGCTCCTCTGGCTCAAGCCGCGCGACAGCGTGCACACGATCGCGGATTTCCGCCGCACGCTCGTATCGTCGTTCTACGACGGGATGGTGAACGCCCGCTTTTCCGAGATTTCACAGCGCGCCGACGCGCCCTTCACGTTTGCGCAGGGCGGCCGCGGCAGCTTCGTGCGAACGAAGGACGCCTACCAGCTCTTCGCCGGCGTGAAGGAGAGCGGGTTCGAGAAGGCCGCCGAGGCGCTGCTCGGGGAGGCGGAACGCATCTCGCGATTCGGATTCACGCAAACCGAACTCGACCGCCAGCGCACCAATCTCCTCCGCTCGATGGAGCAGCAGTACGCGGAGCGCGACAAGACGAACAGCTCGCAGTTCGTCGACGAATACGTGAGCAGCACGCTCTGGGGCACGCCGATCATCGGGATCGAGAAGGAGGAGCCTCTCGCGAAGTCGCTCGCCCCGACGATCACCGTCGGCGAGGTCAACGCGCTCTCGAAGACGTCGTTCGGCGAGAAGAACCGCGTGGTGCTCGTCGCCGCAGCCGAAAAACCGGAGGTGCACGTCCCGGCTGCCGCCGCGATGCTCAAGGTGTTCGACGCGGCCAGGAGCGCCACGCTCACCGCCTATGTGGATTCGTCATCGGACGCGGCGCTCGTTCCGAGCCGGCCGGCGCCGGGCAAGATCGTGGCGGAGCGCGCGCTGCCGGAGACGGGAATCATTGAGTGGACGCTCTCGAACGGTGCGAAGGTCCTGCTCAAGCCGACGGACTTCAAGGCCGACGAGCTGCTCTTCGCGGCGCGGTCGCCGGGCGGTGAATCGATCGTGCCCGACGCGGACGTGATCGACGCCGACCTGAGCTCGGTGGTGATGTCGCGCAGCGGAGTCGGATCGTTCAACGCGATCGCGCTCGGCAAGAAACTCGCGGGAAAGAAAGTGAACGTCGCGGCCGGCATAGATGGGAACGGCGAGGGCCTGCGCGGCACGGCGTCGGTGCAGGACATGGAAACGATGTTTCAGCTCGCGTGGCTGCGCATGACGGCGCCGCGCGTGGACACGAGCGCGTATCTCGCGTTCAAGGCGCAGATGCGCGCCATGCTCGCGAACAACAAGAACGATCCAGAAGCCGTGTTCGGCGACACCGTCGAGGCCACGATGGCGCAGCACCATCCGCGCGTGCACTTGCTCTCGCCGGAGCTGCTCGACTCGGTGGACCTGCGGCGCGCGTTCGACATCTATCGCGACCGGTTCGCCGACGCGAGCGGCTTCACCTTCTTCCTCGTGGGCAGCTTCAAGCCGGACTCGGTGCGGCCGCTGGTGGAGCAGTACCTCGCGTCGCTGCCGTCGCTGAACAGGAGCGAGAGGGTCAAGGACAACGGGATTCGGCCGCCGGCCGGCGTGATCCAGAAGACCGTCCGGAAGGGCGTGGAACCCAAGGCCGCGACGTCGCTGATTTTCACCGGCAGCTGCACGTACAGTTTCGCGAGCCGTTACGCGCTCGACGCACTGACGGAGCTGCTCAACATCCGCCTGCGCGAGGTGCTCCGCGGAGAGAAGGGCGGCACGTACGGTGCGAGCGCCGGCGGCTCGTGCAGCAACATTCCGTACGAGCACTACAACCTGAGCGTCGAGTTCGGCTCTTCGCCGGAGCGCGTGGACGAGCTCGTCGCCGCCGTCTTCAAGGTGTTCGACGAGATCAAGGCCGGAACCGTGAGCGACTCGAATCTCACGAAGATCAAGGAGATCGAACTGCGTGGACACGAGACCGGCCTCAAGCAGAACGCCTCGTGGCTCAACGCGATGTCGGATGCCGACGAGGACCATCGCGACCAGCGCGATTTCCTGCGCTACCCCGAGCTCGTGAAGGGGTTGACGCGCGAGATGATCCGTGACGCGGCGAAGCTCTACCTGCGTCCGGAGCAGTACGCGCGCTTCACGCTTCTCCCCGAGGCCGCGCCGAAGCCGCCGGCCGTGAAGCCCGACTGACCGATGCCAACGCCGGAAGATTTTTTCGCGATCGACATCCGCGTCGGCACGGTCGTGCGCGCGGAGCCATTCCCCGAGGCGAGGAAGCCGTCGATCAAGCTGGAAGTCGACTTCGGACCGGAGCTTGGGATCAAGCGGTCAAGCGCGCAGATTACGACGCACTACACACCGGCCGGGCTCACCGGCACGCAGGTCATCGCAGTGGTGAACATCGGCGAACGGCGCATCGCGGGATTCACGAGCCAGGTGCTCGTGCTCGGCGCCATGCCGTCGCCCACCGAGGTGGTGCTGCTGCGCCCGGGGCACGCGGTGGAGAATGGAACCCGGATAGGATAGACGCCATGAAATACGACCGCCCCGGCACCCCGGACGAGGTGCGCGCCGACCTGACCGTCGGCGTGCAGTGGAAGGGCGCGTGGACGTTCGACGCGGGGAAGGCGGGAGCGCCGACCGTTCGCATCGACGGCCACTCGAAGGAAGGGCCGAGCCCGCCGGAGACGCTGCTGATCTCGCTCGGGACGTGCACCGCCATCGACGTGGTCGAGATGCTTACGAAGCGGAAGACGCCGCCGGCGTCGATGGACGTTTCAGTGACCGCCGAACGGAAGGGCGAGACGCCGCGCCGCGTAACGCGCGCACATCTCGCGTACAAGATCACCGGCGCGGGAATCGACCACACGCAGACGATGCGCGCGATCGAGCTGGCCGTGACGCGCTACTGCACGGTGCGCGACACGATGGATCCGGAGATGTCGATCACCTGGTCGCTGGAGCTCGGTTAACGCCGCAGCTCGCGGATCGCATGCCGCAGTTCCGGCAGGATGATCCGCGTGAGCGCCAGCTCGACGGCCGCCTTCGACCCCGGCATCGAGACCACCAGCTTCCCGTTCGCGGATCCGGCGACCGCACGTGAGAGTATCGCGGCCGCGCCGATCTGCTCCTGGAACGACACGACGCGAAAGATCTCCCCGAACCCGGGAAGTTCCTTTTCCAGCAGCGACCGCACGGCCTCCACGGTCCGGTCCTTGCTGCCAAGCCCGGTGCCGCCGGTGATCAGGATGGCGTCGACATCGGTGCGCGCGATGAGCGTGCGCACATGGCCGCGCACGCGGGCCTCGTTGTTCGGGAGGATCGTGTAGTCCGCAATCACATGGCCCGCGCCATCGAGCAGCCGCTGCATCGCCTTGCCCGACTCGTCGGTGTCGATGGTGCGCGAGTCGGTGACGGTCACGATGGCGCAGCGGAGCGCGGGGAACGCGTCGCCTTCCGCGCGATGCGATGCGGTGCCGGGAGGAAGAGTCATCGAACAGGAACTTAGCGCGCCTTCGCGGCGGCGGCTAAGTTTGAGACATGGATGTTGCCCACCTTCGACTCGACTACGCCCGCGAATCGCTCACCGAGCGGGACGTTGACCCCGACCCCATCCTGCAATTCGAAAAGTGGTTCGAGGAGGCGCTGCACGCGGGGCTGATCGAACCCAATGCGATGACGCTCGCGACGAGCACGCGCGACGGTCATCCGTCGGCACGAGTCGTGCTCCTCAAGGGCGCCGACACGAACGGTTTCGTGTTCTTCACGGACTACCGCAGCCGGAAGGGCGCGGAGCTCGACGCGAACCCGCACGTGTCCCTGTGCTTCTGGTGGGACGCGCTGCAGCGCCAGGTCCGCATATCGGGAACCGCCGTGCGCGTATCGCGCGAGGAAACGGCGGCGTACTTCCATACGCGGCCTCACGGGAGCCGCGTCGGCGCGTGGGCGTCGCAGCAGAGCGCGACGCTCGCGTCGCGCGAGATGCTCGAGAAGGAAGTCGAACGGCTCGAGCGCGCGTATCCCGATGACGTGCCGCTTCCGCCGCACTGGGGCGGCTATCGCGTGACACCTGCATCGCTTGAGTTCTGGCAAGGCCGCCCGAGCCGGCTGCACGACCGAATTGTGTACACGCGCAACGGCTCGGCGTGGAAGATTGGGAGGCTGTCGCCCTAACCGCCCAACTGAGTACTGAGTGATCAGTGCAAAGTGGTGAGTAATGAGTCGTCAGAATTCAGTCGTCGGAGAGGGGCGGGATGGAGCGGCGCGAACCTTCTTCAACAGGCCGATCAGCATCCGGCGGACCTGCACGACGTCATCGTGGCGTTTGTCGAACTCGGCGCGCGATACAAGTGAGGCGTCGACGCAGAACAGCAGGTGGTACTCGAGTTCGGATGCGGACGCGACGGCTATTTGGAGGAACTTCGCGAGGTCTCTGTTGGATTCGCGGCCGCAGCCTTCCGCGATATTTGCCGGGATCGAGGTGGCGGCCCGCCTCATCTGACTGATCAGTCCGGCGTTGTCACGTCGCGGAACATCCCGCGTGAGTCGTTGCACTTCGAGAGCGAGCGCATGCGCCCGCCGCCAAACCGAGAGCTGACGAAAGTCTTGCATGGACGAAGAAACTACGCGGCCTAGCCTCTCCGTCATCGCCGCCGTGTTGCCTGTCTCATCGTTCCATCGCCAACTCCGGCCCGCTCGATCTGAACACTGACACCTTCAACTCAACACGCAACACTTTGCACTGAGAGCCGACAACTCGCAGCTGTCCTCAGTTCTCACCACTGCCGTTCCGCGTCGGAGAGTTCCTCCCGCAGTTTGAGAAAGCTCTCGTAGCGCTCGCGGGATATCTGTCCCGATTCGACAGCGGAACGCACCGCACAGTTTGGTTCGTGCCCGTGCGAACAGTCCTGGAACTTGCAATTGCCAAGGAACGGTCGAAACTCGGGGAAACAGTGCGCGAGATCGACGCTTGGCAATCCCCACATCCCCACCTCGCGGAGGCCGGGCGTATCCACCACGAATCCGCCGAGCGCATCGGGAATCGGCACGAGCAGCGCGCCGACCGTGGTGTGACGGCCCTTGTTCACGGATTCGCTGATCTCGGCGGTGCGCAGGTCGAGCCCGGGAAAGAGCGCGTTGCAGAGCGACGATTTCCCGACGCCCGACGGTCCGGTGAGCGCAGAGGTCTTTCCCGCGAGCACGCCGCGCAGTTCGTCCAGTCCGATCTTCGCCTTCACGCTCGTGCGATGGACGTCGTAGCCCGCACGCTCGTAGTCGCGCGCGATCGCATCCACGCCCGACGGCCCGCCGACGAGCTCCACCTTGTTGAAGATGATCCGCGCCGGGATGTCGTTCCCTTCGGCGATCACCAGAAAGCGATCCAGCATTCGCACGTGCGGCTCGGGCTTCGCCGCCGCGAACACCACGAGCACCTGGTCGACGTTCGCCGCGACGATGCGCTCGCCGCGCGCCTTGCCCGGTGCGCGCCGCGCGAGCACCGCGCGGCGCGGATGAATCTCGGTGATCGCCCACGCGCCTTCGCTGTCGTCCTGGGCGATCGTCACCTCGTCGCCCACCGCGAGCTTCATTTTCGCGTCTTCCTGCTTGAGGCGTCCGCGCAGCGAGGCGTCGACCGTCATTCCATCGGTGGTCCGCACGACCCAGATGCCGCCCGTGCCGTTGAGCACCGTTCCGCGGGACTCGGTCACTCGGCGCCTTCGTCCTCGCGCATCGCATCCCACCAGCGGCGCGTGGAGCCGCCGTCGCGCGCCGTGATCAATGCGTCGAGCGCCCGCTGTGCGTCGGCCAGCGGCATCGCGCCCAGCGCGCGCTCCGCTTCAGCGCCGCTGCTCCCCCAAGCGAGAAAATCCGTCTCGAGATGTCCCTCGGCTTTCTGCGCGCCCATTCGCGACCATTGCACGAAGATCAGGTACGCGCCGAACGGACGCGCCGCCTCGCCCGTCGAGTCGCTCAGCACGTCGAGACTGTAGGACATGCCGTCGCGCCCTTCGAGGGCAGCCGGCCGAGCGTGCACCGCCGCGTAGCCGCCGACGGTCGTCTCGTCGCCTTTCTCGTATTCCGGGGGAAGGTGCTGGCCTGGGGTCACGCGTTGAGACGTCCGCTGTTCGTTCTCCGGCCGGCGAACTCGCGCAGGATGTTGCCGGTCATGAAGGCGAGGTTTGCCGGACGCTCCGCGAGGCGGCGCATGAGATACGGGTACCACTGCGTGCCGAACGGAACGTAGACGCGCAGCCGGTAGCCGTCGCGCGCGAGCTGGTCCTGCAGGTCGCGCCGCACGCCGTACAGCATCTGGAACTCGAAGCGAGAGCGCTCGATGCCATGCTCAGCGGCGTAGGTTTTCGCGAGCGAGATGATTTCGGGATCGTGCGTCGCTATGCCGGGGTAGCGGCCGCGCTCCATCAGCGCCTGCATGCAGGTGACGTAGTTGCGGTCCACGTCGGCCTTCTCGGGAAAGGCGACCGTCGCGGGCTCGAGATACGCGCCCTTGCACAGCCGCACGCGGCAGTTGAGCGCGATCGCGCGTTCGACGTCGGTCCACGTCCGGCGAAGCGCGCTCTGCAGCACGATGCCGACGGCGTCCGGATACTGCGGGTAGAGCCGGCGCTCGAAGAACTCGAGCGTGCGCGTGGTGTAGGCGCTTCCTTCCATGTCCAGCCGCACGAACCCCCCGTGCTGCTGCGCGCGGTCGAGGATCGAGCGCATGATCGACTCGCAGAGCTTGTCGTCGATGTCCTGCCCCATCGCGGTGAGCTTCACGGAGACGTTCGCATCGAGCTTGTTCAGCGCGATGGCATCGATCAGGCGCACGTATTCCGCACCCGATGCCGTCGCCTCGGCCTCGTTGGTGACGCTCTCGCCGAGCAGGTCGAGCGACGCGCTGATGCCCTGTGCGTTCAGCCGCTGCACCGCGGCGACGGCCGAGTCGACGGTCTCGCCCGCGACGAATCGCGACGCCATCGCCTTCGCGAATCGATTGTTCCGAACAAAGCGGAAGAGTCGCGGCTGCCGCGAGAGATAGAGGAGCGAGTTGCGGAGCATTTCCTTACGGGATGATGCGGGTCGTGACGGCGAGCGGGGCGGTGATCCGCGCGACCGGGAACACACGGGCCGACGCGGCGGTCGACTTCATCATCGGCTCGAGCGTCGCGTCGAAGTAATTCCATGCGGTGAGCCCGTCGTCGCACATCGGTTCCAGCAGGATGACCGAGAGAACGCCGAGCGGTTGCGCTCCGCGAACGATGAAGTCACCCGGCTCGCCGGTGACATGATCGCTCGCGTTCCACGTTCCGGTGACGCGCACATCGCTGTGGCCGTCTCCCGGTGGAAGCTTCGAGACCGAATCCACGGTGAACTGCTCGCCGCGCGCATCGAGGCGGGAGGTGAGCCGCTCCACGACGACGCCGTGCAGGCGGAGCTGGGCGATCAGCGAGTCCTGGCCGGGCATCCTGCGCAGCAGGTACGCGACCGGCAGCTTCGCGCTGAGCGTGCCCTCGAAACGGTCGCGCACGAGCATCTTCTGGTTCACGAACTTCCCGGTGCGCTTCAGGCCGCAGCGCACGCCGGGAGATCGGAAGAGCACACGTCTGAACTCCAGTCACGCCAATATCTCGTATGCCG
>OCZT010002498.1_pt1 | contig 18995 bp, 24 predicted proteins | sample 1539031 | NCBI WGS metagenome assembly OCZT01 (sample SAMEA3539308, study PRJEB22396) | soil metagenome | biome: tundra; feature: field; material: soil | place: USA | collected 2010-05 | depth 0.15 m | reverse complement strand
CAACCCGGCATTAATCCTAATATGCAGCAAGGTCCACAACCCGGCATTAATCCTAGTATGCAGCAAGGTCCACAACCCGGCATTAATCCTAATATGCCGCAAGGTCCACAACCCGGCGTTAATCCTAGTATGCCGCAAGGTCCACAACCCGGCGTTAATCCTAGTATGCCGCAAGGTCCAATAGTAAGTGCAGCTCCTGTAGAACAAGCTGGAGCCGTTGAGGCTGCTAAGCTACGCGCGAAACAGGAAGAAGACCAGCAGAAGGAGCTGCAGAACTTGCCTGCGCTTTTAAACAAACTGCAGGGCGTGCGCGGCATTGCCCAAAAAGCACAGGCCGACTTGGGGGCTAACGGCGAGCACTGGCGGGGAGGCACTCTACCTTGGGTTGATAAGCTGATAGACGACATACACCCCAATGATCAAGCTGCCAATGCCAGGCAGCTTCTTGGCACAAGTACCCTAGACATACTAAAGGAACTGAAAGGTAGTACTTCAAACTATGACTTAGACTTTGCACTGAAGACTACAGGGCTAGACCCTCATAGCACGCCCGCTAAAACGCTAGCTACTAATTATACAAGATACCTACGCGGCTTAGACGCCTCAGAGGCTAGCCTGCGTAACCGCTTAGGCCTACCAGGCGCCCAAGAAGTTCCATTTGAGCAATTGCAGAAGTACGCTGACACCCACAAAATGCCCTATAAGTTCACGCAAGATATAGCAAATCCTGCAGGTAACGGACCAAATAGCCCTTCAGCTTATGATAAATACGGGCCAAAACAATGAGCGGCCCTACCCTAGACGACTTACACACGGCATTTGTAAATGCTGAAGCTGCAGGAGACTCTCAGGCGGCGCAAGAGCTGTTTGGCCAGTATCATGATAAGGCAGGAACTAGTCTTACCTCGCTACCGAAACAGGCAGCAAACTCTGTTGTAAAGGGCATTGCACATACCGGGGACATGCTTCTTAACGCGCCCGCCAATGCGCTAAACCTAGGTAAGATGGCCTATGGCGTTGCGTCGCACGAGTTGACCGGCGCGATTCCTCCAGATGTTGCTGCGCCTAACGGCACCCTATACAAGGCTGCCAGGTCTTCAGGCCTTTCGGACATGCGTAACGACCCCACCTCTGGCGTAGGTAAGATTGCAGACGGCGCCGTTCAGGCCGCAGCAGGCGCTATGATGGGCCCTGGCGGCTTAATTAAGAACGCTGTATCCGGTCTTATAGGCGGTGCTGCTGGAACTACTGCTGAGCTAAAAGGAGCCGGGCCTGCTGGAACTATAGCAGCGTCCTTACTTGCGCCATCCGCAGCGCAGGGCGCTGTTGGACTAGCAAAAGCATTTAACCGAACTGCGCTCACTCAAGGCGGGGCGCGCAATAGGGTTGCTGACAACTTGCTAAAAGACTCAGGTCTGTCAAAACCTGATATGCTACTAGCGCTAGAGAACGCAAAAGAAATAGTACCAGGAAGTCAGCCCACTACAGCACAAGCTCTTATGAACCCAGGACTAGCTGGCGTTGAGAAGGCCTACACAAAAGTTGGAGGCTCCTTGGAAAGTGGTGTAGGAATACCCGAGGCTTTCTCTAGTCGGTACACTGAGCAGGCTAGGGCACAGGGTGAGGCGGCGTCAACACTAATGCCGGTTAACAAAGGAGCTGACGCGGCTCAGCGCACTATTGTTGGTATAGCTGCGCAGCACAAGCTGCAGTCAGAGCAAGAGTCTAGAGCTTCCATGAATGCTATACCTAGCTTGACAAACCTCGTAGCAGACGGAGCTAGTATTAAGGGCATAGTGGGAGGTAACTACGCTAATCACAAGACGGCTACTGAACAGGCCTATGCCGGTATAGACCCACATGACACGGCTAAGGTGCCTGTTCCGCTAAAGGAAATGCGAGATGCTGCAAACGACATTTACAAGCTCAGCTCTCTTCAAGGTGATAACGCGCTGCCTCCGGAGATAGTGCGCCTATTAGATAGTGCAGAGATGGCCGCTACGCCGCACCAAAATGGACTGCCATCAGGGCAGTTTGGCTCTGCCCCGGCTTCATTAAGCCATATAAACGAGCTGCGAAAGCTCGCTGGTCGCATCATACAGAGCGCGCAAACTAAGCCTGATGGCGCTACTCTGGTCGGAGCTGCTACCCGTTTAAAGGAGATACTGAGCGGCGTGCCACAGGCCGCCGCAGATGCCGGGCTTTTACCCCAGTCTATGAGCAACGCAGTAAGCAATGCAGTATCACGACGTAAGTCTCAAGGAGATATATACGAAACGGGCCCCGCTAATAAGCTTAACCGCGACAACGCAGATAAAGCACCTGTACTAGAAGACGCTGCGGTACTGCCGCACTTTTTGAATGGCTCCTCAGAATCCTGGCAAGCTCTGAAGGCGGCCAGTCCTTCTTCGCCCGACCGCATTCAAGACATCGCAGCTAACTACCTAGGAGACAAGTTCAAGCGTGCGGTGCTGTCGCCCGACGGTACGCCAAAGACTGCAGCAGCATTTTCTAATGCTGCTGCAGATTTTAAGTACGCACATCGGGACATTCTAGGAGACTTTCCAGGGCTAGTTAGTGGCATAGACAGTGCAGTTGGAGTGCACCAAACCTTGGAACAGGGCGCATCTAAGCTAGCATCCGGAGGTTTACGGCACTTCCTTAGTGGCAAGGACCCAGACAAAGCCATTAAGTCCTGGCTGGGCAGTAGTACGCGCGAGCATGACACACGAGATATAATGGCGGCCATAGACCAACAGCCTCGACTAGGTCCGCAGCCGATGGGTGATGTAATGGCAGGCAAAGCGCCTCCTCCTCAGCTTGGGCCGCAGTTACTGGGTGGCCTAAGAGACGAGATGATGGGGCGTGTATCAAAGGATGGAGATGCTGTACTATTACAGAAGAAGGCTACCGAACTACTAGACTCTAAAAGTGCCGACAAGCTGCAGCCACTTTTAGACAAGTTATTGACCCCGCAACATAAAGGTCTGCTTGACGGTTTGGTAACTGACCTGCAGCGCACTCAGTTCTCTAAAAGCGCCAACACAGTAAACAGGCAAACTAGCGACACACAGGTAGCTAACCACATTGCCACGCGACTTGCTGTTAATGCTTTAAATGTATCTACAAAAGGCGGCGCAGGCCTCGTCGCCTCTTTAGCTACACGTGGTAAACCTGAATATAGTCACAGCGTGACAGCTCAAGCTTTACTAGACCCGGCCTATGCAGCCGAGCTTTTAAAAACCCAGAAGTCTACCGGGGCCCAGTATCTTAAAGGAGCGGGCCGCGGTTTACTATGGACAACCTCACCGTTTCAGAATCAGCAACCTAAGGAGTAACACCCATGGCAACAGAAGTAAAAGTAAAAGTAACAACAGAGGTACCAGTTAGTGCCGCACAAGTGACTGGCATAGTAGCCACACTCGACGGCGTAGACCCGTTTCCTGTTCCTGACGGAGTTGAGCTTGGTGTTGGCGACTGGGTGTTAAAGAACGCTCAGGGGGACGTTAGCTTCATGACTAACGCCGAATTTCTTGCCGTCAAAGTATAACACTATGGATCAGTTATATACACGTGACTCTAGTGGCAACTTCGCTGCTGTAGTGCCTGAGGCTCGCACTGTTCTGTCAACTATAGCTGAAGTACACAATGCTTTAGTTCAAGTCGGCTCAGTGGTGCCTAAGTCTGTAGCTATTCCCATACTTGCAGTTACTGCACCAGCCGCATGGGAAGTCGGGCTTAACGCACTAGCTATGGCTTCAAGCGGAAACTACATCGGTGCAGTAGCAACAGGAGGCCCATTAGTAGCCTCTTTGGTTGTTGGCTTGTACTCGTCCTTTACTAAAACCAAAACTGGGTTCACAGATGCACAAATTCACACCGCTGTTCTTAACATGCCTGTTGCTGATCGTATCAGCCTGCTCACAGGTAGCAACCTCTCCCACGACCAACTGCAAGCAACAGTTGCCGGCTTACAGTCAAGCCCAGGCGCAGGCCCTAACCCAGCAGCAACTAGCTGATGCAGTTGAACTAAAGCTAAGATGGCAGCTAGACTGCCAGTAACGCCTACTAAAACAGGGAGTTCAGTATGTCCAATGAAGAATGTCGTATATCAAAACTAGAAGCTAATCACGAAAGTTTGCTCAGGCTTTTTGAGCGACATATTGAAGAAGAGCGTGAGTCTGCTGCGGCCCGTCTTATAGTACTTATGGAGATTAAAAGCAACCAGACTAAGATGGTGGGCTTCGGCAGTGGTATGCTTTTTATGCTAACTGGAGTAGCCTCAGTGGCTACATACATCGGCAATAAGGTGTGGGGCTAACATGGGTGCCGTAGAACTACTGCTGTCTCTGATAAAGACTTTTGAAGGCTGCAAGTTAACTGCTTATTGGGACTCTACAGGAAAATGTTGGACCGTAGGTTGGGGCTGTACAGGTCCTGGCGTTACTGACGGCACAGTATGGACTCAGCAGTACGCGGATGCTAGCTTAAGACAACGGGTGCAGCGGGCCATTTTTGAGTCATGCGCTGCATCTCCAACTCTTTTACATGCTACGACTCATCAGCAGGCAGCTATAGCAGACTTTGTCTATAACTTAGGCCTGTCTGGCTATACTCAGCACTCGCTTAAGCCTCTTGTAGACGCTAGTAACTGGGTTGCAGCTTCAGAAGAAATAAAGAAGTTCTGCCATTCAGGTGGTGTTGAGCTACCAGGACTTGTTAAAAGGCGTCTTTTGGAGAGTTCTGACTTGCTATTATAGTGATGGAATAAAAGCGTTATAAAACAAGCACTTAAAATCGCTCGCTGTCGAACGATAAAAAGTAGGCTTAGCGTTTATACTACTTTTTATTAAACGCGCGACAGCGAGCGATTTTAAAGCCTATAAAAAACAATAAGTTACGTTTTCAAGCGTATTAAAAAGCCTCATACAACATCAAGCTGTATGAGGCTTCTTTTTATTTGCCAGTTCAATTATAAAATTGCTGGCGGTCGCGCGATAATTTTTTATTAATACGTATATATTACTTTTTATTAAACGCGCGACAGCGAGCGATTTCTTAAATTAAAAACGTTATAAATCAACAGCTTATAAACGCGAATTTATACGTTGTCGGCTAAAAAATCGAGCAATGCAGCCTGTACAGAACTCTTGCCATGCAACACATCAAGTACATGCTGGTCTAGTGTATTTGTAAAGGTTAGATAGTGCACCATTACATGACTCTGCTTCTGCCCTTGTCTAGATACACGTTTGATGAACTGTAGATGGTTTTCAAGGTTAAAGTCACAGGAGTAGAACATAACTGTGTTGCACGCCTCCTGCAGGTTTAAACCGTGGCCCATAGATTGCGGGTGCCCAAAAAGAATAGGTATCTTGCCAGCGTTCCAGTCTGCAATTATTTTCTGTAACTGCTGCGGTGATGTAGCGCTCTCTATGAACGAGGCTTGCGGGAACGCGGTTTTGAACATTGCAGCCTCATGCCTGTACTGGTACCCCACTAATAAAGGGTTACCATTAAGGTCGCTAACGAACTCCTCCAGCACAGCCAACTTTATATTGTGCACGTGCAGTACTCCGTCGTCGGTGTATACTTTGCCCGACAGGAACTGGCGTAACTTGTTAGTCAATATAGCCGCTGAAGCCGCTGTTATTACCTGGTCAGGTGAAAGCTCTACTAGTAACTGCCGCTTTAGAACTTCGTATTGTAGGCGCAGCTTTGCAGGCAACTCTAGCGCTATAGTGTTATGCACTTCTGTCGGCAAAGTTATCCAGTCTGCAGCCTCGACGCGAAAGGCCAAAGTACTAAGTTTTTCGTAGACGTGTAGCTGCCCGGCCGTTGTCAGCTCCCACTTATAGGGCTCATATATAGAAGGCTGCTTGAAATAAGTGCTCTTAAAGCGCACTATTGACGCTCCAAAGCGCTTGCCGCTGTCTAGCATGTAAACTTGAGAAAACAAGTCTATAAAGCCGTTAGGCACTGGAGTTCCTGTCAAACCCCAACGTCTGCTAAAAGTTGGTATAAAGGGGCGTATAGCCTTGGTTCGCTTAGAGGACCACGACTTCATTCGCGTTAACTCGTCAAAGCATATTATATCAATGTTCTTCCAGCTTTGACTAGTCAGCCAATCTAGGCCCTCGTAGTTTATGATGTAAATATCACGGTCTAACTGCAGCAGTTCTTGCTTCTTAGTACCATGCAAAACTGTATAGGTCAAGTCTATGAAGTCAGCCCATTTTGTCAGCTCGGCGGGCCACGTTGCTTGAGCTACCCTGAGAGGGGCAACTACTAGCATAGTGCTTACTAGACCTGCATCCTTAAGCATTTTGAATGCCAGCAGTGTAGCGCTAGTTTTGCCAAGGCCTGGGTCTAAAAACAATGCTGCGCCCTGGCCGTTTGCCACCGATGACTTCTCTATAAGCCAGGTTGCAGCGCGCAGTTGACCAACATGTGGTTTGTACTTTACAGGCAGTTTCTTAGGCGCTAACATTGCAAGCCCCCTGTGGTCTTTGTGCTACAATAAACTCAAACATTTTACTTCCTCCAACCAGTTGCCAATCAGTATTTCAAATTCTGCGACGCTATCTACTATATGCACTGTGAACCCTATCGCGCGTAGTTGCTTATGTATATTAACCTGCGCAGGTCGCGGTAGTTTACCGGGAGCTTTGAACTCTATAAACATAACACGGCCAGCGTACAAGAATAACCTGTCAGGCCAGCCCACAGTTCCCTCAAGCTTTACATTAGCAACATTATGAGAGACCTTAGCGAGCCTTATACACTTGCGCTCTATTTCTTTTTCTAACATTACTATTTGCTCTCTACAGTGTCGTTATAGACTTCATATGTACACATGTTAGCTCCGTAGGAGCCGTCGCTAATCATAGGTACGTCCAATTTTATGTCATGCATCGCCTCACGCAGAAGAACCATCTCAGAGAGGGGGCCCTCTATATCTAGTTGATCATGCACAGCCACTAAGAACCTACCGTGCTTCTTTATGCTGCTATAGTTTATTATCGCCTGCTTTGTAATGTCAGCGCTAGAGGCTTGAATTAAATAGTTAAGACCTTTGTAGCCAAAGTCAGCCAGGCGCTCAAGACCAGAGCGCTTATCAATAATAACGCGGGACGGCTCTTTATAGTATTTTCTGCCACCCCACGTCTTAATAGCCCCTCCACCACCCCACGAAGACTTTATTGAATCCTGCACATCGCTTATGCCACTGAGTTCTCTTAAGTAGGCGGCCTTAATTTGACGGGCCTCTAATACGCTGCAACCAAGTCCCTCCGCCAGAGTCGCCATGCCAGAGCCATATAAGATAGAGAACGCTATAGTCTTTGCGGCGCGACGACTCACAGGCCTGCCAAGCACAAGAGTTAGCAGTGCTGACATCATTTGGTGCAGGTCTAGCGCAGGGTTATCACGGTAAGCCCGCATCATTGCGCCGTCTTCAAAGTGGGCCAGTACGCGAAGTTCTTGAGATGCAAAGTCGCGTGAAATCCAGTAGCCTTCTGCAGGAACTAAGTAACTGCGCATCAGCGGTAACACTGGCAGCCCACAAATATGCCCAAGAGGTACCGCTGCTCCAGAGGCCCTGTCAGTTGTCATTGGAGGAGACTTTGGTACGTTAAGCATAGAGGGTTGCGTGGACAGCCTGCCTGTCCTAGTGCCCATAACGCCGCCCTGCTCAGAGTTGCGCACTTGATTCCATGAAAAGTGAATACGCTCGTTGTCCTCCTTGTCTATCCAGCTTGCAAAGAAGGTGTCTAGGTATGTAGACAAAGTTCCTCTATAGCCCAACAGTTCAAGTAGCAAAGGGTCCTTAACAGCAGAGAACAAGTTGGCCTTACTAGTGGACTTTTTACCTGTTTTAGTCAACACCCACTCAACTGGCAGATTAGCTCTAGTGATAGCTTCTACTAGCTCTACAGGAGAGTCTATGTTAAAAGACATGCCTAAGTACTTGTATATCATTCTATCTACTTCTTTGCGAATCTTACTATACTTAACAAAGTCTACCGTTAAGCTAAGCGTATCAAGACATATGCCCTCCAGTGTGTTTGCACTAAGTATAGGGAGCAGAGCGCACTCGCGAGCATATGCGGGCCCATTATAAGTCTCATAGAGCGCAGCGAAAAGCTCATAGGTCATATCAACATCTGAGCATGCGTATGGGCCCACTAGACTTACAGGCGCTTTAGACACATGAGCGCCTGCGCGCTTTTTAGTAGCGCCAGGCACATTGGCTAGAATCCACTCTGTTAGCCTATCTCGTGCTGCAGGTGGCATTTGTAGTATAGCTTCAGCGTTAGGCTTAAGCGCAAGCGTAAATGCGTGCGGATTGCGCAGGAAAAGCAGCAGCATTGTATCGTGCAGCTCCTGCGGATACGGAATGCCGAGGCGATGCTTCGCCACGTTTATATCGAATGCTGCATTGTGCATAAGTATAGGATGAGTCTTAAACAGATAACTCAGCGTTACTTTTGCGTCGTCTACTGTGCAGTTATTACCTTCAGGATGGCCCCAGGCCATGTAGTAAGACTGCCCCCCTGGCGGCCTTATAGCTACTCCCACGGGCTTTGGCGGCAGAGCCCCTTTTATTTCTTCAGTTTCAAAATCTATAGTTACAACGTCTTCAATGCTAGTAGCCATAGTCTTAGCCAAATACCTTGTCTATGAGTTTTACAATATGGCATGTTGGCAAACTGTCCGAACTGCCTAACGACACAGTGGCGCCTAGCTCTTTTTCTATCTCACGCAGCAAGAACGTCATATACATGGAGTCGACGCCCATTAATTGCTCCTTTAGAGTAGTCATACAGCGCAGGTCTAGCTCGTTTACCTGAAACGCCATCTTTAATATTTCTCCTGCTCCTATATTCCAGCCTCGCTGCACAAACTTCTTAACCCTAAATAAGCTGCACAAAGGGTACAAACTACCGCGGTAAACCAAAGTGCGTGTCAGTAACGCTTGCAGGGCCTCTGTATTAGTAACCACCTTATTCTCAGCGTAATCATACCAGTTAGTAGCATGTACAAAGTCAAAGTTTTTGTGTATCTCTTCTGGGCTACCACAAAAGCGCACTATGACTTGTACGTCGCCGGTAAGTGAAATGGCATTCTCTGAGACGTACACCGGTGTGTACTCAGGGAGCGAGTCCTCCGGTTCTTTGGCGCCCTCAGGTTCGACAATTCCAGGGTTTCCGCTCATTACCATCTTTACTCTGTAAGTACCTTCAGGTGTGACAACAAGCGTGGCAGCTACCTCAGGCTTAGTAAACGTTTCGGCGTAGTATTCTGCAACAGCCAAAGTAGAATCCGGAGTCTTAAAGTAAACATCATAGTCATTCACCGACTCACCTAGCAGCATGCTTGCTATGGCCCCACCAGTTACAATAGCATTGGCGGCAGCTATCTCGCGCACCTGCCTGTCGTCAATAGAGGCTAGCCAGTCAGCTAACTTAGCGTGTAGTAGTTTGGCAATTGTCTTAGGCGTTTTTCCGTACTGAATGTTACTCATAAATGTATACTCCAAAAGCGCGCCGTCCCTGGCGCTGTTGTTATAACTACTTAAGTGGTTTTGCTGGTTTTGTCGGCGCAGCAGGTTCTACATCATCGTTTGCCAGACTGTAGCGAATCTCCCGCTCGGCTTCGTCAATACGGGCCAAGATTGGTATGAGCAGCGGCCCGAATACTACTTCTATTGGCTGCAGGTCTACCAAGAATTGTGACTTAGCGTCTGGCCTAACGCTCAGTTTTGCTACAACACCAAAGATGGGCCGTCCGAACAACTGCTGCGCCTTGGTGGCAAACTGCTCAAAAGACTTAACACTTGTTACTGGTAGAACGGCGAAACGCACTTCTGCCGATAGAATGTCGGCCTCAGTTGCGCCTTGCTTTGGAGCCGGCATCATAGCTATGCGGTAACGCGTTTTGCAGGCCTTACCTCGTCCACCAGCCGGGTCTGAACCCCACTGATAGTTAGGGCAAGTCTCGCATATATCGTTCTGCTTATCAGTGACATCAGGCATAGGAGCCATGTCAGCGGCGTTATCAAACATGGCATAGCAAGTAGGAGGAGCCTGTACAGTGGAGTCGTACTTTCCAGGGTAATACGCATTCTCACCTATGAAGGTCAGCACTATGACGTCAAGTTCATTGCCTGGTATGGCAACCTTATCCACAGTGAGCTGCCCACTCCTGAAACTTATAAACTTAGGCCCGTGCGCCAATGCCTGCCTTTGCTGCTGTTGCTGCTGCGCTTTCGCCTTGATAGCATCTTCCCAGCTCATAACTTCCTTGGACGCGTCGCCGACGTTTTCATTACCTGTATTACTCATTTGCGTACTCCTGATGCTTTGGTTAAGTTATATTTTGCAAGTTCTAGTGGCTCAGTCCCTGGTATTATCAAGTCAGAGTCGGCATACTCAGTCCATGCTGCAACTGATATGCGCTTCTGTAGCAATTGAAACGCATTGTTGTCACGCACGAAGTCGTGCATAGCATCCCAGTCGAACACGCTAGGCACTACTTTTTTTGAGTAGCTGAACATAGCTATGCTGCCGCGGGCTGCTTCCAAACCTGCTGCCTCCAGCGCGGCGGCTATTTCTTCCTTTAGCGCCTCCTCCGTCTTTTTCAGCGCTGTAACTTGCTTCTCTAAAGCAATGCGCTCTGAGCGGCACTCATAGGCTTTATCAATAGCGGCGCCTAAGCCGCCTAGACTAACAGTCACAGCCCCTCCAAGCAAAAGCACTGCCAAACAAGATTACAGCAATAGCTTCTTCTGGAGAAACAAAGTCTGCCGTTTTTACTAAGTCAAACTCGTAGTTGCGCTTGCTTTCCGAGGCGCAGGTGACCAGACGTTTGCCTGTTAGGTTTGCATGATTGACAGCATCAAGGACTAAGTCCATTGGTAGACCCATAACAGCGCCCAAGCCCATGGCTACAGTAACTATGTCTGCAATAGCATCGGCCATATCAACAATGTTTTCCTGCTCAAAGGCAAGTTTAAGTTCGGTAAGTTCTTCATCGAGGAACTTAGTTCGGAATGCAAACTCTTCTTCGGTAGGAAACGTGGGTACGAGTGCGATAGGCACTCCATGGGCGTGCATTACTTCTGCTACTTTTTTAAATGTTGTTGTTGGCATCTTATGTATTCTCCGGGTCATAATGGCAGATAGTCACTGCCGTTGTGTTTAAAAGGGTTTGGGTAGCATCCTGATCAGATGTATAGTTTGTGTAATATATCTCCTTGACTCCTGTGTTTAAAAGAGCTTTCATACAGCGAAAGCATGGGTAATGTGTTACAAATGCCGTATGCGCATGTGTAACATCTGCGCACTGCATTAGTGCGTTTATTTCTGCGTGTACAGAGATGCATGCATCAGGGTTTGCCGCTTTATCTGCACCAGCGCAAGCCTGGCTTATACAGTTAGGAAAGCCTTGAGGAGACCCATTGTATCCTGTGGCCAGTATTTTCCGATCAATGTCAAACAAAATGCAGCCCACAGACATACGTCGGCAGGTTGAGCGCTTGGCTACTGTGCAGGCTAGCTCGTAAGCATGCGCTGCAAACGATGGGCGACTCATAGGTTCAGAGGAAAGTGCACTGCTGGGGCGGGATTGTAGCGCAGTATAGTGGCATCAATCGGCATGAAGTCCGTTACAGACTCCAGCTTGTTTAGCAGCAGCTCTACGCTACAAAGCTGCGGACCAGTCAGGAGCAGTTTACGGGCTTCAACTACGTGGTTTTTGTAGATGTGAGCGTTTCCAAAGAAGAACGTTAGCTTGCAAGCTTTGTAGCCGCAGTGATCGGCAATCAAGCTTTGTAGCACAGCATACAAAACTATGTCGTAAGGCAGTCCTAGCATAACATCAGAGCTTCTTATGTAAACGCAGCAGTCTAGGGACATCCTCCTGGACGGGCCATTTTCGCGGACATTAAACTGCGCCGTTATGTGGCATGGCATAAGTGACATCAACTTTAGGTCGGACACATTCCAACACGACAGTATATGGCGCCTGGAAAACGGGTCATTAATCAACGCATCGATCAGGTTTGCTAGTTGGTCCCCACCCCAGTTTCTCCACTGGTAACCGTATATTGGGCCCAGCGAAGGGCTGCTGCCTGTTGTGTTCCAGTATGTACACCCTAGCCTGGTAAAGTCGGCTTTAGCGGTATATCCTCGCAAGAAACCAGCGAGCTCGCCCAAGGCTTGCTTATATTGGATTCTGCGCATGCTTACCAGAGGAAAACTTTCCTCAAGGTCCAGCATGAGCGACTCCCCGAATAGGCACACAGTACCAACACCGGTGCGGTCCTTAGACTCGTACCCTTTTAGTACGCGTGAGATTAATTGGGCATATGCCTTCATACTGGGCCTCCCTGAAGCTCACGTAACTGGTTTGCCGCTAATGTAGCATAGCCTACAATATCGTCCCAATGGTCTATCGTATCTGGGTTTCCTGCCAAGATACGGGCCACCTTGTGTTGTATCATGTCCAAGGCTTCCTGCTGCACACTGCGCAAACGGTCCCACTTTGCCTGCTGCTGCATTACACGTTTCAAATCTTGAGAGCACGTAGCGTGCACCCTGAAGTCGCCGTGCGTCTTTGCACGTGCTGCTAACAGCTCTTGTATGCTTTTAGGCATCTGCCGCTCCAATAAAGGTCTAAAATGAAGATGCCCTGAACTAATGTCCAGGGCATCTGTTGGTGGAACTTGTTTTTGCTACTGCCTAGCTTTCCTCAGTTTCCTCAGTTTCCGCAGTTTCCTCAGTTTCCGCAGTTTCCGCAGTTTCCGCAGTTTCCGCAGCTTCTGAGGCTTTCTTGCCGGGGCGTTTGCCGTCAGGCCACTTCGTCAGCGCGGAGCGGTACCAGTTAATGCACCCCACATTTGTGGAGTTGTCCGGCCACGACGTCTTGACCGCGTCAAGTATTTCCTCATTGGTGTGACCTTTTGTAATGAGGTCCTTGACAAAGTTGCCAACACCCACCGGGCCCCGCTTTGCATCCCCTTTTACCTTTCCAGCGCCCACAAGCTCGGTGAGGGCCGTTTTCGCGGCTTTCAGCGTGTCTTCTGCGGTTGCTACAACAGCGCGTGCTGCTGCAATTTTCGCGTCCAAGTCCGCTTTTGCTACTGCCGCTGCTTCAACCTCTTCTGCAGTTAAGATAACTGCAGGTTCTGCCTTGGCTTTTACCTTGGCCTTGGCCTTTGACTTGACCTTGGCCTGCGCTAGGATTGCCGCTGCCTCGTAGCGGGCCTGTGCTAGGATTGCCGCGCGTATTTCTTCCGGTGTGGTAGCGGACACCACCGCTGCCTCAAGTTTTGCTAACTCTGCAGCTTCCACAAGCTCTGAAGCTTTTGCAGCTTTTTGGTTTCTGGTTTTTGGGTTTTCCATGTTTTGCTCCTTTTAAGGGGTTAAATTTAAATTACGTGTTATTATACGTCGATTGCGTTTAAAAATACGCTATTACTTTCGATTTAAGGTAAAATAAACTCCTACATCTTCCTAGTTCCCCAGTAACGCTCATGAAGAAAGGCTGCTATTGTCTCTTTATTGCCTTTGTTTACCATGCAATGCCCAACCTGGCATAGTACAACGGGCCTGAGCATTTCCCTGTTTCCCTTCGACAACTCCTCCCCAAATACAAGTTGGCTATTCTTTGAATCAAATGCACCATGCTCAAACCCGGCCTCTCTAAACTTGCCTCTTATGAAAGCTTCACTGCAGTTAAGCTTAGGATAGCGGGCGTATATTTTAGCGCACTCTAGCTTTGGTATTATGTGGTTGATGCCATCCATCTCTTCATAGATATACATATCGATATCTGAGGCAGTAGCAAGAGCCATATCGGTCTTACTCTTGTTCTGTGGCGCATACTGCGTACCATCATAACCTAAAAGGTTGTAGTTCAAGTAGTAATTTAGCAAGGCACTGCGGGCCTCCTCTGTATTTACCCAGTCTTTTATCGCAGGCCCGCTGCTCCAGAACTCTCTGAGGCGTTGTGCCAGTGCTCCAGACTTAGGCACGGCATAGACTAGCTCGCGCCTACTATCATGGTCCATAGAATGAGTGTAGCCTTCATTGGTTGTTATGCAGAACATTATGTAGTTTACAGTAGAGCGTTCTCTGGAATACTTCTCATTAACAGTCAAGGAATATCCAGTTACCAAGTCTTTTATAAGGTTGGTATGCTTGTCGCCCTTCTCGCCTATTTCATTGAAAACAACTAGAGTTTTGTTTACCATGTTTGAGTTGAAGTCGCCGGTCAAGTCGCACGCTGAGGATACAAGAGCATGATCAAACTTGCCGTTAGGCCTACCCTTGGGACTACCATTTATAATAGCGGCTACAGTTTCAAAATAGAAGCTCTTGCCTATGCCAGTCATTCCAGACTTCAAGATACACATTCGGTCCTGCTTGATCCAAGGTTTTTGCAGCGTCAGTGCCATTGTAGCCTCGAAGTGGGCGGCTATAGGGGGGTCATACGCAAAGAAAAGCTTAAGGAAGTCTAGCCAGAGGCTAACATCGCCCGCTACTGGAAATGTTTTGTAGCCGCGCCAGCCGTTCAACTCGTTACGCTTTGTTATTGAACAGGCTAGTGTTGGGTCAAAGTCGAAGCCGTCTAGGGATACGCGGTCTAAAGAGCTCAAAAAGCGTGTAGTGGGTGGTACTTTTTCATCTCCGGTGTCAGCGAGGGGGTTCTTACAGTTCTTTTCCTGCGCTGTAAACTTTGCTACTGTAAAGCGTGTATGCGTCTTTATATGTACTACGTCGCCCTCCATTACTGCATACTCGGACAACAAGTAGTATTCCCCGCTAGACTTAGTAGGTAGCCAAGGCCTTGCTAGCTTTATTTTGTCCTCCAAGCTTCCACCGTCATTTAGGAAGTCGTCCAGGCCTATCTTCTCTCTAGAATCAGTGCGGCCTAACCTTATAAAGTAGACTTGAGCTCCTCGCAGTTTTAGCATCGAGGCTAGGCGCATCTCTGCTGTATGCACAGGTGCCATTGGCTCACCTGGCTCTGTAGTTTTGTCACCGTCGTAGTCATAGGCTATATAGACCTTCTTGCCTATTGGTATTAGGTCTAGAGGCGTCACAATTCTGCGGTCTCCATCCACTTGCGTTGTTATGCCGTTAACCCCATTAAGCCCTATAGTTTGAAAGCCTGCAACAGAAGCCCTTATAGCCTTAAACTCTCCTTCTGTTATTACTAGAGGCCTCTCTAAGTCGTTTAACTGTCTAGCGAAGTCCGTCTTTGTATGTGGAATGTATGCCTGCAGTCGTGTCCCCGCAATCTGGTGGTACTTATTCCCATTAAAGGCCCCTAAAAATCTGTAGCGGGCGAACTTGCAAGGTTTACCTTCTAAGTCAAAGTATTGAATTTTGATGGCGCCGGACCCTTTTGTGAACCCTATTTCGTTTAAAACTTGGCTTGGGTTTAACAAGCTAAGCCCATGAAAAGTGGGCTCTTTTATACCTAGGCTTACCATTCTGTCAAGAAATGCGTCTTCGGCGCCTACTGCGGCTAGTTCCGCTGCCTTAGCAGTGAACGATAGCACGTAGTCTTCTGGTTCTTTTTTATCTGCCATTTTATTGTGCCTTATTAAAATTATTATTTTACAACTGCGCTAAACTGTGTTATAATAATTTTACAGTATGGTTCTTCATCTGTATCCTCCTTTGTGCGCGCTGCGCAGTTAATAAGTCCTAGGCTGCACAAGGCGGTCGAGGACTTCTTTTTATGAATTACTATTATAACATAAACTAAGCGTTAGCGCTTAGTTACTTCTCCTCCTTAACGCATTTGCCTCTATCACAAAGAACATGCATGGCACGTCGGGCTTCGTCTGCATCGTCAAAGTAGCATCTATTAACAAAATCATAGTCCTTTGGGGAGCTCCAACAATGGTTGCTTGCCCACAAGAACTTAAACCCTTGCCATGTAAATTTGCGCACTCCAAACTTACCGCACCGGAACTTCACCACGCATAATCCTATCATTTTATTTCCTTTAAAAGGCGCTCGCCTAATTTTATTAACCCGTAAACTTTGCCGCGTGGTACTCCTATCACACCTGCTATCTCTGACAGAGTCAGACCGCCCTGGCGGTGTGAATACGCTGCTTTAGCCTTGAAGCGGCTGGATATGGCCTGTCGCGTTACGCTGCGCTCGCCTCTACAGCTACTCATTCCATATCCTCAGGTCCGTATACTTTGCCATGCCCTTGTTTAGAAAGGTACTGCACCATATCTGGGCTAAGAAGGCAGTCTAGACAGGTTGGGCGGTAAGTATCGGGCCCGCATACCGGCGCATACCTATGCTCCACAGTAAGGTCTGCCTGTGACCCGTGTTTAGCCCCGACTAAGTAGGCGCTTACTATTGCCCCTAGCGCTACGAAATGAATCAGTGTGTTAATCTTCATTATAGCTCCTCGTGCCAGTGTGTGGCTCTTGGGTGAAAAGGGACACCATCTTTGGTCAGTTCAAAGAACTCTACAGTGATTACACGGTTAAGGTACTTGTCTCTATTAGCCCATACCTCATGCTTCTGCTCCATAGTACCAGGAGCAGACGTCTTAAACACCGCTCCGCTCTGCGCAAGACACTTTAATATGGCCCATCCGTCCTTCGACTGCTCTACACCAATGACTAAAAACTCTCCATCAAAGCACTGCTTTAGCTTCAGCAGAGACCTACTACGAGTACCAGCAGCGTAGCCCTCGCCGCCTAACCGCACGACTAAGCCCTCATATCCTGCCCGTATAGAGAGGTCCAGCAGTTGCTTAACAGAACGTCCGTCTGCAAAGAATGTGCGGGCCACCTTTGTATAGTTAAGGTCGTCGTACCTTGACTTTATGAATTCGTGGCGTTCACTATAGCCCTTGTCCAGCATTACATCGTAGCATACGAACTCTAGCAGGTTCGAGTCTGTTTGTGTACATTTTATCAAACTGGTTAATTCTTGCAGTTTTCTGCCATGAATATACAACTCGCCATCTAAAATTACGCCGGGCAATAGGCGGCAGCCCAACTCAGCCAGGATGTGGTTGATGCTTAGAATGTACTTGCCGTTTCTGCTGTAGGCAAAAACCGCGCCGGCCTCCGTTTTGCCTATTAAGCATCGGTGGCCATTGTACTTGTGCTGCAAGAAAGCCTCACTAGGAAGCTCAGTAAAGTGCTTGGTAAACTGCTGAGCCAGCATTGGCTTTGGTAGATTCAAAGCATTCTGATTAGTGAAGTCACGGGCCTCTTGTGGGCTATATCTGTACCCCTTGTCCAGTTGCTTGTTAACCCTGGAGTTTCGTCGCAGAACTAGCTGTTCCTCTATAGAACGCCCAGATAGGTTTTCTTCAACGCTCTCAGACTGCTGCTGCATGGAGCCTCCATAAATACCGTGTAGAATCTCCAGGCGGTTATGCTCTCTAATGATGTGTATCTTCCAAATGCGCACAACGCCGCGCGCGTCTGCTTTGTACAGTGTAATCATTTTAGCACCTGTGTTATATTGGGCGCGACATGGCGCACCTCCGTAAAGTTGGTCGGCCCGGGGTCGGCTCGTTGTTTCGCCATGCACGGTGTAGGGATGCATAAGTCGACTATAGTGAACTCAGCGAACACCGTGTATGGCACATCAAATTTAACTTCATATGCCTTGCTGTTAACTAGCAAGCGTGTTTGGTCTGCATTTACTTCTAACACCATCATTTACCTCCAATTATTTCTGTTCCGTGCCCGCTTCAATCGCAGCAATCGCGGTCTGATTATCACTAACCCATTCGGCAATCGCTCTTGCCGTTTCACCCAAACAATCTTTAGAGCCAAGGATTGAGGCGCTGTGAAGGTGATACTCGTAAGAATATCCGGCATAGCCCGTTGAGATAACTACATTGTAGTCGTTGATGGCAAGCGGTCTATCAACATGGTAGGCATAGCCCTGAGCTGTGTAGTCCGTCTCTCCACGGAACCCGAAACGGCTCCGCATTTCTTCGTCAGACAACAGCTTGTCTTCAGTAGAGAGAACGAAAGCAGCGCGGATGCCGCCCAGACATTTGATTAGTTCGCCGGATACGACTGATAATTCTATTGTTAATCTATCGGCCATATAAATTCCTGTGCTATATTGGGCGCGACATGGCGCACCTCCGTAAAGTAGGCCGACCTGCGGTCGGTCTGATTATCACTAACCCATTTCGGCAATCGACACTGCCAGTTCCACCATTACCGCCTCCTCCGCCGCGGTGGCGGGCCTTAACGCCCTTAGCGCCCTTAGCGCCCTTATCGACTCCCTTATCGACTCCCTTATCACGGCTCTTGCCTCTGCGGCCTCTTTTATTGTTAGGTTATTCATGGGTTTTTTCCTTTTGTAATTAGTCATTTTTTAACTCCTAAGTTAGCCAAAATTGGCTTTATCTAAAGACTAAATGCCCTCAGATAATATATTATATCACGTGACGTCCCAAAAGTAAACCGCTTTTGCCGTTACACCCAAACTATCTTTAGAGCCGCAGGAATGGGCTTCAAAATCCTGAAAACTCCGTCAAATCCCCCTAGAGCCGCAGGAATGGGCTTCAAAATCCTGAAAACTCCGTCAAATCCTAAGGGTTACAGAAGTGTATGCCCGCCGGTGGGCGGGCATTGTGGGTTAGTTGATGGGCGGACGGGCGACTTACTGGGGACTACTCGCTCTTGCCGTTACACTCTGCCTGGACTTGCGCCAAGCCGAACGCGAGGCCGGCCTGAAACCCCTCCTCGATGCCGGCCTGAAACACTTCATCTAGGCCGCTGGACAAGCCTTTCGCTAGGCCTTCCTGAAACCCGGCGTCGTGGCCGTCGTCTAGGCCTTTCGCTAGGCCTTTCGCTATGCCTTTCACCAAGCCGGCTTTCAGGCCAGCCTGAAACTCTGCGCCTTTGTTCATTTCTTTGTTCATTTCTTCTTTGTGCATTTGTTGGCTCATTTGTTGGCTCATTTCTTTGGTCATTTCTA
>OCZT010002497.1_pt1 | contig 19001 bp, 16 predicted proteins | sample 1539031 | NCBI WGS metagenome assembly OCZT01 (sample SAMEA3539308, study PRJEB22396) | soil metagenome | biome: tundra; feature: field; material: soil | place: USA | collected 2010-05 | depth 0.15 m | reverse complement strand
GTTTTATTTGGGGGTTAAAGGAGATATTGCGATGAGTTTTAAAATAAAAGAAAATGTTTCCTGGGTCGGCAAGATTGACTGGGAACTGCGTAAATTTCATGGCGAAGAATATTCAACACATCGCGGCTCAAGTTATAATTCCTATCTGATCAAAGAGGGTAAAACAGCCTTGATTGATACGGTGTGGGGAAAGTTTTCGGGTGAATTCGTGGAAAACCTGAAAAAGGAAATCCCCCTGGAAAAGATAGATTTCGTCATCGCCAATCATGCGGAATCGGACCACAGTGGAGCACTGCCAGAACTAATGCGCCATATTCCCGACACACCGATATACTGCACTTCCAACGGGGTGAAGTCCCTGACAGGTCATTATCATCAGGATTGGAACTTTCATGTTGTGAAGACAGGGGATAAACTCAGCCTCGGATCTAAAGAACTGATCTTTATTGAAGCTCAGATGCTACACTGGCCGGATAGCATGATGTCTTACCTGACCCATGACAGCATCCTATTTAGTAATGACGCCTTCGGTCAGCATATCGCTTCGGAACGGATGTACAACGATTTGGTTGATCAGGCAGAGTTGTTTCAGGAAGCCATTAAATACTATGCCAACATCCTGACGCCGTTCAGTGCCCTGGTGGACAAGAAAATCAAGGAAGTTCTGGCCTTGAATGTTCCGGTGGACATGATTTGTCCGAGTCATGGCGTCATCTGGCGAAAAGACCCTTTGCAGATTGCCAATCAATATCTGGAATGGGCCAATGCCTACGCCGAAAATCAGATTACGGTTGCGTATGACAGCATGTGGGACGGTACGCGGCGCATGGCAGAAGCCATCGCCAAAGGAATCGTGGAAGCAGATCCAACTGTTGCCGTAAAGTTATTCAACATCGCCAGATCCGACAAAAACGATCTGATCGCGGAAATATTCAAGTCCAAAGCGGTTCTGGTCGGGTCTCCCACTATCAATAAAGGCATTCTTTCCGCTGTTGCCGCTATCCTGGAAGAAATGAAGGGCTTGAAGTTTATGAACAAGAAGGCGGCGGCATTCGGATGTTATGGTTGGAGCGGCGAGGCAGTCAAGATTATATCGCAGCATTTATCATCTGCCGGGTTTGCTGTGGTTGATGAGGGCTTGAGGGCCATGTGGAACCCTGATGCGAAGGCTATGGAAATATGCATTGAATATGGGAAAAAAGTTGCCGGGCTTTTCAAATAATTTAAAGGTGTCCGATTTATATAAATCGTGCGGTTGTGAGCCTTTGTTACCCTTCAGAAAGGGAGATTGGGAATACTAAAGATGAATAGAACGGCACAACAACTTATCACAATAATTCTGGTTATATTAACAGGGAACTTGATTTTCTTAATCCCGGCTGCCTGTACCCAGGAGATGGCATCAGAAAGATCCCAAATGGGCGGGCAGCAGGGTTTGACCAGTGTCCAGTCTCACGCCCAGGAAGAACCACTGTCTCTCAAGACATGTCTGAATAAAGCGCTAAAAGATAATCCTCTACTTTCCGAGGCTCAATTGGGAGTGAAGGCAGGAGAAAAGGTCATTGACAGCGCATGGGGAAAACACCTTCCCAAATTATCCCTGGATGCGAATTATACAAAACGGCAGGATTCCTGGCCGTATATTCCCGCCGAATCGGCAAGCTTGGCACCGCATTTCAGTGATGAATTTTCTTCTTGGTCACTGGTCATGACGCTTCCCATTTATCAGGGGGGACAGGTTGCTGCCGGGGTTGAGCTGGCAAAGCTACGCAAGGCAACCCAGGAAAGCAATCTCTCCTTAACGAAAAACGAATTAATTGCCAACACCATCAACGCCTATAACAAAATACTCCAGTTGCAAAAGTTAAGAGAGGCCGCGTGCTCTTCAGTATCGGCTATGGAAAACCAGCGGAAAAATTCCCGGCTTCTTTATGATGTGGGCAGGGTTGCAAAAGTTGACCTGTTAAAAGTTGAGGTGCAGCTCGCCAATGAACAACAGCGTCTGTTTTCCCTGGATGAAGGTATTGCCAACATGGCGGGGATGCTGCGCTACCTGATGGGCGAAAAGATAGTCGTGCTGGGTGAAGTCCCCGTTCTGTCCGACAAACTGGCACTGCCGGAATTTACGCCTGATTTTGATCTGGCTTGGAAAACAGCTCAGAAAAAAAGACCGGAGTACCTTATTGCATCAACAAACATTCAAGAAGCGGAAATAAACAAAAAGATTGCTTTAGGAAAACTCTTCCCCTCGCTTAGCGCATTTGCCGTATACATGGATCAGTATGGCTATACTCCATATTATAAGGAGGCCAACTATTTTGCCGGGTTTAATCTGAGTATGCCGTTGTTTGAAAAGTCTGCTTATGATGAGATAGCCAAAGAGCGCATTCTGAAGAGCAAGGCCGAAAAGCGGCTTGATGCTGTGGAAAATCAGATAAGGCTTGACATCCAGACAGCCATTTCCTCCCTCCGGGAGAGTAAAAACCGGGTTTTGACAGCTGGGCAGGCAATAGAACAAGCCGAAGAAAGCTTTCGCATTGAACAAAATAAATACGAAAGCGGCGCCGGGGCAACCGTTGATCTGCTTTTCGCCCAGACCGCTTACATAACGGCAGTAGCGAATCATTATCAGGCATTATTTGATTATAATGCAGCCCTGGTTTCCTATAGAAAGGTGACCGGTGCACTGGAGGAATATCTGCAATGAAAAGAAAATATTGGCTGATCATACCGATTATCGTCGTTGTCGCTGCTGTTTTCCTGGTCATCATGAAAAAGCACGAAATCGCCGCCCTGCCCAAGCCGCAATCATATAAACAGACGATTCAGACGGCATTGATAAGTCAGGGCAAGCTGGAGACAACCACCCATTATCTGGGGGTAATCGAATCTTACGCACGGGCTGACCTTTCTGCGCGTATTTCCGGTAATATTTTAAGCGTGAAAAAAAGAGAAGGAGATTCCGTCAATAAGGGAGAATTGGTGGCAGTAATAGACGACCGCGAGTTTTCCGACAGAGCGCTGGCTATCGATGCAGAGGCCTCTGCCACAAAGTATAGACTGGCCGGGGCAAAAAGCACCTATGACACGCAAAAATCGATCTATGAACGGGATGTCATGCTTTACAAAGAGGGGGCGATATCCAAAGAAGCCCTGGAACGCTCCAAGTCAGCTTATGACGGAGCGCAAGCCACTATGTCCGCTGTCGGGGAAACAGTGCAAGGCTTGCAAAGAAGCGCGGCCGCAGCCCGGACGCAGACCGGATATGCGCATATATCTGCCCCCTTCGGCGGCATTGTTGTCAAACGCTGGAGTGAACCGGGCGATTTGGCCGTTCCCGGAAAACCGATCCTGACTATCGAAAAGCTATCGCCATGTAAAGTGGTCATCCAGGTTCCCCAGGAAGAAACAAGCCGCATCCGCAAAGGGACGAAAGCCTATCTGAGCACAGGTCAGCAAAGCATGACAACAGCAGTCAGCCGGGTTTACCCATCACTCGGCAAAAACCTCCTTGGCTCTGTGGAGATTATCCTTCCCTCATCACCTTTTTCGCTTCCATCAGGATCATCGGTAGGCGTTGATTTTGTAACAAATGAAGTAACAGGTTTAATCGTACCTGAAAATGCCCTTGTTAAAACCAGCAAGGGTACATTTGTCTATCTTATTGACAAGGATGTTGTACGGATTTGCCAAGTTGAATTATTGGGAACCGGCATGGGACGTGTAGCTGTGAGCGGGCAAATAATCGTCGGCGATAAGGTCGCAGTCGGGCAGGAAAACAAACTCCTCGGTCTTGCCGAAGGAAGTGCGGTCAATCCTGCGATGAGTAAGCCATGAACTTTGTCGCGCAATACATACGCAAACCACACCTTGTCCTTTCGGTCGTGTTATTGTTATCCGCTATCGGCATCATGGGTTACTGGAAGATGCCGTTTAATCTGTTTCCTGATGTTGATCGTCCCCAGATCAGTGTCATTACCATCATGCCGGGGGCTGCCGCCGCGGATGTTGAAGCCGATATATCCCGCGCCATAGAAAAGGAACTGTCCACAATTGATCTTGTGCGGCGTGTAACATCCATATCCAAGGACGAGGCCTCCGTTGTCCAGGCGGAATTTGAATATGAAAAAGGGCTTGATGCAGCGGCAACGGACGTGGCCAATGCACTGAGCAAAATCAGTTCTCGGCTTCCTGCAAATATTCGTCCGCCACAGATTTTCAAGATCAGCCAAGCATCGCAGCCTAACATGACGATTGCCCTTTCGCCAAAAACCGGTTACCCGGCCGACCTGAGAAAAATTCGGGAAATGGCTGACAACCAGATCAAGGAAGACCTGTTAAGAGTCCCGGGAATCGCCAATGTGGAGGTATTTGGTGGATGGCAACCGGAGATCAAAGTAACAATCGATCCAGATCAACTTAATCGTTTTGGGCTAAGCCTTAACGACATCATGTCCGCCCTAGTCGCCCAGAATCAGAATATCCCCCAGGGACTCATCATTCACAAGGAAGGGCAGTATATTTTCAAGACGGAGGGTCAGGTCAGGACCCCTGATGAATTAAACAATCTGGTCATCGGGAAAAAGGACGGTGGCATCATCCATTTACGGGATGTGGGTTCTATTGCAGCCGGTGTTCAGGAACCTCAATCCGCCTATCACGGCAATGGCAAAGAGGCCATCGGCATCAACATAATGCGGGCGCAGACAGGACATACCCTCGATACGATCACCGCTGCGGAAAAGGCCTTGCCACACCTGAAAACCAAATACCCCTTCATTGATTTTGAAATCAGCTATACGCAGAAAGATTTAATCAAACTCAGTGTGGATAACATGCTGGTAGCGCTTCGCGATGCCATTATCATTACCGTTCTTGTCATATTTCTGTTTCTGGGCAACATACGCACCATGTCGCTTTGCGCCATTTCCATCCCGTTTACCTACCTGATTACCTTTGCCTTTATGTGGCTGTTTGGCTTTGAATTTCATATGGTTACACTCACCGGGGTTATTCTGGCCGTGGGCATGCTGCTGGACGATGCCATTGTTGTCATTGAAAACATCGAGCGGCATTATCATGAAAGTGGCAAGGATATAGAAGATATTGTTGTCGGCAGCACTGAAGAAGTAATGCTGGCCATATTTTCCGGGACATATGCCACGGTTGTTGTCCTTGTTCCCATTATCTTTATCGGCGGCTATGTCCAGACCGTCTTAAGACCCCTTGCCCTGGCTTTAACCATCGCCCTGATTGCTTCCTATATCGTCTCCGTGACGATTATCCCAATCCTTGCCCCATATATACTTAAAAAGACTCGCAAGGAAAACAGAGTGGAGGTTTTTGTTAAAAAATGGAGTGATCTTTTTAATAATGCCATACGCGATTTTTTTGTCAACGCCCTGGATTTTGCCCTTAAGCATCGCCTGGCTTTCGTACTGGCGGCCTTTGTCTTACTCATCATCACTAGCCGAGTGGCAAGACCACTGGTCGGCCAAAACATCATGCCTCCCATGGATACGGGCATCATTAAGATAAACTTTGAGGCGGACAGCAATTCTTCTTTATACCAGACGAATACTATTTTGCAGCAGATGGAGGCCATCATCAAAAGGCAGAAAGGGCTTATCTTCAGCAGCTCCACACTGGGTTCAGAACCTTCGGTCATTTCTTTCGGCAGCGGCAAGAATCCGCAGCAGGGGAATATTACCGTCATGATGGTGGACAGGTATCATCGCCAGGAAACCATCTGGCAGATTGAAAACAACATGCGCACAGAGTTTTATAAAATACCCGGCCTGAAATATGTGGATGTATTCGACTATGGCGCGACACCCCTTTCTAGCATCAGGGCTACCGTCGATGTAATGGTAACCGGCCCGGAGCCCAAAGTCCTTTATGAAATTGGCCGGGATATCGAGCGGAGGATGGCAACGGCGGGGGGTGTAAAATCGGTTTCTCTGAGCTGGACCGCTGATAAAAAGGAAGTTAATTTTGTTGCGGACAGGGAGAAGTGTGCTTTGTATGGCATCTCACCCCGGGAAATTGCAGCACAGGTGCAGGCGGCCGTGCAGGGAGGCATTGCTTCCGTATTCCATGTCACCGGTGAGGATGGTTTTTATATTCGGGTTCGCTATAAAGAGGCCTATCGGGACGACATTTCCCGTATCTCCAACCTGCATGTTCACACACCGGCAGGCGAGATCCCGCTATCCACCCTGGGCACTATCAACACTGTATATGTGCCGATGCTCCTTACCCGCCAGACCATGCAAAACAGCATCGACATCCTGGGTTATCGTGAGAAGGCGCCCGTTTCCCATATTATGGATAACGTGAACAAAGCTCTTGCAGGGCTTAAACTCCCGGATGGCTATACCCTTTCGCAGGAAGGCGATGCCAAACAAGCAGAAGAATCATTTAACGCCCTCCTGGTGGCCATGGGCATCGGTTTAGTCCTCCTTTATTTTTCCTTGGTTCCAGCATTCCGTTCCTTCGTGCATCCGCTGACAATCATGGTAGCTATTCCCCTGGCATTGATAGGCGCTATCTGGTCACTGCTCATTGCTGGGAAACAACAATCTCTCGCAGCATTCATGGGGATTATCCTTCTTGCCGGGATTGTTGTGAAAAACTCCATTCTCCTCATTGATTTCATTGAAATGGCAAAAGAAGCAGGTGCGACAACACTTGAGGCGTTAAAGGATAGTGTCCGGGTAAGAACGCGACCCATCATAATGACTGCCTTTGCCACTGCCGTCGGTATGATCCCCATTGCCATGGAAAGGGCGATTGGCCTGGAACGTTTGTCTCCGCTTGCATTCGTCGCTATCGGGGGGCTGTTGGTCTCGACCTTTCTTACGCTGCTTTATGTTCCCATCTTCTATACGCTTTTTGAAGATCTCGTCCAATTCATTAAACATATGGGCATAAGAAATAAATCTACAAAAAATAATAATAATGAAGCAATGCCCTCCCAACAATCATGCAACCAGGAGCAAATGATCTATGATTCATCTTCTACAGTTGTAGGTGAACGCGTTAAAAGTGACGAGACTTAATTTGACAGTGTTCGTAAAGTCTAATATTGGTCAGGACACATCATCCAATTTTACTTCAGCACAGGTCTTCGATGTCCATAATTTTAGCGATTCTTCTTTCGTGGCGGTCGCCTGAAAAATCTGTATTCATAAATTTATCAATCATATCATTAACCGCTACGAAGTATTTTACTCTTCCGCCGAAAGCAATGAAATTGGCATTGTTGTGGGCTTTGGCCATCTCGGCGGTAAATAAATCATAAACCTGCGCGCAGCGGATGCCCTTGACTTTATTTGCGGCAATCGACATTCCAATACCTGTGCCGCAAAGTAAAATGCCGAAATCGTAGCCTCCTTTTTTAAATTCGTTACAGGCCGCAAGAGCAACATCAGGATAATCAACTGAATCTTCGGTATTCACGCCCAGATCTTTTACTTCGCAGTTATTTGATTTTAAAAAAGATATGATATCTTTTTTCAGAGATACGGCGCCATGATCTGAGGCAATTATAATTTTTTTCATTATACATACCCCTTTGGATATTTTTTATGAGATTCTTTGATATCTTTTTTACGAGATTGCAAAATAAGTCAATAAAAAACTTTGATTAGTAATCATATTTGCGATAAAAACTTATATGCAGGAACTATTGACAAGATACCTCAACCATCTTTTAATTGAAAGCGGTGTGGCTCAAAATACGCTGGAAGCCTACGGGCGTGATTTACGCCGATATTATCAATTTCTGCAGCAAAAAGATTTAACTAAACTGCAAGATGTTAAACCTGAAGTAATCATTGAGTATTTGGTGCAGATCAAGGCCGATGGGTTATCGGCAAATTCGATGAACCGTGCTCTGGCTGCGCTTCGGGGATTATATAAGTATTTGATACAGGAAAAAATAATCGGGCAATCCCCACTGGTAAATATTGAGCTGGCTAAAGTATGGATGCGTCTGCCCGATACGATCAGCAAAGAAGAAATGAATGTTATTTTAATTCAACCCGGCAATCAAACAGCGGCAGCACTGCGTGATACTGCCATGCTTGAGCTTTTATACGCAACAGGTATACGCGTTTCGGAATTAATTAACTTGACGATGAATAGTATTAATTGGCAAGTTGGTTTTTTAGTTGTAATGGGAAAGGGCAGCAAGGAAAGAATTGTTCCGATTGGCAAGACTGCCTATGATTGTACCAGGCTTTATGTGGATAAAGCCAGACCGCAGGTAATGCAAAAAAAAAATACGGATGTTTTATTTTTAAACAGGTTCGGCACAAAATTTACAAGACAGGGTCTCTGGAAAATAGTTATCCGGTATGCGCAAAAGGCGGGATTACAAAAGAAGGTTCACCCACATACTTTCCGCCATTCTTTTGCTACCCACTTGCTGGAAGGCGGAGCTGATTTACGAACGGTGCAGGTTATGCTTGGACATGCTGATATTTCCACAACTCAAATTTATACCCATATTACAAAGGAGAGATTGAAGGAAATTCACAAGAAATATCATCCCCGGGGTTAATAATCAGTTTTTCTCCGGATAAAATGTTGGAGCCGGAGATATAAGAGGCATAGAGGAATTAATGTTTAAAGATCTAACAAAAAATGATGGGCAGGCCAGGAAGAAGATTACAAGAGTATTGATTGCTCTTGCGGTTATTGTAATTGTTTTCTTTTCAATATTGCTTTTCCGGCCCCAGGCTATCAGCGCATTTACTTTCCAGCTTACAAGAATTAAAAATATTTTAAGCTATTATGTATTGCAGGATAAACCACATTTTTATTACATAGAAATGGAAAAAAACGGTAAGGATATTCGAATCAATGCCAATGAAAGTTTTGAAGTCACTTATCGTGACGAATTTGTAGTAAAATCAGTCGCAAGCGACGATCTGACGGGTAAATATATAACAGTTAATGTCGAAGTTTTGGGAAAGGGAAAAAATGATATCGGCCTTTTGCTGCGGGGCATTGATCTGGTCAATAAGTTAATGCAAAATGATGAATTTAGTCAGAGCATGGGTAGTATTTCCAGGTACAAGATTCATATAAATTATAAAAATGAACCAATAGCAGCCGTTCCAATGAAAGTAATAATTACACCTCAGGATTGGCTCAGGTTTGCAAAAGATTCTACAAACGTCAAGGTACAAATTGAATATTTAAAAAAAGCGATAGCCGCAAACAAGGAAGATATAAGCGTGCGCAAAATCCTTGCTGGTATATATTTTCGGCTGGACAGGTTAGATGATGCCGTCAAACAATATAAAGATATTCTGTTGCTTAAATCCGATGATACAACAGCCATGGTGGAATTGGCCAAATGTTATATCAAGAAGAAAGATTATGACGATGCAATTGCAATATGCCGGAAGCTCATCAAGATAAATTCGCAAGATGCCCAGGCATATGCCAGCCTCGGTTTTGCTCTTTCCCAAAAAGGATTATGGGATCAGGTAATAGAAAGTTACCGGCAATCCGTTAAGCTTGAGCCGGCTAATTATCCGGTCAGGTTCAAACTGGGAGAGGCATACGAGAAAAGAAAAAAGATGAATCTGGCAATTGAAGAGTATAAATATATCGTCGAGCATTCTAAAGATACGGATCTAGCGTTGCGTGCTTTGGGAGATGTTTATCTCAAAATTAATAAATATGAAGATGCCATTAAATATTACAAAGAATTGATAAAAAAGCAACCTCGGTTGGCTGCTGCTTACGCTAATCTGGCATCGGCTTATGCCGGCCGGGGCAAGTGGCAGGAAGAAATTGATAATTTAAAAAAGGCGGTCTCCCTGAGTCCGGATGAACCGGCGATCCGCTTCAATCTTGCTGTCGCTTATGAAAAAAGAAAACTCAACGCTGAAGCGATACAGGAATACCAGCATGTATTGAAAATTAATCCTAACGATGCCGATGCCATTGAGCGCCTGGCTGATCTTAATTTCAAAAACAAGAAATTTGATCAGGCAGTAAAGTATTATGAAAAATTGGCTGAAAGATATCCGAAAAATTCATCGATCTATCCTAATTTAGGATTTGCCTATGGCGAGCTGAAAAAATATAAAGCGTCAGCAGAAAATTATGAAAAGGCGATTAAACTAGGATCAAAAAGCTCCACCTTGCATTATAATTTAGCCTACACTTATAGCAAATTGGGGCGGGAAAAAGATGCAATTACCGAGTACGAAAAAACATCACCACCGACCAAAGAAGCATTAAGTATTATCGCGCAATATTATTTGAAAGAAAAAAAACATGAAACAGCAATCAGGTATTATAAAAAAATAGTTGTCCTTGAACCTAAAAAAGCGGCTTCCTATGCCAGTTTAGGATATGCCTATGCCGCCGGTAAAAAGTGGGATAAGGCCATTGAAAATTATCTAATCGCGTTGAAATACGATCGTGAAGATGATGAGCTTTACGCAAACTTAGGTGAGGCCTATGAAAACAAAGAGCTTTATCCGGAAGCTCTGAGGGCTTATACAAGTGCTTACGAGCTTAATCCAGAATCAGCAAAAGCGGCCAGGAGAATACCCAAGCTAAAAATTAAATTATTGCAGAAGAAATCTCAGAAATAAAATAAGGAGTAAAGAATGAACCAGATTGAACTGAACGATTTTTTCATAGGAAATAATACGGGATTTGTTTTGATTGCCGGTCCGTGCGTACTGGAAGATGAAGCGGCGGCTATGGATGTCGCTCAGTATCTGCAGAAGCTAACTACAAAGTTGAAAATCCCTTTTATCTTTAAGGCTTCTTACGATAAAGCCAACCGCACTTCGATCAGTTCTTATCGTGGTCCGGGATTGAAAGAAGGTTTGGCTATACTAAAACGTATCAAGGAAAAACTGGATGTGCCATTACTCTCCGACGTCCATCGCTTTGAAGAAATTGATGAAGCGGCTCAAATATTAGATGTTTTGCAAGTACCGGCTTTTCTATGCCGCCAGACTGATTTTGTGATGGAAGTCGCCAAAAAAGCAAAAATTATTAATATAAAAAAAGGGCAATTTCTGGCGCCGTGGGATGTTACAAATATCATAACTAAAGTAAGGGCTGCTGGTAACGAAAAAATTATTCTCACCGAGCGGGGTACTTCATTCGGTTATAATAACCTTGTTTTTGATATCCGCTCCTTACCGATCATGAGAGAGATCGGCTATCCGGTGATCTTTGATGCGACTCATGCAGTACAATTGCCCGGAGGAACAGGCACGGCATCAGGTGGTGAACGCAATATGGTTCCATATCTGGCTAAGGCAGCCGTAGCCGCGGGGGTTGATGGAATATTTTTGGAAGTGCACCGTAATCCGGAGAAAGCACTTTGTGATGGCGCCAATTCTTTGTATCTCGATTCATTGGAAGAGTTGCTTACAATGTTAAAGCAAATTGACCGTTTGGTAAAGAGTAAATAAAAAGTAAAATCAATAAAGGATAATTTGTCAATGAATAAAAAACTAAAAGAAAAATTAAAAAAAATAAAAATGCTGATTCTGGATGTTGACGGAGTCATGACTGACGGCAGGATCATTATGGATGATGAGGGACACCAGTTGAAAAATTTTGATGTTCGTGACGGGCATGGCTTGAAGATTATTCAGCGTTACGGAATAGAAATAGTGATATTGACCGGACGGAAATCCGAAGTTGTCAATCATCGAGCGCATGATTTGGAAATTGAAGATGTTTATCAAGGCGCATTAAATAAAAAAGAAGTGTTCCAAAAAATATTGCTCAAAAATAATTTAGCGGCAAGCGCTGTGGCTTTTTTAGGTGATGACATCATCGATATACCAGTTTTAAGACAGGTAGGTTTTTCTGCCGCTGTGGCTGACGCTGTGGATGTGGTGAAAAAAAGTGTCGATTATGTAACAAGCCATCAAGGTGGCAGAGGTGCTGTAAGAGAGATATGCGAAATGATCCTGCAGGCTCAGGGAAAATGGCATGAAATAGCGGAAAGATATGAATTCTTAGATCATATTTAAAGAGTGAAATATATGTCAATCTCATGGTTTTTTCTCATCATCGCCGGTGTTCTGGAAATTGGTTGGCCTCTTGGTTTTAAAATGTCGCAAACCACATCCTATCTGTTAATCGTCACTGGAGTGATCGGACTGCGAATCTCGAGTTAAAAAAACACAAGAAAATATTTGTTGTTTTCATTAACGAGTATTGTAAAATTATTCAATGAAAAATGCTAAGTAAAGATCAATCCAGGGAAAATAATCCTTTCAAAACTTTATCCTGAGTCATTAATGGACTTATCTTAAGAGTTCATCCTTAATATCTTTACATGTGAGATGCTGAGTGATATAAATAAACAAATGATATATCAAATATACTCTTGCTGGTATTGAGAAAGATGAAATCATCCAAGAAAACAAAAATTATATCGATAATACTAATTATTTTTGTTGTGATCACCATGGCCGTTTTGGTGATTATGTTTAATATATATGGTAAGCCAAAGAATATAATAAAGATATTGTCTGATCATGTTGATCTGCAAATTAAGGATTTCATCTATACGGAAGTTGGTGAAGCTAATTCCAAATGGGAAGTAAAAGCTAAAAATGCCAAATACATCAAAAAACAAAATCTTGCTTTATTTGACCGTGTAAAAATAAAATTAACCACATCCGAAGGAAAAATATTCATAATGACGGGTGATAAAGGACAAATGCTCACAGATAAAAAGGATATTCAAATTAAAGGGAATGTGGTTATTGTTTCAGATACGGGAGATAGGTTTTCTACGGATTATTTAAATTTCAATGATGCCGAAAAAAAAGCTTATACAGATGCACCTGTGACTATGGAAAACAAGAGGATGAAAATAAAAGGCACAGGGCTCACGCTATATATAAATACAGGGGAATTAAACCTTTCTTCCCTGGTGAAAGCAAAAATAAATTAATCGGGAAAATATGATGATCGGGAAAAAAATATATCTATTAGTTTTGTTTTATTTGTTAATGGCAAATCATTTTTTATATGCCCAGGATAGTTCTGATAAGAAAAATATAATTAAGAAAAACGAACCGATAGAGATTACCTCTGACCGTATGGAGGCGTTCAATGAAAAAAAGATGGTAGTATTCTCCGGTAATGCCTCAGCCAAACAAGGTGATATTGTATTAAAGTCAGACCAATTGTTTTTGTATTATAAAAATAAACCAGGTAAAAAAGATAAAATCGGAACAAAAGAAATTGAGAGGTCAGGAGAGCTGGATAAAATTGAAGCTAAGGGAAATGTCGTCGTAACCCAAAAGGAAAGACGGGCAACGAGTGAAGAAGCTTCTTATAATCAAGAAAGCGGTCAGATTGTAATGACAGGAAATCCGATCTTACGCGAAGGTAAAAACACAATAACCGGATGTAAGGTAATAGTATATACAAATGAGGATCGTGGATCAGTCGTGCCATGTATATCAGGGAAAGGTGAAAGAGTAAAAGCGATAATCTATCCGCAACAAAATAAAGAAGGAAAGAAATAAACGCGATCATCTGGCGCTATGTAAAAAATATGAGCAATCTGCTGGCAAAAGGTTTAACTAAAATTTATAATAAAAGAAAAGTCGTTAATCGGATTGATTTAGCGATTTCACCGGGAGAAGTAGTAGGTTTGCTCGGTCCCAATGGCGCCGGCAAAACGACTACTTTTTATATGATTGTCGGATTGATCAAACCTGATGGTGGAGAAATATTTTTGGATGATGAAGATATCAGTAAAGATCCAATGTACAAAAGAGCGAGAAAAGGATTGAATTATCTGCCCCAAGAGCCGTCAATATTTCGGAAGCTTACCGTAGAGGAAAATATATTGGCTATTCTGGAAACTCTTGATCTGCGTAAAGAAGAAAGGCAAGAAAGGCTCAAAGAACTTTTGGCTGAACTTGATCTTACGGGATTGGCAAAAAATCAAGCCTACTCACTCTCCGGAGGAGAAAGAAGACGAGTGGAAATAACAAGAGCGTTGGTTACTTCTCCAAAATACATACTTTTAGATGAACCTTTCGCCGGAATAGATCCTCTAGCCGTTGCCGATATTCAAAAGATAATTGAAAAACTAAAAAATAAGGGGATAGGCATCATTATTTCGGATCACAATGTGCGTGAAACTCTCTCCTGTTGCGATCGGGCTTACATAGTCAATGAAGGTGCCATACTGGTAGAGGGAAAACCGGAAATAATAGCCCAAAGTGAATTGGCTAGAAAATTTTATTTTGGTGAAGATTTTAATTTATAAGTATCTTGTAATTTGAGATTATAAATATGGCTTTTGAGTTAAAACAAAATTTAAAACTTTCTCAGCAGTTGATTATGACACCGCAATTGCAGCAGGCGATAAAATTGTTGCAGTTGTCACGTTTGGAACTTGTCGATACAATCAATCAGGAGATGGAAGAAAATCCTCTGCTGGAAGAAGCCTCGCCAGACGAAGGTAATGAAGAAGAAGTTCACGCACAAGTCGAAGAAGATATTCAATCGATTGAACACGAAGATACGAAAGCTGTTGAACGCACGGAAGAACTCACCGGCGAAGGCGACGGCCGCGAAGAGTTTGACTGGAACAACTATCTGGAAGATTACGGTCCGGTAGGGGTTTCCTATGATCGTAAAGACTCTGATACGCTGACCCTGGATAATATCTTTACTGAAAGCCCGTCACTCACAGAGCATCTTATGTGGCAAATGAAACTCTCGCCCTTTAGTGGTGAAGAAGTACGCGTCGGTAGTCAGATTGTTGGCAATCTTGATAATAATGGCTATCTATGCGCGTCTTTAGCGGAAATTGCGCAGTTGGAAAATGTAAGTGAAGAATATGTTGAAGTTGTTATAAAAAAAGTTCAAGAATTTGATCCGCCTGGTATCGCTGCTCGTAATTTACAGGAATGTCTTTTAATTCAAGCGCGAATGCTGGGTGTAAAAGATCTGATTGTTGAAATCATTATCAGAGATCATCTTAAAGATTTAGAACTGAAAAATTATGTTCATATCGCCCGCAAATTAAAAGTTCCCATTCGCGAAGTGGAAATAGCAGTTTTGTTAATCAGTAACATGGATCCAAAACCAGGCAGTATGTATTCAGAAGAAAAAGTTCAATCAATAATTCCCGATGTGTATGTAGTTAAGGCTGGCGATGAATATAAAATAATTCTTAATGATGATGGCTTGCCTCGTCTGCGCATCAGCAATTTTTACCGGGAAATAATGGCCGGACTCAGTAGTCATGATCCAAGTGAAGAAAAAAACGGAAAGAAATACATTCGTGATAAAGTACAATCGGCAACATGGCTGATTAAAAGCATCCAGCAGAGACAAAAAACAATCTATAAAGTTGCAGAAAGTATTGTTAAACACCAGAGAGAATTTTTTGATAAAGGGATTAACTATCTTAAACCATTAGTATTACGAAATATAGCCGATGATGTAGAAATGCACGAATCCACGATAAGCCGCGTGGTAACAAATAAGTATATGCACAGTCACAGGGGAATTTTTGAAATGAAGTACTTTTTCGGCAGTTCCGTACAAAGAACGTCCGGAGAAACTATTGCCTCAAAAAGTGTGAAAGAAAAAATAAAGCAACTAATAGCTAAAGAAGATCCCAAAAAACCGTATAGTGATTGCGAAATAGTTGATTTGCTCAAGAGCAGGGGAATCGATATTGCGAGGCGTACAGTTGCTAAATACAGAGAAATGATTGGTATTTTACCATCTTCCAAAAGGAAAAAATATTTTTAAAGTCTTAATTTTAAATGGCGATTATATATAATTATATTAACTTTAAATTTTGCCATAAATATATAACGGAGCTTAATTTCTATAGGTTATTGAAAAAAGATAGAGTTTCAGAAAATAAGGCAGCTTAATCTAACGAGGGAGGCAAAATAATGAAAATTTCTGTAACTTTCAGAAACGGTGAAGGCGAAAACTGGCAAAAACTTTATGCGGAAGAAAGAATTCAAAAACTTAAGAAATATTTGGATACGCCTGCCGAGACCCATATTATCCTTTCTACTGAAAAATTTAGAAATTTTACGGAAATAAATCTCAGTGCTAATGGCTGGAATGTAAATGCTAAAGAAGAAGCCAAAGACATGCATCTTGCTGTAGACGGCTGTATAGATAAAATAGAAAAACAGCTCAAAAAGCAGAAGGAAAAAACCAGAGAACATAAACCAAAAAGTATCAGACATAGCGAAGTGAAAGTTGCTGAAGGCGAAGAAGATGAATCAACATCAAATAAAATTGTGGAAACACGGAAAATTGTATTAAAACCGATGTCTCATGATGAGGCAGTGATGGAAATGGAGGGCAACAAAGCCCATTTTATAATTTACCGTGATTCATCTTCCGAAAATGTAAGTCTTGTTTATCGTCTCGATGATGGTAATTATGCTCTCATCGAAACAAATAGTTAGCTTCGTAAACGCGTACCTCATCTTTTGGCCTATGGGAAAAAATGAGAAGCGGAATCAAAACAATTTATTTCTTAAAATAAGTTGTCAATATGGCGAAAGACACAAAGACGGGGTGCGCTAAATGCAAATGGATCAGATTTTAAAAATTGGATTTCTCAATGAAAACATGCTTGCTAAAACAAAAACTGAAGCGCTGGAGGAGTTAGTTAATGCTCTGATTAAAGGCGGGCTGAAGCTTAACTGCGCAAAGGTTATTGAAGTATTACAACAAAGAGAAAAACTTGGCTCAACAGGAATTGGTGATGGCTTAGCTATACCCCACGGTAAAATATCTTCTCTCGATGAAATAGTTGTTGCTTTTGGTCGGAGTAAGAAGGGCGTTGATTTTGATTCTTTAGATGGAAAGCCCGTGCATATTTTTTTCTTGCTTCTGGCTCCGGAAAATTCAGTTGGTCAGCATTTGAAAGCATTGGCCAGGATTTCCAAAATGTTAAAAAAAGCTAATTTCCGTCAAAAGCTCATCGAAACTGACTCAAAAAGTGACTTGTATAAACTGATTATCGAACAAAATGAGACCTGTACTCTCTAGAAACAAACACAAATAGTAAAACAGATAATTGATGTCATATATGGCACGGAAGAAGAACCGGCATCCATGAACAAGAAATTATCACTGGAAAATATTCTTCAGGGAAGTTCAGAAAAGCTTGGTTTAAATGAGATATTCGCGACTGCCGGATTAATAAAGGAAGTATCTGCGTTGAATGTCAGGTGTTATCGCCGGTTGTTTTTTTCACTAAAAAAAAATTTACTTCCTACAATTGCCATTATAACTCCGCAAGCCGTGAATCAACTTTGTTCGAAGGGAATCAATTCACACGGATCTTTATTTACAAATATTGTTTTTATGGTCATTGCCAAATCTCAACACGTTCCAGACTTAATGAAGACCATTGCGGAGACTAAACACATTCCAATAGCCGCCTCCGATTTTGATGAATACTACCTGGAGAGCTCAGTAAAGGGGTTGATTCGGGAAAGAGTTGACGAAAAAACGGCCATTCATGGTGTAGTGATTGAGACTTGCGGAATGGGAATAATAATTGTCGGTGCAAGTGGTATCGGAAAAACAACTTCAGCTTTAGAGTATGTCCAGAAAGGGAGTTACTGGATTGCTGACGATCTGGTGGTTGTTAGGAAAAACATCAAAGGAGAATTAATCGCTCACGGTCACGCTAAAATAAAAAAATATTTACACTATGGAAAAGAAGGAATTATTCCAGTTAGAAAAATATTAGATGCCGGTAAAATTAAAGAAGAGACTAAACTGGCGGCTATAATATCTGTGGAGAGAACCAATATTAAGGGAAATGCTTTTAGTGAAACAAAAAGGGAAATTCTCGATACTACATTGCCGTGTCTTAAGATAAGTATCTCAGCTTCTGGCTATTTTAATGAAAATTTGCTAGAAAAAATGGTAAAGAAATTGAAAAAGGGTAGCCAATGAAGAATCTGCGGGTAGTAATCATTACAGGCTTATCTGGTTCCGGTAAAAGTACGGCATTGCGGGCACTGGAAGACATCGGTTTTTTTTGCGTTGATAACTTACCGGTTGTTTTACTGCCGAAATTTCTAGCTATAACCGTTCTTTCCTCTCCAGAGATAAAACAAGTAGCAATGGTTATGGATTTGCGAGAAAGAAGTTTTCTCGATAAGTACCGGCGCATATTCGATCGCCTGAAGGAAAAGGGTTATAGAATAGAAATATTATTTCTTGAATCCAGTGATGATGCTCTTCTACATAGATTCAGCGAAACAAGACGTATCCATCCACTCTCGGCAAAGGGTTCAGTCATAGAAGGTATTGGCCTGGAAAGAGAAAAATTGGATTCCTTGAAGCAGATGGCTGACAAAATTATTGACACCACTTCAGCGAATGTTCATCAACTCAAAGATATAGTACAGCGGCATTATTTGCCTTCTTCAGAACATAAAAAAATGGTTGTCAATGTGACATCTTTCGGTTATCGCTATGGCCTGCCTGCAGATGCTGATCTTGTTTTCGATGTAAGATTTTTACCCAATCCATATTACATTGAAGATTTGAAAAACTATGATGGGCATAACAGAGCAGTTGAAAAATTTGTTTTGGAGAATAATGAAAGCAAGGAATTCTTGAAGAAAATATTGGATTTGATGAATTTTCTTATTCCTCTTTATGAAAAAGAAGGAAAGGCAATGCTCAACATTGCATTGGGTTGTACCGGCGGGAAGCATCGTTCCGTAGTTATGGCCAATCAATTAAGCGCGCACTTTTTGGCCATGAAATATATTGTAAATACAAGTCAACGTGATATCAATAAAAGTTAATCTTCTTTAGTGATTAAGTGCTTCTTGCAACAGGGGTGTTATACCAATTCTAAATCAAAGCGCTATCTTTGTTGGCAGCGTCGTCGGCTTCCTCAACGTATGTAAAAATACGCCTCGTCGCCTCCTCCTTGCCGCCTCGATATCATCTTTGATTTAGAA
>OCZT010002495.1_pt1 | contig 19008 bp, 35 predicted proteins | sample 1539031 | NCBI WGS metagenome assembly OCZT01 (sample SAMEA3539308, study PRJEB22396) | soil metagenome | biome: tundra; feature: field; material: soil | place: USA | collected 2010-05 | depth 0.15 m | reverse complement strand
CTCGCGATTCGGAAGGCGCTCGTGGCGAGCCCGCGCGAGGAAGTCGGCGTGTCGCCGAGGCAGGGTCCCGGCCCAGTCGTGGACGAGGAATTGGTCGATCAGCTCACGGAACTCGGCCAGCGTCTTGATTTCACGCGATACACCGATCCCGGCGCGAAGGCCAACTGGCCGGAAGGTTACACGCGCGGCGGCGAAGGCAAGGACGCCGGAGACGTCGCGTTCCCTGGCGGCGGGTTCAAGCCCGGTCGCGGCGAGATGGAACGGCAGGCCCGGTACCGCGCCGCGTTGTTGGAGAAGGGCACGCCGGCCTCGCTCGACGAGTACGCAGCGTCGCTTGGCGAGGTGCAGGAGCGCATGACGGCCGGCAAGGTCCGCTCGAAGATTGAGAAGGCCGACGAAGCGCCGCCGCCTCGATCGACCGACCCCAACGCGAAGGGCGAGATCGTGGGGACGATGTTCGGTGAACTCCAGAAGGTGAAGGAGTTGTACGACGCCGACCCCGTGCGCTTCTGGAACATCATGCGCCAGGCGGGGATGCCGGTGGCCGGCGCGGTCGTCGGCGCGAAGACGAACGAAGAGGATCCGTGGCAGGGGGCCGTGCTGGGCGCCATCGCGGGGGCGTCGGCGAGCGGGTTGATGACACAGGCCGGGCGCCAACAGGCGATGCGGTACGCGCGGGCGCTCAAGCTCTGGGGTTCGGAGAAGGGCAACACGGCGCTCCGCCTCGAACCGAACGACGCAAAAGACCTCAGCCTGCTCCACGTCCTCGCCCCGACGAACCCAGAGGTCGCGGTCCCCAAGGCGTATCGGGCCATGACGAAGATCATGGACGAACTCAACACCCAGATGGCCTACGGAAGCCTCGCAGGGCAGCCGCGCGCTGTGCAGAAGGCCGCCTCGGGGGTCTTTCTCAAGCGGGCCGTGGCGGAAGGCCGTCGGATGGCGGCCGAGTACGAAGCCGCAGAACAACCGAAGAAGGCGAAGTACGTCAACAACATGGCGGACGCGCTCAACCGTCGGCCGACGCCGTGGCAAGTGGGCGCGAAGTCGTTCGGCGAGTCGCTCGGGGCGCATCCCAACTACGATGTCATCGAGCGGAACGTCGGGACGAACATGTACCGCGTCCTGATCGGTTGGGGGATGGATTCAGTCGGCCAGAACGCGACGCAACCGGTCCTCGCGCTGCGCCACGTCTCGACCGGCGACATGGCGTTCGGCTATCGCATGGCGGGGACGGAGTGGGGCAAGGGCCAGACCAAGCACGTCCATCTGATTCGCCCGACCGATCTCGAAGAAGTGCAGCCTGGCGTCAAAGAGACCGTTCCGGTCGGGGAGAAAGCGACCGCGAAGCAGTGGCTTGGCGACCCGATGCGCGCGATGGCGAAGGGCGATGATTTCAACCGCCGGGTGGTCTACCTGGCGGCGATGCACGCAGCGGAGGGGAAGGGGCTCATGGGGCCGTACGCGCGGGAGTGGGCGCGCGCCGTCAACGAGCAGACCTTCACGATGGCCGCGCGGACCGAGGCGGATGCGTGGGCGCGGTCGGTGATGCGAGACAGCCAGGGCGACATCGGGCCACTCTCCATGAACCCGATGTACCGCGGCCCCGTCGGCGGAAGCCTTCGGCCCTTCATGAAGTTCCCGACGCTCTTGACGCGGAACCTCATCGACATGGTGTTCCAGCCCGACGCGACCGGGCGCAACCGCTTCATCGCGGCCACGATCGCCGCGGTCTACTTGGGCAAACAGATCGGGCTGAACCTGGAAGACACGCTCCTCATGAGCGGCAAGCCGTTCGGGGTCGATCCCGGGAACCCGAAACAGGCCCTCACGAAGATCCTGAGCGGCGACATCTTCCCGGGCGTCAAGGCGATCAAGCACGGCTACGCACACGCGACGGGGCAGGCGAAGGACGTGATCTTCCCGACGAGCATGGAGGACATTCCGAACTCTGACCTCGGGTATCTCCTCGGGGGCCGGTACCCGATGAAGCTGTTGGGTGTCGTCAACCGCACGCTCGAATCGGACGTGAAGCCGGCGTTGCGCGGCGAGAAGGGCACGGCGCACATGACGCGCACGGCCTCCGGGGCCGCCGTGCCAGTGTCGCTGCTGGAGGATCTCCTCAGCCTGACCGGCTACAAGAGCACGCGGGTCAGTGACCGGGCGGAGAAGTTGTCGCAGGCGACCAGTGAGAAGTACCAGGGCGATGCCGACCGCAAGGGACAGAGCCAAGAACTCGTGCGCCAGATGCGCGTGGCGTCCGACGCCGGGCACGACGATGAGGTCGCGCGGCTCACGCAAGAACTCGTCACGCTGACGAAATCGCCGCAGTCGGCCGTCAACGCGCGCAAGGGTTTGAACCGCACCGGTTGGGACCGGCTCATCGCGCAGTCGAGCCCGCGCGTGCGGGCGATGATTCAGGAGAAATACGGCGCTCAAATGAAAGCCGTAGAACTGAGCAAATAGGAGTAGGATACGGCGGACGGACGACCATGAACGATGAAGCACGGACACCGGTGAAGATGTGCGAGGAGAGACGCCGCGGGAAACCCGCCATCGATCCGACTGAAAACGTTAAGGCTCTGTCCGAGTCGGCAAACAAGCGGCAGGACGACCTTCGAGAGCACGAAGGCCTGTTGATCAACGAGAAGATTCGGCGTGTCGACGATCTGCGGGTTGCCGACACCAAGCGGGTAGACGACCTTCGTAAGGCAGAGAGTCGTCGGGTAGACGAACAGGCGGTTATCAGATCCGAATTCCAAGATAAGTTGGCGCTGGCAGAGGCCAAGCGTATCGACGCGATTCGCGCAGTGGACGTCGGTGCCGTAGCCGTGGCCTCTGAGCGAGCGACGCAGCAGGCGACCGTCCTGGCGAATCAGGTATCGACATCGGCCGATGCGCTCAGGACGCTGGTCGCGACAACGGCGTCGGCAATGGCGGCGCAGAGCCAGAACATGACGCAGCAGTTTACTGAGCGGCTCGCCGCGCTTGAACACTCGCAGTATGAGTCCAAGGGCCGGACCGCGGTTGCCGACCCTCAGATGGAGCGTCTCGCAGCCGTCGTCGAAAGACTGGCGCTGAAGATGTCTGGGGCTTCAGGTGTCGGTGCGGGCATCAACATGGCCTGGGTCGTCGGGCTGGGCGCGCTCGGTGGGCTCGGCGTGGTGACGAGCATCATCCTGGGGCTCATTGCTATCTTTAAACCGTGAGGCTGAAGTGGGAAGACGCATCGCACTCATCGCCTCTCTCGCGGCACTCATCATCCTCGGTTTGACCGTCTCTGGTTTGACGCAGGCGCCGGGCCGAGCCTATTCCTCTGGCTGTGGAGCGGTGGATAATGGATCGGCACCGCGGCCGACCGACAGCCACGTCGTCTTCTGGTCATCCGAGGGCACCGCCTGGCCGACGTTCCACGTCTACGTGACGGCGTTCAATCCCACCAACCGGGCTCAGCATGTGGTGTTCCGGGTGATCCCCGATGGGGCCGCGGAGATTGTGCGCGAAGTCGATGTCGCCTCACGGACGCGGTACCCCCTGTACGTCAACGACCTCGTTACGGCCGCGGGGCTCGGAGGGCGAGTCAACTTCGCGACCGAAATCCAGTTTGAGACAGTCGGCGCGGCGTCGATGGCGACGTGGGATCTCGACTACACGCGTGTGACCTACGCCACGATGGTGCAGGGCTGTGAATCGCAGGGGTGGCACAACCCCTACGGCCTCTAGAGAGATCACATGATCACAATTTCGTCCGTCGAAAAGCTGACCGAGTTCGTGAACACGGCCCGAACGATCTGGACCGAGGAACTTCAGCGCCCGATTCCAGACGACATGCTCGCCGCTTGGATCGCGGCCTTCAGCGCTGGCCAGACGGGCGAGCAGATGCGCGCCGCACTTCAGGCCAGCGCCGAGGACGTCGAGAAGCACAAGGTTCCGACGGTGCCACCCGTCGCGCCGATGCTGCCGCTGCACACGGACGGCCGGATCTTCCGGCGCGAGGACGGTGCCCGCTGGCTCTGGCACGGCATGACCCAGTTCCGTCTCGTGGAAATGGTCGCGCGTGGACGAGAGGCCGAAGTCGTCGAGATTCTACGGAAGGCATCTGCCGCAAAGATTTCGATTTTGCGCGTGCTGTGCATGAAGGCGCTGTCGAGCGGCAATCTCTTCCAGCTTGAACCCGGAGAGGGGCAGGCGGCGCTTCCACGCCTACTCGCCCTTGCGGAGCAATCCGGGGTCTACATCGAGGCAGTGGCGCTCGCCGACACTGCGTTGTTCCCGGGGACGTCCAGTGATATCGAGCGCCACGTCCGGATCATCGGCGCGACCTGCGAGTCCTCCCCGGCCGCCTTGCTAGAAATCGCCAACGAGCCGATCCATCCGACGCAGCTTGCGTCTCTGTCCGACCCTGCGTATCTGCTCTCACTGCGCCGTCTCGTATCCCCAGCCGTCCTCTGCGCTCTCGGCGCGGCGCACGGGGCCGATGACAGCAACCGCGCGTTTACCGGTGGCGACTATGTGACGGTCCACGCCGACCGGGCCGACGGAGAGAACGGCTGGCGCTGGGTGCGGCATCAGCGGGAAGAGTGGGATATTGCCATCGAGACCGGAAAGCCCGTCGTCAACGACGAGACCCAGAAGGTCGATCTCGCCGCGGACAAGCAGTGGGCGACGGGCGTGCTGATGGCCATGCTGTCGCTGGGTGACACCTTTCACTTTCCCGGCGGTCTTCTGGGGCAGTCCCCAGCCGGTGACGAATTGACCGCGCTCGACGCGAGGCGGGCGGGATGGGACGCGATCGGAGAGTGGAACGGTTTGTACTACAACGTCGGCTCAAGCGGTCCCCTGGCCGCCGCGGACTTCACTCATGTGCTGCGGGTCTACAGCAGCATCGCGGGCGGGGCTGGGTGGGCGCTCGCGGTTGACGTGGAGGGCGACCCCGGCATCGTGTGGCGAGCGCCTTGGCGCGTCGCCGGCACGCAGGACGTTGGAAAGGCGCGGCTCTATCGGCTCGCGCAGTAATCTTCAAAGGGCGGAAGTAAGGAGGATCTGATGTTTGCACTCCCTGGTTTAGTCGCCGCACTCTACGTCGCTGCGTTCATCATGACGATCGTTCACGCCGGCTGGGGCAAGGTGCCGTTGTGGGTGCCGGTCCTGCTCGTCATCATCGGGCTGCTGTTGCAGACCATTCCACGGTAGAAAGGTCCTGATGTTCTCGCAAGCCTCGTTCCTCGTGGTCGTTGGGTTCCTCGTCCGGCCCCTGCTGATGATGGCCGCCGGCTGGCTCGCGGGGCACAAGCTGTTGGCAGAAGGGACGGGGGGAGTCTGGGTTGATACGACCTTTCTCGTGGCGGTCACCTACCTCTGGAGTTTGGTGGAAAAGTGGCAAGCCAAGAGGAAGCAGGACGTCTTGATCCAGACGGCGATCAAGGGTCCCGAGACCGCGACGATCGAGGACGTGCACGAAACGGTGGCGGCCGGGTTCGGCGCCAAGATTGGAGACACAGTATGAGACTCACTCGCGGCTTCGTCGTTGCGGCACTCGGTGCGCTCGTCCTCACGCTCGGCCTGGGCTGCGCGAAGGCGCCCCCAAACCTCTCACCAGCAGACACCAAGATCTACACCGCAGACCAGGTCGTGGTCCGGGTGAACCGGCTGATGGAGACGGCCATTTCGGCGGAGTCGCAGGGGCTTCCTCGAAACACGGTCCGGCGGATCGTGACGTTCTGCGTGGAAGCGGACCAGACGCTCTCGGCAGTGCCGGACGGCTGGGGGCCGACGATCTGGAGGGCATGGGCGCTGGCCAAGGAAGATCCCGACCTGAAGCCGTACCTCCAGAACATCTATATCTCGGCTGTCGCGAGCCTCGTTGACGTCGCGCTGGCCTACTACGCGCCCAAGCTGGAGCCGCAGGCGTTGTTCGATCCCGCGCGGTGGTTCCTCGTTCCGCCAACGTTTTCACTGGAGGTGAGTTGATGTGGGCTCTGCTTCTGTTGTTCGCGAAAGAGCTGGTGATCCCCGAGGTCATCGAGATCATCAGGGTCAAGCAAGCGGCGGCGGCGGCGGCAGCGGGCCAGCCGGCTCCGCCGATGCCAACGTCCGACGAGATCAAGTTGGCCTTTGCTCAGCACGTGCAGGAGGGGATCGCGACGGGGACGACGTACCTCGCGACGCATCCCGCCACAAGCTGATGCCGCGCACCTTCCATCTCGAAATCGACAGTCTGGAGGAGTTCGCGGTCTTCCTCGCGCTCGTCCGGGGAGACGCGCTCGAAGAGGACCAGCTCAGGGCGCTCGTGGCCAGGCTCCACGGCGCGTCTGACGCGCTCGCCGCGGCCGAAAAGGCCGACGAGAAACCGCGCGGCCTGTAGTACACTGCGGGCTGCACCGACATCCGTTAACCCGTCAATAGGAGAATCGAACAATGGCATCTGCGATCCTCACCAACCTCGACGCCGAAGTCACCAAGGCGACCACGGTCATGTCCTCGGCCGTGATCCTCATCAAGGGCATCGCGGCCCGGGTGCAGACCGCGGTGAGTGCGGCCCTCGCCAACGGCGCGACCGCGCAGGAACTCGCGCCCGTGCAGGCCGAAGCCGATGCGCTCGCCGCGTCGTCCACCGACCTCGCCAACGCCGTCATCGAGAACACGCCCGCAGCGTAGGGCGCCTGAGGTACAAAGAAACGGGGAGGCGGGACGTTGCCTCCCCGGTCCTTCCGCTGATGCGGCCCCCAGTCAGCGGTCCTGAGTCCTAGCAGGCGTGCCGGGAGAATGATCGGCACCGCCCCTGGCCACGCTCCCACACCTTCCGCCGTCCGCATGAAGCACCCTGCATCTTGGGCAGAGGATGTTTGTGCGATAGCCTCGCAGCACGAGGATCAGCCCTTCTAGGTTCTTGTTCTCGTCAGACAAACTCGTTACTTCGGCCTCGTGGTCGGAGAACCGGATCCACTCCCCGTCCGGCCTCGGCTCCATGACGTCTTCCTCGACATGGTCGTAGCGCGTGATCATTGCCCCTCCTCCGCAACGAATTTCTTGTTCTGGTCGCAGAGTCGCCTGGCGCTCGGATGGTCGGCGGAATCCGCAGTCAGCCTCCCGGTAGGTAGCCATTAAGCCTCCGCATTCAGTCCGGTTTCGATCATCTTCACAATCTGCGGACCTCGCACTCCAACCTGCCTGTACCATCGACTGTCTTCGAGTTCTCGCGCCGCCGCGGAATACCTCTCTGCCTTAAGCGCCGAGATGAACCGAACGAAGGATCGGAGGCCGGCTAATCCCAGATTGAAGACTAGGTCAGCTACGGCGAGTTGCCGCACGTCCGACAACCCAGCGAACCACGGCACTCCTGCCAACTCCACCAGCACAACATCGACGTCATCATCAAGCATGAGTTCTGCGACTGCCAGAGAGATGCCGTTCGCAGTTAGGTTATGTCCGTAACCCGCTGTCCAGACGCCGACCACGTCCAGGTAGGGGCGCAACCGGAGGCCTTCGTGCGCCCGGAGCTGCGCTTTCAACGCTTCGCGGTCCATGTCAGAATGCCTCCTCTGCGCCTGGTTCGTACGCGTCCGCGATCGTCAACGTCATGCCAGCCCCACGGTTCCCGGAGGTCCACACTTTGTGGGCGATCAGCGTGACGACCTGGCCGTCGTCCTTCCAGATCCCGATCTGCGTGCAGGCGTCGAGGACCGCTTTCTCTAAGTTGTCGGCGTCGGGCTTACCGGCGTGCCACCTCGGCGCCGTCAGCTTCAGCAGGCCGTTTGCGCGGAAGTGCGATTTCGGCCGAGCGAACTCGAACGTCATCGCCACCAAGACCGGGCCAGCGTGCTTGGTGCCCGCCCACTTCCGCAACGCCAGCGCGATCTCGCTCTTCCAACCTTCAGCCGTCGAAGACGAGAACACGCGGGCCGTGTATCCACCGTCCTTCTTGCGCATTGCAAATGCGCGTGCTCGCGGTTGTCCTTTCGGATTCCCTGGGACAAACACCTCAATATTCATTGGACGTGCCTCCATAGCTCGCGGCGACAGACCAGTGACACCAGCGACTTCGACACACCGAACTGTCGAGCCAATTCGACCAGCGTGGTAGTCGCCCTGAACTCCAAAATCTGCCGAACCTTCTCGTTGGTGAGTTTCGCTTGCGGATACTCTTCCCCCCGCGTCCGGCTTTCTGGATGAAGGACAGAACCATTTCTATTACCACGCGCGAGACGTTCTGGCCGACACACCGAGCCATTGCGCTCGCCGATCGCCTGCCGCCCCTTCCGTACCATGTCAGCGCTGTTGTCCGCAGCCGTGCCGAGGAACAGGTGTCCCGGATTCACGCAGCACGGTTGGTCACAGGAGTGGCACACAGACAGACCTGGCGCGATTGGCCCCCGGAACACTTCGTACGCGATCCGGTGGGCGGAACAGGACTTTCCGGACACGGTCATGCGACCATAGCCGCGAGTTATGTTCCCCAACCACAACCAACAGCCAGTATTCGGTTCCGGACATGACAGCGTTGCGAGCCGCTCTGCCAACGAGACCGACGCCTTGCCGCCCCGCGAGAACGCTCTCGGCCTGGGTTGGCCCTTCGGAGTCCCCGCGACAAAGACTTCGATGTTGAGGTCCAAGTCAGTCCTCCCTGTAGCGCGAGCCAAGCCGTTTCCGCGGCCGCCCCGCGTACTTGCCGACGCTGACCGCCTCTCGCAGCCGCGCCAGCCGTTTCTGAATCGCCGGGTTGCTGTGAATACAGGAGCACTTCCGCACCCACGTGTGTGTTGGCGCTTGGGCCCCGTGCGCTTCCACGAGTTCTTGGCACAACAGGAAGGCGTTGCAGCGATCCCCGTCCTGGCAGATGAAGTGCTGAAAACTCGTGTCCTTGCAGTGGTAACAGTAGTACGTGGGCTCGGGTTCGTTCGGGACAGCGCCCTCGTAGGTCGGCACGATCGCGCCCTGCTCCAACAGCGCCACGGGCGCGGCCGGCGTCAGCTCGAACGAGTCGTCGTCGGCCTCGTCGCACAGGCGGCGCAGCTCCGCCGCGCTGGGAAAGTAGTCGCAGTTGTTCATCGCGAGCCGGAGCGCTTCGCAGACGACGTCCCCCGGCACGTCTTCGAGCGCAACCCAGTACGCGCGCTTGATGATCGTGTCGAGTTCCTTGCCCGTCACCGCGGCCAGGGCGATCATGCCCGCCTCGAAGCCGTCGCCGTCATCGGTCGTCATTTCGAAGCCCTCACCGGAACCCGTCGAGAAACGAGCCCGGCTGCTGCACATTCTTGATCGTTTGCTTTGACAGGTTCGGCCCGTCGAGGTGTTCATCGTTCCAGCGTTCGTTCTTGAGGTACCGCTCGGGGTCGGGGATGGCCAGCCCGTTCTCCCGCAACCAGCGAACGGATTTCTTGTGGCGCTCGACGGCCGCGCAGATCCGCGCCGTCAACTCGTCGTCTGGCTGGGGCCTGAGCTTTTCCCACTCAGCCCGAGCGCTCTTCTTGCCGACCCTCTTCGGGTACGCCGCCCAGAACCGGTCGAAGCGCTCCGTGTGTACCTCCCTCTTCTCAGGAAGTACCTCAGTACTAGAGATAGAGATAGAGATGAGGGGCTCTACGGCCCCGAAAAGCGAATCGACAGCCCCTTCGGTTTCCGTGTGTTCGCAACGACTTACACTTTTCGTAGGCGAAAGGTCGCGACGAGGCGGTCCGAGCAGCAACGAGTCGCAATATCGGTCGAAGAACGGCCCCAGGTGTTGGTTCTTCGGCATGGCTTGGTACCACTTGTTCGCGGCCCGGACCTTGTAGTCCCGGGGCAGCAACGGGAGCCCCATTTGGATCTGCGCCATCTCGGCCACCCAGACCCAGTCGTTCACGTCGTCGTAGGTGCAGTACGCCAGCCCGGCCAGGACGGCGAGGCTCTTCTGCACGACCTTCACGGTCCGACCCATCTCCAGCGCCATCGTCTCGACCGGCTTGAAATAGAGTCCGTACTGCTCGTTGTTCGGGCAGGAGAACAGGTAAAAGGCCAGTTCTCGGACGTCGGCTGGATGGGAACGAAGCTCGCGCCCAGTGCGGCCCATCCAGAATTCGGGGCGCACGATGGAGAATTCTCGCATCGCCCGCTACGCCGCGTGCTTGGAGATCGTCTTCCTTGTCGTCCGCACGACGAGTGCCCGTTCCAGTTCATCGAAGGAGTCGCGGATCCTCCCCAGATGAACGAGTGCCGCCCGCATGTCGGCTTCCTCGCGGTCCCAGTACGCCTTCGACCGGCACGCCGAATTGCAGTAGCGCCGTGCGCGGTTCTTTCGCATGGGCGGGGGCAGAGCCTTCCCGCACGTTTCACAGAGAGCAGATACCGTTGTAACGCTTGTATCAGGCATCCTCGTTATCCTTACCACTCTTGGCCAGCTCGTTGGCCATCCGACGTGTGAGAAAGGCGACGGCTTCGAGCGCCTCGGCGCGGGTCCACGCCTCTTCGCGAAGGGAGACACAGTCGGCGATGCCGCCCTCCTTCCGGTTCAGCGTGAATGACAACTCGAACGGGGGCTGCGGTTTCCTCTGCTTCACTGGACACGCTCCGGCTTCCCGGCCGTCAGCATCAGCCGGGAGGATGCGTCGGCCGTCAACTGCGGGATGACGATCTCGCCGACCGTGCGGTTGTCCTTCGTGACGATAAAACTAAGAAATTCCTGCTCGAAGATGCTGACCCCGATCGCGATGGCTTCGAGTTTGGCCTTGATGATCAGAAGCAGCGCCCGCCATGAGCTGCGGCACGACTGCTCCCAGGCCCGCTCCTGGTCTTCCGGCCGTCGCGTGCGCCGACCACCTGGAGTCAGGGCGAATGCCGGATCGGTCTGATTCGGCAAGGTCAGCTCGAACCGGAGGTGCCGGTCGCGCATCATGAATTCAATCCGCGCGTTCGTCGCCTGCCAGGCATAGGCGAAGCCGGTCGCACCGTGCTTTCGCAGGAGGGTCTCGATTTCGGCGCGGGACCGTTCCACCGAGACCGACGTTGCTGAGGCGTAACGGTTCATGCCCGGCCCTTCTTTCCGGCGCGAATCGACTCCATCAACTTCTTCGCCGCCTCTTCCCCGATCGGCTGGCCAGGCGCGGACGCGAATCCGATGTCGAGGGGCTGGTCAGACGGGAAGAGCTTCTCGGTCGCCGGACCGACGGGGATTGCGCCGGCGCTCTCCTGCCGCTTCATCCGGTCGGTCATGCTGGCGATCTCGGCCCGCTCGTTCATGATCCGAAGCTGTTCCGCTGTCAGCCCGGCGCCCGTCTCGTCGGCCACGAGTCCGATGGTCCCCTCGATGGTGGCCGGCTCGCGCTCCCGCCGGATGTCCTCGCTCGTCCCGCCCAGCCCTTCGCCTTCCGGTGTCGCCTTGGTCGGCACGCCAGCGCCCAACTGCTGCTTCAGCGCGTCGAGCTTGGTTCCGCCGACCTGTTTGACGCCGCCTACCGGCACCGACAGGTCGAACACGAGCCCCTCCATGTCGAGCGTCTGATCGGCGCCGCGGTCAGCCCGTTCGTCGAGGTCGAGCGCCCGCGCCAGGATCTCGCTGCTCTTCGGCAGGTACTTCGAGATCTTCCGCACGACCGTCTTGAGCGCTGCCGCCTCGTAGAAGTCCACCCACAGGGTGCCGTTTGCGTTGCGGCTCTTCGCCCGATGCTCGTCCACCTCCGCCTTGCCCATCACCTCGATCTGGATGCCGCCCCGGGGCAGGTGGGCGACGGCGTACACCGCGATCAGGGCGCCGCGGTCCGTCAGCGAAGGCTTGTGCTTCACAAAGGGCCGGCTGCCCAACTCGAAGTCGAACTCGTCGTTCTGGTGCACAGCCACCGGGTGCAGGTCGATCACGCTCTTGCTGCGGTCGAGGATGTTCCTGAAGCCCTGGTAGCCAATGATGACCGTGGCGATCTTCACCCCGCCCTGTTTGTTGTCGCGAAACGGGATGAGCCAGGCTTCCTGCATCGGCCCGCCGATCGTCAGCCCCAGCTTCAGGCACTCCATGACGCCGCCGAAGATCGACGCCATGCCGGCAGGCGTGCTTGAGCACTCCAGCAACGCCGTGTCGTACGCGATGTTGTTGTACGCGATGCGGAGCAGGCGGCTCGGGTCGCCCATCGTCCGCGGCACCACCTTCGAGAGGGCGCCCATGTTCTGCTTGAAGACGCCTTCCAGCACCTTCGCGCGGTCGTCGAGTCGAATAAGTTGGCTCATCTTGTCTCCTTGCGGTCCTCGCCGCCTCGCACCCTGGCCCACTTCTTGGCCGCATCTTCCAGGCCGGCGCACTGCTCATCGGAGAGAATTCCTGCTGCGCGGGCACGGATAGCCCGCACGATACGCTGACTGTCCGCGTTGCCATCGGTCGTGACCAGCGCGTCCTCGATGCAGGCTGTCCGCTCCTCCTGCTGCCCCTGGGCGCGGGCGTGAGCGACCTCGCGCAGCAGATCCAGCGCCCGTTCGGCCTTCCTTGCCGCGACTTCTGGGGCGAGTCCTTCCAAGTCACCAGCCCACGACAGTGCGCTGTACCAGCGCCGACGTTCTAAGTCTACATGCCGGGTCTGCTCGTTCAGGAGCCGCGTGACAGTGGCCTGTGTGTCAGCCACCCGATCCTCTGCCGCTTGAAGTTGTGCCCGGAGCATGGCAGTCTCGGCCTGTGCAGCCATCAGCGCCGTGTGGGAATCGAACAGTTGCCGCTGCAATGCTTTATTCTCTCTGTCCAGCCGGTCAATGGTTGCCACGGCCAATCCCCGCACCGCGTCGTCTCCTTGGTACGTCACTTTCTTCCTCCTGTCTCCGCCTCGATGGCAGCCAACCGCCTGTGTTTATACCGTCGCGCCTCTGCCTGCTCCAGCGGCCCCCAGCATCGCTCGCAGTACCACGCGCCGTGCTCATCGTGGATGCCACAGTAGCCGCACGTCCATTGACGACACTTGGCACATTGACCAGCATGTGCCCGCGCCTCGTCCCGCTCCAGCTCGGCCTGCTCGGCACGCACACGCAGGCGCCCGTGGTAGTCGCACTCTGCCAAAGCTTTTCCGTCTACCAGCAGGCAGGCGCAGTCTCGATGGGCACGGGCATCGACCAGATCCTTCTCCAGCGTGGTGACCCGCGCCTCAGCCTCGCGCTTCAGTTGGTCCGGCGTCTTGCCCTGCTCGCGCTGAAGTCGCAGAACCAACGGGTCTTCAATGTCCGTCTGGGGATTGGTTGCTCCCAGCCGCAGCTCGACATAGTTCGTCGCGCTGACGGACGCAAGCACTTCGTAGAGAGCCGTTGCGAGAATGGGAACGACCTTGCCACGACCGGCGAACGTCACCACGCCATCTTGCTGTCTAACCGAAGCCTCATCGAGCGACAGCAGTTCATCCAAGGCGTTCCGGCGCGCCTCATCCCGCCCTCCCGCCAGCCGTTCAAGGGCCTCGGCCGCTGCTTGGAACTTCTCGCGCACCCACTCGTCAATCCACGTCTCGCCCGCGTCGAGATTGATGGGCGTGACTGCCACCTGTCGCAGGCTCTTCACCAACTTCGCGATCCCCTCGGGTGAATGGTCAGTCATGGGGTGCCTGCTCCTGGGGGCAGCCGCACCCCCACTGAGATTGGTACAGCAATCCGCAGCGTGCGCATAGATACCAGGCTGCCGCCGACTTCGCGCGGTCCATCTCGTCCAGTCGCCTGACTTTCGCCATCAGCACAACGATCTGCTCCTCGTATTTCTGGATTTCGAGGGTGTTGGTCATTCGTTCCCTTCCTTGCGGCCGTCGCCGACGGTCTCCGTCGGCTCCGCGTAGAAGAGCCTGTCACCACAACCCGGTGCTGGCTCAACCGTCATTTCGGAGAACCCCATCTCGCGCCCCAGCGCCGCCCACGCGGCATTCGCGTTCTCTTGCTCCGAGCGGGGCATCCCGAGGTGCAACATGATCAGGGGCACCGGCCTACAGGCTGCCATGAGCCTCGCGTGTTGCTGGTCGTTCATCTCGAATAGCTTTTTCATCGCAGCTCCTTGTAGAGATCCATGTCGATGTCGTAGCGCCGCGCGGTCTGCTCGACCTTCGGCCCGTGCCTGATGGCTTCGAGACTGACGCCGGGGAATTTCGCCTCGAACTCTTCCTCGCGGTACTCATGAATCTCGCGGCTTACCTGGTTCGTCGCCGTGATCACGACCTGTTCGCCCGTCCCGTCGCATGCGCCGCATTCGTGCTCGGCGTCGCAGCGGTCGTCGTCGCAGGTGTGCTGACCGGAGCCCCAGCACACGTCGCACTCACCGTCGTCGATCTCGAAGACCCAGAGCGCTTCTTGAAATTGCTCCGGCAGTGGCGTGAATTTAGGATGCTGTCGATGGATCACGCAGGCGTCCGTTTCTGGGGCGCACAGTGCGAGGCACCAAGGAACTTTGCAGTTCATGTCAGGACCCCTCTGTCGGCGAGACCCTCTGCTGAGCCGACCACTGCATCAGTTCGAGCACGCTCGATCGGCTCGGGAGTTTCCCCGTGTGCCAGATGAAGTCGGACACAAGTTCGTCGAGGTACTGATGGAGAAGCAGGTGGCGGGCCTCGTGCTGCTCGCGGGTCAGCGTGCCCGCTTCGTATGTCGTATGGACTGCCATATCAGGACTCCTCTTGTGGCGCGTTCGGCTGGTAGAAGGCGAGTCTAAGTCTGGCGTCCGAGAGCGCGTCTCGGATCTCCGCGTGCGACTGAAGCACGTCCGCGAACATATCGAGCACGTCGAGCCTCGAATGGAAGAGGAAATACACCTCGGCCATGATGCAGGCCCCGCACTCCTCGGCCCCGCCCTCGGCGTTCATGTTGTTGGCCGGAATCGCTTGGTGCGTGGAACAGCGGTGCATCACTTCGCCGCCTTTCGGCGCAGCACGCGGAAGGTCGCTTCCTTGACGGTGTGCTCCCGCGTGGTCTGCCCCTTCAGCGTATAGATCACGCCGTTCGACAAGGCGCCCACGGTCGCGGCCCCGATCGAGAGCAGGAATCGGTTCTTCGCCAGCCGTTCCTTCTCTTCCCACTCCTTGATCGCTTTCTTGGCCGCTTCGAGGTCGTTGTCCCACTCGATGGCGTCCGGCCCGAGGATGACGATCTCGCCCGTCTCCGTCGCGTACAGCCGTTTCAACGTTTGTTTGGTCTGCTCTGACGCATCGACGGGCGGTGTGTCGTGGTCAAGCAACCGCTGCCAGAACTTCGCCTCTTCGGCGAGGAGAATGTCGATGAAGGCGTCGTCGCGCTGGATGTCCGTCCAGATGAACTTCTGCCCGCCGATGAGCCCCGCAATCGATCCCATCGACGCGCCCGACACGGCAAGCTGGTGCTGGAGCTGGACCTGATACGCGAGCGGGGCCTCTTCTTTCCAGTCCTTATCGAGCGCCCAGTTCGAGGTCTTCAGTTCAAGAGGGCTCCACCCTTCGATCGGGACGCCCGACGGCCCGATGGCGTGTTGCCAGCGGTCAATCGACGCCAGGAGCCAGTCGATCGTGTTGTGCTGATAGATCATGTGGGCCGGCGGCGTCATCGTCAGGCGCCCCGTTTCCCGCTCGAACCGCGCCGACAGCGGGGCTTCCAGCGTGAGCCCCCACTCCGCCGCTTCCGACTCCGCCGGATCCGCCGCCGCCAGCCCCAGCTTCTCGTGGTACAACTGGAACGGCGACCGGTACTTGCTCAGCCCCAGGATGACCGGGGCGTCGGACGCGCCGAGTCCGTGCACTCTTCGTGCGAGCCACGCGTCGCGGCTTGAATTCTGGATCTCTCGCATTGTGTAACAGCTCCTCTCTCTTCCGTTTGGACAGCGACACGTACTCTCGGAACGCCCGCACGATCACGAGGTACGCTTCGTCGTTACTGAACCCTGACAGGCGGATCCGGTGCCCCGGGACCCTGACCTCCCCCTCCCGCCAGCTCCTCGACAACGCGACCGTCAGGATGTCGAACTTCGCCCCCACCTTCGTGCGCGTCTTCGTCTCGTGCGGGCGCTTGGCCCGCCACCGGCACTGTGCCATCGCCATCGTGAACGGGTGCTCGTCCTGCGGCATACTTCGTCCTGATCTCCTCGAAGGTCATCTCGCGTATCACTGGACCCAGGACGCCGGCCCGCACGATGAGGTCGCCCGTCATCGCCTCGCGCTCGACGGTCAGCCGGTGGCCGACGGGCAACGACTCGAACGTGTTGCGTGTGATCCGAATCGTGCCGCCGGCATCGACGACCGCCGCCGCCAAGGTCCGCATCGCCGATCGCCCCTGTTCCACCCGCCGGGCAAGTTCACGTCTGGACAGATGTTTCTGCATGAATACCTCATGTGATTACTGTTCGTCAGTCGGCCCCGTCCACCAACTGGCTATCGCCAGCAACAGGATCGTGATCGCTATGCTTACGAGCATCGTCATCATGCCACCCTTCCGATTCGACGACGTCGCGGATCAAGCGCCACAACGCCAGTAATTCCTTCCGACTGTAGATCGACAGGAGGGCGCGGTAGCCAGGCACCGCCCGGTACGCGCGCTTCGCCAGATGGTGGTCGTAGATGCTGAACTGCAAGCGCGCCCGCGTGGGCGCCAGCCGGCGAACCATCGCCCCCGCCTCCTCGCGCCCGTCTGCGTTGATTCGATTGTCTTTGGTCATGGGTCAGTTTCTCTCGCGTTTGTAACGCTAGAGGCGAGGCCCGTATTGTGCCCCCGCGCCCCCAGCTCGTCAAGCCCCAAAATGTGGGGGCCTACACAACGATCGACACTACGTTCTTCTCGTTTTCTTCGTACTCTTTCATCTTGGCGTATCTGTCCTCGTCGAACCCCTCCACCATCGCTGCCTGCCCGTACCCCGCGATGACGCGCGCCTCGCACACAGGGCACTTCCACTCGTCGCCGCTCCACAATTGGTAGGGCCTTTCGGCTGACACCAGTTCGAGGACGCGGCCGGTCTTGCTGCACCGCATCTCACGCCGGCAGTTTACGCAGACTGGTCTAGGCATCGGTTCCCTCCTGTTCGGCGTGCGCGCGGCGTCCGTAGAGCCCGCCCTGGTTGATCCATGCTGAGTACTTCGCCGGGCTCCCCCAGGCGTTCGAGGGCATCCAGTTATACAGCCAGGCACAGATCTCGAAGAGGCACCGACGGTTCGTGTCGTCCGCGCGGCCGAACGACTCGGTGAGATTGTTCTCCAGCACCGCCTGTAGGAAGTCGCCCACGGGGCGCCCGCGGAGCACGTACTGAATCAAGCTCTCGTGGTCATGATCGGGGACACCCTCCCGAATCAGCGTCAGTTCGATTTCCCGTTCTGTTCCGTCCATGCTCAGTCTCCCTTCTTCGTTTTCAGCCCGTCTCGGTAACGTTTGCGTCTTGCCCGCTCGCGGGTGATCTCCGCGCTCTCGGGCCGCCCTTCATGGCCGTCCATCCAGTCAAGCCCCTTCGGCGGAAAGCCGCGGCACCCGCACAGGCACCGCGCGAAGTACGCCCGCGAGCGGCGCGGCTGTTCTTGCCCGTAGACCCATGCGAAGTTGTGCGGCATGGCTACGATGCTCAGTTGAAATCGATCGGCTCTGGGATGCTCGGGTTGAGTGCCCAGCCGGGGCTGATCTTCTGGCACCGCAGGCATTCCAAGTACACACAACGTCTCTCTCGATCGACGCGGAAGATCCAGTTGTGGCCCCGGACGACGCACCAGATCCGTTGAAAGATGCTAATCACTTCTCTGCCTCCTCGAGCCGCTGGAGAATCTCCTCGGCGTCGGCGAGCGTGAGTGTCTCGGCCGGCGCCCGATCCAACAAGAGATTCCAATAGGCTCGCAACATGCTGAGTGAGTAGAGTCCCGACAGGCCCCCGCGCCGGCGGAGGATCAACCACTCGCGTTCAGAGATCATCGATCCCTTTCAAGATGCTCAGCGACGGGTTCAAGGTCGGCCAGTGCGAACCGCTCACGCGGTCCCACGGCATAGACTTCGAGCGGATGGCCGTATTCTCCCCGCTGGGGACATCGTGCGGAGAACCGCCGCATTACCTCGATCGCCTCGTCCCGCGTGTAGGGCCGTTGTCCCGACGCCGGATAACTCACGCTGCCCTTGCCGTTCGGGAGAGGTACGATCACCTGCCATTCGCGCGCCATTGTTCAACCTCTCGAAGTGGGGCGCCCGGCCTCGACGACCGGGCACCCGTGATGGTTACTCGTCTCCGAGTGAGTACTTGCGCGCCGGCGCCGTGCACGCGGCTTCGTCGAGTCTGGCCTTGATCGCGGTCATGCCGGCCGTAACGCGGTCGCGGACCGTTTCACCTTCCCGGAGGGTCTGCGCATCGACCCCAGAGAGCAAGCGCTCGGCATCCTTGGCCAGCGCCGCCAGTTCCGCATCGTCGCCCAGGTTCCGACTGGGGAACGTCCGCAGGAATTCGCGCACGTTGCCGATCATGCTGTCGCGGAAAATCCGCTTCTTGCCGTCGTCGCCCGGCGTCAGCTTCTCCAGCATGTGCTCAACCAAGTCCGTGAATCCCGCGCGGAGCACGGCGGTTGCCTCTTCCAGCGCACTCGCCCACGTGGCCGCCGCCTTCTCCTGCTCACGCGCCATGATGGCCCTGCTGACCTCTCCGAGCTTCGCGGGCGCATCCACGGCGATGTAGGCCCACGAAATCCCGATCATGGCTTCGATTGACTCCGCCGGCGGATAGTCGGACGGGTTCCACATGGCGCCAAGCTTGATCTCCGCCGTCGCCTTGTCCGTCAGGTACTCGGCGACGAACTTCGCGACCAACACCTTGAGTTTGGCGACCTGTTCGAGCAAGTACGCGTCCGTCTCCGGGAGAAGCGCGATCGGCAGAAGATAGACGGACGACCGGAACATCATCGAAGGGGTCGATCGCGCGGCCACCTGCCGGCGGGTGTCGCCTTGCAGGCCGCGGATCTTGTCGAGGGTCTTGGATTCGAGAATGGTCTTGGAGACTTTGATCAGCGTGGGGTCCGTGCCTTTGGTGTCCACGGCGCCGGTCGCGACCTTGCGACTGGTGCCGATGCACGTTGAGTCGAGCACGATCGCGACCGCGCGATCGAACAGGCG
>OCZT010002494.1_pt1 | contig 19013 bp, 16 predicted proteins | sample 1539031 | NCBI WGS metagenome assembly OCZT01 (sample SAMEA3539308, study PRJEB22396) | soil metagenome | biome: tundra; feature: field; material: soil | place: USA | collected 2010-05 | depth 0.15 m | reverse complement strand
GAGGGCATCAACAAGCGCTAGGGACGGGACCTAAATGGCGACCAGCATGTGGTCGCTGAAGACGCTCCCGAACGCCGGCTGGGGCGTGCCCTCTTGCGGGCGTCTTGAGGTGCTGGCCGGAGTGCTGCGGATGGACGCCACCTCGGCCGCGGTCGTCACGAGAAGAGTCCCTCGGCGGTGGTCAAGGGTCGCCACGGCAGCCTAGCTCGCTCGAAGGCCGCAATCTTCTCCTCCTGGCTCAGTGCCATGGCGATGGGATCGCGGCCGCTGAGCAGGCAGTCGCGCCAGAAGGGGTCGATGACAAAGTCGGCGATCGGACCGCCGTGGTCGCGCACCTCCTGGTTGCGGAGGTCGACCGCCAGCTGGTAGCCGTCGCGCCGCGTCGTCCGCTCGCGGAGGCGGGCCACCACGTCAGTGGGCAACTGGACGGGTAGGAGGCCGTTCTGCAGGGAATTGGCGGTGAAAATGTCGCCGAAAGATGGAGCGATGACCACCTTGAAGCCCATTCCTGAGAGCGCCCAGACCGCGTGCTCCCGGGAGGATCCGCAACCGAAGTTGCGCCCCGTGATGAGGATGATGGCTCCCCCGTAGGCGGGATCGTTGAGCTCGAAGTCGGGGCGCGGCTGGCCCCCATCGGCGTAGCGCCAGGAGAAGAAGCAGGCGTTGCCGTAATCGTCGCGATCGGTGCGCTTCAGGAACTGCTTGGGGATGATCTGGTCGGTGTCGACGTCGTCGCGGCTGAGCGCCGCGCAGAGCCCTTCTTGAACCGTGAAAGCATCCACCTCGTCCCCTATCCGACCGCGACCAGGGCGGCCGGTACCAGCTTCCGAACATCGACGAAATGCCCCTGGAGTGCGGCGGCGGCCGCCATCGACGGACTGACCAGGTGAGTGCGGCCACCCGCTCCTTGGCGGCCCTCGAAGTTGCGGTTCGAGGTTGACGCGCAGCGCTCCCCGGCGGCCAGCACATCAGGGTTCATCCCGAGGCACATCGAGCAGCCGGCCTCTCGCCACTCGAACCCCGCGTCCATGAAGATCTTGTCCAGCCCCTCCGCCTCGGCTGCCCGCTTCACCGACTGGGAACCGGGAACGACCATCGCCCGCACCCCGGAATGCACCCGCCCGCCGGCGGCGATGGCGGCCGCCGAGCGCAGGTCCTCCAGCCGGCTATTGGTGCAGGATCCGATGAAGACCCGGTCGATGGCGATCTCCTCGATCGCCGTCCCCTCGGTGAGCCCCATGTACTCCAGGGCCCGCGCGGCCTGCTGACGCTCCGCCTCGTTGGCGAGATCCGCCAGGAACGGCACCCGCCCGGTCACCGCCGCCACCATGGCGGGGTTGGTGCCCCAGGTGACATGGGGTGCCAGCTCGGAGGCGTCGATCACCACCGTCCTGTCGAACTCCGCCCCTTCGTCGGTGGCGAAGCCCAGCCAGTTCTCGGCGGCCCGGTCGAACGCCTCTCCGCGAGGGCAGGCCGGCCTGCCTGCCAGGTAGCGCACGGTGGTCTCGTCGGCAGAGACCAGCCCTGCCCTCGCGCCGGCCTCGATGGTCATGTTGCAGACCGTTAGTCGGCCTTCCATCGAAAGCGCCCGGATGGCGCTCCCCGTGTACTCAACCACGGTGCCCTGGGCCCCCGCCGCGCCAATCCGGCCGATGATCGCCAGGGCGATGTCCTTGGCGGTCACCCCCGTCGGAAGGTCGCCGTCCACCCGAACTTCCAGGGTCGGAGCCAGAGCCTGCCAGACGCACTGGGTGGTCAGCACCTGCTCCACTTCCGAAGTCCCGATCCCGAAAGCCAACGCTCCGAAGGCCCCGTGCGTCGAGGTGTGAGAGTCGCCGCAGACGATCGTCATCCCCGGTTGGGACAGGCCCAACTCAGGTCCGATCACGTGCACGATCCCCTGGCGCCGGTGCTGCCGGTCCAGGAGGGGAATCCCGGTGGCGGCGCAGTTGTCGGCGAGCTGACGGAGCTGCTCCGCAGCCACGGGGTCGGTGGTGGGCCGACTTCGCTCCCAGGTCGGCACGGTGTGGTCCATCACCGCCAGGGTCAGGTCGGGACGGCGGACCCTCCGCCCCAGGGCTCGTAGCTGGGAGAAAGCCTGGGGCGAGGTCACCTCGTGCACCAAGTGGAGGTCGACGTAGATCAGTGCCCTGGAGTCAGGATCGCCGCTGACCGTATGCGCCTCCCAGATCTTGCGGTAGGCGGTGCGCGGGGCATTCGATGGCCGGTTCTGTGTCATCGAGATTGGATTGTCCTCGATCTTCATTTCCATCCTGTCGTGGTCGCCGTCATTTTCAAGCGGTCGGGGAAAGGCAGGCGAGCGAGGCGGCGTGACGGGCTGCCCACTCGTAACTGTCGACCAGCGCCAGCGCCGAGGCCTGGAGGATGTTGGCGGAGCAGCCCACCGTCGTCCAGACCCGTTCGCCGTCGCTGGAGTCGATCCCCACGCGCACGGTCGCCCCGGTCCCATGGTCGCCGTCGATGACCCGCACCCGATAGTCCACCAGTTGCACCGACGCCAGGCCGGGGAAGTGGGGGGCCAGGGCGCGGCGTAGAGCGGTGTCCAGGGCCTCCACTGGGCCCGCCGCCTCGGCGGCGGTATGGACCACCGTCCCCGCCACCAGGACCTTGACGCTGGCCTGGACATTCTGGGACGGTTCGGCCGCCCTCGGAGCCGAGGTCTCGTGCGCCACCACCAGCGACTCCTGGAGCGCGAACGGCGCCAGGTCGCCGGGGGTCCCCCGGGTCACCAGGAGTTCGAAGGAGGCGTCGGCGTCCTCGAAGGCCCAGCCGGCGGTCTCCAGCTGCTTCAGCCGCTCCACGATGGATCCCCTGGCGTCGCGATCCAGCCCCTCCAAGCCGAGCTCCCGAAGCTTGCTGGCGACGTTGCTCCGACCGCTCTGGTCGGAGACCACCGTCCGGGCCTCGTTCCCCACCAGGGCCGGGTCGATGTGCTGGTAGGCGCGCTCGTCCCGGGCGACCGCCTGGGCGTGGAGCCCTCCTTTGTGCACGAACGCCGCCGGCCCGACGTAAGGCCTCTGAGGGTCGGGTGTCCGGTTGAGCAGGGCGTCGAACAACCGGGAGACTCCGACCAGTTCCTGCAGCTGCTGGGGGCCCAGGACTGGGCGGCCTAACTTCAGCTGCAGGTTGGCGGAGATCACCAGGAGGTCGGCGTTGCCGCAGCGCTCGCCACTTCCGTTGAGGGTGCCCTGGACCATGGTGACGCCCGCCTCCACGGCCGCGAGTGAGTTGGCGACTGCGACCCCGGCGTCGTTGTGGCAGTGGACGCCGAGGGGAACTCCGATCCGCTCTCGCACCGACTCGGTGGCCCGGCCGACCGCCGAGGGGAGCTGGCCTCCGTTGGTGTCGCAGAGCACGACCCAGCTGGCGCCCGCCCTGGCCGCGGTCTCGGCCACCGCCAGGGTGTACCCCTCATCCTGGTCGCGGCCGTCGAAGAAGTGCTCGGCATCGAAGATCACCTCCCGACCCTGACTGGCGGCGTAGGCCACGGTGTCTTCCACCATCCGCAGGTTCTCCTCAGCGCTGATGCCCAGCACCGCCTCAACCTGCCAGCGCGAGGACTTGCCGACGACCGTGACCACCGGGGCGCCGGAGCCCAGGGTGAGGGCGAGTCCGGGATCGGCCTGAGCCTCGACTCCAGGGCGGCAAGTGGAGCCGAAGGCGGCCAGCTTGGCTTGGCGCAGGGGGGCCTTCGCCAGCCGCTGGAAGACCGCGGTGTCGCGGGGATTGGCCCCAGGCCAGCCGGCCTCGATGTAATCGAACCCCAGCTCGTCGAGGCGGCGCGCGACCTTGAGCTTCTGCTCGATGCTGAGCTGGAGGCCGAAACCCTGCATCCCATCGCGCAGGGTGGTGTCGTAGAGCTTGACCGTGGCCCGCTTCGGGCTCATGCGGCGGCCCCTACCGGCAGCCGCCGGATCACCGCCTCGGTGACCGATTCGGTGCTCTCGCTCCCGCCCAGGTCGGGAGTGAGCAGGCCCTCGGCAATCACTGCCGCCACCGCCTCCTCCACCGCCGCCGCCAACTCTTCGCGCTTCACGGTGAGCCGGAGGAGCAGTGCGACGGTGGCGATGGCGCCCAGCGGATTGGCGATCCCCTTGCCCGCGATGTCGGGTGCCGAGCCGTGCACCGGCTCATAGAGCCAGGGGCCATCGCCGCCACCGCTGGCGGAGGGGAGGACCCCCAAGGAGCCGGTGAGCGCGCCCGCCTCGTCGGTGAGGATGTCGCCAAAGAGGTTCTCGGTCACCACCACATCGAAGGCCCCCGGCTGCTGCAGCAGGCGCAGCGCGAAACTGTCCACCAGGCAGTGTTCCAGGCTGACATCGGGGAACTCCTGGCCCACCTCGGTCACCACCTGGCGCCAGAGCTGAGAGGTGGCCAGCACGTTGGCCTTATCCACCGAGGTGACCTTGGAGCGGCGCTGCCGGGCCGCCCGGAACGCCACCTCGGCGGCCCGCCGGACCTCCATCTCGCTGTACTCACTGGTGTCCACCGAGTGGCGGTTGGGGGCCTCGCCGGCAACTCCCTTGGGCCGCCCGAAGTAGATCCCGCCAGTGAGTTCACGGATGAAGAGCAGGTCAGCGCCGCGGAGAACCTCCGGCCGCAGCGGGCTGTGCTTCTCCAGCCCCGGCCAGACCCTGACCGGGCGCAGGTTGGCGAAGGCCCCCAGCCCGGAGCGCAGCCGGAGGAGCCCCGCCTCGGGCCGCACCGGGGCTGAGTCCCAGGCCGGTCCGCCGACCGCCCCCAGGAACACGGCGTCGGCAGAGCACGCGGCGCTGAGGCTGGCCTCGGGGAGCGGGTCGCCGGTGGCGTCCAGGGCGGCGCCCCCGATCAGCTGTGGGCTACGAACTAGGTCGATTCCGGCCGACTGCAAAGCCGTCTCCAGGACCTGCAGCGCGGCCCCGGTCACCTCGGGGCCGATGCCGTCGCCGGCCAGCACCGTGAGGCGCAGCGCCTGCCGATCACCCGTCACGCGGGGCTCGACCTGGGAGCGCCCTGGAGGCCGGAGACCTCGCCGACGATCTGGCTCAGGGTCTCGTCCCCGACCTCCTTGGAGGTGTCGGCCACCTCCAGGAAGCGGGTCCAGACCGCCTGGAAGGAGTCCGCCGGCAGCTCCACCCCGATCCGGTCCAGCCGGTGCCTCAGGGCGTGGCGCCCAGAGCGGGCCGTCAGGACGATCTTGGACTCCCCGGCGCCGACCTCCTCGGCGGCGATGATCTCGTAGGTGCGGCGGTCGCGGAGCACCCCGTGCTGGTGGACCCCTGAGGCGTGGGCGAAGGCGTTGGCGCCCACCACCGGCTTGTTGGCGGGCACCATCATCCCGGTCAGCTCGGCCACCAACCGGCTGGTCGGCACCAGCTCGGTGGCGCAGAGGTTGTCAGCCAACCCCAGCACCGGCCGGCGCACCCGCAGCGCCATCAGGACCTCCTCAATGGCGGCGTTGCCGGCCCGCTCGCCGATCCCGTTGATGCAGCCCTCGACCCGTCGTGCCCCGGCGGCGATCCCGGCCAGGGAGTTGGCAGTGGCCAGCCCCAGGTCGTCGTGGCAGTGCACGCTGATCAGCACTTGGTCCATACCCCGCACCTCCCGGCGCACCGTCGCCACCAGGTTCTGGAACTCGTTGGGGAGGCAGTAGCCGGTCGTGTCGGGAAGGTTGATCACGTTGGCCCCGGCGTCGACTGCGGCTTGGACTACGGTGCAGAGGTAGTCGAGGTCCGCCCGGCCGGCATCCTCGGGGGAGAACTGGACGGTGTCACAGAGGGTCCTGGCGTAGGCGATCGCTGTCGCCGTCTGGGTGAGGACGGTGGCGCGGTCCAGTCCCAGCTTGTAGGTGATGTGGATGTCGGAGACGCTCATGAAGACGTGGATCAGATGCTGCTGCGCGTCGCGGACCGCCCGGTAGACGGCGTCGATGTCGCTCGGCTTGGTCCGGGCCAGCCCGGCCACCGCCGGACCCTCAACCTCGCGAGCGATCTGCTGGACCGCCTCGAAGTCTCCCGGCGAGGAGGCCGGGAACCCGGCCTCGATGACGTCCACGTTGAGGCGCCTCAGCTGATGGGCGATCACCAGCTTGTCGGCTGGGTGCAGGGTGGCCCCCGGGCACTGCTCGCCGTCGCGAAGGGTGGTGTCGAAGAACTGCACGACCTCAGGCATTGAGCCCGAGACGGCCTCCCGGCTGACCTCGCCTACTGACCCCTCCTTGGAATTCATTGCCGCACCTTGGAGCCGCCGACCCCGGCGGGGGCGCTCTCGGCCGGTTCGGCCGGGCCCTCCTCAGCCGAAGTCGCCGGTTCGGTGGGGACGTTGGCGATGGGGCGGATCCAGGGCATGTGCGAGCGCAGCTGCTGGCCCACCTTCTCGATCGGCTGGTCCGCTTCGCTGGCGCGCTTGGCGAGGAACCCCGCCCTCCCGCTGCGGTTCTCGTCGATCCAGCTCTCGGCGAAGCTGCCGTCCTGGATCCGGCCCAGGATCTCCTTCATCCGCTGGCGCACATGGTCGTCGATTACCACCTTGCCGCTGGTGTAGTCGCCGTACTCGGCGGTGTCGCTGACGCTGTAGCGCATCAGGGAGAGGCCGCCCTGGTACATGAGGTCCACGATCAGCTTGAGCTCGTGCAGGCACTCGAAGTAGGCGAGCTCAGGCTGGTAGCCGGCCTCGGTCAGGGTCTCGAAGCCGGCCTTGACCAGCTCGGTGACACCGCCGCAGAGCACCGCCTGCTCCCCGAAGAGGTCGGTCTCGGTCTCCTCCCGGAAGGTGGTCTCCAACACCCCGGCTCGGGTTGCCCCCAGCCCTCTGGCATAGGCGAGGGTGCGGGCCTTGGCCGTCCCGGTTGGGTCCTGGTGGATCGCCAGCAAAGCCGGGCAGCCGATCCCCTCCTTGAAGGTGGAGCGGACCATGTGGCCGGGCGCCTTGGGCGCCACCATGGCGACGTCGCAGTGACGGGGGGGCTGGACCGTCCCGTAGTGGATCGAGAAGCCGTGGGCGAAGAGTAGGAGACTGCCCTCTCGCAGCGCCTCGGCGAGCCCCTCCGAGAAGAGCGCCGCCTGCTCGTGGTCGGGGATCAGGACCATGACCACGTCGGCGTCGCGCGCCGCCTCCACCGCCTCCTTGACCTCGAAGCCGTCGGCGATCGCCTGAACCCGGCTGCGACTGGTGGGGCGCAGGCCCACCGTCACCTGGTAGCCGCTGTCCCGCAGGTTCTGGGCGTGGGCATGGCCCTGGCTGCCGTAGCCGAGGACGGCGATCCGGGCCCCCTCGAGGGCGCTGGGGTCAGCGTCGTCGTCGTAGTACATCCTCATCTGGCTGAACTCCCTCCGGGATCCGGGGCTGAATCGGGGCCGGATCCCCCGGCGGAGCTGGTGGCCATGGCCAACGGTCCGCTGCAGATCCAAGTCGAGTTGGGTCGCTGCCGCAGCTCTGCGAGCGCCTCTTCCACCAGCCCCGGAGGGCCCCAGATCGCGACGACGGTGCTCGCCGCGGCCGGGCGCACCACCTGGCCGGTGACCCCACTGGGCAGCCGGGCGAAGGTGGAGTCCACCTCTTGAGAGCGGAGATCGACGAGCGCCGTGCTCCACTCCACCGTGGAGGAACTGGTGATGTCCTCGACGGTGACCACGTCGATCAGCTTGTTCAGCTGCTTGACGATCTGGTCATGGGACTGGGTGCCGGCATCGATCCGCAGGCTGATCGCCACCACCCCGGGCTCAGCGCTGGGGCCCACGGCGCAGGTCTCGATGCCGAAGCCCCGCCGGCCCAAGAGGTTGGTGACCCGTTGCAGGACCCCGCGTCGGTCCTCCACCCGCACCGAGATGAGCCGGATCCTCCCGGGGTGGCGGGTGGTGGTGAGCCCGTCGTGGCCGGGCGCCAGCCGAGGTGCCGCGATGGCGGGGGGAGCCATCAGGACCTGGGGCACTCGACGAAGTCGGCGAGGCCCTTGCCGAGCGGGACGATCGGGTAGACGTTGGCCTCGGGGTCGATCATGAACTCGATCACTGCCGGACCGGGATGGGCGAAGGCCGCGTCCAAGGCCGGCCCGATCTCGCTGGACTCGCGGACCACCTCACCGAAGCAGCCGAAGGCCCTAGCCAGCATCGCGAAGTCGGGGGTGAGGACGTGGTCGACCTGGGAGCGCACCCCCCCGTAGAAGTGGTCTTGGAACTGGCGCACCATGCCCAGCTGGCGGTTGTTGAGGATCACCGCCTTGACCGGCAACTCGGACTCGACCGCGGTCGCCAGCTCCTGCAGGGTCATCACGAATCCACCCTCGCCGCTGACGGCGACCACTCTCCGGTCGGGGTGGGCGGCCTGGGCGCCGATGGCGGCCGGGAGGGCGAAGCCCATGGTCCCCTGGCCGCCGGAGTTGAGGAACTGACCGGGCCGGTCGCCGGTCCAGGCCATCGCCGCCCAAATCTGGTTCTGCCCCACGTCGGCGACGCTGATGTCGTCGGGGCCGAGCCGGGCGTAACAGGCCGCCAGGACCTCCTGGGGCTGGAGCAGCCCGTTCTGGGGATACCGCAACGGGTGCTGGACCCGCCAGGCGTCCATCTGGGCGCGCCACCCGGGCCGGGGCTGCAGGGAGAGCTGCTCGGCCAATCCTTCCAGGACCGCCCGGGCGTCACCGACGATCTGGCAGTCGGCCTTGATGGTCTTGCCCAGCTCCGCCGGGTCAATGTTGATGTGAATGATGTGGGTCGCCCGGGGCGCGAACCCATCCACGCGGCAGGTGACCCGGTCGTCGGCGCGCATGCCCACCATCAGGAGGACATCGCAGTTGGTCACCCCCCGGTTGCAGTAGCCGGTACCCATGAAGCCGACCAGGCCCGTCGCCAGAGGATGGTTGCTGGGGAAGACCCCAGTTCCCAAGAGGGTCGTCCCCACCGGAGCGTCGCAGGCCTCGGCCACCTTCTGGAGAGCGGCCTGGGCACCGGCGATGGCGACCCCCCTACCGGCCAGGATCATCGGCCGCTCGGCAGTCGCCAGATAATCCGCCGCCTCTGCCAGCCGGCTCTGGTCCGGCCGGTCCGGCGCCCGGTGGGGCCGCTGCCGCTCGATCGGATCCGCCACCTCGATCACCCGCTGCTGCTGAACGTCCTTGGGGACGTCGATGAGGACCGCCCCCGGCCGTCCGGTGCGGGCGATGTGGAAAGCCTCGGCGACCACCCCGGGGATGTCAGCAGCGTCGAGGACCTGGTAGCTGTGCTTGGTCACCGAGAGGCTGGAGCCGATCACGTCCGACTCCTGAAAGGCGTCGGTGCCGATGGTCGCGGCCGCCACCTGACCGGTGATCGCCACCACCGGAACCGAGTCGAAGTGGGCGGTGGCCAGCCCAGTGATCAGGTTGAGGGCCCCCGGCCCGGAGGTCGCGACGCACACCCCCACCTTGCCGCTGGCCCGAGCGTAGCCATCGGCCATGTGGGCGGCACCCTGCTCATGGCGCACCAGGACGTGCCGGAGCGGGAAGTTGGGCAGGTGTTGGTAGATGGGCAGGTTGGCTCCGCCAGGGATGCCGAAGAGCGTGTCCACCCCCTCCTTGACCAGAGCGGCCAGCAGCAGCTCCGCGCCGGTCGTGCCCGGGGTGAGGCTGGCTGCCGGCGCCTGCCGGGTCGCCCGATCGATGGCGGTGGTGGTGGTCACGATGGTGGCGGTGGTAGTCACGAGATAACTCCCGTTCAGTCCGCGCCGTAGGCCTGGCCGATGGCAGCCGTCACCGCGGCGTCGGCGGCCAGGCTTCGCAGCGGTCGTTGGGGATCGGCCGCGCTCTGGCGGTTGACCCAGTTGCGACCGGCCTCGTCCAGCTTGATGTCGTCCGGAAACTGGTCCGGAGCGTCGGACTGGTCTGGTCCTTGCGGTTGGGTGGTCACGGGGCTTCTCCTAGTTGGGTATGGGCGGTTTGTCGGGTAGGGCGGGGTGACGAAGGGGGGCGGGATCTGCGCTCGGGGTAAAAAAAACCGGCCCCCCGGGGTTTCCGGGGGGCCGGTGATCTCGCCAGGTCGCGCAGACGCTAGCTGATCGGCCCTCCGGAAATTAGGAGTACTAGGACCTGTAGGTCCTCGGCGATTAGCAGGACGCACTGCACGTTTGGCAAAGTGAAGCCAATTATGCTGGCTGCCCGAGTTGGTGTCAAGTCACGGAACTGTTCCGGGTCGGGACGTAGTCACTAGGCTTGGCCGGATGCTGCGGATCATCCGGAACCACAACCGCCTGGCCGGCCCCAAGTTCAGCTTGGTCGAATTTCTGCTGATGACTGTGGTGCTGCTGGGGATCGCCGTTTCCCTGGGGATGGCCGGCCGCTTCGCGGTCGCCGTGATCCCTCTCGGAATCGCGGCCAACTGCCTCGCGGTCGCCGCGGCCGCCAGCGCTGACCTCAGGGCGGGAATGCCTGCCGCGCGCGCCGAAGTCCTGAGCGACCACCCCCAGGCTCAGCGCGATACCTGGGTTCTGGCCGGGCTCACCTTGGTGCCCTTCCTGGTGGCGGCCGGACTCCTGGCCGGCCGCCACCAGGCCGGCTAGCTGTCGTTCCCACAGAGCTTGTTGACCTAGAGAGGGCCCACTGACCACGGTTTGGGTACTGCTATCCAGAACGGGAAGGGGCCCTCGTCCGGCAGGTTCGCCCCAGACCTCGGCTGACGGGTTACGGCAGGTGGCTGGTGGTCCAGCGGGTCAATCGGGAAGGCTGGACGGTGGTGGCGACCGCCGAGGCCCCAAGGGTCTCGAGGGAGACGGTGTATCGGTGGCTGCGGAGGTGGGAGGAAGCCCGCGGCGACGGCCGCCGCACTTTTGTCTGTCGGGGGCCGGTAGGAAACTGACCCGCTGGCTTTGTGCCTCCCCGCTTGACACGGTCTCCCGAGCCCTGGCATCCTCGCCCGGAGGGGGCTCTCCAGGGAGTGCCGTCGCGGTCGGAGTGCGGAGCTGGCTCTGACCGCTCGGGCGGGGCCGCCGTCCGCTGGGCGCGACGGGTTGGAGGGGCCGGCGCTCGCAGATCAACTCCGGCGGCGTCGGCCTCTGCATTGACCGCCGGGCGCGGATCCGTGAGTAGTGAAGAGAAGAGGAGAGCAGTTGGAGAGCACCACCGGCAACCGCCGCCTTCCCAGCCGGGGGCTGGTTGAGGGGCGAGAGAGGGCCGCAGCCAGGGCCATGCTGAAGGGAACCGGACTGACCGACGAGGATCTGTCGCGGCCCCTGATCGGGATCGCCAACACCTGGATCGAGACGATGCCCTGCAACCTCGGCCTGCGCGCGCTGGCGGAGCACGTCAAGGCCGGGATTCGGGCTGCCGGGGCGACCCCCTTGGAGTTCAACACCATCGCCATCAGCGATGGTGTCTCCATGGGCACCCAGGGCATGAAGGCGTCGCTGATCAGCCGGGAGGTGATCGCCGACTCCATCGAGCTGGTCTGCCGGGGCCACCTCCTGGACGGGGTGGTGGCGCTGGTGGCCTGCGACAAGACCATCCCCGGGGCCGCCATGGCCCTGGCCCGGCTCGACCTGCCCGGCTGCCTGCTCTACGGTGGTGCCATCCAGCCCGGGCGGTTCCGGGGCCGTGACGTCACCATCATCGACGTGTTCGAGGCCATCGGCAGCGTCGAGGCCGGCCGGATGACCGACCAGGACCTGCGGGAGCTGGAGAACGTGGCCTGTCCGGGCGCGGGGGCCTGTGGCGGCCAGTTCACCGCCAACACCATGGCGATGGCGATCGAGCTGTTGGGGGTCGCTCCCCTCCAGACCGGCGGGGTGGCGGCGACCGATCCCGGCAAGGCCCAGGTCGCGAACGAGGTGGGCCGGGCGGTGGTGGAGATGGTGCGGCAGGATCGCCGCCCCAGCTCCTATCTTTCCCCGGCCTCCTTCCAGAATGCGGTCGCGGGGGTGATGGCGACCGGGGGCTCGACCAACGCCGTGCTCCACCTGCTGGCAATCGCTCGCGACGCCAATGTGCCGCTCCTGATCGACGATTTCGACATCATCAGCCAGCGCACCCCCTGGATCGCCGACCTCCGACCCGGCGGCCGCTACAACGCCGTCGACCTGACCAAAGTCGGTGGCGTCGCCCTGGTGGCGCGTCGGCTCCTGGAGCGCGACCTGCTCTCCGGGGACGCCGGAACCTGCACCGGTCAGACCCTCGCGGCGGCAACGCGCGCCGCTGAGGCGGACTTCCCTGAGGCTCCCCAACAGGACGTCGTCAGAACCCTGGAGCGTCCGCTCACCGCGACCGGCGGGATGGTGATCCTGCATGGGCCTCTGGCCCCGGAGGGGGGAGTGGTCAAGGTCGCCGGCCATGAGCGCCGCCACCACACCGGTCCGGCGCGGGTCTTCGATTCCGAAGAGGAGGCCATGGCCGCGGTCAAGGCTCAGCGGATCACCGCCGGCGATGTGGTCGTGGTCCGTTACGAGGGACCGCGGGGAGGTCCGGGGATGCGGGAGATGCTGGGGATCACGGCGGCACTGGTCGGCCAGGGCCTGGGCGACTCGGTGGCACTGATGACCGACGGCCGGTTCAGCGGAGCGACGCATGGGCTGATGGTCGGCCACGTCGCACCCGAGGCCGCCGTGGGCGGCCCCATTGCCCTCTTGGCCGAGGGCGACGAGGTCACCATCGACGTGGACGCTCGGGCCATCTCCACCTCGGTCGCTCCCGAGGAATGGGAGCGACGCGCGGCCGGGTGGGTACCTCGTCCGGCGCTGACTGGGACCAGCGTGTTCGCCCGCTACGCCTACCTGGTCGGGACGGCCTCCCGCGGTGCGGTGCTGGCGGTCGGAGAGGCGGAGCGGCCCTGACCTGGTCCAGCGCCGACCAAGAACCCGGCGGGGACGCCGAGAGGAAGGGGCCCATCGCCTATCAGGGCGAACCTGGGGCCTACTCCGACGAGGCCGCTCAGCAGCTCTTTCCGGGCACCGCCACCCGGGGTCACCCCACCTTCGCGGCCGCCTTCGCCGCGGTGGAGGCGGGTGACGCCGAGGCTGCCGTGCTGCCGGTCGAGAACAGTGTTGCCGGGGTCGTCCAGGAGGTCTCCGACCAGCTCTGGGCTCACCCCGGGCTGGCGGTGGTGCAGGAGCACATCAGCCCCATCCGCCATCACCTGCTGAGCCGGGGTGAGGGACCTGTCCGGCGCGCGCTCTCCCACCCCCAGGCCCTGGCGCAGTGCGCCCGCTGGCTGGCGGATCATCAGATCACCCCGGTCCCGGTCCATGACACGGCTGGGGCCGCAAGGGAGATTGCCGAGCGCGGCGGCCCCGCGGACGGCGCCATCGCCAGCCGGGCCGCCGCTGACCGCTACCACCTTCAGGTCGTGGCCGCGGACATTGCCGACCAGCCCAGCAACCGCACCCGGTTCCTGGTGGTCCGACGGGGACCCCAGGCGGCGCCCGGCAGTGGTCCCGCCAAGCTGGCCCTGGGGCTGGTCGCCGAGCACCGGCCGGGGGGTCTAGCCCAGGTGCTCCAGGTCTTCGCTAGCAATGAGGTCAACCTGACCCGGCTGGACTCGCGTCCGGTGCCCCAGCAGCCGTTCAACTACCGCTTCTACGTGGATGCCGAGCTGGCCGACGTGCAGCAGCTCCCGGCATTGGTCGCGGCGCTGACCTCGGCCACCGCCGAGCTCCGGCTCTTCGGCGCCTATCCCCTTCCGCCCGCCGGAGTCTGAGCCTCCGGTCCGGTCCCGCTAGGTGCGGAGGTAGGAAGCGCCGTTGAGGTCGAGCACCGCCCCGCTGGTGAACTCTGCCTCGGGGGAGGCGAAGAAGACGGCCGCCGCGGCGACCTCCTCGGGGCGGGCCATTCTGCCGAACGGACTCTGGCTGAGGATCTCCGCTCCCTCCGGCCGTTTCAGCGCCTCCTGAGACATGTCGGTCGCCACCCACCCGGGGGCGATGGTCATGACGGCGATCCCGTGGGATCCGAGAGCTCGGGCCAGGGATTGCCCGAAGGCGTTGAGCCCCGCCTTGCTGGCGCCGTACGCTGGCTGGTCCGGCTCTCCCCGGAAGGCCCCCCGCGAGCTGATGTTGATGATCCGACCACCGCGACCGAGCATCTGTTGGACCGCCCAATAGGTGACGAAGGCAGGGCCGCTGAGGTTGACCGCCAGGGTCCTGTCCCAAGCCTTGCGCCAGGCCTCGAAGTCGCCATCAGTGATGTCGTGGAGCAGGCTGATCCCGGCGTTGTTGACCAGTACATCCAGGCCACCCAGCGCCTTCACGGTGGCGTCCACCAGAGGCTTGGCAGCCTCCGGATCAGCCAGATCGGCCTGAATCGAAACGTGCCCCGATCCGGGCAGCGATTGCACCACCTCCTCCGCCTCTCCGGCGGAGTCGCGGTAGTTGACCGCGACCAGGTCTCCCGCCGTGGCGAACGCTTGGGCGGTCGCCCGGCCGATGCCTCGGGAGGCTCCGGTGACCAAGACTGCCCGACGTGACACGGCTCTTCCCTCCTCAACTGCTCGTACGCCCCAAGCTGAGGCCGACGACCTGGGACCAGTTTAGGCGGGTAGCGGGGCGCTCCTTCCCAGGCCTGGGCGCCCTGGGCGCGCCCCCGGTCGCCGCTGGTTCAATCGACAGCGACGTGTCGTGAGGATGGGAGCAGTCAATGTCTGAGTCGCCGCCGCCAAGTCCGCCCGGGGCCGTCGGCGCCTCCGAGGAGGTGGTGAGACGCTGGTTTACCCGCGGTGTGGCCAGCATCGGTCTGGCCAGCTTCTTCTCGGACTCCGGGCACGAGCTCACCACCGCTCTGCTGCCGAGCTTCTTGGTCTCGACCCTCCACGCCAGCGCCGGGGCGTTGGGGCTGATCGAGGGAGTCAGCGATGGCCTGATCGGGATCAGCAAGCTGCTGGCCGGCCCGCTGGCCAACCGGCCGGAGCTCCGGCGCCGGATCGCGGGGGGCGGCTACCTGGGCACCGCGCTCGCCACCGGGGCGATCGGGCTGACCGTCTCCGCCTGGCAGGTGGGCGGGCTGCGGGCACTGGCGTGGGTGTCCCGGGGAGCCCGCTCTCCTGCCCGGGACAGCCTGCTCGCCTCGCTGGCCCCGCAGCAGGCCCTGGGCCGGGCCTTTGGAGTGGAGCGCGCCGGGGACAACCTGGGAGCAGTCGCGGGGCCGTTGCTAGCGGCCGGCCTGGTCACCTGGGTGGGCATCCGGCCCGCGCTCTACATGGCGGCAATCCCTGGTGTGCTGGCCGCCGTCGCCATCACCGTGGCGGCCCGGGAGGCGCGCCGGCGTGAGGGCGGGCTGCTGCGGGGGCGGCTCCGCTTCGATCTGCGCAGCCTTCGGCGGGAGGGGTTAGTGCCCTGGCTCGTCCCCATCGCCCTGTTCGAGCTGGGCAACGTCGCCACCACGCTGCTCATCCTCCGCGCCACCCAGCTGCTCCACCACGGGTCCACAACTCTGGCCACGGCGACGGTGGTGGCCATCCTCATCTACAGCGCGCACAACGCGGTGGGCTCCCTCTTGGCCTTTCTGGGCGGCCACTGGCTCGACCGGTCCAGTGCGCGGCTGGTCTTCGGGAGCGGCGCCGTCCTCTACGTCCTCGCCTATCTCGGCTTTGCCCTCAACCTCCGAGGGTGGCCGCTGCTGCTGCTGGCGTTCGCCCTGGCCGGGGCCGGGATCGGGTTGGCGGAGACGGCGGAGTCCACCCTGGTGGCGCGGATGCTGCCGGACCACCTGCGGGGTAGCGGGTTCGGGGTCCTGGGCGCCGCCCAGGCCTTGGGCGGCTTCGCCTCCTCGGCGGTGGTGGGGCTGCTCTACGTAGCCGTCTCGCCCACGGTGGGCTTCCTCTACGCGGCGGCCTGGATGGGGCTATCCGTGCTGGCGCTGGTGCTCGGCCGGGCGTTGGGGCCCCACCCGGCGAGCGGACTCGCCGCCTAGCAGCCGAGGCGAGGCGCAGCGAGCTGGAGATAGGCGAGCTGGACGCAGGCGCTCACTTCTGAGGAGGTCGCGCCCCGGCTTGGGATCTCCGGTCAGGCTTTCTTGTACGCCGCCAGAATCGAGTCGAGAGCCTCATCCTGGGCCGCCAGGTGCTGCTGAATTTGCATCGCCTCGTGCAGCACGGCCTCCGCGTCGGCATAGGTGTCCTCGGCGCGCTTGTCGGCGGCGGAGCTCTGAACGTTGGTGCCGACAATGATGATGCTCAACAGGACCAGTTGCAGGAAGGTCTGGGCGACCCAGGCGATGACCCCCTCGCCCCCGGGCTTGAGGGCAGCCGGGAGACCGATGAAGGCCACGACGGCGAAAAGGTAGGCGCACCACATGCTGCCGACGGCGGCGGTGACGCGCACCGCCACCCAAGCGTTGAAGCGGTTGGCGGCGTTGCTCCGATTGAGTTGGTCCTTGACCCGGGCGGGGCCAGGGGCCGTACCCCCAAGGATGGCGGTGGTGCGGGGGTGCGGGGTGTGGACGAACTTCATGCGGACCTCCTCGGGATAGCGGTGTTGGCGCTGAAAACCTGGTCTTCGGGCGACTTCGCGGGCAGGGATGCGGGGAATTGTGTGCTCTGACCGGGCGCCGCCGCTGCTTGCTCGCCCGATGCGCTCAGTGGAACCCGGCGGCGATGTTACGGGGTGCAGGTCGCCCCGGCGGCGCCTGGTCTGCCCTCGGGGTGAATCCATTCATCTGTTTGAAGTGAAAGCGATCAGGTGGTCGCAGGTGTTGTCGACTACGGTCGGGTCTTCCAGGACGCCACGCTGGTTCGCGCTCGGGACGGGGTCGGTGACGCTGGTGAGCCGGCGCCGCGTCAGCCCGCCGATCCTCCTGCTGTACCTCCTCGACCTCCCGCCGAAGTGACCGGTCAAGGTTTAACGTCGGCCTGGGAGGTCCTGACGTAAACGTCACCCTGCTCCCTGTCGAGCAAGGCCCGAACTTCAAGCCCCTGATGGAGGAGCTGAACGACCCGCTTGCCGGTCGAGGAGATGTTGCTGTCACGGCCCAGCTGGTTCGCTCTGCTGGCGAAGCCCAGCTAGTGGGCTTCCCCGGCTCGCCAACGATCCTCATCGAGGGACAAGACCCGTTCCCGAGCACCGCAGGGCACGTCGGTCTCCCGTGTCGTCAGTAAGACACGGACCAAGGTGCCCGAGACGTCCCATCCCGATTCCAGTTGGAGGCCGGCCCTCCGAGATCGCAGCTGACTGCTGGCCTGTCTCAACCGGCGCCTCCGCCAGTACGGTCGCTGGCTGTGACCACTACCAGCGCTCCTCGGCCGCCCGACCGCGTGGGGGCCCGTCTGCGGGCGACGATCCGTGGCCACGTCGCGTCCCGCTGGCTCGGGCCGCTTGGCGCCGGAATTCAGAATCTAGCCGAGCGCGGGCATGCCGATCATGACCGCCGCCACCGTGACGCTGGTGTCGGGGTCGATGACGATCAGGCTGCCGGTGACCCGGCTGTCGCGGTACTGGTCGGCGGCGATGGGGTCGGCCAGCCGCCAACGCACCACCCCGATGTCATTGGCCCCCAGCTCCCGGGCCGGCACCAGGCGGAGTGTCTTCAGGTTCAGCTTGCTCTCGATCCCAACCACCTCACCCCTGGTAACCCGGGTGGTGTGCTTGACGACGAAAGACTGGCCGACTTCGAGGCGGCGCTTGGCGAACCAGCAGACCGTGGTCAGCTGGTCTCGGCTCACCGGGGGAGGGTCGGCGGCGGCGGCGATCAGATCGCCGCGCTGAACGCCATGTCCGTCTGCCAGGGTCAGGGAGACCGAGAGGGTGGCGGGGGCGGAGAGCACCGCGCCACTGAGGGTCTCCAGACTGGAGACCGTGGTCCGACGGCCCTCCGGAAGGACGACCACCTCATCCCCGGCGTGGAGCCCCCTTCCGGTCAGCATCCCGGTGATGCGGGGAGAGCCGTTGGCTTGGGGGATCACGCTCTGCACCGGGAGCCGGCATCCCTTGGTGCCGTGGGCGGTAAAGGTGGAGGTGGGCATTTCCTCCAACGCCTGCAGCACCGTCGGTCCCCGGTACCAGTCGGCTCGGTTCGATCGCTCCACCACGTTGTCGCCATGGAGGGCCGAGATCGGCACTGCCTCGACCTCCGCGCCACCCAGCAGGTGGGCCAGCTCTCGCATCTCCTGGGCCACAGTTCGGTAACGCCCCTCGTCCCAGCCGATCAGGTCCATCTTATTGACCGCCACCAGCAGGTGACGCACCCCGAAGAGCAGGGCCAGGGCGGTGTGGCGGCGCGTCTGTTCCCGCAGTCCCTTGCTGATGTCCACGACTACCAGAGCTAGGTCGGCGGTGGACGCCCCGGTAGCCATGTTGCGGGTGTATTCCAGGTGGCCGGGGCAGTCGGCGATCACCAGCTTGCGCCGGGGGGTCACCGCATAGCGATAGGCGACATCGATGGTGATCCCCTGCTCGCGCTCCGCGCGGAGGCCGTCGGTGGCGAAGCTGAGGTTGAGCGAGGACTGTCCCCTCGCCAGGCTGGCCATCTCCAGTGCTTGCAGCTGGTCGTCGGTGAGCTGGTCGGCGTCGTGCAGCAGCCGCCCGATCAGGGTGGACTTGCCGTCGTCGACCGCTCCCACCGCCGCGAGCCGAAGCAGCGCCACCCCGTCCGACCGCAGGATCCGCGCCGGCGCGTCGATCGCGCTGGCGGTCAAAAGTAGCCCTCCCGCTTGCGGTCCTCCATCGAGCTCTCGGAGAAGCGGTCGTCGCCCCTCGTCGCCCCGCGCTCACTGACCCTAGACGTGGCGATCTCGGCGATCACCTCGTCGATCGTCGCCGCCCGAGAGCGCACGGCTCCGGTGCTGGTGGCGTCGCCGACGGTCCGGTAGCGCACGCTGAGCTGCTTCGCAACTTCGCCGGGACGGGGAACCACCCACTCCGAGACCGCCAGCAGCATCCCCTCCCGCTCGACCACCTGGCGGTGATGGGCGTAGTAGATGGAGGGCAAGTCCATACGCTCCCGGCGGATGTAGTGCCAAACGTCCAGCTCGGTCCAGTCCGAGAGGGGGAAGACCCGCAGGTGCTCACCCTCGGCGACGCCGCCGTGGTAGAGGTTCCAGAGCTCCGGCCGCTGGCGGTCGGGCTCCCAC
>OCZT010002493.1_pt1 | contig 19016 bp, 15 predicted proteins | sample 1539031 | NCBI WGS metagenome assembly OCZT01 (sample SAMEA3539308, study PRJEB22396) | soil metagenome | biome: tundra; feature: field; material: soil | place: USA | collected 2010-05 | depth 0.15 m | reverse complement strand
GACGGCGGGGCGAACCTGCTCGATACGCTCGACGGTTTCGCCGCCGCCGCCGAACCCCTTCATGATGACGTCGTAGGGCGTCGATTGCAGCTCGCAGGCCACGGTGGCGCCGCCCGAAGCGAAGGATTGCAGTTCCCGTTCCAGGCCCCAGCCCGCGTCGTTGCCCACAATGACGACGATGGGCAGTTTGTGGCGCACGGCGGTATCCATTTCGGCGATGTAGAAGCCCAGAGCGCCGTCGCCGGTGATCACGGCCACGGGCCGTCCGGGATGCGCCAGTTGCAGAGCCAGACCGTTGGGCAGCGAGGAGCCGATGGCTCCCAGCGGGCCGAGGCGCAGCCAGCCTCCAGGCTCGCGAGCGCGGAGCAAGGCGCGGCCCCAATGCACGAAATCGCCGCCGTCCCAGGAGTACAGCACGTCGCGCGGCAATGCCTGGCTCAATTCGCGGCAGAGAGCGGCGGGGTGCATGGGCGAGGCGGCATCGGAAGCAGCCTGCGCCAGCGTGGCCTCCCAATCGCGACGCAGCGCGCGCAGGCGTTCGAGCCAGGGCCGGGCCGGCCACCGCTCGGGACCCGCGCCATCGGCCAGGGCCTCGAGCGCCAGGCGGGCATCGGCGCGGATGGCGGCATCGAGCTGGCGATTGAGGCCCAGTTCTTGCGGGTGAATATCGATCTGGATGAATCGGGCTTCCGGCGGAAACAGGCGCGCCCCGCCCATCGCCAGGCGGTAGTCGATGCGTTTGCCGACGATGAGGAACAGGTCGGCTTCGCGGAAGGCGGTGTGAACGGCGTAGTTGAGCGCGGGGTCGGCGTAGCCGAAGACGAGCGGGTGGTCGTCGGAAACGGTGCCACGCCCCATGGTGATGGTGTAGAGCGGGATTTGAGTGAGGTCGATGAAGCGGCGGAGGGCCTCTTCCGCGTGGGACCACCAGACGCCGCTGCCGGCGATCAGGATGGGACGCTGGGCCGCGCGCAGCAGGCCGATGGCGCGATCGATGTCGTCCGAGTGGGACAGGCCCTTTGGCCTGTCAAGCGGTGGGCATGTCGGTAAACCTGTCCCCCCAGCGCTGGCTGTGAATACATCCACTGGAATGGTCAGATGGACGGCGCCCTTGCGGCCGGTGTCGGCTTCGGCGTAAGCGCGCTCGAGGTACGACGGGATGTGCGACGCATCCGGCACTTCGGCGGCCCACTTCACCACCGGTCGGGCCATGGCCACCTGGTCGATATCCTGAAAAGCCTGGCGGCCAGCCAGGGTGCTGGGGCGGCTGCCGCTGACGGCAATCAAAGGACTGCCGGCGAGGTTGGCAGTGGCCATACCGGTGAGTGAGTTGGTGTGGCCGGGGCCGCCGGTCACCAATGAAAGCGCGGGCTTGCGGTGAATCCGCGCCCAAGCGTCGGCGGCGTGGGTGACGCCGGATTCGTGCCGCATGTCGAAGATGCGGATGCCGCTGCGGGCGGCGACGGCCAGCACTTCGTTGAGGTGATCGCCCACCAGCGTAAAGATGGTATCGATGTCCAACCGCGCAACCGCTTCGACAAACAACTCCGCTCCGCTTGGCATAGAAGTATTCTAGAACTTGTGAGCATCAAAATCCTGGTTACGGGCGGCGCCGGATACATCGGCGCACACACCGTGCGCCTGCTGCTCGAGCAGGGGCACGACGTCACGGTGGTTGACAATCTTTCCAAGGGGTACCGGCACAACGTGCCCGCCGGCCGCCTCCATGTGCTGGATCTTGCCGATACCGGCGCCCTGGCGCAACTCATGCGCGAAAAGCGGCCGGAGGCGGTAATCCACTTCGCCGCCTTCATTGCGGTGGGCGAATCCATGCGCGAGCCGGAGCGGTATTTCGCCAACAACGTGGGCGGCTCGCTCTCCCTGCTCACGGCGATGGTGCAGGCAGGCGTCAAACACGTGGTCTTCTCGTCCACGGCGGCGGTGTACGGGAATCCCCATACCAACCCGATTCTGGAGACGTTTCCCATCCAGCCGGTGAGCCCCTACGGTGAATCCAAGGTGATGGTGGAAACGCTCCTGCGGTGGTTCGACCAGATCCACCATCTGACCAGCGTCTCTCTGCGCTACTTCAACGCCTCGGGCGCCGACCCCGCAGGCCAGTTGGGCGAAGAACACGAGCCCGAGACGCACCTGCTCCCCCTGCTGCTGCGCGCCGTGATTACGGGCGCCCCGATCACGGTGTTCGGGGACGATTACGACACGCCCGACGGCACCTGCATTCGCGACTACATCCACGTGAACGACCTGGCGCAGGCGCACATTCTGGCCGTGGAGTACCTGCTGGGCGGCGGCGCAACCGACCAGTTCAACGTGGGCACCGGGACGGGCCACACGGTAATGGAGATGATCCGGGTGGTGGAGGAAGTGACCGGCAAGAAGGTTCCGTACGTGACCGGCCCGCGCCGGGAAGGCGACCCGCGGAGCCTGGTTGCAGCCGCAGGCAAGCTACGCACCAGGCTGGGCTGGCGGCCGCAATACACGGACCTGCGGACGATTGTCGAGCACGCCTGGAACTTCGCCAAGACGCGTCCGCCGGCGGAGCGATAGAGGCTCCGGCGAAACAGTGTAAGGAAATCCGCGAATTGCCAGCCGCGGGACCGGCGCGTTTGCCGTGGCCAACGTATGGGCCTTGTCGCGACGTCATTCACCGATTTCGAAAGACGCTATATCCTGGAGTCACATGACACGCAAGCTACGCAGTCAGGAGTGGTGGTTCGGGAAGGACTACTACAACTTTGCACGCCGCGCATGGATGCGCTCGGAGGGTTTCACCGCCGACATCTTCGAGAACCGGCCGGTGATCGGCATCTGCAACTCATGGAGTGAGCTAAACAACTGCAACCTGCATCTGAAGGGCGTGGCCGAGGCCGTCAAGCGCGGCGTCTGGCGCGCCGGAGGATTTCCGCTGGAGTTCCCCACCATATCGCTCGGCGAGATGCTCATGAAGCCGACAACCATGCTGTATCGCAATTTGATGTCCATGGATGTCGAAGAATCCATACGCGCCAATCCCATCGACGGCGTGGTTCTTCTGTGCGGCTGCGACAAGACCACCCCCGCGCAGATCATGGGCGCGGCCAGCGCCGACGTGCCCGCGATCGTCGTCACCGGCGGACCCATGCTCAGCGGCCAGTGGCGTGACCGGAAACTCGGTGCGGGCACGGACGGGCGCAAGCTTTTCGAACTCTTCCGCACCGGCAGGCTGACCGAAGAAGAGTGGTGTGAGATCGAAGGCGGCATCGCGCGCAGCGCCGGACACTGCACGGTGATGGGCACGGCGAGCACGATGGCCGCCGTGGCGGAGGCCCTGGGCATGACATTGCCTGGCTGCGCTGCCATACCCGCCCCCGATTCGCGCCGCCTCGCAATCGCCGAGATGAGCGGGCAACGCATCGTTGCCATGGTCGGGGAGGATCTCCGGCCTTCGAAGATTATGACCCGCGAGGCGCTCGAAAACGCAATTACGCTGGACATGGCCATCGGAGGCTCTACCAACGCCGTGATTCATCTGCTTGCCATCGCAGGCCGGCTCGGCATCGATTTGCACCTCGACGAGTTCGATCGCATCTCGCGCCGCACTCCCTGCATCGTGAACCTGAAGCCATCGGGCCAGTACCTGATGGAAGATTTCTTCGAAGCCGGTGGTGTTCCCGCGGTCATGAACGAGATACTCTCGTTGCTGCACGCCGGTGCGGTGACGGCGAATGGAAGAACGGTGGGCGAGAACGCAGAGGGAGCGCCATGCTGGAATCGGGACGTGATTCGAGCCGCGTCCGAGCCTCTTTCGACCGAAGGCGGAACGGTCGTTCTCCGCGGGAACCTGGCGCCCAGGGGCGCGGTCGTCAAGCAGACCGCGGCGACGCCCCGCCTGCTCCAGCACCGCGGTCCGGCGTACGTCTTTGAGAATCACGAGCAGATGCGCGAGCAGATCGATTGGCCCGATCTGCCGGTTTCTCGTGACACGGTTCTGGTCATGAAAAGCTGCGGGCCGCTGGGTGCGCCCGGGTTCCCCGAATGGGGCCAGATTCCCATGCCGCGCGTGTTACTCGACCAGGGAGTCGAAGACATGGTCAGAGTCAGCGACGCCCGCATGAGCGGAACGAGCTTCGGAACCGTAGTGCTGCACGTGGCGCCGGAATCGGCCGCTGGAGGACCACTGGCCGCCGTGAAAACCGGAGATGAAGTGGAACTCGATACGGCCGGCCGCAGACTGACTCTGCACGTGGCTCCCGAGGAGATCGACCGTCGCTTGAGGTCCCGCCCCGCAGCCCCGCACCACTACGAACGGGGCTACGGCTGGATGTTCATGCAACACGTGAATCAGGCCGACGAAGGTTGCGACTTCGATTTCCTCCGCAAGTGCTGACGGTCCATACCGGTGAAGTCGTTCGGATGAAAAGGCAGATCCTGTTCACGGACCGATACCTGCGGTACAATCGCGGCTTCTGAACAGGAGGCTTGTGGACCGAAGGACTTTCATCGAAACCGCGGGAGCCGGAGCGCTGGGCGTAGCGCGGGCCACCGCGGCGGATGCGCCCAGGCAGGTGGTCGTGCTGATGACCGACACCACCCGCTGGGACATGCTGAACTGCTATCGCAAGACCGGGTTGAAGACTCCCAACCTGGACCGTTTGGCGGCGCAGGGGGTTCGGTTCGAGCGGGCTTACACGTGCCAGCCCGTGTGCGGCCCAGCCCGCTCGGCGCTGTTCACCGGGATGTGGCCGCACAGCAACGGCGCGTGGGGCAACTCGATGCCGCTCGGCCAAACCTGCCATACGATCGGTCAGCGGGTGCAGGACCACGGGGTCCGGACCGCTTATATCGGCAAATGGCATTTGGATGGCGCCGACTACTTCGGCACGGGACGCTGTCCCGCGGGATGGGACCAGCGCTACTGGTATGACGGCCGGCGCTATCTGGAAGAGCTCTCCGAGAAGGACCGGGCGCGCTCGCGCAACACGTCCACGAATCGGGAACCGGCGCTCACGGCGGATCTCCTGTTCGGCCACAGGTGCTCCAACCGGGCGATCGATTTCCTCTCCAGTCACAGCGCGGAGACATTCCTTCTCGTGGTCTCGTATGACGAGCCGCACGGCCCCTTCCTCTGTCCCCGCCCATACTCCGAGATGTACCAGGACTTCACTTTTCCGGTTTCGGGGAATCTCGAAGATCCGCTGCTGACCAAGCCGGAGCATCAGCGTGTGTGGGCGGAGCCGCGCCTCAACCGGGACGCTCAGATCGCCGGTCTCCGGCAGCCCGATTATTTCGGCTGTCACACGTATTCGGATTATGAGATCGGGCGCGTGCTGGACGCCGTGGATCGGCACGCGCCCAACGCGCTGGTGATCTACACGTCGGACCACGGGGACTTCCTCGGTGCGCATCGGTTGTCGGGGAAGGGCCCCGCGTTGTACGACGAGATCGCGCGCATCCCGTTCCTGGTTCGCTGGCCCAACCGCGCTCCCGAAGGCGCGGTGTGCCCACATCCCATTTCGCACATCGACGTCGCCCCGACCATACTGGAGGCCCTGGGAATGCAGGTTCCCAAGCCTCTGGACGGAAAGAGCATGCTGGAGGTATTCCAGAATCCGGGCGCGCGGCCCGGCCCGGCCGTCTTCCTCGAATGGGGCCGCTACGAAGTGGATCACGACGGCTTCGGTGGGTTCCAGCTCATTCGCGCGGCATTTGACGGCCGCTACAAACTCTCGATCAACCTGCTCACTTCAGACGAGCTCTACGACCTTCGGAACGATCCTGGGGAAATGGTGAATCTGATTCGATCGCCCGAGCACGCCGGCATGCGCAACGCTTTGCATGATTCCCTCATCGAGTGGATGCATCGAACGCGCGATCCATTCCGCGGATACTACTGGGGCCGCCGTCCGTGGCGGCCGGACTATCCGGTCGCCTGGGCCGGTTTGGGAATGACCCGTCAGCGGGAGGACGATGGTTACGAGCCGCGCCAACTGGTATACGAGACTGGTCTGGAGATGAAAGAAGCGGTCCGAAAAAAGTAAGAGCCGCAAGCTGGTGCGAAACTGGAAGCATGCCCAAGCAATCAACCACCTCTCTGCGCCAGCACCTGGCCAACCTGCTCCACATGAAAGGCGCCCACTTGACCTTTCGATCCGCAGTCACCGATTTCCCGGTGCACTTGCGGGGAGTCAAGCCGCCGGGAGTCCCCCATTCGGCATGGCAACTGCTCGAGCACATGCGCCTCGCACAGCAAGACATTCTGGACTTCAGCCGCAACCCGGCGTACCAGGAGAAGAAATTCCCCGACGACTACTGGCCGGACGGGGAAGCACCCCCAAGCGAAGAGTCCTGGGACGCCAGCGTGCGGCAGTTTCAAAGCGATTTGAAAGAGATGCAGGCACTCCTCGCCGACACCAAACACGACCTGCTGGCGGCTCTCCCGCATGGCACGGGGCAAACCCTGCTGCGCGAGGCCCTGCTGGTGGCGGACCACAATTCCTATCACTTGGGACAATTGGTATTCCTGCGAAAAATGTTGGAGCCGTGACGCAGGGCTGATATTCCGGAGCGGATTCTTAAGGAAAGCTCGTGACCTTGGGCCGCGAATTGCCGGCCGCGGCGCCGCCCGTGTTGTTGATGACGTTGCTGATCTCGCCATTGTTGCCCAACCGAACTGTGATCATGCTGTGGAACTTGACGTTGGGCTGGTTGGGAACCTCGATGGCCCGGGTGAGCGTGACGCCGCGACTCCGGAAGACGCTGTAGATCCCGAGTCCCCAGGCTTCATGGCTGGTTACGTTGTCGGCCACCTTATAGGAGGCCCAACCGTTCGTGCCTGGCGCGCTCGTGAAGCTCGGCTGATCGGGAGGGTCGTAGGGGATCTCGGACTGATAGAAGTACACCCGCCCGCCGTTGGCGTTCCACACCACCTGGTATTCCTGGTAATGTTCGACGAAGAGGCCGTAAATGGTGACGTTGTTGCCATTCACGATGAGCCCGTTGGCGCCGGTGTTGCTTTTCCAGCCGACGCCGGAGCCGTGGTCGGCGCGCCAGATCCAGGTGTGATCGACGATTGTGTCGTGGCTGTTGATCTTGAGGCTGACGGCCGCGCGCCCCACCCCCGCGCCGCCCACGCGGAAGAAGACGTCGTGCAGCGAAATCGGGTTCTTGGCGTGCCTGGCCTTGCTTCCATTTGACCCCACTTCGAGCAGAACCGGCGAACTTTCGGCTCCCGCGTCAAACAGGAGGCCGGCGATAATAGCGCCATCCACATCGGCGACGGTCATGGCGGTGACGCCGTTGGTGGGCCGCAGAGTGGCGAAACCGAGCCCCAGAACGACCGTGTTGGCACGGGCCACGCGGATGGTGTCGGTCAGGTCGTAGATGCCGGGGGTGAACAGCACGTTCTTCCCCTTGGCCAACTGCGCGTTGATGGTTGCGGCGGTGTCGGCGTTGGGCCGGGCAACGTAGAACTGGCCGATCGGGATGGACCTTCCCGGGGTCGTCCCGGCGCGCCAGGTGATGCCCGAACTGTTGGCGCGGAGCGCCGGGATACGGACGCTGTAGTCGCCGGAAGCATTGACCTGGAGGAACGGCTTCTCGCGAACGATGGGGACCTGGGCGATCTTGGTGTATGGCGGAGTAGGCCATTCGCCAGCCGGCGGATTGACGACGCCGACGAAGACCATGTTCCAGTTGGCGCCGGTCCAACTGCGCCATTCGGTGTTGCGCGAGATCCACTGCTGCTGGGGACCGGCGCCGACGTTGCCGTCAATGAGGGCATCGGACATCCAGCCGCCGCTCGCCCATCCGTTCTTCTGGTGGAGTACGATGTCGCCGCGAACGTGCATGCGGCGGAAGGGGACGGCTTGCGAGACGGCCCACTGCATGGTGCCGCCGGCGGGGGTAACGGAGAAGCCCTCGGCCGCCTTCCAAAAGGTGCAGGTCGCGTTGTTGTTCGGCAGGGTGGCGTCGGAACGGACATCGCCCGCGATGCGGACGTCATCGGGCGAGGCGCCGAGTCCGAGAACCTGCGTGTAGTATCCGACCGGCACATCCACTTTGTACTCGCCAGGCGCGAACAACAGAGCGTAGCGCGCGGTGCCGAACTGGCTGTTCTTCTGGATGGCGTAAGCCTTATCGATCTGTTCCTGGATCGCCGCGGCCGGCATGGCCGGATTGAAGACCAAGACGTTGGGGCCGAAGTCGGGCTTGGCGGGGCCGGCGGCAGGCGCCGGGCAGGGGAACTGCGCGAGAAGAATCAGAAACAGGGTGAGACCGGCGAGCGGTCCGTAGCGTTCGGGGTTGCGAGGATGGTGCTGCTTCGCAGTTCGCATGGATGGCTCCCTTGGGAGATCGAGTTCGAGATTGCACCGGCGGCTGAATCGTCGACTCGCCGGAAATACCGACCGGCGAACGGCTCTCGATCTCGCGGAGAAAGGTTGATGGCCTAAGTTCGTATGGTAACCGGCTGACGAGCGGGACGCCAGGCCTGGGCGAGTCTGCGGGCCCGATTCCCGCTTCCCAACGTCCCGCGCTCGCGTCTCGCCGGTCCGGTGTCAGGAGGCGGCGAGAAATGGTTGCAGAATGATCAGTTGGATGTATAATCGCTGGTTGCACCTACGCCCCGGCAACGATGTGGCAGGGGCGAAATGGAGAAATCGATGCAAGCCGATCAGGCGCTACACACAATATTGAGACTCGCGGCGGCTCTTGTGCTGACACTCGGCATCGGGAGTGCGCAGACAGCCCCGGGTGGCGGCAAATCCGCGACGCTTGACCCCGCGGAGTACGTCGCTCGCGCCGAAAAGGGCGATTTGAATGCACAACTCGTGCTGGCCGGCATGTATTTGCAGGGCCGCGTCGTCGGAAAGAACCTCACAGAGGCGGCCCGTTGGTACGGCAAAGCGGCCGATCAAGGAAGCGCCCAAGCCCAGACAGCCCTCGGGGCTCTGTTTCTGTCGGGTCAAGGGGTCGAGAAGGACATCGGGAAGGCTTTGGAATGGCTGGAGAAGGCGGCTGCTCAGGGGAACTCGGACGCGCAGTATAACCTGGGCGCCATTTACCTTCAGGGAAACGGAGTTCCGGCCGACAACGCCAAGGCTATATCATGGTTCCGCAAGGCCGCCGAAAACGGCCACGTCTGGTCCCAGATGAACCTCGCCGGAGCGTACTACGAAGGACGGGGCGTAGCCCAGGATTATGCCGAGGCCGCGCGCTGGTGCCGCAAAGCCGCCGACGGAGGTGACTCTACGGCGCAGTTCCGTTTGGGACTGATGTACCTCAAAGGGCAAGGCGTACCGCAAAGCAACCGCGACGCCGAGCAGTGGATTCGCCAATCCGCAGCCAAGAGCTATGGGCCCGCCATCAGTTGGCTGAAACAGTTGCCGCCCGAGAAGTAAGCCTGGCAGCGACGCCGGCGACGTGGCGCAACCGGGAACCGCCGCGCCGGCGGGACTACAATGATGGACAGAGGGCGGAAATGAGACGCGGCCTGTGGCACTGGAGCGCGGCCGCGGGGGCGCTGTTGCTGATCGCCGCCGCGGGGTTGGCGCAGAGGGGGCGGTTCCGGGAACCCGAGGACGAAGGACCCGAGATCCCCGTGCGTGCCGCCGAGTTCCACTTCATTCGCCTCGAATACACCGACCTGCCGCAGTACCACCGCGGATTCGGCTATGCTTCGCGTGACGGCGTGGGCTCCGGCTGGTGGATCGTGGACTGGCCCGCCGCCGACAATCACTTCACCTCCGGAATTGAGCGGCTGACCCGGATCGATACCGGTGATCCGCGCCACCTGCGCCTGACCGACGACCGGTTGTTCGACTACCCCTGGATCTACGCCACACAGACGGGCTGGTGGGGCCTGAGCGATGCCGAAATCTTGCGGCTGCGGGAGTACCTGCTGCGCGGCGGATACCTGGTGGTCGACGATTTCTGGGGACCGGAGCAGTGGGAGGTATTTCGCCGGACCATGGAGCGGGTCTTGCCGGGCCATCCCATCACCGACCTCGCGCCGTCGGATTCGGTGATGCACGTCCTGTACGACATCGAGGAGAAGGATCGTACCATCATCCCCGGTTCGCGCCATCTGCGGCGCGGCCCCGGCGGCGGGGTCCAGGTGGTACTGCCCGCGGGCGCGGTCCCTGCCTGGCGGGCGATGTATGACGATCGCGAACGCATGGTGGTGGCCGTCAACTTCAACACCGATGTCGGCGACGCCTGGGAGTTCGCCGATGTCCCGTACTACCCCGAAGCGATGACCGCACTCGCCTACCGCTACGGGATCAACTACATTGTCTACTCGATGACCCACTGAGCCGGCATCCCTATGGAGCAAATCTCGGTTCTCGCTCTCCTGCTGGCGGCCGTCTTCGCTTTTCTGGCACGCACGCCGCAGCAGTTCCTGAGAAACCTGCTGCATCGCAGGCCCGCATGGATCTTCGCCGCGCCGCCGCTGCTCGCGGCCGTCTTCACCATCGCGGCCGCGCTCTCGGGCGTGTCGAGCCTGCCGCTCGCGTTGCTGGTCCTCGCCTACACGGCCGCTCCCGTTCTGTGCGCGTATGCGCAGGGCGCCGGTCCGGTCGCGCGTCCTTCGGCGCTGGACTTCCTCACCGTCCTGCTTCTCTGGCTGCCGCTCGAATTCTCGGCCGGCGCGAGCCTCATTCCGCGGCCCGCACAGGGCTTTCTCCACGGCGTGGCATACGGCATCGCCATCCTTCTCGGCCTGGTGCTGTTCGTGGGGTTCCGCTCCGTCACCGGTTTAAAATACAACCTGCCGCATCACGCGCGGGATTACTGGCTGCCGCTGGCCGGGTTCGCCGTCGCCGCGCCGGTCCTCGCCGTCGTGGGCATCGCTCTTGGATTCATTCCGCCCCCACACGCGCCCACCCAATCCGCCGGCCGCATGATCTCCGCGGTCGGCCTCATTTTCGCCGGCACCGCGCTGCCCGAAGAGATCCTCTTCCGCTCGCTTATTCAGAACCTGTTCATGCTCCGCTTCGGCGCGCGCGCCCGCACGCTGCTGGCCGCTGCCTTCATTTTCGGCTGTGCGCACCTCGACAACGGACCCCAGCCCTTGCCGAACTGGCGCTACATGATTCTCGCCACGATCGCCGGCGTGGCCTACGGATGGGTGTTTGAGAAGGCTTCCACCGTCCTTTCCTCCGCGGCCCTGCACACGCTCGTGGATTGGACCAAGCACTTCTTCTTCTGAGCCCGCGACGCGCCAACCTGCGCTGCTACCGCGGGTTCATCAGGCGGCCGATGAAGAGCACGACTCCGGTGCGCATGTCGCGGATGAGGAAGAGGAACGGGTGATCGGCGCGGAAAACAACGGCCTGTTCGGACACGCGCATGGCGGTGGTCTGCATGGCGATGCCGGTGGCGGCGGCGGCTTCGGTCCCCTGCTCTGAAACATCGACGAAAGCCTTGTGGACGACCTCGGAGATCGCGAGGCCGCGTTTCGGGTCGATGCCTGAGAAGTCGGCCTTGTCGGTGAAGGTTGTAGGCATGCCCATGGTCGAGAGCGCCTTGCGGAGGGAGAACTCCGATTCGGCGCGGAACTTCGGCAGGCTCACCTGCACGTTCCGAGTGGCCAGGTTGCCGAGCCAGCCGGTCAGGTATTCAGGGGTCAGCGATTTCTCGAGGTCGGGAAGGCCGGTGAGTGCCCTCGGGAGTAGGACGTCGAAGGCGATTCCGGTGCCGGCGTAGCGCATTTCCAGGATCTGGGCGGACGGCGTTTCGGTGTAGCTAAAGTGCGCGGTCTGGTTCATGAAGTTGGCCTGGGTCGTGGCGCCGGTCGGCAGGGTGAATGGCGCGGGCTGGGTGCGCGAGGTGACGAACGGGTCCTGCCACTTGCCGTAGAAGTAGATAGCGCTGGTGAGGACAAGGCGGGTCTGGGCGTCGAGTGAGCCGGCCGGGAGCAGGTTCTTGATCTTCTCTTTGGTGTGCTCTTCGGTCCAGCGGTTGATCTGGGATCGCGCGGCCTCGGGATTCGCGATGAAATCGAGCGGCGTGAGTGGGGCGTGGTAGTTGTTGGTGAGCGTGTTCTCGAAGGCCGGCTGGATGGCGAATCCTTTTTGCACCCAGAGTCCGTTCGCGGTGTGCAGTTCGTTGCCTCCGGTGTTGCCGGCCTTGGTGAGGTCGGCGAGCAGGGCTCCAAGGGCTGCATCGTAGGTGGAGTCGTAATGGAGGTGCAGGACGGATTGGATTTCTTCGGCGGTCTGGCCGCGGGCGCCGGCAAGGGCCATGGAGAGCGCAGTGGCGATGTTGAAGGGGGAGAGGATCAGGTTCGCGTCGCCTCCCATGAGTTGTTTGTAGGAGGCCGTGGTGAAGGCGTTTATCGCGGTCGTTACACGGGAGTCGGCGCCCGGCAGTGCGGCGGCGAGCAGGATCGGCAGAACAAGGCGTTTCATGGGACCTCACATCCGCGCGGTTATGCTTCGTCGCCGCGCAGTTCCACCACATAGTAGCGGCAGGGTGTGGAGCCGGCGTTGCGCATGCTGTGCATCTGATTCGACCCGAAGTACATCACGGACCCCGCCTCTACCATCTCGGTCCGGCCTTCGAGATACCACTCCACCGTGCCTTCCACGACGATCACGATCTCCTCATGCAAATGCTTGTGCGGAGAGTGCGTTTCGACGCGGGAGCCGAGGATGGTTTCATGCGCCTCCAGATTGAACCCTCCATGCGTTCGGCCGTGGAAGAACTGACGTCCCTTCTTCTTGGAATCCCCCTCGTACGGAATCCGATCATTGTGGTACGCCTTCGAGGGAAGGGGCGATGCCTGTCGTGGCTGGGCATCGGCGCCGGCCGCTGCCAACGCGGGAATCAAAAAGGCCAGGTCTCTGCGTGAAAACTCCATCGTCCATCCTCCGGAAAGAAAGTGCGCTGTGGCGGCCCTCATCTTGCGGTTTGGCGTGGTCCGCGACAGTCAGGCTGCCGGGAATATCCTCTTCATGCTCACAATCTTGGAATCGTCCAGCTCGATGCCGAATCCGGGCCGATCCGACAACTCAATCTGGCTGTTCCCATTATGCCCAATTGGATTCTTCTCGAAGTATTTGGTGCCCATATACATGGAGTGCCGGTTTTCAACCACCGGGCACACCGCCGGAGGCTGGCTTGCCACCAGGTGCGCCAATGCATTTAATTTCATGTGATGGGGACTGACTGTGAGACCAGCCGCGGAGGCGAGCGCGCAGATCCTCGTGACCTCGCTGATGCCGCCGCACCACTCCGTGTCCGGTTCCAGGATATCGACGGCGCCGGCTTTCACGAGCTCATAGAACTCCCAGCGATTGTAGTTATGCTCGCCGGTGGCGATCGGGATCGTCGTCATCTGCCGCAGGCGGGCGAGCGTTTCAATCTGGCTGTACGTCTGGAACGGTTCCTCCAGCCAGCGGGGTCTCAATGGTTCCACCGCCTTGCACCATCTCATGCCGTAGGGGAGATCCCATCGCGTCAGGCCGTCGATCATGATGTCGTAGTTTTCGCCGCAGACTTCGCGGAGGGTCTTCATCATGGTTACGTTGAACTCGAAGCCCGCGGCCCCGTCCCTCGGTCCCAGCGCGGGGAACCATTTCTGGCCTTTGAATCCCGCCTTCTTCACCCGCGCGGCGCCCTCCGCGATCGCGTCGATCGTGCCGACCGGCATCCCGATGGTCGTCGCATAGCAGTCCACAACCTTCCGCGAACCGCCGAGCAGTCTGTACACCGGCAGATTGCAGAGTTTCCCCTTCATGTCCCACAGGGTGTTCGTGATTGCGCTGACGCCGAACATGTAGGTTCCGGTGTACCTGTTATTTCCCGTGACCAGGCTTTCCCACACGCTGTCAATCGCGAACGGATCCATGCCGACGACACCTCGGACCTTGACCACCTCCTCGACCACATTCTGGTCGTGGGGCCCGTAGAATCCCTCCAGGCCGCCGTCGGTGAGGATCTTCATATAGATACTGCTGGGAGGAGCCGGCGCCGCCGGCCGCTGCCCCGGCGGGGGAATCGGCCTGACCATTCCACCCTTCGGGTATTCTTCGTCCAGGTATGCGTCGTACCGCTTTGAATCGCCTGTGGCCTGCCAGAGTTCAATCGCGGTAATTTTCAGATTGGCCGATTTAGCCTGTGCTTGTGCCTCCCGCGAAAACAGTGGAATGGCTCCCAACGCCGCAGCCCCGGCAAAAAACGAACGTCGATGCATGCATGTCCTCCTTCCTGGGGAGCATCCATTATATATCCCACCGCCACCAGGGGAGCTGTTTGCGCTTAGATCGCGCCGGCTTTGAGTCGTTTCGCTTATTATGTCCAGAGGAGAAAGCGCATGATGATCCGCCGTAAATTGATGGCCGCGCTGCCGGCTATATTGCTGATCGGGACCGGCAGGAGCGCCGATACCAACAGCGACATCCTCAAGAACAATGGCTCTCTCGAACGGCTGTTCAAGCAGACGGGTGTCTACAATGTGTCCGCGGCCGGCAAGACGCCGGGTTTCGTCGTCGATCCATCGTGGCCCCAACCGCTGCCCAATCACTGGATTCTGGGCCAGATCGGTGGCCTCGACGTCGACCGGCACGACCATGTCTGGATCTATAACCGGCCGCGTACCCTGACCAACGAGGAGGCCGGGCTGGAAGGGCCCCTGCCTGGCGCCAAAGATGAGAACGGCCAGCCGATCAACGGGTTGGGCCAGGTACGCGCCCATGGCCCCATTGCGGATTGCTGCAAAGCCGCTCCTTCCATTCTGGAGTTTGATTCCGATGGCAAACTGCTGCGCTCCTGGGGCGGTCCGGCCGATCCCGGCTTTATCGGCGGCAAATGCAAGTTGGAAGCGGGCTGCATCTGGCCGAACAGCGAGCACGGCATCTATGTCGACCACAACGACAACGTCTGGATTTCGGGGAATTCGGCGTCGGCCCGAGGGCCCAGGACGCCTTGGACGACCAACCTGGCGGGTGGCGACGGCTTTGTACTGAAGTTCGACATGAACGGCAACTTCAAAATGAGGGTCGGCGGCACTCCCACCGGGCCAAACAGCAATGACACCAATGGCGGCATCAATGGCACGCCTCTGCTCTATCAGGCGGCGGACATGGTGGTCGATCCCAAGACGAACCGCCTGTACATCTCCGACGGCTACGGAAACCGCCGCGTCCTGATCGTCGATGCCGAGACAGGCAAGTACCTCGGTCATTTCGGCGCGTATGGAAACAATCCGGTCGATGACGCAGGCCCCAGCGCCGCTGGGCCGTGGATAGGGGACTATGAAAGAGGGAGCAAAAAGCCCGCATTCTTCCGCACCCCAGTGCATTGCGTAAAGCTCGCCGATGACGGCAAGATTTATGTCTGCGACCGGGGCAATGACCGCATACAGGTGTTTGACAGCGGCGATCCCATGCTCGGGAAGGCGTGCAGCAATCCGAGTGGCGAGCTCGGCAAATGCGGCTTCGTTTCGGAGCGATTCGTCAGCGAGCACACCAACACCTCCATACCGGGAACGGCGGTGTCGATCAGCCTCTCCAACGACAAGGCGCAGAGTTGTCTCTATGTTGGCGACAACTCCAACATGACCATCTACCTCCTGCTCCGGAGCAAGTTGCAGGGATTGGGCCAGCTCGGGCGAAGCGGCCGCATGGCCGGCGAATTCCATTGGCTGCATCAGGTGAGCGTGGATAGCAAAGGCAACATCTACACCGCGGAAGTCGATACCGGTAAGCGCATCCAGAAGTTCATCCGCTACGGCAGCGACTCGTGCAGCGGAACCGGATCTTCCACCGTAGGTGGAGTGGTGAACGCCAAGTAGCCCACCACGCGGCGCTCTGCTTCACGTTGGGCTTTCCTCACGACTGCCGCTGGGCACGGCATCAGCCTTCGTCGCGAAGCACCGTCATCGGATCCACCCGGGCCGCCCGGCTCGCCGGGATCCAGGCCGCCAGTATGCCGACAAGAGTCATCAGCACGCAGGCAACGGCGAGTGCCACCGGGTCCAGCGCGGACACCTTGAACAGGAGACTCTTCAGGACCCGCGTCAGCGCAAAGGCTCCGGCCAGTCCGCCGGCAAGCCCCACCATGAGCATCGAGAAGGCGCTCCGCAAAACGTACGACAGCACGTCGCCCGGCCGCGCGCCCAGCGCCATGCGGATCCCAATCTCGCGGCGCTGCTCGGTCACCGCATGCGCCAGAACGCCGTAAAGCCCGAGCGCGGCCAGCAGAGCGGCAACCCCGGCGAAGGCTCCCACCACCCAGGTGGGCTGCTTCGCCCACAGCATGCTCCGCTCCTTCACCTGTTCCATCGTCCTCACGTCCCCCAGGGCCAGGTGGGGATCAACCTGCCGCACCGCTTCCCGGATGCCGGACATTACCGCCAGCGGCTCGCTCTCGGTGCGAACCACCAGTTTGATGTCCTGCTGCGGGACCTGGGCCAAGGGCATATAGGCTGCCCGCCCTTGCGGCGCGTGCAATCCGCCGGTACGCTCGCTGCGGATCACGCCCACGATCTGCACGTTCACCACGGACTCGGGGATTGGGCCGTAGCCGGGCAAGTCGATGCCAACGGTTCGTCCAACCGGATTCGCGATTCCGAATGTGCTTGACAAATGCCGGGCCAACTCCCGATTGATGACCACCACGGGCGGGGCGCCCGCGCGATCCCGATCTTCAATTCCGCGCCCGGACTCGACGGGAATTTCGAGCGTTCCAAAATACCAGGGATCGACAAGCTTTAAACCAACGTTGAAACCTCTCGCCACTCCAGGCAAGTGCATCCCCTCGCCCCACCCCTCACCTTGAAGAGGCAACCTCTGCGAGAGGCCTGCCCGCTCGACTCCGGGCACGGCTCGAAGCCGTTGAACGACGGCTTCATAGAATCTAGTGGCGCTTTCTGGACTCGGGTATGCCGTCGATGGAAGATCGGCCGACATCGTAATCACGTGGTCGATTCTGACCCCGGCGTCCACTTGCTGAAGTTTCGCCAGGCTCTTGAACAGGAGCGCCGCGCCCGAGATCAGCACGACCGAAGCCGCAACTTCACCGATGACGATGGTCCGGCGCACCGCTGCGCTCGAACCGGACGATCCACGCGCCGCCTGATTCAATGAGTTCGACAGCTTGCTGAAGGAGGTCTGCCAGGAAGGAAGCAGACCAGCAAGTATCAAGACCGCCATGACGGCCGCCGCGGCGAAGCCAAGGACGCGCAGATCCAGGCTGAGATCGGCCGTAAACGGCAGCGATGCCGCCACCAGCGGGGCCGCGGCATGTAGCAGCAAGTAGGCCACGGCAACACCCGCGGCGCCGCCCAGAAGACACAGGACCAGACTTTTAGTGAGCAACTGCCCGATCAAACGGCCGCGGCTGGCCCCCAAAGCGGCTCTAAGCGCCATCTCCTTCCGCCGGGTTGCTCCTTTCGCCAGTACCAGGTTCGCGACATTCGCGCAGGCGATGAGCAACACCGTCAGAACCGCTCCGAACGCCAGGTAGATCGAGCGGCGCAGGGTATCGCCAACCAGCCACTGCGCGAACGGATCCACCGCGAAGCCCCAGTCCTTTGGCGAAATGACCCCGGCGAGACTGGCTCTCAACATGTTCATCTTGGCCCGCGCCTGCTCCAGGCTCACACCGGCGCGCAGCCTCCCAACTACGCTCGCCCAGTGCTGAATGCGATTCAGTTGATCCGGTGCAAAGATCAGTGGTTTCCAGAACACCGCCTCGTCCCGGTCGAAACTGCCCGCGGGTAAAACCCCGACGATCCTGTGCGGTTCACCGTCGAGCGCCAAATCGTGTTTCAGAACGTCGGCGTCGCCCCCCAATCGCGTTTGCCAGAACGAGTAGCTCAGCACCACCACCGGGGCTGCTCCCGGCTGATCTTCCCCCGGCGCGAAGGTGCGCCCGATGCGAGGCTTCACGCCAAACACCTCGAAGTAATCGGCCGACACCAGCATGCCCGAAAGGCGCGCCGGATCGCCGCCAGTCGCCACCGCGGCTCTGGTAGGGCGCTCCCCGACAACGCCTCGAAGATGGTATCTTGCCGCTTCCAGTCCAGAAAGGTCAGTGTGGTGGTGTTGTTGGGCATCGAATTGGGCGGAGCTTCCCACACCCTAACCATGCGCTCCGGCTCGGGGAAAGGAAGCGGCTTCAGCAGGACCGCGTCCACGATGCTGAACATCGCCGTGTTGGCGCCGATGCCGAGAGCCAGCAATCCGATGATTACCGCGGCGAATCCGGGATCCCGCTCGAGCGATGCCACGCCGTACCGAGAGTCTCTCGCCAGGTTCTCCATTCAGCGGACGGTCCGGCCGTCGCGGTGATCTTCCTTCATCTGTTCGATTCCGCCGAAACTGCGCCGGGCCGCTTGACGCGCTTCCTCCGGTACCAGCCCTCGGGCGATGGCATCCCGCTCAGCCAACTCCAAGTGAGCGAGGACCTCGTCCTCCAACTCGCGATCGAGATTCCGTTTCCGGAACAGCGCCAGCAGACGAGCCGCCGCGGACCGAAGCTTCACGACTCCGCCTCCAGGAACCGGGCCACCAGGGCCGTCGCCCTTTCCCAGTTGGCAACTTCGACAGTGAGTTGCTTCGATCCAGCCCTGGTCAGCGAATAGAACTTGACCTCGCGTTTGGTCTCCGAGATTCCCCATTGCGTGCGAATCCAGCCTTGTTGTTCGAGGCGCATGAGAGCCGGATAAATCGACCCCTGGTTCAGTCGCATGAGGTTCTCCGCCACCTGCTCAATTCTCCTGGCGATGCGGTAGCCGTGCATCGGCCCCATCGTGTCCAGTGTTTTCAGGATCAGCAGATCCAGCGTTCCGTACGGGACTTCCGTTTTGTGTTCAGACATGTTGGCTGCCAACATCTACATAGTACACGTGCCAACCGGTAGGCTGTCAACACCTCTGAGAACGGATTACCGAACACCCTCGTCTTTGGGTCGAATCGCACGAACCGGGCGGAGGATCGCGAGGCCGATCTTCCCGTGCAGATTCTCATCGGGCGAGGCGACGTCGCCGCCGCCGAACCAGACGCGGATGA
>OCZT010002492.1_pt1 | contig 19016 bp, 20 predicted proteins | sample 1539031 | NCBI WGS metagenome assembly OCZT01 (sample SAMEA3539308, study PRJEB22396) | soil metagenome | biome: tundra; feature: field; material: soil | place: USA | collected 2010-05 | depth 0.15 m | reverse complement strand
CTAGGCACTAGCGATCATCAGTTGCCACCAAGATCCTCAGCCATGATGTATTGTGGAAAGGTCGCGGCGCCTTGGGTGGCCATTGTTCCGCCAGTACAGGCGCCCTTCACGAAATAGGTATGCGCTGCTGCCGTAGGTTGAATTACGGTACTCCCGCTTAGCATTCCGTAAGTGGCCGTAGCGGGCGCCGAAATAATGGCCTCATTGAGAGCGGTCGCCCCCTCGAAAAGCTGGGTATAGCAGGTTGTCGCTGAGCCAGATGTCAAGATACCGACGACCCACGAGATGCGGGTGCGCCGCGATGCGACTGTCGGGGTTACGGTAAGTGTGAGTCCCGTCAATGCGACGAGCGCAGATATGCTGCCTTGCGAGCCAGCGAAACTTGTATATCCATTTAGCAGAACGCCCCACGCATACGGCGACACCCAGGTGCCGGGTGTCCCGCCAGCCGTGCAGAACCATTGGTGTCCAGCGGAGTCGAAGCCGTAGTCGCCAGTAAGCCACGTTCCGGCTGCGGGGCCAGCGATGGGGACAAGCCCGAGGAAGCGCGCCGATACGATGCTGTTGGCGTTCGCATTGGCGGCGACGGTCTGCGCGCTCGCGGCGCCTGCGGTGACGATCGACGTGAAGGAGCCGCTTGGGCCAAGGTTTAGGATGTTGCCAGCGGTGAAAACGTGCGACACCGTAGCGTTGTTGGCGTGGCTAGCGCCTGTCGTCGACTCGGCAGCTCTCGTTACGGTCCATGTAAGACCTCCATAGCCAGATGTGACGATTAGCACCTCACTGTCGATGACAATGCGGAACTGGCCGGACTGTGGAAACGCGCTGTTGGAGGCCACGGTCAGGGTTGTGGCGCCTGCGGTGATGCTCGCCGTAAGACTGGTCACCGCGTTGTTGCTCAGCGATTCGATTACGGGCACCTACTTGCCTCCGCTTAGGGCGACTTGGTATCCTGCCGCGCTATGAGCAGGAAGTCGACGCCCGAAGATTTCTGGGCGAGATTTGAGCGCGCCGAGAATGGCTGCCTTGAGTTCACTGGGGCGTGCAAGCCAGCCGGATACGGGGACTTGGCCTATCGTGGTGAGCGCGTTTATTCCCATCGGCTTGCCTGGATGCTGACCAATGGCCCGATACCTGACGGTCTCTTGGTGTGTCACAAATGCGACAATCCACCGTGCGGCGATCCTGAGCATTTGTATCTCGGAACCATGTCCGACAACATGCACGATGCTTACGACCGAGGTCGCCAAGTTCCAAGGCGCGGCGACCGTGTTACGCACTGCATCCACGACCATGAATACACTCCCGAGAACACCTATCGATACTACGACTCCCGTAGAGGGGTCGCGCAGCGTCAATGCCGAATCTGCTCGCGCATTGCGGCACGGACGCGTCGGCGCACAAACCCGGAGGCGTTCAATGCCAAGCGTCGCGAAGTGGCGCGATTGAAGCGAGAAGCCCAACGTCACAATGAGACCGTCGAAACAACTGTGAGTGTGTCGCCGGAAACAAGGGTTGGACTGTTGGCTACGAGCGACTCGAAAACCAGTGTCCCGCTCGTTACCGCATTGAAGACTCCCATCTTCGAAATTGTCGCGGTCGATGCTGCCGTGAAGGTCAAACTCACGGTGTAACTCGCCGTCGACCCAGTGTGCGCATAGGTGCCGACCGCGCGCGTGAAGCCACCTCCAACGATCTCGCCGCTCAGTGTCGTGTCTCCTGCTGCCGGTGCTGTCGCATCTGCGGTCAGCCCGATCCAGCGAGCTGAAACCGGCTGTGACGCATTGGCCATCACGTCACTCTGGAAGTCCCTACCAATCGTAGTTCTCACGCCAGAACCTCATCGCCAAGGAATTGCTCGCGCAGGTGTTGTTCGAGCTTCAAGTCATGTGGCTCTGACACGTCGATTTGCTTCCAGTAATCAGCGGGAGCGTGGTGTTCTGCAACGATGTCCTGTACATGCCGAGTTACGATTGCATGGAGGTGGCTGCGTAGCACCTTCTCGCTCTTGTGGTGATGCAACGCAAAGTCTTTCGCCATCGTTGCTAACGATTCATCGTTGATCACGAGAACAGTCGTCTGCCCTTTCTTCGACCTCTGGAGTCGCTTTACAAGCATGGCGGTTGGATGATCTGGATGTAGGAGGCGAGTAACCTCTCCCTCGACGGCCGGATCAGCCTGTGTTGCGGGAAACCAATCCCAATGTTGAACGTGCGTAATTTCGATTCGCAAAACCTTAGCCCTCCCAAAGAGGCGTAAAACTCACAGACAGCGTGATGCCAGTCGTTGCCCCGGCCGCCGTTATCGTCAGTCGCATCGAGTTGCTTTGCGGCGGAGGTATCGCCGGATACAGCATCGGGAACGACCCCGTAAATACCTGCTGCACACCGTCGATCGTCACTGTCATCAGCCCCGAGTCAAAGACGACCGTGTGCGCCTGATTGGCGGGCACTGGCGTGGTCGCCGACAGCGTTTCACCAGACGTAATGTTCTTCATCGCCATGCTGGTGATCGCCTGCGTATTTCCGACCGGCACGGTGATCGTGTATACGGGCGCGCAGAAGGCAGCCCCGACATAGCTGATCGTGTAGTTGTTGTCGGTGCCGCCTATGCCCCCCGAGACCGCGCCGACGCTCTGTGTCGTGGCGGTCAGATCCTCGAAGAACGGATTGCGTGACTGGAAGATCAACTCGGTATCCCAGCCGTAGCCGTTGTTGTCCTCGAACAGCACGTTGCGCTTGGACCAGCCATCGAAACGACACCTGAGCCCCGTGGCATTGTCGAACGTCAGGTATTGCTCGCCAGCCTGCGAGAGCTGGCCCATGGCCTGTGCGATCGATTGTGCGGAGCCGCCGTTGCCGGTCTCGTCGTACTTCATCGGGATGCGCACGGTGCGGCCCACGAAGTCTTGCGACAGCCACACGCCTGACGCCAGCCAGGTTTTCTGCATGGCTGTGTTCTTGATGTGCGTGCCGCTGATGTCGATGTCCTGTGCGTAGTAATACACGGCGTCGTTGAGGTCGATGTATGACATCGTGCCGCCGACTACGGGCACCGACATGCCGCCGAACTTGATGATGCCGCGCTTGGCCCAGCCGTAGGTTGTCCGGCCGAATTGTGGTGCTGCCATTAGAAGCCTCGACTCCCGCGCTTACGTGCCGCCTGGGCGTCTGCAATGGCGTTGTAGAGCGCCGCCTGCACGCCTGGTTGCGGTGCAATCTGCTGATTAGCAACTGGCTGGTGCGCCGCTGACGCTGTTTGTTGGACGGCCACAAGGATTGCGTCGAGCCGCGAACACAACTCGTCGGTACGATCGTTGTTGCCAGATGAAGACAACGCGTTGCCTCGTGCCGCGACGAGTTCGTTGTGAGGATGAACGTAGGAGCCCTTGGGAAGATCGACCAGTTCAGAGCCTTCCTCGCCAACCAGGACTGTGCCGCCAGGAGTGTAGCCACCCTTGGCGAACTTCCAGGTGCCCTTATAGGACAGTCCATCTGAACTAATGCTAAACGAGATTGTCGGCGGCTTCTCGTCGCCCATATGCTTGATGGCCCAGTTGATCTGCGAGATTGCGTAGGCGCTCGCGCCAGCCGCCGTGGTGATAGTCCCCAGATCGGTATAGATGCCCTGAGAGCTAATGATTCCGGCATCTCGCATGGCGTAGAACTGGTCGGGCATGACGCCAAGTGCGGTCTCTGCGGTATGGGTTTGGTCGACGATCTTCGCCAGTTCCGGGTGAATCTTGGCCCATGCCTGACGATTGGCCTCGGCTTCGGCGGCTGCGGCGGCCATACCCTTGGCCGAGCTGTCGTGGACGGTGGCCATGGCGCTGACGTAGGCTTCCTCGGACTGCTGTGCGCCCGACTGGTCCGCCTGTGCCTGCTTCTCGGCGCCCGCGACAGCATTCATGTGCCAAGTGTCAGTTTGCTTGATGGCTCCGTCGATGGTTCCGCTCAAATCGCGGTATTTGAACTTCACGTCCTGAAGGGCTTGGCTCACAGACTCTCCGCCCCGAACCCAAGTTCCGAAATCAGCAGCAGCCTGCTGATTCTTGGTAGCAATCTCGGCGTACACGACCTGTGCGGTACTGCCCAAGAGGTTGTATTGATTGGCAATAGCCTGGACATTAGCGTTGGTCTGATTGGGATTCTGCCCGACAACGGAACCGATCAGCGATTGACCAACCGCAGCGGCGTTGCTGATGTCACCAACAATCGGAATCCCTGCGCCAAACGCATGTGTTCGATCATTGGAGCCCAACGCCTGCATTGTTGTGTCCGCGTTGGCGACGGCCGTTCCGTAGTCCATCTGGTTCGCATCAGCAACGCCGCCAGTGATGCCAGTAGGCGCGCGTCCGCCATTGTTCATCAGGTTGTCAACCCCTGCGCCGAGCACTCCCGGTACGTCGGGATTGATGAGCGACGAAATGACGAGCCCAGCCCCGACAGTCGTTGCAGCGGTGCTTAGCCCCGCCAGGAAGGGCGCAAACTTGGCAGTCCATCCAGCCGATGTGGTAGTGCTGTCAGTAGGGGAACCGGCGCCCCCAACTCCACCGCCGATGCCACCAGCGCCACCCTCCATGACGCCAACGCGCATGTTGGCGACGTTCATTGAGGCGATCGAATTGGCCACGCCGGACGTGCCGCCTGACGTGGACGACCCGCCAAGGAGCCCGCCAGTCATCAGCTTCGCCAAGCCCTTGACGGCACTGACGGCGGTTCCGCCGATGGCTTTGGCCCAGTCTTCAACCTTCTTGACGACAAACATGCCAGCGATGACATCGGCGAGAATCTTGAAGGGGCCAGCGTTGTGTGAGACGAACTCGGTTACGCCCCTGAATGCGCCACCGAGGGGGGTCAACACGGCATCGGCGAGGTTGAGGATCACGCCTGCGAAGTTCTCGAACCACGGGATGCCAGTGTCGCCTAGCCACTTCCCAAGAGGCACGATGATGTTGTTGTAGATGTTTCCGAGAACATCCCCGAACTTCCCGAGGATAGGGGTGACTTTCGGCCACTCGCTAATGAACCAGTTGCCAACCGGGGTTGCCTTGTCGCCGATGCCCCGAAAGAAGCCAGTCACGCTACCCTGATTCGACATGAGCCAGATCGAGATCCTCGACAATCCCGTGCTCATATTCGCGAGCACCGGCAGAATGGCCGTGTTGAATCCCGTACCAACAGAGACCACGAAGTTGTCCCAGTTGGAGCTGAGAACGTGGAGGTTCTGCGCCGGGGTATGAGAGTACGCGTCCCAGTCGGTGAAGAACTCCTTGCCCTTCTGGTCGATGGTGTTGAGGTCGGCGATCATCCCTGCGGGATCAAGGGTCAGGGCCGCGCCCGCCGCCGCGCCCCTTGTGCGACTGAACAGTTCTGTTAGAACCTGCATCTTGTTGGCGCCATCGGGTAGCGCGTTGATCGCATTTCCGATTTTAGTGAAGGTGCCAATGAGGTCTCCGCTCGCAAGTTCCTTCTGCATAGCGGTGGCGTCTAGGCCGAGAGTCTTGAATGCCTTGGTGGCATTCGGGGACCCGCCAGAGATAAAGATCAGCGCGTTACGCAAGCCGGTCGCGCCCGAGGCTGCGTTGCCAGTGGCCCGCGTCATCATGTCGAGCGCGGCGCCCGCTTGATCGAGCGGGATGTTTAGCTCTTTGATGATCGGCTGAAGGCCACCGCTGAGGGCGGTCGACAGGTCGTCGAGCTTCATCACGCCTTCCGCGACGATGGCGTTGACCTGGCCGGTCATATCGGCAAACGACAGGCCCCCCGCTGCACCAGAAGCCCAAATTGTCGCAAGCCCCTTGGTGGCGTCAGCGAGGTTGGCGTTGCTGACGCGCGCCAACTCAGCCGCAAGTTGCATGTGACCAAGTGTGTCGGTAACCGTTTCGCCGACCTTTCTTACCGACGAAAGGTAAAAGATCGCAGTGCCCATTTCGGTGGCGCTATATCCGGTCGACGACGACAGGGCCATCAACCCATTCGACATGGCATCGATCTCGCTGGTCGCCAAGTTGGCATGGTTGACCAACAACTGCACTGTCTGCTGGAACTCGGCGGCCTTGTTCGAGGCATACAGAAGTCCCGCGCCAACCGTAACGCCCATGCCAACAACAAGCGAGGCGAGTCCCATCACGGCATTGCCAGCACGCGCCATGCCCGAAGTAAAGTTCGAGCCGACACGCCCCGCTGTGCCAGAGACTCCATCGAGGTTACGACTGATCTCTCGCGTCACGTTGGACACAAGGTCACGCCCGATAAAGGTCATGACTAAACTGTCGCCGATCTCGAAATCCTCCCTAGTGCCGCGATGTCTTTGTTGCTACTGCCAGGCTTCTTGTTCTGCTGAGCGTCGTTCCAGCGCGCAAAGCCCCACAGCAACTTGAAGTCCCTGGGGTTGCGCTTGTACTGGCGCCACACCTTCGACGGAACTTGATCCGTCTTGTATGCCCAAGCGACGATTGCCGTCAGCAGAGCGGCACCGGGGAAGGACGAGACACGTATCCCGTCCTTCCACTCAGTTATCTCGCTTAGGCGGAAAAACCCTCGACATCATCATCCTCCCCGAACCCGGAGAGTCGCATGATTGCCGCTGAGATGCGTTGTAGGTAACCCGGAAGCATCGCCTTGAGTGCGTCGGGGTAGATGTACCCATTCGACGACGGACCCGAGCGGCCGTAGGCGCGATTCAGGCTCAATGAGCACAGTTCGCGACGGAACGCCTGGTCGTCGATCTCCATTTGGCGAGAGCCCTTGGCGGGCCTCTTCGAGCGCGCACGCACCTTCTCGATGTCGCTGTCGCTCAGCGATACGATCTTCATGCGCTTGCCCTCAGGCGAAGTCCATGTGCCCATGCGGGGGCCAGTCTCGGCGAGCCAGTCGGCTGGGTCTACGTCCTGTGGGCCTTCTTCGGCTTGCGCCAATGCGGCCACTTCAAGGTCGTCGGTCAGCTCGTCGTCAGTTGCGACTGGCTCGAACGGCTTGTGCTGCTTAGTTGCTAGGGTCATTGATGGTTACCTTTCCTGTGGCAAGTTCATTCACGAGCTTGCGTGCGGTCCTTTCCTGTTCGCCGAAGATGTCGAGCGCCTGCTTGCGGACTCGCGAATACTGAGCGTCGGTCGGCGTAATCGCCTCGACCAAGTTCAGGATCTTGATGCGGGTCTCGCCAACCAATGCGGTCATAAGCCTGCGTAGTTCGATGACGTTAGTGGGGGAGCCATCCTTCACGGTGAAGCGGCTCTCCCCACCTTCGTCTGCGTTTTCCGGTGCAGCCGCAACGACGGCCCTTTCCGGCACATTTGCCAATGCCATTCCAAAACCTCTACCTAATTTGATGAACAGCAGGTAGGGGTGCCCAACGGCACCCTTCCCTAACCGCTATGAGCCCAGGACATCCTCAGCAACGAAGTTCACGGTCTCATCAACGAAACTGTTTTCGCTAAACTTGAACGCTTCCTTCTCGAAGACAACATTGATGAGAGTCACGACCGGCGAAGTCGCCAGACCGAGAATTACAATGTTGAATCGCTGGAGCGGAGCCGCAGAGTGATAGATGTTGGTGGACGCGGAACCTACTGCGGTTACGTTTCCAAGTCCCGAGTTCATCGATTGAACTGCCTGGTTGATCCAGTAGCTCTTGATAGAACCCGTGACGGAGGTCTTTCCTCTGCGAACACCAGTCCGCTTGTTGCCGAGAACTGGTAGCTTGACAATGCCTTCGTCGATGTCGAAGTCTAGTTCGTAAACTTCGGCGAGGGTGACGAAACCTGGCAAGCCGCCCGTGACCTGAGCTTGCACTGTAATATCTGCACCGTGAGCGACGTTCTCCGGTTGCAGCACGTTAAGTGAAGCCAAAACTACTCCTGTAGTGTGCGGGGGCTAAGCAAAGTAGCTAAGTACCGCGTCGCCCTCCACATGAAGGGTGCAGCACCACGCCTGGATTGCATCGTCATAGCTAGGCTTAGCCGATGCGCATCGCAGGTGACGGTATGCTGCGAGTCGGGTGGTGTTGTAGAAGACGCAGCCGTCCACTTGACCAGCGATCTTCTCAACAGTCTCCGCCCCACCGAGCATCTGGTCTGCCCATACCTCGATGGTGAAGAGTAGGCCCTTGCGGATTGAGAACTCCGACTGCCCCGCCGGAGGACTGCCCGCAATGCCAACGGAATGATTCCCGAGTGCGCGCGGTGCGCTGATTCCATCTGCTAGGGCAATAGCGATGACTGGCTGGGTCATCTGCCCGTTGGAAGCCTCGGATAGCATGTTGTCGATAGTGTCGAATGGTGAAGCTATCGTGATCAGGACTGCCTTGGCTCCGGTGTACCCGGCGGGGAAAGCCGGACTGAAGTCCCAACTCGCGATAGCGGTTACCAGTTGTGACCTGGCCTCGTCAAATGCTGCCATTACACAACCTCGAAGATGCCGGAGCCGCCCGTCGCTGAGCCCTTGAGCTTGCCCTTGATATAGGACATCGCCTTCGGACTCATCGTGCGAACAAGCACGGCCATCTCTCTTTCCGTAACGCGCCAGAATGGGCGCTCTCTGTACTTTCCGCCCATCCCTCCGCGATCGAGGATGATTGCGTAGTAATAAGGAGTGCCCTTCTCGTCGATACCGGCCAACTCGGTCGGCTTGTCGACGTACACGCTACCAGTGTAGGTATGCGCATCGAGCCTGATGATCTCGGACTTATTGATCGCCTTGAAGACAGCGCCGCTGCGTCGGCGTTTCACTTCAAGGTAGAACGCCGGGTCTGCCCTGGCACTGTCAGGCAATGGAGCGGTGTAGACCTGTTCCATCAGGCGTCCGCGCGCCGTCTTCATCGCGGTCTTCTGGAGACCGAGAATCAGCGCACTCAACGTAGCGCCCATGATGATTGGCGCCTCGGTGCTGTAGCGCCGTGCGTACTCGTGGAACTTGGCGTCGCACAGGATCTTCATCTCTAGCGGCATCAGCGTTGACGACTCGCCATAAACGCCCAGTATCCAGTCTCAGACGAGAGCGTTGGGTTCACGATGCGCCAAAGGTTGCCCGCTGCGTCCTGAATAAAGTCGTCCTGCGCAATGACCATGATATTCAGGCCGGTGTCGAGAACTGGGATCTGTGACTGCAACATTGGGTCCGACACAACGCCCAGCGTGAAGTCATCCTGTCGCTGTTCGGCGCGCAGGAACTCCTGGCCAACCCAGTAGGTCGTGTATGTGGCCGCGTACTGTGCACTGAAGCTGACCAGCGGCCCTGGCCCGGTGTAGATCGTGTTGTTGCCGACCTTGGACTCGGAGCCCTTGAGTTGCTTGTGGTACACCGTCGACGTACCGATGCCCAGCGATCCGGCGATCTGCTGGGTCATTCGGTAGACCCGTAGTTGCTCTGCGCTGGCCACTATTGAGTAGCGAGTCCGACTGAGGTATGTCCGCCGAGCGCGCCATACGCATCGAGACGGAGCCGGTCGATCTTGGCTTCCATGGTGCGACTGTCAGCCTGGATCTCGATCAATCCAGCCTTGGCGGTGCGCGTCTTGGCGATGCGGTCGCCCTCTTCTTCGAGGATCTGTGCCGCTAAGAGTTGTGCCCAGTTACGCTTCAGGTGCTCAGGGATCGTGACGATCTTCCAGTTGTTCGGGTCGGTCACGCTGATTAGGTGCTGTGCTGCGTAGCGCACATAGATCGGCGTGCCAGAACTGGCAGGGATCGGGAACAGGTTGATCGACGGCAAACCCGTGGTCGGGTCTGTGGCCTCGTTGTAGTAGCCGGTGCCGTAGTGACTCAGTTCGTTGAGGTATTGGTCACGCAAGATGCGCTCAGACGGCGAGTCGAGCAGCGATGGCGTGAACAGAAACCTATTGATAGGCGAGAACGGCAAGAGGGCCAGGTAGGCGATCTCGCTGGCTGCCGAGTAGCCGGAACCGGCCGAGTAGAGAACGTCCGTGATCCACATCGGCGTCGCGGTGAACCCGTTGGCGCTGCTGCACACGTAGTTCTGCTGACCGGCGACCGTAGCAAGGGCTGATGTGGCCAGGTACGGATTGCCGACCAGATAGTCGAGCGGGATGTGGCGCGAGAAGTCTTCGTTCACGTCTTCGGCATACGCCTTGAATGCGCCATCGGGAATGACCGCACCGGCCGTATCCTCGATGAGATTGCGCACGTATGCGACGGCATCCCACGCAGAGGCGCCAAGCTGGACTGTGAATGACAACTACTTCACCTACTGAAATACGTCGAAGCCGAGATGCCCACTACGGGTGTGGAGATTCCGGTTGTAACTGGTAAACCTGTGGTTCGCGCCGTAGCTGTGCGGCGCATGGCTGATCCCGTGCATCGCTGCACGACGAGTGCGCGCGGGCTTCGACCTACGATGCACGCTGACCATCTTGTGCGGCTCGTGGACGGCCTTGTGGTGGTGAAACGGAACCTTGTATGCCTTGTGCGGGTGCTGACCGCCAGGACGCTTAGCGTGGCTTCCCTTGTGGGGGTGCTTTCGCTTTCCGCTTGGAGGGATGTACCACACGACCTGTATGCCTCATCTTGAGCACAGATCCGGCCTGCACGTACTGGACGTAGCCGAGGCTCGCGTAGAGCGACTGTGCATGAACATTACTGGCGAGAACTTCGAGCAGCGCCGGTTCGGCGGCTTGGTGCGTGAGCCTTGTAAACAGTGTGCGTCCATGGCCGTAGCCACGGTATCTGCGCAACAATCCACCCGAGACGAGATGACCTTGAACGATGCCGTAGGCTGCCGGTCGGCCCTCAACCGTACCCAGATAGACACGGTAGGTAGCCGTTGGGCGACGATGGCGGAGCCAGAACCCCACCTGCTTAGCGACAGAGATGTAATTCTGGTCGCGAGTCATGAACGTGCGACACTCGTTGCGGATCTTGCGAACCGCCATGAAGTCGCGCAGCGTCCACGCGAGATGGATACTGAGGATTGGCTTAGGCACGGACCAGATCCCAACCGCGCATCCGGCTGGGGATCATCCCCTTGGCGCGGTACTCGTTCAGGAAGCGGCTCTCGGAGTCGAGGTAGACGCCAAGGCTGGCGTCGTCGTTGGGCATCGGTACGTTGTGAGCGACACACCAGTCGCGACATGAATCGGTGAAGCGGGTATTGACGACAGCCGTCTGTCCGCCCATGTGGTCGACCTCGATGCCCAGCACCGCTGTCTTGTAGCCGACTTCGTAAAGCCGAAGCGGCCAGACCTTATCGATGAAGTGGCAGATCGGGGTGTTCTCGTCGATCTTCAGGTACGCAACTAGCGACTGACGAGTGACCATCACGACTGAATCGAGGATCACTGCGGGCTCTAGCTCGGTAGTCCGGCGCCCGGTATGCTCGGTGAGTTGCCCTTTCTCGCCACGGAAGTTGACCATGGTGCCGCCACCGCGACCACCGGCCGCGTCCAATTCGTCCGAGCCGCAGACCCCGATCATGCCGAGGTCTGACTTGGTGACGAAGGCGTCGCGGACTCGCGTGTCCCAACCGACCTCGTAGAAGATTATGTCGTTGTGTGCAAGTCCTACGAGATCGGCGGAAGTAGCGTTGAGTTCCGCGAGCGGCCGGTAGTAGCCGATGTTCTCTTCGTGGCGTACCAACTCTACCGCGAACGGTAGGTGGGAGAACTCGCTAAGCGTGTACGGCTCCGAAGAGTCGTTGTCGATGATGACCAGCCGGAAACTGGCGGGCTCTGCGACTGTGGTAGCAAGAGAGTCCGCAAATTGCTGCGTTAGTTCGTGTCCGTCCATGACGGGGCATCCGACGATTAGCATCGTGACGCCGCCTGAGCCAGATGGCTCATCTCGATAGTGGCGAACTCATCACAGGCTTGAACGATCTGCGAAAGCTCTATAGCCTTCAGCGCCCAATGGACCGGAATGCAGATCGCCGCGTCACCGAAGTCGTCGGTGCCGGGGAGGTAATCGCCGCCCTTGGCTCCTGCGAAACAGGTGTGCTTGTCGAGTCGTCCGTGAACCCTCGACACCGCGATCTCGCGCTCAGCCATGTGGGCTGCAAAGCGATTCCTGGTGTCAGCATCGTCGAGGGTTATCGTGTAGAGCCAGCACGCGCTCTGATCGGGATAGGCGATCGCCTGCCCGAAGTAACTATGTAACTTTGTAGCAAAGTACCTAGCGTTTTCGCGATGGTGCTCGATGATCTCGTCAATGTACTTGAGTTGTTCGATGCCAATAGTGGCCGCCACGTCATTCATGTGCCACTTGAAGCCAGCCTCAAGGATGTCGGTCTCGATGCGAACGTCCGACCGCTTCTCGGTGCGATCAATGCCGAACCAGCGCAGCCGCTTGGCGCGGTCGATAAGCCCATCTGGTGGGAACGGAAATGCAATGGCGCCGCCGTCGACTGTGGTGATGTGCTTGATGGCCTGGAAGCTGAAGCAGAACGCGTCCACCAGAGTGTCGGCCTGGCTGCTCATGTCGCGCCCGAAAGCGTGGGCAGCATCAACGATGATCGATGTCCCTGGCGGAATAGCGGCCGTGATTGCCGGGTAGTCACAGGGCGTTCCGCCCCACTCCACCGGCACGACGGCCCTAGTGCGGTCGCTGACCTTGCGGCCAACGTCGATCGGGTCGATTAGGCCAGTGTAGGGGTTGATGTCAGCCCAGACGATTGTGCCGCCAGCGTGCATGATTGCCAGCGCAGTGGCAGAGCAGCTCATCGCGGTTGTAATGACCTCGTCGCCAGGCTTGAGGTCTAGGAGGCGTAGCGCTAACTCCAGGGCCGCTGTGCCGCTGTTGACGGTCACTACGTCCATTCCAAGACGTGCGCCCAATGCTACCTCGAACTCGTCGACCTTCTTGCCCTGCCCGATCTGTCCGCTGTGCAGCGTTTCAAGCAGTGGGGCGTCAATGGTGCGGGGGAAATGAACGCGGAACATGTCAATGCTCATCGTCTTGCCACCACGTCAAAGGCACCGACGCAATCGGGGCCGTAGCGATGTTCCTCGAAGAACGAGTCAAGGATGGTCATGCCTGCCGACCTCAGCGCTTCGAGAACATCCATTGCTGGGACAAGCGCCCAAGGCTCTGGGCCGTGATGTAGGTTGCCCTCGGCGCCCCAGCACATGAGCAGGTAGCCGCCCTTCTTGAGCGACGAGATGTTGTGCAGGATTGAGTTGCGCCAGTCGGGATCGTGCTCCAGCATCGAGAACGAGATGATGGTATCGAACGATTCCTTGGGAAACGTGAGCGTTGCTGCGGGAGCAACTACATCCACGTTTACGCCTGCAACTATATCGACTCCGATATACCCGATGGCCCCTGTGAAGTAGCCGTCGCGAAAAGAACGATCAACACCGCCTGAGCCAAGTTCGAGCACGGTCCTGGCGGAGAACGCATCGGGCCACGACTTCTGCATGTCATCGAGTGCCTTGAAGTTGTTGCCGTGCATTACAGCCACTCCCGGTTTTCGAGAGTCCAGCCGACCGTCTTGGCCAGCGAAGTTTCGAGTGTCATCGGCGGCGACCATCCGGCCTCGGCGAGCTTCGTGCCGTCCAAAGAATACCGAAGGTCATGCCCCGGACGACGTTGGTGAAACCCAACGATCTCGTGATGCAACGGCTTGCCTACCATTCCAGCCAAGAGTTGCGCCATCTCCAAGTTGTCCAGTTCCTTCTCGCCAACGATGTTGAAGCGCGAAGGACGATCAAACTCTGGGTAGGACTGTGGAGTGTGGTTGTTGAGCAGGAATAGCACCGCGTCAGCGTGACTGCGGGCGTGAATGTAATGGCGCGACCCTACTGTTCCAGCCTCAAGGTCACCATGTACCTCGACGGTTTCACCGCGAAGGACTTTCCCGATCACGCTAGGCACGTACTTCTCGGTGTCCTGCCTTTCCCCTACCTGATTCATGCAGTTAGTGATAATCAGCGGGACACCGTAGGTGCGAAAATACGAAATCGCAATGGCTTCCTGGCACGCCTTGCTAGCGCTGTAGGGGTTGCTGGGGAGTGTAGTCGACCATTCAGCGTGATCGTGACCAACCGGAGCGGGACCGAATACCTCGTCGGTGCTGATCTGTACGAACTTCTCGGGCTTGGCGACTCGTGCATACTCAAGCATGTTGCATACGATCGAGACGTTAGCCTCGATGAATGGAACCGGGTCTTCGATGCTGCGATCGACGTGGCTTTCGGCGGCTGCGTTGATGATGTAGTCAATCAGACCAATTTGACTAACGAGCCTTGGGCTGATCGGACCACGCAAGTCGTGGTAAAGAACGGTGACACGCGCAGGGTCGTACTTGTCGAGGTCGAGCCGAAGGCTGTCTCCGCGATGACGAAAGGTCACCAGGCCAACGATGTCCCAGTCCGTATTCTCAAGCAGATGCTCAAGTAGGTGTGACCCCACGAAGCCCGCCATTCCGGTCAGTAGGACTCGCTTGCTCATACCGCTGCGCCGACGCGGTTCCCGTTGAACGCAACGGTGTACCTTTCGTGCCCCGGAATTCCGCCCCATTTTGCCACGTAATAGGCGCGACTTGCATCGTAGTGCTGCCGGACCACCTCGGCGCGACCGGGATCACGCTTTATGGTTTGGGAACCATGATGGAAATACGGGGCGTAAGACAACGCCTCGAAGCCTGCGCACTTGATTCGGTGAGCCGAATCGTTGTCCTCGTGGTAAATGTGAATCTTCTCGTCGAACTTGCCCTGCGTGTCGAAGATTTCCCGCGATACACAGAAGCACGAGTAGTCCGGCCCGGTGCCCCAGCGGGGGCCAACATCGGGAAGATCACGGACGTTGTACGCCGAGACCAACTCCAGCTTCTTCTCTTGGAACGGGCGCTCATCCTCGAACTGTCGAGTGAGCAGCGCGTCGGCAAGCAATTGGCCGGTGTCGGGCCTGAGCGCGATGTCATCGTTGCAGATGACCAGAGCCTCGTATCCCTCGTCGATACAGAGCTTCTGCACCAGCCAATTCCAGCACTTCGCCAGTGGCCAGTCGTTGATCTGGTTCTCGATGATCACGCGGCGCGAGTCCTTCGGGAGCGAGTCCCACGTCTCGTTAGCGTCAGGGAACCCGGTCCAGGTGATCACACCGTACGCGACGTTGTATTCGCGTGTTGGCTCAGACATATTGTTCCGCCACCCGTATGATGTCGCGCGCAGAGTGAGCCAACGTGTGATGTTCTCTAACGTAGGCCGCGCCCTTCGCGCCCAATCCTTTACCGTCAGCCCAGTTGTCAAAACACTTCCTGAGCTGCTTGATACCGTGTTCCTCGTCGGGAACCCACCATTCGCCTACCTGTCCGTAGGCTCTGACATATTCGTCGGTGAACAGGTTGTGACCGTGTGCCGACTCGGTGTGCGATGTCTTGATCGGATATGCGTGACTCTTGTCGAGATAGTCAGACATGCCGCTGTTGTCTGCGCAAACGAGTTCCATTCCCGTTGCCATTGCTTCGAGCGGCGGAAGGCCGACGCCCTCACCCTTGGACGGCCAGATGAGGCAGTCGTGACTGCCGTAGAGGTCGCGTATCTCATTCGGATGCGCATCGCTGACCAGAACATTGATACGCGGATCACGAGCGGCCTCTTCCATGATGTCCTTGAGTCCGGCCGCGACCCTCGTCTTGATCGTGAACTTCCAGTCGTCGCGACCATTGCTGGCCTCTTGGAAGATGCGGATCGCGCCGAGCGGATTCTTGCGCGGGGTCAAGCCGCCAACCATGAGGCACTTGAACTTGCCGTCCGGCACGCGCTCAACGTACTCGAAGTAGTCGGTATCCACGCTGGGCGTCATCACGTCGATCGGCTGATAGACGCCCGAGTCGCGGAACATCTTGACGCCGAACTGGCTGGTGACGATTACGTGGTCGCACTTGTTGATGTTGGCGACGTGAACTCGCGGCAGGTGTGTCGTCTCGAACTGGGTGATGCCGATCTTGATCAGCGATGCGTGACTGCTGATCATCGGGTCATACCCGAGCGTGAACGAGATGCCGATCTTCGACGGAATCCGCGTGTAGGAGGCGCCCCTAAGCGCGCGAATGTCGGCCGGGATGTACTGCTCGTTTGTCCAGGGCGAGTCCCTGATCAAGACCTCTACGCCTTCGCGTAGTAGCGCCTGGATCAGCCAGACTGCGTGTCGCCCATAGCCGTCGACCATCGACAGCGGCGAATGCCAATCGACTTTCAGGTCGCCGTACTCGTTACGGGCCGACAGTGCTTCCGGCACTGAGCTGAAGTCGTACTTGAGATGCCTGTCCTGACCATACTCCATGAAGAACGCGAGCGGCACCCGAACCGGAATGTTCGGCGTGAGTAGGTGCAATCCGCACCGCCGCGCAATGTTCCCCGTGTTGGTCACAGTAATTGTGTCCAAAACCTTTCCTTACCTTCGGGGGAAGGGCGGTGGCCCCGCAAGAGACCACCGCCCTCAATTCACGAGGACGAATCCTCGCTACCTAGTCACCTGACTAGAACGACAAGCCTGCCGGACCCTTGATCGGCTGGAAGCCGTAAGGCTTCGTCACGATCTGGGCGGAACGCTCGCGAATGTTGCGAGTGAACGCATCCTTGTTCTGGTAGTTACCAGTGCTTGAGTCATAGTCGCCGTAGACGGCGGGCATGACCTGGATCGGGATGTACGGGCAGTAGACGTGTGCAGCCTCAAGCTGGTTGGGGTTACGCACGTACATGAAACCAGCGTCATCGGGGAGGAAGTCGGTCCCCCAGATTTGCCAGCGGCTCGCGTAGTTGCCGTAGTTGGTCAGACCAACAGACGCCATATTCGAGTCGTCGGGCTCACTGGCACTCGTTGCGGTGAGCAACTTGCGCAGGAAGCCTGCCAGACCGTAACCGCAGAGGATACCAGTCGACGGACGACGGTTCGCCCGCTGGAAATCGGTATCCGCATCGATCAGCGCGTTGTAGACGATCGACTTGTAGTCATTGATCGCCGTACCGCCGCGCGCTGCGATTTGGTGCTGGGTGTTGGCCCCGGCCCAAGGTGCGGTCAGAGCGGCGCCAGTGGCGGTGCCGTTGACGGCCTTGTTGTTGATCTCCAACAGATGACGACCGAAGAGGTTGCGGACGAGTTCAGTTGAGAACGCGCCAAGCAGTTCTTGTTCGACATCGATACCAATCTGCGCACGACCATCTTCGAGAGCTTCAAGGCTCCAGGTCATACCGAGAATCTGCTTGACCACGGTGATCTGAGCGCGATTCATTTGCAGCTTGGCCTTCGCGGGGACCGACAGCTCAAGGTTCACGAAGGCGTTGTACTCAACCGACAGAATGTTGGTTGCATCAGCCTCACGCAAGAAGTCCATCCAGAACACGTAGCCGGTAGGACCGGGTAGTGGCTGGGTGACGCTCCAGTCAGCCTGAGTCATCATCGCGTAGGTACGCCGAACGATGGGTAGGGCGAACTTGGTCGGAAGTGCCTCGTCGCTGGTGGTGGTGTCCTGCATGAGAACACGGCCATTGACAACGCGGGCTTCCTTGGAGCGCTGGAAGCGAGCCTGGTTTTCAAGCAGGACCGCCATCTTTGCCTTCTGGTTGTCGGCGAGCTTTTGGAAGCCCTTGTCGACAGATCCTTGGCCCAGCCAGTCGCGGCGCGAATCGTACCCCTTAGAGGTCTTTCCGCCCCACTTCTCGACAAGCATCTCCTGATGGAGGCGCATGTACTCGCTGTTGTCCATCTCCAGGCTGGAACGCATCGCGTCCTTCTCAGCAGCCGTAAAGGTCGACTCTTCCGCGAGGTTGCGGAAGTCGTGATCGACGATTGGAGTCTCGGCCATTTAGATGTCCTCCGGCATGACGAGACCACCAGCGGTCCTGTCGAACGGATGGACTTCTTCCTGGGTCAGTGCGGGGGCCGGTTCCTGGGTGGTCGCCGCGACACCGCTACCCTCGGGGGTGCGAGTCACGAACAGATCCCGAACCTGCTCAGCCGTGGTCTTGACGGGCTCAGTCGGCTGAGTCCTCGCGTCCTTTAGGGCTTGCAGAAGGAACGGGGTAACCACGGGGGAAGCCGCTTCCCGCGAAGCAGCACTCTTTTCGTTACACAAGGTAACAAGCGCTGCGAAAGCCTCTTCGGGCTTAGCAGTATCATTGGCGATCGAACGCAGATACGCGTCGCGATCGTGAAGATCCTTCTCCTGACGGAGAGTCCTCACTTCTGCCTCTAATCCTGCAATCTTGGCCTCTAGGGGCTTAGCGATCTGCTTTACGAGATCCGCAGGGATCTCTTCAAGCGTGATGCTAGGCTCGGACAAGTTGCGTCTCCTATTTGTCTCGGCAGGCTCAACCCGAGCCTCTTGTGCCAGGACTTCTACGCCGTAAGTGGGTTGGGCAGGGCTGTCTGGGGCAAAGTCAATTCCGTCGAGCAAACTACCGCTCTCGAAAACGAGAACTTGTTTGCCGTCTACCTTTCCACGCCCCAGCGTGAATCGTTCTGTACGCAGCGATACAGCATTGAGCGCTTCGTCCTTGATAAGAACTTGCACGTCCTTGCCTTTCGCCGTTGGCGACACCTTGAGCACCGCATAGCCAATGCGATCCTCTTGTTCAAGGCCGACCACCTTGCCAATAGGCAGAGTATTGGCGTCGAGGGCGTCCTTATGTCGCGCGTACACCGTGAGGGGTTGCTTCCCCTCCCTGATTTGTGCGTTCCCTTCCTGAATCAGTCGGGGCAGACTGTCAGTGGGGAAGTAGATTTTCGATGCAAAGCCTGGCGCCTGGGCCAAGCTGCCGCCGACGAAGAAGGGCACGCGCACCTTCATCGAACCATCGGCAGCAACACCCTCGTCCTGAATGATCGTGACCTTGGCGGACACGTCTTCCAGAAGAAGAGTGGCGACGACCTGCTTGGGGCCGCCTCCGGTATTCTTCAAGTCTGAATCTCCCTCTTGTGCGACTGTCTTCCAGTCGGCAGGGAGCCGACTTGTCAGTCCGAGCGCATTGGCGCGGCGGATAATGTGTGATTTGACCTGTGCTTTCGAGTAGCTTTTGCTGTTTCCGTGCGTGCGGATTGCATGGTCTAGTTCGGCGGCGCTGCG
>OCZT010002491.1_pt1 | contig 19023 bp, 16 predicted proteins | sample 1539031 | NCBI WGS metagenome assembly OCZT01 (sample SAMEA3539308, study PRJEB22396) | soil metagenome | biome: tundra; feature: field; material: soil | place: USA | collected 2010-05 | depth 0.15 m | reverse complement strand
TCCGATCGCACACGTGATCTTCGATGTCACCGGCTACTTCGTGCCATAGGTGAGGCGGTCGGCTACCCGAAGGAGACCGACTCTCCTTACGGGCCTCGCCTGAAGACGCGGGTCCAAGGCCAGGCCTACCGCCCAGAGCGCGGCTTCACCGCAATTCATTTGCTGCCGGTCAATTTGTACGGCTCTGGTGAAATTCATCGAAGTCTAGGGCACCCGGTTCGCCATCGCGCGAGCAGGTGCCGTGGGACTCAAGCGAGCCCGATGGTCAACCCTGCAGAGCCTGGGACACCCCGCGGGCTCGGGAGCGTTTCGGGTTCTCCACAGGGACCTCCTTGTAGGACGGCCTGCGCGACGATCGAGCGGTAGCGCCGAGCGCCTGGGACTTCCAGACCCGACCTAAAGGGACACTGGACGGGCCTCAGGAATTGAGGCCCCCATCTACGCTGGAGTCTCTCCGCCAGAGCGTGAAGGGCGTCTCGTTCGAAACCGCCACTGGCCAGACGGAATTGACCCGGATCTGAAAGTCGCGATCCGAAAAGGGAACGACACGTGCTCCTTTGTCGACGTAGTATCCGCCCACGGCCTCCCAGGCGACCTTCAGGAAGCAGCATCCTGAGTGGGTCATGTTCAGGTCGTTGTAGTTCCGGTAGCGGGGAACATCCTCCGGCTGATAGAAGACGAGGGGGAGGCTGCCGGCCGCGCGGTTTGCGATGAGTTTCGGCGCGGCGGCCAGCGCCTCTTTTCCCACGAAATGGATGGATCCGGCGCCGATCAAGGCGACTTCTCGATGCTGGACGAAGAGAGCCAGCATCGACTCCACGGCGTCGTGCATGAGGTAGTCGTCATCGTTGAGGATCATGATCAAGTCGCTTGATGCGGCCGAAATCCCTCGATTCAGGGTGGCTGCCTGACCCAAGTTCTTGTCGTTCACGAGCAGTGCGAAGCGCCCGCTATCGCGCCCCTCTCGCGAGGCTACGAACGTTCTGAGGATCTCACTGGTGGCGTCCGGTGAGCCGTCATCGACGAAGATCACCTCGTCGGGCCGACGAGTCTGGGAAAGGATGCTTTCGAACACGTCGGACAAGTAGGCCTCGTGCCTGAAGCACGGCACGACCAGCGCCAGTGAGTCGGGAGCCTCCCGAGGCAAGCTCGCTGGTGTGCGACGGCCCATCTCCCTGCGGAATACCTTCAGCTGAGCCTGAGACACTTCCGAGCGCCCCACCAACCGCCGGGCCCGGCTGACCAGAGGGGCGGGCACGAAGCCTCGAACACGGCCGAGGATCGGGTTCATAGCGCGATGGTAACAGCGAGGTCAGGCAGTCGGCGGGAACGCCGGACCTCCCGGAGCCAATCTCCAAGCCCGGGAGTCTCGCGAAACGATAGACTGGCCCAGGGCGTCGCAAGGTCCCGCATTCTTGCCGGGCCGGCCACTCGATCTCAGGAGAACCTCACGATTGACGACTTGACCATCAGACCCGTGGTTCCCGAAGACGCCGATCAGCTGGGCGAGTTGTTCACCGGCTTTGCGACCGGTCCCGAGGCCAGGAAGTTCCATCCGCATCCGCTTACGGCCCAAGAAGCCCTCAAGATCGCCGTCGGCGGCGCGACGCGTAAGGACCTCTACTACGGCGCGTTTCTTGGGGATCGGATTGTCGGCTACGGGATGCTGCGAGGTTGGGACGAGGGTTACAGCGTTCCCAGCTTCGGCGTCGCCGTCGACGCGGCCTATCGTGGCCTCGGGATCGGCCGGAACATGCTCCGGTATGCAATCGACTGCGCTCGGAAACGCGGGGCGATCAGATTGATGCTGAAGGTGGACTCGGACAACCCCGACGCCCGTCACCTCTACGAGTCCGAGGGTTTCGTCTTCCAGGAGATCCCAGAGGATCCGGCCCAACTCAAAGGGCTGCTGGAGCTCTAGCCACAGACTGAGGGAACGAGCGGTATCGGCCTAGCCCGATGCCGCGACGGTGCCGCCGATCCTGTATCTTCTGCTGGGCCTGCCAACGGCAGGGTGCTGGTCGGGGTATTGATCGCACCCCTGCGGCCGCGTTATAGGCGGTTCCATCGGAGGAAGCATGATCCCGGTCTACAGGCCGTCCATCGGCGACCGTGAGAAGAAGTACGTCGCCGAGGCAATGGATTCGGGGTGGGTGTCGTCCAAAGGCGCATTCCTGGAGCGTTTCGAGAAGGAATTCCCGGCCTACCTCGGCGTCGCCAACGGCGTTTCCGCGGCCAACGGCACAGTTGCCCTGCACCTCGCATTTGCAGCACTTGGGATCGGGTCGGGTGACGAGGTCATCGTTCCGACGTTGACCTACATAGCGTCCGTCAACGCTATCGCGTACACCGGCGCGAAGCCGGTCTTCGTAGACTCCGATCCGACGTGCTGGAACGTCGATCCCGGCGTGATCGAGCAGGCGATCACACCGCGTACGAAGGCGATCGAGGTCGTCCATCTGTACGGCCATCCGACCGACATGGACCCGATCCTCGAGATCGCCGCTCGTCACAGCCTCCACGTCGTTGAAGATGCTGCCGAGTCGCATGGGGCAACGTATAAGGGGCGCCCGGTCGGAACGCTCGGGACGGTGGCAGCCTTCAGTTTCTTCGGCAACAAGATCATCACGACCGGCGAAGGCGGAATGCTCGTCACCGGCAACGACGAGCTGGCCGCGCATGCGCGTCACTTGCGCGGGCAGGGCGTTTCGCCGACCCGAACCTACTGGCATGACATCGTAGGCTTCAATTACCGCATGACGAACATAGCCGCGGCGATTGGCTGCGCCCAGCTAGAACGGATCGAGGAAACCCTGGCCGCCAAGCGGACCGTGGCCGACTGGTATCGACACTACCTCGATGGCATCGAGCGCGTGACCCTTCAGACCGAGGCGTCCTGGGCCACGTGCGTGTTCTGGATGAACTGCATCCTTGTGCCGCCCGAATTGCGCGACCCGCTGATTGCCCATCTCGCCGGCGAGGGCATCGAGACGCGCCCGTTCTTCTACCCCGCCCACACGTTGCCTATCTACGCGACCAGCGCACGCTTCCCCGTTGCGGAGCGACTTGGTGCGTCCGGCATCAACCTGCCCTCGTATGCCGCTCTTGAGAAGGACCAGGTGGCCGAGATCTGCACATCTATACGTCGGTTCCTGGAACCCCATTGAACGCGAGATCGGCTGACCCGGTCCATCCGCGCGGCCTGAACTACGCCAGTCATCTGCGCCGGGCGGCATTCGGCTCGCAACGACTCTCCTCAGATTCTAGGTCTCGGCGATGAAGATATGCCTCGATGCTCGCCTGGTAAGTGGAGAATGGGGCGGCGTGGAGAGTGTGGTTCTCGGCCTGGCATCGGGTCTGAGCAGGCTCGACGACAGCGATGACTCCTATGAGTTCCTGACATATCGGGGACAGGCAGACTGGCTGCTGCCGTATCTGCAGGGCCCGTGCCGTCCTCTGTGGATAGATCCCCCCCTGCCATCCCAGCCGGGATCGCACGGTCTGAAGACTCTAGCCAGAGCTGCTCTCCCGCCACTGGCCGCCGCCTGGAGGCGCCGTTCCGATACAGGGCTGCCCTGGTTTGCGACCGCGCCACCGCCGTCCGACGGCACCGTGGAGCGGTCCGGCGCGGATCTGATGCACTTCACGACACAGGTCGGTTTTCGGACCCAACTGCCGAGCATCTACCACCCTCACGACCTCCAGCACATCCACCTGCCCTCGTTCTTCAGCCGGCGTGACCGCGCTCGGCGCGAGAAGTGGTATGGCTCCCTGTGCCGCCAGGCGAATATGGTTGCGGTCGCGACCACCTGGACTCAGCACGACGTGATGAAACACTTCGGCCTGAGCGATGAGATCGTGCGTGTAGTTCCCCTGGCGCCAATCGTGGGGGAATACCGTCCGGCAACCGCCGAAGACCTCGAGCTGCTCAAGCAGAGGCTTCAACTGCCGCGGAGCTTCATCCTCTACCCGGCGCAGACGTGGCCGCACAAGAACCACATCCGACTTCTGGAAGCCCTGGCGATCCTCCGCGACCGGCATGGACTCGTGGTGCCGTTTGTTTCGTCTGGGCGTTTGAGCGACTACTTCCCGGTCATCGAGCGACGAGTCGAGGACCTCGGGCTACAGGATCAGGTCACGTGGCTCGGCTTCGTGTCTTCCGACGATCTCCAGGGCCTGTACCGTCTCGCCCGCGCAGTGGTCATCCCAACTCGCTTCGAGGCCGCCAGCGGGCCGCTGTGGGACGCCTTCGTCTCAGGCGCACCCGCGGCTTGCTCTCGAGTCACGTCACTACCCGCCCAGGCCGGAGATGCGGCACTGTTGTTCGACCAGGAGGAGCCGGAGGAGATCGCGCAAGCCATCCTGAGGTTATGGACAGACGACGACCTGGGCCGTGTGTTGGTAGACCGAGGGCACACCAACGTGGCTCGCTTCACGTGGGATCGGACCGTGCGGCTGTTTCGGGCGCACTACCGCAGGCTACTCGGCCGGTTGACCGACGAGGATCGCAACCTCCTCCGCGAGCCCCCTCTGCTGTAGGGAGTGACGCCACAAAGGCCCTATCCGGGGCATTGGCGGTGAGTGCGGATCCGCCCTGGGCTCGGGCCGCCGGTCGATCGGCTAGAATGGCCCCTCCGACGGGCTGTGGTTTGTGGGGCCTGACGAGGACCTGGAGGCGGGCAACGAACATGTCTGGCGGCCTCGTCGCTGGGATCGCCGGTCGGCATAGAACTGGCGAGTGACCGACCTGCTGTCCGTCGATCCCCTGGAGCCTGGCCCATCGTCGTCGTCGATCGGGCGGATCGTGCGATGGCGTCGTTTCCTTCGAATTCGGCCGTTCGACACCACCACTCCTGAAGGTCGGTCGGCTGAACGCTACAGACGGATAGCCTGGTCGACAGCGCTGTCTACCGTCGCCCGCTTCGTCGGTCTGGCGACAGGGTTTATTTCCGTGCCACTCGTTGGCGGATACCTGGGCGACGATCGCTACGGCATATGGCTCCAAATGAGCTCTTTCCTGGCTGCTCTGGGACCGCTGGACCTCGGCATCGGGCTAGGCTTACTCACAGTCGTCTCGGACGCGTACGGTCGGGACGACAGAGAGGCCGCACGACGCGCGATCTCGACCGCCGCAGCGATGCTGACGACGATCGCAGCAGTCGCGGTCGTAGTCTTCGGGATCGCCTACTTGTTCATCCCGTGGGCTCGCGTCTTCAACGTGACCACGCCCACCGCGATGTCCGAAGCGGGCCCGGCCGCAGCGGTTCTGTTCGGGGCCTTCGCAGTGGGCCTTCCGCTCGGGATCGTTGCGCAGGTTCAGCTGGCTCACCAGGCCGGCTACATTTCGAGCGCCTGGGCGATAGTCGGCAACCTGGGCTCGTTCGTCGCCTTGCTTGCGATAATCGCCATCCACGGGAGCCTGCCGCTACTCATCCTGGCGCTCACCGGAGTGGGTCTAGTGGCGGCCGTTCTCAACGGTTGGTTCCTGTTCCGGCGACAGCGCCGCTGGCTGATGCCCCGGCTCCGGGACGCCGACATACACAGCGCCCGGCCGCTCCTCAAGACGGGCTCTCTCTTCCTGGTGCTGCAAATTGCCGGGCTGGCCGCTTACTCGCTCGACAACGTCGTAATCGCCCAGATCATGGGATCGGGAGCGGTCCAGGAGTACGCCGTCCCGACGAAGTTGTTCGTCCTGGCCCCGACACTCCTCTCGTTCGTGTTGATGCCGCTGTGGCCCGCCTACCGCGAGTCGCTGGCGCGGGGGGACGCAGGCTGGGTAGGACGGACGCTTCGACGCTCGATCATCCTGGCCGCGCTCGTCAACATCCCCAGCACCGTCGTTCTGGTCCTGACTGGACCTTTGATCATTCAGATCTGGGCCCCAAGTCTCCACCTTCACCCGACCATGCTCTTGATGTTGGGTCTGGGAACCTGGACCGTCATGAACACGCTCAACGGACCGTTCGCCATGCTCCTCAACGGCGCCAACGTGGTGGGCTTCCAGGTAGTCTGCGCCGTCCTTATGGCCGTTGCTAACGTGGCGATATCGATTTACCTCGTGCAGCGGATAGGCGTCTCGGGCGCCGTCTACGGCAGCGTCATCTCACAGTCCTTCTTCGTTCTTGTGCCCGAGACCTGGTATGTGCGGCGGTTTCTCCGTCGGCTGTCAGGTAGCCAGCCGGACGCCGGAGCTGCCACGTGACGTCCCAGGCGTCCTCCGCTGGATCCGCGACCGGGACACCCACGCGGGTGCATCTCATCTATCCCCATGGCGACCATATCTCAACGCCCGACGCAATCGGAAGGCAGCTCGGGCAACGCCTGGAGGCCCGCTACGAGGTCGTTTACCACGATTGGTCGGATCGCGATGTTATCCCGCCTGACCCCGGCGACATACTCCTCGGCCATCCGCACCCCGATCCGAACACCGTCTTTCGACGGTCGATCCAACTCGAAGGCTGGCGCCGCCGGATCATGATGGCGCCTTTCAATCACGCGGACCTGAGACAGGTGGCCTTCGCCGGTCCGCTTCTGCTGAATTGCGACCTCTTCCTGGCCATAACCGGTCCCTACTGGTTCGGGACACTCGCGGATTCGAGGTGTTCGCATTGGCGGCCGAAGATGATCCATCTCGACCTGGCCATCGACCGCAATGACTACCCTCCCCTCAAGGCATCCTTTGGGAGCCCCGGCAAACGCCAAGTGGTCTACGTCGGCCACACGTACGGATACAAGAACACACCGTATCTCTCACAAATCGCGGCCCGGGTCCCTGAGGTCGAGTTCACCTGGATCGGTAGCGGCACGCGAGAAATCCGAGGTCTCACCGCGTTGGGTCAGGTCGACTTCGCTTCCCTGGCCGGCAAGGCCCTGATCGCCGAATTCGACTTCCTCCTGACGGTCGGCAAGGCTGACGCGAATCCAACAACGATCCTCGAAGCAATGGCCTGGGGTCTTATCCCAGTCTGCACGCCGACCAGCGGATACCAGGGCATCCCGAGCATTCCCAATGTGCCACTCGGTGACGCGGCGACCGCTGCCGCAGTGGTCCGAGGGCTGGTCTCTGCCGACGAGTCCGAACTGCTCGAGATGCAGACAAATAACTGGCGCCTGCTCGACGAGCGATATACGTGGGATCGGTTCGCCGCCCAGGTCGTCGCCGCCATCGAGTCGACAGACTCCCCTTCCCTGCTGCCTGCGTCACTCGGGCGGCGACTCGAATTCGCCTTCTGCGAACGCACCGCGCCGTACGGGCGAGCGGGGCGGCTGGTGGCGAAAGCCGATCGTCGGTGGAGACGGCTTCGTTCCGCTGCGGTTGCGAGGATTGCGGGTTCGCCGCGCCAGAAGTAAGAGCGGCGCAAGTCGCGACCGTGCCTGCCCTGCAAGCATTAGGCGTCGCCGGATCGGCGAAACGCTCAGCCCGCCGGCGACTTGCGGTGGGCGCGTAGCACTCGCCGCGCCGCTCGCTTGGGCCAACCGAACACCGGGTCGAGCAGACCGTGGCGCACCAGCACTCGTGCGGCCGGGCTCGTCAGCGGCATGCCATGCCCCCGCCGGATCCAGAGGTCTTCGCGGCCGGCCGCGGCCGAGGCAACCACGGATTTGGCGCTCGGGTGCAACCGGAAGTGGGCGAGCACCTGGTCGCGGAGCAAGACAACCCGTCCCATGTTCGCGAGACGGAACCACAGATCCACGTCCATGGCAAGGTCGTAGCGACGGTTGAGGCCGCCAACCTCCCGATACGCCTCCGCCCGAAAGAATGTGGCGGGCTGTGCCAGGTTTCCCGGGTGGCGCAGCAGCTGATCGAACTCGGGCCGGGGCGGCGTTGGAATCGCGCCGAGGATTGCGCCGTCGGCGCCGATGAGCAGGCAGGCACCGCTTACCACGACAGCATCGGGGAACGCCTCGAACGCGTCTGCGACTCGCTTCAGCGCACCCAGCTCGAGCACGTCGTCGGCGTTGAGCCAACTGAATACATCGCCGGTCGCGTGATCGAAGCCGACGGCTAGAGCGTCGGTCTGGCCTCGGTCCTTGTCCATCGCGACCTGATAGCCCAGCTCCGCGTGAGCGACCAGCCATTCCCTGGATCCGTCCGTAGAACCACCGTCGCGGATCAGGTGTTCCACGTCCACGTCGTCCCGCTGTCGGGCTACCGATTCCACCGTCTCGGGAAGCCAGGGCATGCCGTTGAGGACAGGCGTCACGATCGAGATGCGCATGAGGTTCGATTGTACCGGTGTCCGACCCACGACTCGGCGTCCGTCCGTCGGCTCCCGCCCAGGTGACCTGCACCACCGGAGACTCCGTATACTCACGCCCATGATCGTGACTCAGGAAGGGATTTCCTCCACCCAATGACAGCACCGGACGGCCCATCGGACATGGCCTCTCGGACAGCCCACAAGCCCAAGACCGTATCCGTGGTGATCCCCACTCGCAACTACGGCCGTTATCTTGGAGAGGCGATCCACTCCCTGCGCCGCCAGGATTACCCAGATTGGGAATGCGTCGTGGTGGATGACGGCTCCACCGACGGGACCGTGGACACAGCGGCGGCGCTGGCCGCTTCCGATCGCCGGATCGCCTACGTGAGGCAAGCTGCGTCGGGACCCTCGGCTGCCCGGAACGCAGGACTCGCTGCCACAGACGGCGAGTTCGTCCAGTTCCTCGACGCCGACGATCTTCTCGGTCGGCACAAGTTGCAGCATCAGGTCGAAGTGTTTGCCAGACACCCGGAGGCCGACATCGTCTATGGCGGTGTCCGGTACTTCTTCGCAGCAGACACCGACGATGCCGAGAGGACGGCCCGCCGCTGGACCGAAGGACCGACACGCGGCGTCGCCTCCGGTCGTGGCGAGTCGGTGCTGGCAGCTCTCATCGACGACAACTTCATGGTCATGGAGGCGCCGCTCATCCGGCGGTCGCTGATCGAGAAGGTCGGCGGTTTCGACCCTCGCATCCGAAAGATGGAGGATTGGGAATTCTGGCTGCGGTGCGCACTGGCGGGGGCGTACTTCGTGTACGACGGAGCAGGCGATGACGATTCCCTCCCGCACGTCCGGATCCACGGCTCGAGCAGCAGCCAGGACCAGATCGCCATGCACGAAGCCGCTGTGCAAGTGCGGAGAGGGATCGAGAACCAACTCGCGACTCCGGGACTGCATCGGCTCAACCGAACGAGAATCCACGAACATCTGGCTGTCGTTGGAATGCTCGAAGGGCTGAGCGGGCGCCTGGGTCTTGGGATGCGTTGCCTCCTGAAGGCCGGCTTCGGCGAACGCAAGATGAGATGGGTGGCGTGGGCGTTGCTGATGCCGGCGGTACGGCACCGGCCTGGTAGCTGGATGATGAGCCGGCTGCGGGCCGTCCGCGCCCGCCGCCGCGGCGAAGAGGTGAGGGATTGGCAGGCACATTGGCCGTGAGCAGCGAGGAGGCTGTCTCGCCACGACCGTCATCCGTTGCCGCCGTCGTCGTCACGTTGGACCCGGGACCGGACTTCGCGGCCTCACTCGCGGCGCTGTCGACGCAGGTCGGCGCGATCGTCGTGGTCGACAACGGATCGAATCCCACTGAGCTTCCGCATGACCGGGACCCGGAGCTGCAGGGCCGGGTCGAGGTCATCCGCAATCCCGAGAACCGAGGAATTGGGGTCGCGCTAAACCAGGGGCTCCGACGCGCCCAGGAACGCGGCTTCAATTGGGCCCTGACGCTGGATCAGGATTCCACGCCACTCCCGAACCTGGTGGCCGCGGCCGCACGCGCCTTCGACGCATACCCGAAACCCGATCTGCTGGCCGCGATCGGAGCCTCAGTGCTCGGCACTAGAGAACAGAGCCCCCCTGATGCCGGCCACTTCCGGCGCCTGCCCGCCGTCATCACCTCGGGAACACTTCATTCGGTCAAGGCCTGGGATCGTCTGAGCGGGTTTCGCGAGGATTACTTCATCGACTGCGTCGACACCGAGTTCTGTCTGAGGGCTCGCGCCCGTGGCTTCGATGTCGTGCAGGCCACTGAGCCGGCGCTCGCCCACAGCATCGGCAGGCCGAGCCGCAAGCGAGCCCTGGGTCGCTGGATGCTGCCGACCAACCACAGCCCGCTACGGCGCTACTACATGACTCGCAACCGCCTGTCCCTCTGGCGCATGTACGCGCGCACCGATGGGCGCTTCGTGCTCAAGGACATGCGCCAGTCCATCCGCGAATGGGTCGGCATCGCCTTCGCCGAGAAAGATCGGCCGGCAAAGCTGGGCGCAATCCTGGCCGGGTTTAGGGACGCTGCCCTTGGGAGGTACGGTCCGAGGCGGCCGCCGCCAAAGAGTCCGAAGCACCAGCGCTGAAGGCCGGGCGTCAGCGAGCCAACGGCTCGTGGAGCGGGTCGTGGCGGCGCCGCGGGAGACGGAACCGCAGGTAGTCTCCCAGCTCGCGTAGGCGGGGACGCATGCTCCCCGGCCCGTCGGCTATGAGCCTCTTTCCCGCATTTGCGTATGTCAGCAGCCGGACACGAGTTCCGGCTCGCGACGAGAGCTGTATCCGTATCTCCGGGTGCATGCGCAGCCCCTCCAGAAGCCACACGCGGTCGAGCCACGCCCCTCCGCTTCGTTCGTTGGCGGCGCTGGCCGAGCCCTGGTGGACCCGGAACGTGGCCAGCGGTTCCGAGATGAACCCAACGTCGTAGGAGAACGCGATCCGCAGCCATAGCTCCAGGTCGGTGAGTTGTCGCAGCTTGATGTTGAACAACCCAAGCCGGAGGAGCGAATCGCGGCGAACCAGCACGGCGGTCGGCTCGCCGATCATGTTGTCCCTGAACCGATCACGCTCCATGGCCGCGAAGAGGAGGCGCCCGTGGTTGACGCGCGCCAGCGGTCCGAGGCGGGCGTGAACGTCGCTGAACCTTTCGCGAAAGTCGATAGACGCCGCATCCGCTGGATCTTCGAACGCCAGCTCTCTGGCCGAGAAGACCATGCCGACGTGGGGCTCCGCGTTCATTACTTCCAGCATCCGACCGATACAGTCGGGCGCGAGCAGATCGTCCTGCATCAGAAACTTGACGAAGGTGCCCTGCGACGCGCGGATACTTCGGTTCCAGTTGCGCGCCATCCCGACTCGCTGTCGATTCGCGACCACCCGCACACGTTCGTCCGCGAACTGCTGAGCGAGAACGACGGTGTCGTCGTCGGACGCGTCGTCACAGACGACGACTTCGAAACTCGAGAAGTCTTGAGCCAGCGCGGATTCGATGGCTTCACGGATCCACAGCGCGCCGTTGAGAGTCGGGATGCAGATCGAGACGATCGGGATGGTCGGCGCAGAGGCATTGCTGGAATCGGCCGGATTGAAGCCCACGGCCATGTGCGAATGATCCTCCTTGGGCCTCAGACCTCACGAGGCGACATGACCCATGCCGCGAACGACCGAGCCCGCTCCGCGATCGGCGCCGCCGGCCAGTAGACCGGGCCGCCCGGCCACTATGCTAAACGCAGCCATGAACGATCGTCGGGATGGGTCGTCAAGACCCGGCTGCTCCTCGTGACCGTCCAAGGGGGGATGCTGTCCGCGGCCACACGAAATCTGACGCGCTTACGTCTGATCGCGGGGCGCACTCCTCCCCTGACAATCGGGCTGGCACTCCTGGGGCTGGCGATCGCGATCCACATCCCTACCCTCAACCAGCCCCTCGTGGAAACACAGTCATTCCGGCAGACGACCACCGCTTACCCGGCGCTGCTGTTCCACCTGCAGGGAATCGACCTTCTCCGGCCCCAGGTGCCAGTCTTCGGGCCGCCGTTCGTCCTTCCCATCGAGTTCCCGCTGTTCCAGGCGGCCGCTGCCATCGCCATGAATCTCGGAGTGCCGGCGGACCCGGCCGTTCGTCTGACGGCGCTGGCGTGCTTCGTGATCACGGCAGTGCTCGTGTGGCGCTTGCTGGTCGCCGTCGCTGGTGAAGCGGCGGGGCTCGCGGGCCTGGCGGCATTCCTCTTCAGCCCACTCGGTCTCCTCGTCAGCCGTATGTCGCTGATCGAATACATGGCAACGGCGGGTGGGCTCGCCTTCGTCCTCGGGGGCCTCCGCTGGCATGAGACTGGGAAATGGGCCTGGTATGTCGCCGCGCTGACTGCCGGCACGATCGGGCTGCTCGTGAAATCCACGACCGGGGCCATATATCTGGTTCCGGTCCTCGTTCTGGGACTGAGCGTCTTGCGTCGGGCCAACTGCCCGTCGCTCGGAGATCCGTCTATGTGTTGGCCATGGCCGTGCTCCTGGGCGTCCCGCTCTTGATCGGCGGGATTTGGACCGTGTATGCCGACGGGGTGAGGGCGTCCAATCCAGCCAGCGCCTGGTTCTCCTCGTCAGGCGGGCTGGCGGGCTATTACCTGGGGACGCTGCGACAGAAACTTGACCCGAGCACGTGGTTCACCCTAGTCGACGAAGCGCAATCGCTGCTCTTCGGCGGCGCCTTGTGGCTCTGGGGATTGCTCGTCCTGGCGGCCGCCATGTTGCTGGCGCGCCGGGCCTTCGTGGTTTCGCTCGTGCTTTCGGCCACCCTTGGCCCGTTGATCTTCACGACCCAATACCTGGTTCCCGGCCAGGAGTACTACATGGCGGCGATCAGCCCGCTGGTGGCCATTGCGATCGGGCTGGCAGTTGACTGGACGTGGCGGGAGCGACGCCAGCTCATCAGCAAAGTTGTCTTGACCTCACTCGTGGTCGGCTGGGTCGTTACGTTGCACTTGAGCCAGGGCTACTGGGGAAGGCAGTTCGCCTCCGTTTCCGGCTATGACACCCAACGGATCCTTCCCACAGCGCAATACGTCGCCGCCAACTCACAGCCGGATGAGCTTGTCGCCCTTGCCGGCCAGGACTGGGATCCTTCGATCTTCTACTACGCGCGACGGAAGGGCTTGATGATCCGCGGCGACAGCGGCCCCATTTCGTACGCGCAACTTCGTGAGGCGGGGTACAAGAAGCTGTTCGTGTGCCCGGGGAGCGCCGGATCGACCGCGCCCTGCGACATAATCGATCTCGCCGCCAAGTAGCAGGTGGGTGCGCCGACGATCCCGCTATGGTTCTCGCAAGATGGCTGAGACCGTAAGAGGACCTGTTGTCGCGGCGATCATGCCGACGTACAACCATGCTGCGTTCGTCGGCGATGCGATCGAGAGCGTCCTGGCCCAAACCTTTGGCGCGTGGGAATTGATCGTCGTGGACGACGGCTCCACGGACGGGACACTCGAGATCGTGCGCCGCTACCGGGACCCGCGGATCCAGGTCATTGCTCGCGAGCACAGCGGGCTGTCTGGCCTGGGCGCCACCTATCGCGCTGCCCTGGGGTCGTCGACGGCTCCCTATGTGGCGATTCTCGAAGGAGACGACACCTGGCCCCCGGACAAACTGGCTCGTCAGGTCGTGGACTTCGACGATCCCGAGGTTGTCTTCTCTTACGGGGCCGGCTGGCTCATCGACGAGTTCGGTTGCCGATACGGCCACGTGGAACCATCATTCCCCGAGGCGATCCGGACAAACCGGCCGACAGGCGCCATCATCCCCGATCTTCTCTTGAATAATCCGATCCCTTCGCCGACGGTGGTCCTGCGACGTTCCGCCCTCGAGGCTATCGGAGGTTTCTGGCAGCCCGACGGAGTCCCCTACGTCGACCACCCGACATGGCTGCTGCTTGCCGGACGGGGCCCCTTCGCTTACCACAGCTCGATCGTCGGGTCGTGGCGGCGCCATCCCGCGCAATGGACGACCAGCGTCGTCGCGGCCGGCTCCGAGGCCCCGGAAGTGGCGTATGTGGGACTCGCCGCAGTGCGCCTGTCGGGGCTGATGTCCGGAACACCGCCGCTGCCGACGAGCAACGCGGCATTCGCGCGCCACTCGGAGCGGGCGATGTTGAACCGGTGGCGGATGGCCCTGCTCTCCGCCGGCCGATCGGAAGTCCTGAGATCGTTTGGCAGCCTGATGCGGTCTCGCCGCCCCCGGCTGATGGCCCTGGCTATCGTCGGTCTCACGGCACGCGCGGCTGGGTCAGATCTCGAATGGCTTCAGATTCGACGAAACAGGGTGGCGTGGCCCTCGAGACGTCATTTGCGGCGCCATCACAAGACCGCCGTCGCCGCTAGCCCTTGGGTGAGCGGCGGCGACGGAGTGCGTCCTCGATGACCAGTCGGAGGAACCGCGCGTTGACGACCGTGTACCTTCGGGCGAGCCGGCGAGGCTCCATGACGAGTCTGAAGAACCACTCCGTGCCGGTCCGCTGCATCCAGCGAGGAGCGCGGCGTCTCGTTCCGGCGTGAAAGTCGAAGGCGGCACCCACGGCCAGAAGAGCCGCCGCGTTGAGCCGCGAACGATGCGAAGCGACCCACAGGTCCTGCTGTGGCGCGCCGAGGCCCACCCATACGAAATCCGGCGCCGCTGAATTGATGAGGGCCACGAGCGCCTCGTCCTCCTCAGGAGAAAGCGGCCGGAACGGGGGGGACAGCGTGCCCGCGACCCGAAGGCCCGGATAAGTCTTTCCTAGCCGCCTGGCCAGTTCCTCTGGCAATCCTGGCGGACCCCCGAGAAAGAAATGAGAGCGACCCAGGGGAATGCCCCGTTTCACGAGCGCCGGCATGAAATCGGGCCCGCAGACCCGCTCCGTCTTGACGCCCCGTTGCCTCCCGAGCCATACGAGAGGTACGCCATCCGGTTCTACCATCCCGGCGTTCAAGGCTGCGCGCAGCTCGGGATTGTCATTGGCCTCCGCGACAGAGTGCGCGGTTGCGAAGTGGACCGAGAGTCGATCGCCCGTATCGGGGGCGTTGACCACGGTATCGAGCACGTCGGCAAACGGGGCTGCATTGACGCGTATGCCCAGGAGGTCTATCTGCCGGGACTCATGTACAGGTGGACCTTCGCACAGGCCGGTCATCCAGGCCTCGTACGAGTCGGTGATGGCGTCCCAGCCGTACATCTTGCGGGCCCGCGCATGGGCTCGCCGGCTAAGGTCTTCTGCGACGGATCGGTCGTCGAGGACCATCTGGAGCTGGGCGGCCAACTCGCCGGGTCCCTGGTAGTACAGCCCCGCATCGCCGAGCGTCTCCCGATGCTCCGGCACCTCGTTGGCGAGGACGGCGTTGCCGAAGCCCATCGCCTCGACCAGGGCGGGATGCGTTCCGCCCACCTCGGTGGCCTGCACGTAAACGGTGGCGTGCGAGCGGAGAATCTTGTAGCCGGACCCGTAGATGGCCCCGAGGAACTTGACACGGGGATCGTCGGTGGCGTGAAGCGACGCGATGTAGTCCGTGGAGTAAGGCGCATCGCCTACAACCGCGAGCGGAAGGTCGGTGGAAACCTTGGAGTAAGCCTCTATCACTACGTGGGCATTGTTCTCAGGTTCGAGACGGCTGACGTAGAGAACGTACCGCCCTGGCTCGAGCCCCAGGTCCGCGAGGGTTCCGTCGTCGGGAACGGGCTCCAGGTCTGTTCCGTAGGGGAAGTAATCCGTGTGGCGTCGATACACTTCCTTGTAGTAGGCCTGGATCACAAGAGCGTCCGTCACCACGTGAACCGGCAACCGAGCGGCCGTCCAGGCACACAGCCTGTAGTAGGCGCGGCCCACAGCGCTCCACTTTCTTCGCTTCCATTCGAGACCGTCCACGTTCAGGACGATCCGTCGCCCGAAAAGCCGCAGAAGCATGACCGCGGGAACGTTGGCGGAGTTGCAGACATAGACGATGTCGTAGCGCCGGGTCAAGGCATGGAGCGCCGCAAACAGCGTGTGAATGACGGTTTCAAAGTACTTGGCGCGTGGCGCGGGGAGCCGAACGATGTGCATGCCAAGGTAGGTCCGCATCCCGCGCGGGATCGATGAGTCTCGTCCGTAGACGGTGACATCGTGTCCGCGCGCCACGAGGCGCTTGCCGAGCTGCTCTGCGAATGTCTCGAATCCGCCGTAGTTGGCGGGCACGCCACGAGTGCCGAGGATTGCTATGCGCATGGTGGAGCAGATAGTACCCGTACTCTAGATGTGCTCGTAGCCCCCTGCAACGGTGGTCAGGCGCTGATAGGTGTTGAGAAGAGCGGCCAGATGGGCCGATCCGCGGTACCTGGCCTCGTATGCAAGCCTGGCGTTGGATCCCATCTGCTGCATCTCATCGGGATGATCGTTGGCCCAACGCAGGCGGTCTGCAAGATCGCCTGCATCTCCCGGGTTGGCAAGAAGGCCTGTGACACCATCCTCAATGATTTCCGCTAGAGATCCGATCCGGCTCGCGATCACGGGAGTGCCCGTCGCAAAGGCCTCCAACGCCGAGACCGGCATACCCTCGTACCAGACGGACGGCAACACCATCGCCACCGAGCCCCGCAACTGGTCGAAGACCGCATTCTTGTCGAGCCGGCCCAATGCCTGCAAATCGCCGCTCCCGGCGGCAGCCTCGACGAGCCAGGATAGCTGTCCCTGGCCGGCGACACGGATCAGGCCGGGGACAAGCGCGGACGCGCGCACCAGTGTTGGCACGCCCTTGTCCTCAGATAGTCGCCCGACAAAGAGAAAGCCTCCGCGTGGGCCGCCGACTATTCCGGGATCGGGCTCCAGGAAGTTGGGCACTACCTGAACCCTGGCGGCGGGCAAGCCACCCCGGACCAGCAGGTCGCGCTGGAACTTTGTCAGAGCGAGGTATGCGGCGATCCGACGGGAATACGTTCGCTTCGCGCGGCCGACCGCGAGCGCGGAGGCCACGACCGCGGATTGCGCACGAGACCCTCTGTAGCAGGCGTGCATCACGGCGGGCCATGGGATCACCCGCCCCAGGCAGTCGATGCACGGACGGCCCGATCGGTAGACCGTGCCTGCCGGGCAGACCAGCCTGTAATTGTGCAGCGTCTGTACGACGGGTACGCCGCAGGCCTCGGCAGCTCCATAGATCGAGGGAGAGGCCGCAACGAAGGTGTTGTGGACGTGAACCACCTGAGATCCGTTCGCCTTGATGGCGTCACGCACGCGCCGAGCTGCGCTTCGCGACCAAACCGCCGCGACGCCCTGCGTCAGCGGGGCCGAGATGCGGTTGCCGCCCGGCCCAGGGTTGTCGAAGATGACCTGTCCCACGAGCAGCCCGGCCTCCTCGAGCAAGCGCCTTTCCGCTGCCACGACTTCATCCTCGCCCCCAGCCTGGCGGTAGCGAGTGTGCACCTGTAACACCCGCTCCACAGTCCGAGGAGCGTTCATTCCTTCTGGCGTCGAGGCACGAGACGAATCAGCACCAGGCCAAGTCCAAACAGGACCCAGAACCAGATGCCGCCCTGCGGGCCCTCGAGGTACGGATCGAACGAGGTATTCACCATGATCGCCGTCCAGAAGACGAGGACCCAGGCCGCGACCGCAGCAAGTTCTTTGTCGTGCGCCCGTCTGTATGCCAGCAGAGCGCGGAGAAGCAAGAGGGCGAACCCCACCTGGAGAAGAATCCAGAGCAAGAACCCTGGAACGCCCATCCGCGCCAGCACGGAGAGATGACTGTTGTGCGGTGCCCGGAGCGTAGTGTCAGCAACCTGTTGGAACCCATCTGACGTAGCCAGGTTTATCCCGAAACCCTTGCCCGTCCAGAAATAGGGACCATGGAAGGTATAGTCGATGATCGCGTTCCACCAGGCCAGCCGGAAAGCCTTGGTTCCTTCGAGTTGGGAATTGCTCGAACCGAAAAAGATGCTGGTGATGTTTTCCCACCACTGTGTGGAAGTCGCGGTGCGGGGCTTTTCCCAGTCCGGGACGGGGGTGGGGGCAGGCGTGGGGGCAGGCGTCGAGAAGGCGGAAGGCGTAGCACCGGGCGAGCCCGATGGAACGACCACGGGCGTTGAGGTCGGAGTCGGCCCGGCCGGAAGAGTGGGCAGAGAAATGCCGGTCACCACTATCACCGCGAACAGTGCGGCTCCCGCGACGAGAGGCGCCCAGTTCCGTAGGCGACCGGACACAATGGCAAGAACGCCCATGGCCGCCGCGACGGCGGCAAGTCCGCCGCGACTGGCCGTACCGGTGGTATAGACCATGAACGATGCCGGCACCGCAGCGGCGAAACGCCACAAGAAATCGCGAAGCTTCCTGACGATAGGCGTGCCGACCACGAGGAAGGCCAGTGCCCCTGCCGTGTGCACGGCCATGTCCTGGCTCTTGAAGAAGAGGATCGGGACATCGGATCCGGGCGCATTCGGAATGATGCTGTTGACGAAGACAAAAGTGCCGGGCGAAGCCTCAACCGTGTAGTTGACATAGAGGAAGTAGGCCACGGGCGCCCAGAAAAGGAATGCCACGGCCATGAAGCCGTAGAGCCTGAAGAGCCGTAGCACCCAGTCTCGATCCAGCAGCGCGAAGATCAAGAGCGCGAAGACTCCGTAGCCCCACAAGGTTCCATCGCGTAGGGCATCTGAACCGTAGGTCGGGATATAGGGGACGGTGCGGATCAGCCCGAGCACCATGAAGACCAGGAGCAGAACGACGAGCCAGGACCGCGAGATCTGCAATCGGCTACGCACAGCCGCCGTAGCGGTTGCCACGAGGCCCAGCGCGAGGACAATCTCGCCCAGGTACAAAGGTGGCACGCCGAGGTGGGCGAAGCCGCGACCCAAGAACGCGTAGCCCGTCAGAAGCGCTCCGAGGACCAGCAGGAAGAGCTGGACGATGCGCAAGTCCGTGGGCTTCGGGACCTTCCCGCGAGCTACAACAGGAGTCTTGGAAACGGCCGCCACGTCTTCCCCCGACCCAACGGATGCGTTGGAGGCGTCTTCGGTCACAAGTTCCTCACTCGGCAGAACTCCCTCATAAATGCATCGAAGGCCGGCCCATTCGGCAGGCGGCCATTATCCCGACAATCGGCATCCTTTGTCTGGTCTCTGTGGCGGCCGACCGGCCGCCTTAAGGGAGACGGCTGGTGGCTCGGGTCGACTTCAAGATCTGGGACCCTGCCGGCGCTCCTGAGCGGGACGGCGTCGACCCAGGCATGCCGCGAGCGGGCAGGCCAAGCTTCCTCTCCGACTGGGACCAGACGGTATACTT
>OCZT010002490.1_pt1 | contig 19024 bp, 17 predicted proteins | sample 1539031 | NCBI WGS metagenome assembly OCZT01 (sample SAMEA3539308, study PRJEB22396) | soil metagenome | biome: tundra; feature: field; material: soil | place: USA | collected 2010-05 | depth 0.15 m | reverse complement strand
GTGGTGGCTCCCGCGGCCGGGGCGGCGCGCGACGTGGCGGCAGTCGCGGCCGAGTTGGAGCGCTCGTCAGTGGTCACGGCCGCAGGATAGCGTGACGAGGGCATGGGTGGGTCGTTCCGTGTCGTTCCGCGGCCAGTCAGTGGCGCTGCGGCTCCGCTATCGCCGACTTGCGAAGCCATATCCCACGTTTGTCCGGTGGCAGCGGACAGCTTTCGCGGTTCGGGGCAGATCGTCCCGTCTCGGCCTCTCGAACTTGCCCCGAACGGCCCTATTTCGGAGTCCAGCGAGCCTACCTTGGGGACCCGGACGCGGTTTGGGCCCGATCCACGTCCTGCCCGACGACCGGATCGCGCGAAATCGACCGATCCTGTCCGCTGTCAGCGGACATCTGCGGGATTCGTCGAGCGAGGCTCGATGCTGGGCTCGCTCCGCGCCGCCGACTCACGGGGAGGTCGGGTGGTCGTGGCGCGGCGGGCGCAGGCGGTCAGCTGCATTACCTCGTGGTGGGTCAGCGGCCGCGCCTGTCCCGCCGTCATGTCGGTCAGCTTGAACGTGCCGACCCGCACTCGCACGAGCCGCCGGACGGGCGACTCGACGAAGTCGAACATGCGCCTGATCTGGCGCTTCCAGCCTTGAGCCAGCACGACCCGATACCACTTGAGCGGCTCATTCGAAGGCTCGAGTAGTTCGAGCAGGCGCTTCACCTGAGCCGGGGTCGCATCTTCCAGCAGGTCGAGTTGGGCGAGCCCCTCCTCCAGCTCGATCCCATCCCGCAATGCGATGCGCTGCGCTTTCGTGACCGACCGTTCGAGCCCGACCATGTACTCGCGTTCGACGCCGTAGCGCGGATGGAGCAGCAGGTCGGCCCACGTGCCGTCGTTGGTGAAGAGCAGCAGGCCCTCGGACTCGGCGTCGAGGCGCCCCACGGGATAGAGACGAGCCGTGCGGGCGTTCGGCGGCAGCAGCTCCATGACGGTGTGCTGGGCGTGCCTGTCTCGGACGGTTGAGACGACGCCGGTCGGCTTGTTCAGCGCCCAATACGCGTGGGTTTCGGCGATTTTGGGGAGCGCCGCGCCGTCCACGAGCACCGCCTGCATTTCGGGATCGACCTGCTCGCCGAGGATCGCTAGCCGGCCGTCCACGGTGACGCGGCCGGCGCGGATCAGTTCTTCGCCGCCCCGTCGTGAAGAGATGCCCGCCGAGGCGAGGATCTTCTGCAACCTCTCGCGCGCCATTCAGCCCGCCCCAGGCGCGGTCTCGTCGAACAGCCGCTCGGCGATCTGCGCCTCCAGCGGCGGAAGCTCCTCGAGGCTGACCAGGCCGAACCGTTCCAGGAAGTCGAAGCCGGTCCCGTACAGGATGGGCCGGCCCGGCGCCTCGGAGCGGCCCAGCTCCACGATCAGCCGGCGATGGAGCAGCGTCCGCAGCGTGTAGTCGGAGTCCACGCCCCGGATCCGATCGACGATCGAGCGGGTGCATGGCTGCCGGTAGGCCACGATCGCCAGCGTCTCCAGCGAGGGTCCCGACAGGCGCGGCGCGTCCGCGCCGACGTAACGAGCGATCAGCGCGCCCGCCTCGGGGGCAGTTGCGAGCTCTATTCGCTCGCCCGATTCCACGACACGGATGCCACGTTCTGCCAGGCTGACGATGAGATCCCCGATCCGCGCGTCTACGGTCTCCCGATCGACTCGCGCCAGGAGCGCGATCTCGCCTCGCGACAGTGGCCGCTCCGCGACGAAGAGAAGGGCTTCGAGTTGCGCCTCGCTCAGCTCTCCGGGCTCCTCCGGGACGGCGTCCGCCTCTGCGGCTTCCGGCGCCACCGGGTAGGCCGCCAGCGCGACGCCGCGCCCGACCTCGGCTTCGGTCTGCGAAGTCACGTGCGCGTCTTCCTCCGGCTTCATGCGAACGACTCGAGGCGACGGGCCAGGATCGGGCCCCACGGCTCAGCCTGCTCGAGGGTGATCTCGCGGCGCTTGGACAGCTCGAGCAGCGCCAGGAAAGTGACGGCCACGATGACTCGGTCTCGGACGCCCGCGAGCAGGTCCTGGAGAACGATGCAGTCCGCGTTCCGAAGCGCGGCTCGAATGATCGCGGTTCGCTCGGCCAGAGTGACCGTGCGCGCCACGATCTCCGTCGGCGGCGTCACGTCCGGTATCAGGACCGCCAGCCTGTCCAGCGCGGCCGCGAGCGCCATCGGCGGCAATGGCGGTCGGTCCGGGGGCCGAGCGGATGCCCGGCCGGTGCCAGCCGCCAGCTCCGCGTCGCGGCGGAAGAGGCGACCCAGGTCCAGGCGCGTCGCAAGAACCTGCCCGGCGTCGCGGAAGCGGCGATATTCCACGAGGCGTGCGCGCAGCTCCGCTTCGGGGTCGGGCTCGTCGTCGAGGGCGATCGCCGATGGCTTCTGTGGGCGCGGCAGCATGGCGCGGCTCTTGAGCAGGATCAGTTGCGCTGCTACGGCCACGAAAGCGGAGACGTTGCCCAGCCGGTCCCCGTCGAGCGCCGCCAGCGCGTCGAGATATGCCTCGGCCAATCCGCCGAGCGGGACCGTCAGGACGTCCAGCTGGCGAGCCTCGATCAAGGCGAGGAGCAGGGCGATCGGACCGTCGAAGTCCTCGAGCCGGATGTGCGTGGCCGTCTCGCTGGCTCCTTCGGCGAAAACGACCTTCGGCGCCGCGCCGAGCCGCGAGGGCAGCACGTCGCGCCGGGCCGCGGTTGCGGCTTCAGCTCGTCGCGTGGTCCCGGGGATCGGCATCAATTCGCCTCGTCGGCCTCGTGGAGCAGACGGCCGGCCTCGTCGGTCGGCTCGTTCTGGTGGCGGATCAACTGTACCGTGCGCGGGCTACAGCCGGCCCGCTCGGCCAACCGAGCCGAGCGTTCGGCGTGGTCGTGCAGCTGCCCGAGTGCCCTTCGGAACGTGGGAAGCACGCCGGCGGAGCGCCAGATCCACGCGCCGTACTTCTCGCCGAGCGACCACGCGATCCGGTGCAGCAGTCGGACCGCGGGACCCTTGCCCGAGTCGTGGAGCAATCCCGCGACCAGGAGATCCGTTTCGGTCGCGCCGCGGGACCGCAACCACGCCACCACTTCCAGCCCGTGACGGCGGTCGGCCGTCGGCATCGCGTCGAAGACGTCGAGTTGCACCGGCGTGAGCCAGTCGGCGAGCGTGCTGCGCTCAGCGGGCGACACCCGGGCGCCCACATACGACCGCGTCCTTCGAATCTTCGTAGCCCACCAGCGCCGCACAGGCTGCCCTACAACCCCAACAGCAGCCTGATGATCGGAACACCGACCGAGTCGAAGATCGTGCTCAGGACGCTCTGATTGCCCAGGGGGATGATCAGAAGGATCAGGAAGAAGAACCCGTACTGGTCCAGATAGGGCCGGATCTCGTGGACGGTTCTCGGGCTCATGACGTCGTAGAGGACATGCGAGCCGTCGAGGGGCGGGATGGGGATCAGGTTGAAGATCGCGAGCACCACGTTGAGCTGGACCCCTTCGAAGCAAACGAGCGTCACGAGTCCGATCGGGGTGCGGGCCCACGCGCTCAGGCCATTGCCGATGAACAGGTCGTTGTTACCTATGAGAGCTCGAAAGCCGATCGCGAAGATCGCCGCGAGGGCCAGGTTAGAGGCCGGTCCGGCCAGAGCGACGATGGAATCGGCGTGCTGGCCGCGCAAGTTGTATGGGTTCACTGGCGTCGGCTTGGCCCATCCGAAGCCGAACGTGCCTCCCGAGATGAAGGCGCTGAAGACGAGCATCAGCCCGCCGACAGGGTCGAAATGGACGATCGGGTTCAGCGTTAGGCGTCCGAACAGCTTGGCCGTGCCGTCGCCGAGCCTCCAGGCCGCATAGGCATGCGCCGACTCGTGGACGGGTCCGGACACGGCCAGAAACAACCCGACCCAGATGATGATTTGCGCGAGCTGGTCGGAGGTCAATTGTTCTCCTCGGGACGCTAGATCCGGCCGAGCAGCTCGGCCTTCTTCGCTTCGTAGTCGGCGGGCGTAATCGCGCCCTTGTCACGCAGGTCCGCCAGCTTGGCGAGTGTTGCGGTCACGTCGTCCGCGCTCGACTGCCTGGCCGGCGCAGCAGGTGCCGCGGCCTGAGGAGCTGCGGCCGGCCGGCGGATGCCGTCGTCCAGGTCGTTCTTGGCGTTCAGCATGGCCTTCTTGAAATCGACGACGTGGCCCAGCATCGTGTAGCGGTCGATCGCGTCTTCATTCGCGGTCAGGATCTCGAGATCACCGTACTTGAGCAGGCGGCCCAAGATGCCCTGCTTGAGAACGGCGTCGTTGATCTTCTCGAGCGAGCTGTCGCCTTCCTTCTTGTCGATCAGGCCTTCGGTCTTGATGACCCGCCGGTTGGTGATCAGATATTCCTCGGCCTTCCAGGAGAAGTAGACCTTGGCGATCCAAGCGAGGCCGACGACGAGGAGGATCGCCGAAAGCCCGCCCCAGACCTGCCAAACGGTGTCACTGGGATGCACGACCGACACGGCCAGGAACAACAGGACCAACCCGGCCAGCACCACGAGCACTGCGTTCCGAGCGTCGGCAAGCGGCGCAAGCCAGTGCTGCCTGCCCCGATAGAGGATCCGCTCGTCCGTGGCGAGCAGGGATTCCGCGTAGCTCATCCCGGTCTCCTTTCGGCCCGTCCACCGGCGGGCGCCTCCATTGGGTCAGGCCCGAGGGTGGGCACGGGCGTAAATGTCCTTGATCCGCTCCCCAGTCAGGTGGGTATACAACTGTGTCGTGCTGATGCTCGCATGTCCGAGCAACTCTTGAACGATGCGCAGGTCGGCTCCGCCCTCCAGAAGATGTGTCGCGAACGAATGGCGCAAGGTGTGAGGGCTGATCCCGGTCTCCAGGCCAGCCGACCGCGCCGCGGACCGTAGCATCTCCCAGGCTCGGCGGCGGTCCAGACGATCGCCGCGGATCGAGAGAAAGACGGGGCCGCCTCGGGCGCGCGTTCGCGTGTTGGCCCGGACGCGGGACGCCGTCCAGATTTCGAGCAACCCCGGCCTGACCTCGCCGAGGTACCGATTGAGCCAGTCGACGGCGATCTCGCCGACAGGAACCTGCCGCTCCTTGTCGCCCTTGCCGACAACGCGGACGAGCCCCTCCTCGAGCGACAGCTCGTCACGGTCCAGGCCTAGCGCTTCCGAGATCCTCAGACCGGAGGCATAGAGGAGTTCGAGCAAGGCCCGATCCCTTATTCCGACCGGAGTGTCGTCGGTCCGCGCCTCCAGGAGACGCTCGACCTCCTCGACGGTCAGGACTTCGGGCAGGAGGCGAGGCTGGCGCGGCAAGTCGAGATGGCTGGCGATGTCCGTCCCTATCAGGCCCTCGGCGAAGCAGAACCGATAGAAGCCTCGGAGCGACGCCGTGCGCCTGCGCAACGTCGTCGGCCGTAGAGCGGTTCTGCGGCCGCGGCCGGGCGATCCGAGCATCGTCAGGTAGCGCACTGGGACCTTGGGGGATGCGTCCCACGTCGCCGACGCCCCCCGGCTCGCGGCGAAATCGAGCAGGTCGGCGCGGTAGGCAATCAGCGTCGCGTCCGCCAGGCCGCGTTCCACGCGCAGCTGGTTCAGGAACTCCTCGATGGCCGCCTGGAGCCGATCCGTCTCGACCGCCACCATGCCGGGCACCTCACTCCTGCGCGGCGGTTCGCCGCCACTCGTCGGCGCGTCCGAGCAACTCCTCAGCGCTGGCCCGCGCCGCGGCCCCGCCCTCTGATCCGGCAAGCATCTGGGCCAGCTCGCCGACCCTCTCGGACCCGTCGAGCCGATCCATCCGGGTCACGGTTCGGCCGTTGCGCTGACCCTTCTCGATTCGGAAATGCGCGTCGGCGTAGGCGGCAATCTGGCCCAGGTGCGTTACGCACAGGACCTGATGGGAGCGCGCCAGGAGCCACAGGCTGCGTCCGACCGGCTCGGCGCTGCGTCCGCCGATGCCGGCGTCGATCTCGTCGAAGACGAGCGTCGGCGTGCGATCCGCGCCGGCGAGGATCTGCTTGATTGCGAGCGCAACTCGGGATAGTTCGCCGCCCGACGCGATGCGAGCGAGGGGCCGGGGCGGCTCGCCCGGGTTCGGGGCGATCACGAACACGACCGCATCGAGGCCGGAGGCGTCGAAGGCCAGCCGCTCGCCGTCGATCTCCACGGCCGGCTCGGAGGGCCCGGCCGGGCGTCGCGAGACTTCGACGCCGAATGTCGTGTGGGTGAAGCCGAGGCCGGCGAGAGCTTCCTCGACGGCGCCGGCCAGGCGGATTGCCGCTTTCCGGCGACCGCGCGACAGCTCGCTCCCGGCCGCTGCCACGGTCTGGAGCAGCCGCGCCGCCTCCGCCTGGCGCAGGTGGCGCGACACTTCGAGGGCGCGGAGACGCTCGGCTTCCTGCGCGGCCCGTTCCCCGTACGAGATCACGGCCGCTTCGTCCTCGCCGTACTTGCGCTCCAGCGAATAGATGAGCGACACGCGCTCTTCGAGCCGCAGCACCGCTGCCTGGTCGTGCTCCACGTTCTCGGCGAGAGCGCCAGCTTCGGCCGCGGCGTCTTCCAGCTCGGCGGCGAGGCCAAGCAGCCGGTCGGCGGTGGGCTCGTAACGGGCGTCCAGGCGCGCCAGCTCGCGGGCCCGTTGGGCCGCCTCGGCGACTCGTTCGCGTGCACCGGTCCCCTCCCCCGCCAGCGCCTCGTGGATCTCGAGGCTACCGCGCGCGATCGCCTCGGCGTGCTGTGCCGACGACAGACGGCCCCGGATCTCGGCGGCCTCCCCGACCCGAAGTTTGGCGTCGGCGATCTCGGCCGCCTGATGCTCCTGTAGTTCGAGACGCCGCGCCAGCTCCCGAGGATCGAGCGCCAGCTCGGCGAGCGCGGCCTGATTTGCGCGCCAGGCTTCCGCGGCGGCGGCCATCGCTGCCCGCGCGGGTTCGAGGTTGCCGAACGCGTCGAGGAGCTCGCGCTGCCAGCGCTCGTCGAGGAGCCGCTGCTGATCGTGCTGGCCGTGGATCTCGACGAGTCGTCCGGCCACGTCCGAGAGCCTGGCGGCGGTGACCGCCTCGTCGTCCACTCGCGCCGTGGAGCGGCCCGCGCCCGAAACTTCGCGGACGCATATCAGCGGCTCGGGTATGCGGTCGAAAAGTGCCTCTACCCGCGCCGCGTCCGAGCCGTGGCGCACCAGGGACGTGTCGGCGCGGGCGCCCACCGCCAGTCCGAGGGCGTCGATGAGCAAGCTCTTGCCGGCGCCGGTCTCGCCGGTCAGGACGTTGAGCCCGGGCTCGAACGAGATCCGCAGCTTCTCGATCAGGGCGAGGTCGCGGACCGTGAGTTCGGTAAGCCGTCCGGCGGCAAGTGGGCGCTGGGGGCGATCCGCCTCGGCGGCATCCGCGGCATCGGTGGCATCGGTGGCATCCGCGGGGCGATCTTCGGCTGGGCGATCTTCCTCGGAGGTGGTTCCCGCGCCTGCGGTCCCGCTCATGACGGGAGCAGCTCGGACTTGCGGCGCAGCAGATCCCAGAACGGGACGGCGCCCCCCGGCTCGATGAACTTGATCGGTCCGCGCAGCTCCTTCACCGTTACCACGTCGCCGATCGAGAGCCGCCGGTCTTCGCGACCGTCCACACTCATCTGCACGTCGTAAGCGTCGAGGACGCGGCAACGCACCGTGTGGCGAGGGCTCACCACCACCGATCGGATCGCCGACATGTATCCCGCGATCGGCGTCACCACCAGGTTCCGGCTCGTCGGGTCCAGGATCGGGCCGCCGGCGGAGAACGAGTAGCCGGTCGAGCCGGTCGGGCTGGCCACGACCAATCCGTCGGCTGTGAAGGTCGCCAGATGCGACGGGCCGATCGAGACTTCGATTCGACAGACTCTCGCGAGGGCGCCCCGGGCAACGGCGATGTCGTTGAGGGCGAAAAACGTTTCGCTGGCCTCGGCTGTGCCTCCCGGATGGATCTCCGCGTGCAGAGCCATCCGCTCTTCAATCCCAAAGTCGCCGTCGGCTAGCTGGTCCAGAACGGATTCCAGGTCCTTTGTTTCGACCTTGGAGAGAAACCCGACTTTGCCGAGGTTGACGCCGAGGAGCGGCACGCCGACGCTTGCGACTGCCCGAGCGGCGCGCAGGAAAGTCCCGTCGCCGCCAAGGACCACGAGGGCTCCCGTGCCGGGCAGACCCCGCATGAGAGCGTCGAAGTCGCCCGCCGGTGCGGACCAGTGATCGATCCCGTGGGCTTCGCACCATCCCTCGGCCCGTTCGCGGAGGTCCAGCGCTGCCTCTTTCGTTGGGTTGTAGGCGAAGGCGATGCGGTCGAGCTTCATTTCTCGGCCAGCTCTCCGAACTTCTGGGCCCATCCTTGCGGCAGCTCCGCCGGTCCGCCGTCGAGAGGGACGAAATTCGCCGGAACCTCGAACTCCAGGAAGAACTCACGGTTCCCTGCCGGGCCCGTGAGCGGCGAGGCCACCGCGTTGCGCAGCTTCAGACCGATACCGAGCGCGAATCTCGCCACCGTCTCGAGCGTCTGGCGGTGGATCGCGGGGTCGCGGACGACGCCGTCGCGGACTTGCTTTCGCCCGGCCTCGAACTGCGGCTTGACGAGGGCCACGATGTGCCCGCCCGCCGGCCCGAAGCAAGTGGCGACGGGGGCCAGGACGCGATCCAGCGAGATGAACGAGACGTCCATCACGGCCAGATCCACCGTGCTCGGGAGTACGCCCGGACCGAGGCCGCGGGCATTCGTCCGCTCCATCGACACGACCCGGGGATCGTGGCGTAGTGCCTCGGCGAGCTGGCCGCGTCCGACGTCCAGGGCATAGACGCGGCTGGCGTCGCGTTGGATGAGCAGGTCGGTGAAGCCGCCGGTCGAGGAGCCGACGTCGAGGCACACGAGCCCGACGGGCTCGATGCCGAAGGCATCGAGAGCGGCTCTCAGCTTGAGACCACCGCGCGAAACGAAGGGCGGCGGCGCCTCCACTTCGAGCTCGATCGTGGTTGCCACGAGATCGCCCGACTTGTGGTCGGTTCGAGCGCTGGCGCCCTCGCCGACTCGGACATGGCCGCCGAGGATCAGTGCCTGCGCGCGGGTTCTGGACTCGGCCAAACCGCGCTCCACGAGCAATTGGTCGAGGCGTTGACGAACGGGACGAGATCCGGCTGAACTCATGGCCGCAATCCTGTCACACCCGGATCATCTCGTGCTGCGCTGGCACGCGGGGCGGGTCGGTCTGGGGCCCCGAGCACCGGCCCGGTCCGCATGTGCCTCACGTAAGGGGTAACACGGGTTTCCGGGCTCGAGAGAACCTACGCGGTCCTGGCCTCGCGGGGTGGGGCGGGTGCCTTCGGCTGGGCGGCCGGGGCGGCGCCGAGCAGGGCCAACGTCTCGCGGATTTGCCCCGCAATTCCGGCCGCGTCCAGTCTCAGCAAGCGGCGCAGATCGTCTACCGAGCCGTGATCCACGAAACGGTCGGCCGGGATGCCGACGATCCGCAGCGACACGTCGCGGTAGGACGAGTCCGAGACGCGGGCCTGCTCGAGCAGATCCAGCACGCCCGACCCGAAGCCGCCGGTTACGACGCTCTCCTCGAGCGTAACGACGAGCTTCTTACCCGCCGCATGTTCGAGAATGAGCTCTCGGTCCAGCGGCTTGGCGAAGCGGGCATTGATGAGCCCGACCGACCAACCCTCGGCCTCGAGCATGTCGGCCGCCTGCCGTCCGCGACCCACGATTGGCCCGAAGCCGACGATCAGGATCTCGCTGCCTTCACTCAGCACCTCGCCGACGCCGATCGGCAGTATCTCGGACCGACGTGCCGGGACGCCAAAACCGGGGTCGCGCGGATAGTGCAGCGCGAACGGATGGTCCTGCGCGAATGCAGTTCGAACGAGCGATCGAAGCTCCTGCTCGTCCTTGGGGCTGGCTATGACCATGTGCGGTAGCTGCATTTGGCTCGGGATGGTGAACATGCCCTGATGGCTGGTACCGTCCTCGCCGACGAGGCCCGCTCGATCGACCGCGATCACGACCGGCAGGTCGTTCTGGCAGACGTCGTGGACTTCCTGGTCGAAGGCGCGCTGCAGGAACGTCGAGTAGAGGGCCACGACCGGCCGCTCCCCAGCCAGCGCCATTCCCGCCGAGAGCGTCACCGCATGCTGCTCCGCAATGCCGACATCGATGAAGCGGTCGGGGAACTCAGCCTGGAAGAGGTGCAGACCGGTTCCGGTGGGCATTCCTGCGGTGACAGCCACGATGCGGCGGTCTTCGCGGGCCAGCTCGATCAGTTCCGTAGCGAAGTGGAACGTGTAGTTGCGTGGCCTGGCAGCGGCCGAAGCGCGCGAAGCATCCGATGGCGTGCCGCCGTCGGCATTTCCGCCGACTATGTGGCCGTTGCGCGACGGCTCCACGGGCGCGTCGTCGACGCTCCCAGGCGCCGGCATCGCGCTCTCTTTGCGGGCCAGGGCGGGCCCCGTGAGGGTCTGGTGGACCGTCGGCGAAATCGCTCCGGCGACGCGTCCTTCGGGCAGGTCCGGCATGGGCGGGAGAGCCGCGCCATGGAAGGCGATCTGATCGCGTTCTGCCGGGCGGTAGCCTCGGCCCTTGTGCGTCCGGACGTGGATCAGCACCGGTCCGGGCACGTCCAGCGCCGCTCGGAAGATGTGTTCGAGGCCTCGGATGTTGTGACCCGGGATCACGCCCAGGTAGGTGATGCCCAGGTCTTCGAAGAGCTGTCCGGGCTGCGCGAAGTTGACGACCATGCGCCGGATACGCCGGGACAGCTTGAGCACGGGCTGGCCGACTACCGGCAGAGACTCGACGAACCTGTCGTAAGCGGTCTTGCTCTGCTTCCAGGCCGACGAAAGCTTGAGCGTGGAGAAGTACTGGGAGAACGCCCCCACGGTCGGGCTGATCGACATGGCGTTGTCGTTCAGGACGATGAGGAGCTGCGTCTGGCGGTGGCCGATGTCGTTGAGCGCCTCGAGCGAAAGCCCGCTGATCAAAGCGGCGTCGCCTACCACGACCGCGATGCGCTCCATCGAGTGGCGCAGGTCGCGAGCCGTCGCAAGTCCCTGCGCGATCGAAAGCCCGGTACCCGCGTGACCCCCGTCGAACACGTCATGCGGCGACTCCGCTCGACGCGGAAAGCCTCCGATGCCGCCAAGCTGGCGAAGGGTCCCGAAGCGTTCGAACCGGCCCGTCAGCAGCTTGTGGGCGTAGGCCTGGTGGCCGGTATCCCAGACGATCCTGTCGCGGGGTGACTCCAGGACTCGGTGCAGGGCGATCGTCAATTCCACGGTTCCGAGCGACGAGCCGAGATGGCCGCCCGTCCTGGCGACCGTGGAGATGATGTACTCGCGGATCTCGGCCGCGAGCGAACGAAGCTCCTCGTCGCTGAGGCCGCGAAGGTCGCCGGGGCCTTGAAGCGTGGGCAGGATGGGCACTAGTGGTTGCTCCTGGCGCGAGGGGTCGCGCGTCGTGTCGGCTGGCAGGGCCTCGCCCGAAAACCTGGCTCGGCGCCTGGGAGAGTCTACGCCGGACGACCCGATGGCGGTCGCGGAGCGCTCCCCTGCGACGCCCTCCGGCACAGTTTCGTTGCGCTGGGAAGCGCCTAGAGCTGTTCCTCGCCGGTTGCGTCCGTGACCTCGAGCTCCCCCGACGCGCGCTCCAGCAAGCGCTCGACGCGTAGCTCGGCCGCCGCCAGCAACGCGGCGCAACGTTCGTGGAGAGCCACGCCGCGCTCGTACAGCGCGATCGAGCGTTCGAGCGGCAGGCCGCCCTGCTCGAGCTCGCCGACCGTCCGCTGGAGTTCGGCCAGCGCATCGTCGAACGCCAGCGAAGCGACGTCGAGCGTCTCTGGGGCCGTTGTCTCGGGTCCGGGCCCGTCACTCATCGATGCCGACCTCCTCACCAACGTCCGGTGCCTGGTCCGACGGCGGCAAGCCGGCGGCATCCTGGCGCGCCTCCAGAGCTCGGTCGATGCGCCGTCCGAGGAGCATACCAACCCGCACGGATAGCGCAAACACGACTCCGGCTCCGGCGAGCAGGAGTACCGCCGCGGCAATGACGGCGGCGTCGATCACGCGCCTCCAGTTGGCCCGGCGGCAGCCGCAGCCGGCATGCTTTCGGCGGACCTTTGCTTCGCTGCAGAGCCGCCTCTTTCCGGCCGGATGCGGCTGCCGCCTCGGTCGCCGCCAGCGGCGTCGCGAGTGTCACCGTCCGCCGTGACGGCGAATTCGCCACGTGCTACCTGGACTATGAGGCGCTGGCCGGCCGGAGCTTCGTCGGGACCGCGCACGATCCGAGCATCGGACCGGCGACGCACGACGGCATAACCGCGATCGAGGGTGGCCTGTGGTCCGAGAGCGGACAACGAGGCGAAGTTGCGCTCCAGCCCGCCCCGGGCCAGGGCCAGGCGCGCATCGGCGAGCGGGCGCAGCCGTTCGGCCAGCCGCCAATCCTGGTCGCGGCGCTGTGCGAGCGCACCCTGAACCGCCCGGGTGGCGCGGTCGAGCAGGTAGCCTGCCCGCTCCCGAGCCTGAGCCAGTTGTGCGGCGGGTCGGAGCCGATCTAGCGCGCGTCCTTCGGCGACGAGTTCGGCGCGAGATCCGGCAACAGCCCGGAGGGCGAGGCTCCGCGCCCTACGCTCCAACTCGCGCAGGCCGCCTGCCAGGTCGGCGCGATCCGGCACGACCAGCTCGGCGGCGGCCGAGGGCGTCGGCGCTCTTACGTCGGCCGCGAAATCGGCCAGCGTGACGTCCACCTCATGGCCGACGCCACAGACGACGGGCACGGGGTGGCGCACGACCGCGCGGACAACCCTCTCGTCGTTGAACGACCACAGGTCTTCGAGCGATCCGCCGCCTCGAGCCAGGATCACCACGGCGGGCGCGTCATCCGGGTGTCCGGTTGCGCGGCACTGCTCGCCCCAGCGAGCGAGCCGATCGAGCGCGGCGACGACGCTGGGCGCCGCCCCATCGCCCTGAACCTGGCACGGAGACAAGACGACTCGAGCCAGCGGCCAGCGACGCGAGATCACGTGGCAGATGTCGTGCCACACGGCGCCGGTGGCGCTCGTGGCGACGCCGATCACCGCGGGCCGCCCGGGGAGCGGCCGTTTTCGGGCGGAATCGAACAAACCTTCGGCCGCGAGCTTGGCCTTGAGCGCCTCGAAGCGAAGGGCCAGGTCGCCGAAGCCCGCCGGTTGCACCGACACGACGTACAGCTGGTACACGCCCTGGGCCTCGAAGACGTCGATCCGGCCCTGAACCACGAGGCGAAGGCCAGTGCGCGGCTCGAACGGCGACGCCACCCGGTTGTCGCGGAAGAAGACACACGCAAGCTGGCTGCGCTCGTCCTTCAGGGTGAAGTAGGCATGGCCTGCGGAAGAGACCGTGACGCGGCCGACCTCGCCCTCGACCCATACCTCTCGCAGCGCGGGCTCGGCCCGGACCGCGTCGCGAATTGCCCGGGTGACCTCGCTCACTCCCAGGATTCGAAGCGACGACTCGGCGGCCAGCAAGCGCCCGACTGGCGGCGCCGCCGGCGCTACCGGCGTGGCCGGCCCGGGCGTTGGCGTGGCGGCCACGAGCGGCTTCGCGGTCGCGAGCGGCGCGGACCCCGGTTCAGCCGGGACCGCATCCCACGACGGCAGCGCCCAATCGGGCGGCTCGTGGCCGGAGAGCTCGTGACCGGCGGGCTCGTGGCTCGTGGACTCGGGGACGGCGGGCTTGGGCTGGGCAGGTTCCTCGGGCAGCGAATCGCCCCACAACCACAACGGATCGCTCTGCGGAGGGCGGCCGCGGCTCATGTCGCGGGTCTACTCTCTGGTGCCGATCGCGCAGCGGTCGATGGCTCAGAGTCTGGTCTGATACTCGCCTGTCCGGGTGTCAACACGGACCGTGTCGCCCTCGTCGACGAAGATCGGAACCTGGATAGTGAGACCGGTCTCGAGCTTGGCGCCCTTTCGCGCACCCGTCTGGGTGTCGCCGGCGAAGCCGGGCTCCGTCTCGACGACCCGGAGATCCACCGTCACGGGCAACTCGACGCCGATCGTCTCGCCCTCGTAGCTCGTCCGGTCGAGGAGCATCGATTCCTTCAGGTAGTTGACCGCGTCTTCGAGCTGGTCCGCGCTGATGTGGAACTGCTCGTAGCTCTCGGTTTCCATGAAGTGGAAATCGTCGCCGTCTCGATACAGGTACTGGATCTGGCGATGGTCCAGCTGGGCGCGGGGCCACTTGTCGCCCGCCTGGAAGGACCGGTCCACCGTCTGGCCGCGCTTGATGTTTCGGAGCTTGATCTTCACTTGCGCCGAGCCGCGACCCATCTTGATGTGGTGGTAGTCGAGGATCTGCCAGAGCTCTCCATCGAGCTCGATGGCGACACCCTTGCGCAATTCGCTGGTGGAAATCATGGTCGCGGACGGCTCCTTGGATGGTCAGTGGGCCTGATTGTAGCGGAGCGAGCCCCGGGCACGGTCAGACTGTCGGCCATCGTCAGACTCCGACGACCAGAGCTTCCCGCGGGAACATCGTTAATCGCTCGATCGCGTGCGCCTCGACGTCGAGCAGAACCAGGTCCTCGATCCTGACGCCCATCTCGCCGTCCACGTATACGCCCGGCTCGACGCTGAAGACCGTTGGGCTCGGCAGTGGGGTTTCCGGAGCCAGCCGGCTGAGAGACGGCAGCTCGTGGGTGGCCAGCCCGATCCCATGGCCGGTGCCGTGGCCAAACCGCTCCCCATGGCCGGCGTTCTCGATCACCTGGCGGGCGGCGGCGTCGACCTCTCTGCCGCTAGGAACGGGACGCTCTCCCTGGACAGACTCGATAAGGAGCTGCAGCGCCGCTTCCTGCGCCTCGGCCACGAGTTCGTAAATAGCGAGGTCCCGTGGGTTCGGGTCGCCGACGAAAAGCGTGCGAGTCATGTCGCTGCGGTAGCCGGCCACCATAGCCCCGAAGTCGAACAGCACGACCTGCCCGAACTGGACCTCGCGGTCCGAGGGCGAGCCGTGCGGCAAAGCGGCGTCGGGGCCCGCTAGACAAGCGACGCCGAATGCCAGCGCGTCGGCACCGCCGGTCCTCATCTCCCATTCGAGCGCCATGGCAAGTTCGCGTTCCGTGACGCCTGGCTTGATCCGGCGCAGCGTCGAAGCGAGGGACCGGTCGGCGACTCCGCACGCGGCTCGGATTCGCTCGATCTCGCTCGGCGTCTTGACGGCTCGATCGGCCTCGACCCAACCCGACACCGGCACGAGCTCAACGTCGGGCGCGGCTCGCCGAAGCTCCTCCCACAGCTCGCGGCTGATCGCGGCCGCTTCCACGGCGACGCGACGAGCGCCCACGCCGGAAATGAGGGATGGCCACAGTGCCGCCAGGTTGTGGGTGGTGGCCGCGATCCTTGCCTCGGGGGCCTGCTCCAGGGCCTGAAGCCGATAGCGGCTGTCGGCCAGCACCACGACCTCGTCGCCACAGACCAGGAAGCGTCCGGAGTTGCCGGCGACGCGGTCCTCGCCGTCCTCCAGCACGAAGCCCGTCAGGTAGCGCATGTGTTCCGATCGCAGCCCGAAGTAAGCGTCCAGACCATCGGCCGCGAGCCTTGCGCGCAGCCGGGCGAGGCGGATGGGTCGTTCGGTCCGGTCGGCTTCGGCCCAGCGAGCGACGTCCCGCGGGCTGGGCGGCGCGGGGAAATCGGCCGGGTGTGGCGAGCGCGGAACGACAGCGGTCACGGCCGCAATGGTACCCGCCCTACTACTCCGGGACGCTACCTACGGCAGGTAGCCGTACTTCTTCTCGTTGGCTATCTGCTCGGCGTTGGTTTTCGCGTAGACGATGCTGCCGCTGGCGTCGTTGGTGGCCAGGAAGTAGTAGTAGCCATCCGCCGTGTTTGGGGCGAACGCAGCCTGGAGCGATGCCAGCCCGGGAGAGCAGATCGGCGTGGGAGGCAAACCGCCATGGGCATATGTGTTGTACGGCGCGAACTGCGCCGGGAAGTCGATCTTGGCGAAAGCTGGGCCGGTGGTCGGCTCTACCCAGAATGTGTAGCCGACCCAGGACGCCATCGGACGATCCTTCAGCCAAACAGAGTCGCTCGCATAGGTGACCGATGGGTTGGAATTCAGGAGCCCGGTCGGCCACTTCTTGGCGTCGAGACGGTTGACGTAGACGCCCGCCACGAGCGGCCTATCGACATCGAGCTTCACTTCCGGCTCGACCAGTGAGGCGATCTGAACTACTCGGTAGATCTGGTCGGGCGGGAGAAGCAGCAGCTGGGGAGGGGCGTATTGCGCGAAGGCGTCCAGCTGCTCTCCCAGCAGCTTCAGGGGAGTGATATCGGGCGCGACGTCGTACGTGGCGGGGAAGAGGAAGCCCTCGAGCGAGGCGCCTGGCGGGAGCTTCAACCACGGGTACTGGGCCAGCAGATCGGCCGGTGGATTCATCGCGTCCTGGTAGTACGTGTTGACGTCGAGCTGGAGCTTGGCTGTCGGATCGGTCGGATTGGCTTCCACGTACTCGAGCTTTGCCACGATCTGCTCGATCCTAAGCCCCTCCCGGAATGGGATCTTGATCGTTGGCGGAGCCGTCGGGGCAACGATGAGCGCGGCGATGATCTGGTCGACGGTCATGCTCTTGTTGAGGACGTGGCGACCGGCGATGAACTTCGCCGAGACGTTCTTCACGATCGACTCGAAGACGAAGGCTCTCGCATCGACGATGAGGCCCGCCTGCACCAGCTCGTCGGCAATCTGTTTGGGCGTCTCATCGGAGGTGATCTGGAAGACGACCTTGGTCGAGTCGGTCGCGTTCACCGGTTGTGTCAGCTTGGTGCCGAGCTCGGAACGGACGATGTCGGCCATGAACGGGAGCTTGAGCGCCGTGGGGTTCTCGGCCGCCCAGTTTGCGAGGCCACTGGCGACTATCGGTTTCGCCACGAACACGAGTCCGCCCAGGACCAGCGCCGCGGCCAGGACCGCGAACACCGCGAACCGCACGACGGTGCCAGGACCGCCGGAACGGCTCGAACGGTAGTTCCGCGGAGGATCGGACCACTCGGGCTTCGGTTTGACCGCGCCGGTCGAGCCAGCCGGTTGGCCGGGGTCGTAGTCGGACCAGCCGGTGTCCACGACGGGCCGCCTGGGGTTCGGGTCGCCCAACCGGGCGCCCGGGCCCCCGGAAGTCGATCTGGCGCGTCCCCCGTTACGGAAACTCATCAGGTTCCTCGCTCCGACTGTGGTCGCTCTCGTGTGACGGCGTTCGGTTCGTTGCCTCGGCGCACATTGCGTCGAGATCGTCTTGCAGGATCAATGCCGCGGCTTCTCGATCGACTCGAGCCCGATATGCGTCGCGTTGTGCCGGGCTGGGCGGTCCGCCCGACCTTCCCCTGGGGGGCGAACCGATTCGTTCTTCGGCGCGAACGCTCGACAGACGTTCGTCGCGGAATCGGAGTGGCATACCGGTTGCGGCTGCCACTGCCGTGGCCCACTCGCGAGTGAGTTGCGCTTGCGGGCCCTCCGTTCCGTCCTTGTCGAGCGGTAATCCTACGACTAGAACCTGTGCCCGTTGTTCTGCGGCGAGTCTCGAGAGCACGCGAGCGTCCGCCTCGATGGTGCGCGCGCGGCTCAACGTCGTTAGCGGGGCGGCCGTCCCAAGGTCCACATCGCCCAGCGCAACTCCGATTCGCCGCGCTCCGAGATCGATCCCGAGGACCCGACGTATGGGCTGAAACGCCTCTCGTCCGAAATCGCCCATCAACTCGCCGATGGGGACGGCCCGGTCGATGAGCTTGCCGTGGACGACGCGGAAGCCGTAGGCGAGATCGAAGCCGAGCTCGAGGCGCTGGAGGATGGGCCGACAGAACCGGACGCCGATGCCGAATGCGCCGCCGCGGAGGCGGTCTTGCCGGCGGCGGAGGTCCTGCCGGGCGACTGGCTGCTCCTGGCGCTCGAATTCGGAGATATCAGTTTGAGGTCGATGCGGAAGTCGTACGTGGGGACGCTGGAAGCCCACCAGGGCGACAGCGTTACGGTCGCGTCGCCGAACTGCAGCAGGTAGGCTCGCGCCTGCTCCACGGACTTGCCTTCGATGTTGGCCTTCAGAAAGTCGACGCTGACCGTCGCGGCTTCCGTGGCATTGGCCGTGACCGGGATCCATACGACCGCGCCAGTGGTTGTCGGGGAACCCAGAGTCGTCGTGAGCGAGCCATCGACGAGGGTGTAGCCGGGCTGAACTTTGCTCGTAATCCGGCTCTCCGCGAGGCTGCGAACGTTGCTCGTGTCGGATTCAGTCGCGGTGCCGGTTGCCGCCGCTGCCAGCTGGAAGGTGGCGACCGCCTTATTGAGGAGAGTCGTCGGGTCGGGGCTGAACGTGATCGTGCCCAGCTTCCCCGTAGCGGCGAAGAACTGGACGCCGGCGGGCAGCGTGCCTGGATTGGCGAGCGTTGCGGCGAAGCTCGAGCCGATCGACTTGGTCAGGCTGGCGGCGGCTTTGTCCAGGTCGACCTGCTGGACGACCGCGGTCACGACGTGCGTTCCGCCGCCGGTCGCGGCGGCGTTGTCGGCCGTGACAAGAAGCGCAGCCAGGTCCGACGGGACTCGGTTGATCGTATGTGCGACCACGTTGCCGCCCGTGCCTTTGGTGACGGCCGCGATCGGCGCGTCGACGGATCCGACCTTGCCGGTCAAGAAGACCGCTTTCGGCACCGTAACGGCGCGCGTCGTCGCGAACGCGACGCCACCTCTTGTGGATACCTGCGTGCCGGCCGGAACCGGCACCGCGAACAACGTGTTGGTGCTAGTGAACGTCACCGTGCCCGTGGCCGCCGTCTCCACCACGTTCTGACCCGTTGCGTTGAATGTGTCGCTCTGGTTGACGTCGAAGGATTTCGTGATGCCGGGGACGGTCAACGTGGTGTTGTTGACCGCCATCGCGGCGGGATCGATCTTGACGGTGAGCGCTATCGGCCCGAGTGGCTTCTCGCGGACGGTGAGTACCACCGTCGCGCTCGGCCAGAACTGATAGGCGGCAAACGCGCCCACGACGACGA
>OCZT010002488.1_pt1 | contig 19037 bp, 18 predicted proteins | sample 1539031 | NCBI WGS metagenome assembly OCZT01 (sample SAMEA3539308, study PRJEB22396) | soil metagenome | biome: tundra; feature: field; material: soil | place: USA | collected 2010-05 | depth 0.15 m | reverse complement strand
ACCTTGATGAGCAGGTAGGGAATACCCCAGATCAGACACATGGCCCCGAACAGAACCCAGCCACGCCGAGTCATCGTCGAAGCCTCCCCTGCATCCAACTCAGCCGGCGTGGGCCGGCAGAACTGGCCCTTGACCGCCTAAGACCTGAGGCTAGCGGCCTCGACCGCAGAGACGCCATCCGAAAGCCGCAGCTTATCGATGGCACCGTGGGGGCAAGGTCACATCCCAAGTCAGTTCGAGCTGATCCCCTAAGTGAACGAGCCAGAGTCAGAATAGCGTGACTGTGGTGAACGCTCCGTCCTGATGTCGTGTCTAAGCGCGCTGGCGTAGCCGCGGGCGTACGAGCCCCGTGTCATGGAATCTCGCCGCCCCGAGCGCGGCCTGGTCATAGTGCCGACGGGCCATTCGCATCCTTCCGACACATTGACTCGACTAGCCCAGACTCGGTGGGGCTCGGTGCTCCTCCCAGGCCTAAGTTGCGCTGCCACGACCACGCAACTTAGGATACGATCGATGCTCGCCAGCGCGCTTTCAGCGTGTTACGCGTGCGACCACAACAATGAGTTCGCCAACCTCCCGCGACGTGACCACATCATCGTCGAACGTGGGTGGATATCGGCGCACGTGATCAACTGCGCTCTACCGGGCTGGCTTGTCCTCCTACCACTCGGCCATGTCGAGAAACTGCACGAACTATCCGCGGAGGAGGCGTCCGCTCTCGGAGACCTGCGGACGAGGCTGTCGTCAGTCTTGGTGGCCGTGACCAGTTGTACCAAGACGTATGTGGTTCTATTTGCCGAGGCCCCTGGCTTCACTCACCTGCACTCTCACCTAGTGCCGAGGATGTCAGCGTTTCGCGACGCGCAGATAGGAATCGGCGTCTTCGATTATCTCAGCCGACCGGAAGCCGACTGGGTCACCGCGGCGGAACGGGACGATATCGCTCGTCAGGTTCGCGCGGCTCTGGAAGTCATAACGTAATCCGCCCGGAGCCCATGCATCAGTCGCGTCGGATCCTCCTCGGTTTCTCACCGAACGGTCGTCCTACCCGCCACTTTTCTGCGTGGGAGGCGCCGTTAGGACTCTGGCAAGGGTCCATTTTGGACCCCCAGCGACTTCAGCCGGGGGCCCAACCCCGCCTTCCGGAACCAGGCTTGTACACGCTGCTGCGGAATCTTTGTGCACGGATCGGGCTGATCTCGGGCTGAGATCAGTCTGCCGGGCGGCGGGCATCAACAAGTGCCCCTTCCCCAACCCTTGTTTTGGCCGAGTGCCCTCGGAACCTGGGCCCGGAAATAGCCGAGGAGGGGCGGCCCGGGCTCATGCCGGTGGGACCGCCGAACGGCCCCGAGACGAGGGACCGGAAGGCCGCCGCCCACCCAAGAGCGGCCTAACGCCGGTTCGGGGATCCCGCCTCCTGCGCCGACTCTTATGCCGCGCTCTCCTTGCTGTCAGTCCGGCGTCGCTGTAGCCTTTAGTCGTCCGCCGAGCTCTCGAGAGGGGGTCCAGACCATGGCCATAGCAAACAAGATCGTCGGCAACGCCATGCAGATGGTCGTCTGCCAGCTGGCGGTGGGTCAGACCGTCTACGCCGAGGCCGGCAGGTTCCTGTGGAAGACCACCAACGTCTCTTTGGAGACCCATCTGTCCAAGCCTGCGGCCAGCCAGGGCAGCGGCAGCGGAGGTGGGCTGCTCGGAAAGGCGATGGAGGTCGGCAAGAGGGTAGTGGCAGGCCAGAGCCTGGCCTTCCAGTACTTCACCCCGGTTGGAGGTAGCGGCCTCGTGGCCTTCGCTGGCACGCTGCCCGGAGAGCTGCGGGCAATCGAGTTGGACGGTAACGTTGGCTGGCTAACCGAGAAGGACGCGCTGATCGCAGCCGAAGGGAGCGTCGAGTTCGACATCGCATTCGCCGGGCTGCGGACCGGTCGGCGAGGTGGCACGGGATTCGTGCTGGAGAAGTTCACAGGCACCGGCACGCTACTGATCGCGGCCGCGGGCAACTTTATCGAGTTAAACCCAGCCAAGTACGGCGGCAAGATTCAGGTCCATGCGGGCTGTCTGGTGGCGTTCCAGGACACGATCCGGTACAGCGTCGAGTACATCGGTGGATTCAACGCGCAAACGGCGATGACTGCGGTGTTCGGAGGTGAGGGCATCAACTTGGCCACGCTGGAGGGTGACGGGGTAGTGATCCTGCAGTCGGTGAACCTACACGGCCTGGCTGAAACGCTGGAGAAGTTGGTCGGCGACCGCGGCGACGACAAGGGCCGCGCCGGCGTCGGTGGTTTGTTTCGCTAGCTCAATTCACAGTCGAAAGGAGAGTTCTCATGGGACTTATGGACAAGCTGAAGGTGCAGGCCGAACAGGTGGCGGTCAAGGCCCAGCAAGGTACGGCACAGGTGCAGGCCAAATTCGACGCCGCGCAGGCCAAGCGCAGCTCGGACGTGCTGTTGCGTGACCTCGGCGCCGCCTACTATGCGGAGCAGCGTCAAGGTGGGCCGCATGATGCGGTTGAGAATGCCCTGGTCGCACTCGACGCCCACGCCAGCCAGGCCGGGCCGGTCGATGTGTCTACAACCGGGCCACAGCCGATGCCAACCCAGTCGGCACCGTCGGCCGGTGACCAGCCGGCAAGCGACTTCAAGCTCGACGACCTATAGGCACGTACTCAGTCGGCGACCTGACCACCTGACATGCCCTGGTCTGACCCCGGACGGCCCTAGCCCAACCTCTCTGCCACGCTTCTCTGCCCTGGAAATCGCTGCAAGCAGCCGGATTTGGCCTGCGGACCCTAACCGTGCAACTCCAATTGCAGGTGCCCTGGTACCCCCAGCAGGACTCGAACCTGCGCACCCGGCTCCGGAGGCCGGCGCTCTATCCGCTGAGCTATGGGGGCCCGCGATCGCCTAAGCGAGATGCCCCTCAGGGGAAGTCCGCTCAGTAGAAGCCTACCCTACTCGTCCTCGTCGCCGATCGTGAACATCAGACCGTCCTGGACGTCGTAGAGGGCGTCCATCCACTCGGCGATCGCGACCTCGTCGGCCCGGCGCCGTCCTAGGGGATGCCCCTCCTTGGCCAGGAACCGGCGGCACTGGTTACGCAGGGGGAGAGGTACGACCACCTCCTCCGCAATGTTGAGCTGCTCCAGTTCGTTCAGTAGCCGGTCGATGAAGAGGATCTTGTTGCGGCGGGCGTTGCGCTCCTTGCGCTCGAGGTGGTCGGACTCATAGAGCTTGGAGATCTCGTGGGAGGTATCAGAGATGGTGGGCAAGTTCTGTCCCTTGAATCCGCGCGTCGGGAGAAGGTCGGCTCCCTCGCCAAGGCGGGAGGGTGCAACTCAATCCTAGATGGCACCCTGAGATGCGTCAAGGTGGGGGAAGGGAGTCGGCTGAATTCTCCGAGCCCCGCCCGGGGGGCGGCTCCGGGGGCGGCGGCCGGCTCCGAACGAAGTCAAACCCGCCCTCTCCCCCCGCTCGGGTACTTCAGGTTGGGCGGGGTGTTAGCCGGCGACTCCATCCGCCAACCGGAGCTGGGGGCCTGGCGCCCGCTCCAGCTCGCCGGCGGCTATGGCGATCGGACCGCTGGGGGTCTCCACGATCAACTCACCCCCATCCGAGATGTCCACGGCCCGTCCCACGACCGGGCCGGCGGGGTGCTCCGCGATGACCTCCTGGCCCAACCAGGCGGCGTGCCGGAGCCACTCCTCCCGAAGGGCGGCGAAGCCTCCCACCGCCCACTCCCGATAACGGGTCGCGAGCTGGCTCAACACCGCCTCCGCCAGCCGGGTGCGATCCACGGCGTATCCCTCCAGGTCACAGGCCGTCGCCGTTCGCCGCAGCTCGGGAGGCAGCTCGCTCCCCTCCCAGCTCACGTTGCAGCCGACCCCCAGTACCACCACCCGCTCCCCCTCCCGGGGCGCTGAGGACTCAGCCAGAATCCCAGCCAGCTTGCGGTCCCCACACAAACAGTCGTTGGGCCACTTGAGCTGGGTTGCGGGCCCCCCCGCCAGCGCCAGCCCCTCCACCACCGCCAGCCCCGCGACCAGGCTCAGGGTGGTCCACCCTTCGGCATCGGCCCCCGGCCGGAGCAGAACCGAGAACATCAGGGAGCTCCCCCGGGGGGCGATCCAGCTTCGCCCGGCGCGACCCCGCCCCAAGAGCTGCTCATCGGCGAAGACGACCAGACCCTCTTGGGCGCCGGCGTTCGCCGCGCGGGCCACCAGGTCCTGGGTGCTGTCGACCTGAGCGTAGGCACGCAGATCAAAGCGCATCGCGGAGTTGGCGAGAGCTCCCTGGAGTCGTTTCCGGTCGAGACTTTGCATCACTTCGATGACAGCCCGTCTGAGATGGGGAGCACTCTCGTATACTGCCGCCTCGTGGAGAATTGGGAAAGGGTTGAGCTCTTTAGCTCTTTCCTAAAGCTCAGCGGGGACATCGAGGTGGTGCCGCCTCTGCGGCTGACCGACGTCGTCAACCGGATGACGGAATACCTTGAGATCCAGCATCTGACCCTGGAACCGCTGGCCAGCACCTACCCGGTCATCAGTACCGTCGAGGACTCGGCCATGGTGGCTAAGCGGGCCCTTTTGATGGTGGTCCCGATCGGGGAGTCGGCCGCTGATCACGGGGGCCGGCGCGCGCTGCTGGAGACCAAGGTGGCTCGCCAGGTGGCGCTCACGATCGACACCTTCTCTCTGGTCTGTGAAGTGTTCCTGGAGCCCCGGCTGAGCCTTCGGGAAACCCTGGAGCGCAGCGTCGACGACTTCCTTCCGGTCCGCAACCTCAACGCGGTCTGGCTGCCGGCGCTGACCCACGAGCGGGTCACCATCCAGCGCTCCTTCGCCCTGATTCATCCCCGCCAGATCCTGAGCTTCTCCGAGCGCGGGGAAGCGGCTTCCTGAGCTCCTCCGGAAGCTCCCGGGCAGACGCGGGAGACTGACCTGAAGGGGCCGATCCGGCGCGAGGCGGCCACGGTGGCGCTGCTGCGCGACCGGTCTGAGTCAACGACTGACGGCGAAGGTCTGGAAGTCCTCTTGATGACGAGACCCGCTACCAGCACCTTCGCGCCCCAGGCCGAGGTCTTCCCCGGGGGGGCTGTCGATCCCGCCGACGTCGATCCCCACTGGTCTGAGCTCTCGGCCGGCCTAGAGCTCCAGCTGGAGGTCGAGCCGCGCCTGCTGGTGGCCGCGGTGCGGGAGACCTTTGAGGAGTGCGGGGTCCTGCTCGCCCGCGACCGCGGGGGCCAGCCCTGCCCGCCTCACCTAGTTGCTGAACTGGCCCCACTGCGACAGCTGCTCCAGAACGGCCACCCCGAGGAATTTCTGCCCGGGCTGAGACGGGCCGGCCTTCGTCCCGGGTGGGAGGACCTCGGGTTCTGCGCCCACTGGGTGACCCCCGAGGGTCTCCCCCGGATCTTCGACACGCGTTTCTTCGCGGCGGCCCTGCCCGAGGGGCAAGAACCAAGCCAGGACGACCTGGGGGAGCTGGTCTCGATGCGCTGGGTCAGTCCCGCCGCCGTGCTCGAGGAGGCGGCTCAGGGCCGCACGCTCCTCCTCCCCCCCACCCGCGCGGTCATGGAGCAGCTGGCGGACCACCAAACGGTGGCGGCGGCGCTGCAGGCGGCGCTGAGCGCCAAGGTCCAACGGGTGCAGCCCAAGCTGGAGGAGATCACCGCTGACCGCTACCCCGGGTTGGACCCGAAAGTCATCCGACGCTCAGGCGGCGGGAGGACTGCGTGATGCCCGCCGCCGAGATCCTGCTGGTGCGGGCACCCAATCCGGGTCCCCTCACCGGTTCGGGGACCAACACCTGGATCTATGGCCGGGGCGAGACCGTCGTCATCGACCCCGGCCCGGGTGATGAGGCCCATCTGGAGAGGGTCCTGGAGGCTGCAAGGCGGCTGGGTCGGGTCACGGCGGTCGCCTGTACCCACCACCACCTGGACCACCTGGAGGGGGCGGCCCGGCTCTGCCAGCTGGCGGGAGCCCCCCTGGCGGTCTATTTCCGCCGGGCCGGCGGGCCGACCACGCTGCCCCTCCACGACGGGGATCGGTTGCTGGTGGGCCGCGGGGCGCTGGTGGCGATCCACACTCCGGGGCATGCCTCCGATCACCTCTGCTTCTTCGACGAGTCCACCAGGACCCTCTTCACCGGCGATCACGTGCTCCAGGGGACGACCAGCCTGGTGGTCCCCCCGGACGGTGACATGACGGCCTACCTCAGCTCGCTGGAGAAAACGCTGCGCCTGCGGCCGCTGCGCCTTCACCCGGGCCACGGCGAGTCGATCGCGGATGGCGAGGCCGCCATCCGCGAGCTGATCGCCCACCGCCTTCAGCGGGAAGCTCAGATCCTGCGCCAGCTGCAGCGTGGCCCCGCCGGCCCCGACTCACTAGTCCCGCGCCTGTACGCCTCCTATCCGCCCGAGGTGATGGGCATGGCCGCCGGCACCGTGCTCGCCCACCTGCTCAAGCTGGAGCGAGAGGGCCGGGTCCGAAGGCTGACGGGTGATGGGCCAGCGCAGTTTGAGGTGCTGGAGTAGGTGGCTGAGGTGGCCTTCGCGCCGACCTTGCGAACCCTGAGCAGTGCCATGCCGTGCCGATGCACTGGGTGGGTGACGGAGCCAAGCTCTGGCGGGTCCGGGTCGACCTGTTCGTCGAGGACCTCGCCGGGCGTCGGTTTGGCGAGCTGGAGGACGTTCTTCGCTCGCTGATGACCTAGTCAGATAGCGATCTGGGACAGTTTGACGTTTCCGAGGACCAGGGGACGGGCATCGCTGACCGTCCGGTGGTCGGCTTAGTTTTCTGGGTTCGCGCGGATGACGTCGGCACGGCGGCGGCGCTCGCCGCCGGCACAGCACGACGCGCCGGCGCCGACTGCGGAGTCGGTCCCGAGCGCTGCGACGTGGCGATCATCCCGCGCAACGCGGTGCGGCTCCCCCCTGACGATTCGCGCTTACCCATGCTCCTTTGCCGGCGCGGGGTTGAGGCTTTAGCCTCAATCGACCCGGACCACTCCAACCAAGCGCGGCAGCCTTTCCGCTGGCTAGCGTCATCCGCTTACGCGGCAGGCACCGCTAGCCCATCTGGAACGGTAGGTGGGCCAGAGTCCTGGTCATGACCCCGGATGGGCCAATGGGAATCACCGTCTTCAGCAGCGCCTCGGTGTGGTACGCGGTGCCGGCGATGTCAAGGTGGACCCAGGGGAGGTCGCTGATGAACTCACGCAGGAAGACGCCGGCGGTGATGGAACCGGCGCCCGGCGTTCCCGAGGTGTTGTGCATGTCCGCGATCCCGCAGGTGAGGGCGATGTCGTACTCCGGATAGAACGGCAGCTCCCAGATCCTCTCCCCAGCCAGAGCCCCGGCCCGGCGGAGCTGCTCGAGCAGCTCGGGGTTGTTGCCCATGGCGGCGGTCACCGGATGGCCCAATGCGACCACCGCGGCTCCGGTCAAGGTCGCCACATCGACCAGATGGGTGGCCCCCCGGGCGGCCGCGAATCCCAGCGCGTCCGCGAGGACCAGGCGGCCCTCGGCGTCGGTGTTGTTGATCTCGATCGACTTGCCGTTCATGGCGCTGACCACGTCGCCCGGCTTGATGGCCCCGCCACCAGGCATGTTCTCGGTGATTGCCGCCACCGCCATGACCTCGATCGGAGCGTGCATCTGAGCGATGAGTGACATGGCTTCGATGACCGCGGCGGCGCCACTCATGTCAGCCTTCATCGCGACCATCCCGGCATTGGGCTTGAGGGAGATGCCGCCGGTGTCAAAAGTGATGCCCTTGCCGACTAGGGCCAGCACCTTGCCCGACTTGGACTTGGTCTTGGGGCGATAGCGCAGTGAGACCAGCTTGGGCGGCTCGTGGGAGCCCCGGGCGACCGCTAGGAGGGCCCCCATGCCCAGTTTCTCCATCTCCGCGCGGTCCAGCACCTCCAACTCCAACTTGCTCTCGCCGGCCACCCGCTCCGCCTCGGCGGCCAGCTGGGTCGGGGTCAGCCGGTTGCTGGGTTGCCACTGCAGCACCCTCGTCCGGTTGGTCGCCTCGCCCATCGAGGCGCCCTCGGTGAGGGCGTCAGCGACCTTGGTGCCGGTCCCGAGCCCGAGCACCTCCAGTTCTTCGATCGCGCCTGAGTCCTCGCCGGACTTGAGCTGACCCAGGTGGTAGTTGCCAAGCGCGACCCCCTCGGCAATGGCCCGAGCGACCGCCGTGGGCTTGCCTTGACGTGGGTCTTGGGCCGCCAGCGCCGCCACCAGCCCGTCGTCGACCAGAACCGCCAGGCTGCGGCAGAAGCGGCGGGTCTGCAGGACCGTGAACTGGAGGGCGTTGCGGAGTCGGTAGCCGTCCAGCTCCTGGGGGCGCCCCAAGCCCAGAAACACGATCCGGGGGGCGGAGATCCTGCCCAGGGTTGCGACCACGGTGCGACTGGGGAACGCTCCGGTCACCTCATGGTCGTCGCGCATCCGGCTGAGGAGACCGTCCAGCGCCAGGTCGGCGGCAGCGGCTGACGGTCCCAGCGGCTCCCCGTGGAAGTACGGCACCACCAAGACGTCGGTCTTGATAGCTCCTAGGTCAGTGTCACTCGCCTTCGCTCGCACTCTCACACCCTCCTAACTGCCGGACCCTAACTCGGGCCGCGGTCATGGCTGCGGCGGTCTCCCCATCCCCTAGCTGGCTCCCTTTCGGCAGCTCAGTGGTGGGGGTCGAAGCGCACCTGCCGCAGGTCTGGGATCCACTGTCGCAGCGCCGACTCCAACTCCCGGAGCACCTCAGGGGTCATCACCACCACGAAGTTGGAGCTTGAATGCGCCTGCACCACCACTTCTCCGGGCCGGGGCTGAGTGACCAGCAGGCTGTCGCTGGCGGGGCCGGAGGCGATCACGCCCCGTACCCGCGCCGTCAATTCGGAATCAGTCACCAGGGAATCATGGCAAAGCCGAGCCGGACAATGTCGGTATGCCACCTGACGCCGTCCCCTTCCCAGCCGAGACCACCTCTCTGTCCTCCCGACAGTTGTTGGAGATCGAAGCCCGCCGACAGGGCTTCGCCGAGGTTGGGGTCACTGACCTGGCGCCGTTCGACGAAGCCGCCGAAAGGGCACGGCGGGCGCTGGCGGAAGGACGGCTCGACGGGATGCCCTGGTACACGGAAGAGCGGGTCAGCCAATCGGCCAACCTGGGCCGACGGTTCCCCTGGGGCCGGAGCCTGGTGGCGCTCAGCTTTCCCTACCAGCCGGCCACCGCCCCCCTCGGCGACCCGCCCGACCCGCCCTCAACCAGCGCGCGGCCCCGGGGGAGGATCGCCGGCTATGCCCTCGGAGAGGACTACCACCTCCGCATGGACCGGGCCTTGCGGGCCCTCGTCGACCGGCTGACGGAGCGGTCGCCCGGGCTGCGCTGGCACCGGTTCGTCGACCATGGACGAGCCCTGGACCGGGCCATCGCCGAGCGGGCGGGCCTGGGCTTCTGCGGCAAGCACACCCAGCTGATCACGGGGCGCGGCGGGTCGTACGTGCTGCTGGCCTCGCTGGTGCTCAGCCTGGAACTGGCTCCCGACCGGCCCTCCAAGCGCAACTGCGGGAAGTGCCGCGCCTGTCTGCCCAGCTGCCCGACCGGGGCCCTTCTGGCGCCCGGGGTGATAGACGCGCCCCGATGCATCAGCTACCTGACCATCGAGCACGAGGGGCCCATCCCCAAGGGACTGCGCCCCCTCATGGGCACCTGGGTCTTCGGCTGCGACCGCTGCCAGGAGGCATGCCCGATCAACGCTCGACTCAGCCCAGCGCCGGTCGCCGCAGGCCCGGCGTCCACCAGCCACGGCCCGGTGCCGTTCCCGGACCTCGTCGAGCTGCTCTCCCTGTCGGAGGCCTCCTTCCAGGCCCGCTTCCACTCCACCACCATCCGCCGCAGTGGCCGCGAGCGCCTGGCTCGCAACGCCGCGATGGCCCTCGGCAATGCCGGGCAGCGCTCGGCGGTGCCCGCCCTGGCGAGGGTGCTTCGGGGTGATCCCTCGGCACTGGTGCGGGGTGCCTGCGCCTGGGCGCTGGGCGAGCTGGGAGGGGAAGGGGCCGCGGCCGCGCTCGCTAGCGCGCTGGCTTGGGAGCCCGACCGGGAGGTGGCCGGCGAGATCGGCGACGCCGTCAGCCGGTCCGCGGAGCCGCGGGGATCCGCTCCCCAGGGGTTGCAGATCCGGCCTCAGTCGGCAGTAGCAGGTCACGGACATCCGCCTGGACGTGGGCCTCGGTCCGAGTTGGCGTCCGGCGGGCAAGCCGACTGACGAGAGCTCGCAAGTCGATCCCACTCGCGGGCACCGGCCAGTATCGGAGGCCATCCCCGTCACGGTCTAGGTCATCTCGCTCTGCCGACTCCGTCCGCCGACCCGGTTTGCGCCGGGGCGGATGGCTCACTGCAGCGCACCTCCATCCAACAGGTTCTGGCTCCCTCCACCACCAAGACCAAGACGGCGATCGGGGTGAGCCCCACGTGGAGCAGGTGGAACCCCCACACCGGCGGCAGCAGGATCAGTGCGAGAAGGCAGAGCCCGGCCCCGAAGCCGGTGAAGAGCGGATTGGTACGCCAGTGCCAGAGCACGGCCCCGAGTGCGGCCAGGGCCAGCAGCCCCACGACCCAGGGGATCACCTCCCCCGGCCAGATCAGGAGCAGCCAGACCATCGCCAGCAGCGCCAGGCCCAAGCCGAGTCCATGCACGCGCCGAGCGTCCCGGCCCACCGTCAGCATGATCAATGGCAGCAGGAGCAGATCGTCGTTGGGGTGGGCGTATGGCGTTGCCAGCAGCCAGATCCCCAACGGCAGCCCGACTCCCCAGGCAATCCGGCCCACCGGGCTGACCTGCCGCCAATCGGAGGACAGCATCATCCAGGCCGCGAACACCGCCATGCCCACCAGAGCACCGGCAATCACGACTAGGGTACCGGGCGCCAGGACCCCGGTTCCGAGTCCAAAGCCAGCGGGTGAAGCCCCGAGCAGTCCGGGCAGACCGGCCAGATCCGGCTGCTGGGTCCCCACCCCGGAAGCGAAGCCGTGAGCGGCCCGCCACCACGCCGGCAGCAGGCCGGAACTGGCGGCCAGGCACAGAGCCGAGACGGCGGCGAACCCGAGGGCGAACCACCAAGCCCGCCGCGGTCTCTGCCAGAGCACCAGGAAGAGGAAGACCGGAGCCGGCCAGAGCAGATCCGGTTTGACCCAGATGAGGCCCAGCACCATGCCGGTCAGGAATGGACGATCGTGCCAGGCGAGCAGCATCGAACCCGCCAGCACCGCGAACATGAGGGCGTCGAACTGGCCAGCCGCGAAGCCCAGCAGAGCGATCCACGACACGAGCACCCCCAGCACCAGGGCGGCGACCCTGGTCCAGCCCAGATCGCGCGCCAGCAAGGCGAGCATGAGCAGCGCCATCGCCGCCCCGAAGCAGGTGAAGGCGATGTAGCTGGCCCAGAAAGGGAGCTTGGACAGCGGCTCAAGGAGGGTGGCGGCAATGGGCAGGTAGGCGAAGCTGTCCAGGGTGGGCTGGAGCCTCGGATAGAGCTGGGCCAGCTGCTCCACCGCCTGCAGCTTTCCCCAGTCGTAGGGGCTGTGACCACCTCCCAAGAGCCGAGCCGCAGCGAAGAAGACCCGGTAGTCATCCGCCAGCCCGTAGGGACGGGGTGGGATGAAGCGGGTCAGAGCGTAGGCGGCCAGACCCAACGAGCAGCCAACTGAGATCAGCAGCACCAGGCGACGCAGCCACCGACTGCGTCGCTCCCGCAGCTCCCCCAGGCACGTCTCGCAGAGCCGCGCTGGTAGCGCAACCGCGTGACCGCAGCCGGAGCAGGGCACCCATCCCGGCGGGGAGAGCGGTCCTCGGCGCACTGGCGGCCTCACTGGCGCTCGAGTCTAGCCAACCCCCTGCCAGAGGCGGGCAGCGGCCAAGCCCATGACGCGGAGCCGGTTGGACCGCTCGAAGTGCAGGCTACTGATAACACTCATTATCGTCGGGTCGGCCGAGATCGCCTGAAGTGGCTAGATGGCCCCAAAGCGGCCCAAATCTGGACACCTTGGCCAGTGCTGGCCGACCAGGCCGACGACATGCTCGGGTCGGTCGATTGTCAAGTGGTTGACAATTGACGCTGCCACGTCCTTCATGACTGTCGTGGGCGTCACGCCGAGCGCGCCCCCGATGGCCCGGTAGCTGTGGCCAGCCGAGATCGAGGGAGCGTGAGAGCAGATAGCTGAGCGCCCTACGGTCGGGGCCTGCCAGTTGCGGGCACAGCGCACAGACGCGGCTAGTTCGGCATAATCGCGGCGGTGGCTGGCTTTGCCCCGGTCTGCGCGGCGATCGACATCCCCCAGGGAACCGGGCGGGTGGTCGACGCCGATGGCGTTGAAGTGGCCCTCTTCCACGTCGACGGTGTCTTCCACGCGCTCGAGAACAGCTGCGCCAGCGGCGGGTCGATCGGCGAGGGACAGTTGCGGGGACACGTGGTCACCTGCCCCCTGGACGGGGAGACCTACGACGTCCGGACCGGCATCTCCCCCATCTCGGACGCCATCTTCGTCAAGCGCTTCGATGTGCGTCTGGACGGCAGCGGCAACGTGCTGGTCCGCCTGGAGCCCACCGAGGACGAGGATGAGGAACTCTGAAAGGACGCCTGGCCGCGATCGATGTCGGCTCTAACACCGTCCACCTGCTGGTGGCGACCGTCGGTGATAACGGGACCAGCCAGCGCCGCCACGCGGTCCACCTGCTCGGGCTCGGACGCCAGGTGGCCGCCACCGGCGACCTCGGTGCCGAGCTGCTCCAGCGGACCGCGGAACTGGTCGGCCACCTCATTGGCCAGGCCCGCCAGGACGGTGCCGAGCGGATCGGGCTGGTCGGCACCGAGGCACTCCGCAACGCCGCCGACGGCGCCCTGCTCGGGGACCGGATCCGGGAGCGCACCAAGCAGCAGCTCCGGATCCTGACCGGGGAGGCGGAGGCTCGGCTCAGCTACCTGGGCGGGACCTCGTTTCGGGTTCCCCCGGGCCAGCCGGCCACCGTGGTCGACGTGGGCGGGGGCAGCACCGAGGTGGTCCACGGCCTGGGCAGCCGGGCCGTGGGCGGGACCAGCTTGAAGTTGGGCTCCGATCGGGTCCTGCTGGCCACCAAGGCGGATGACCCACCCAGCGAGCGGCAGCGGGTGGACGCGGAAATGCGGATATCGATGGTGCTGGAGGAGGCCCCCGAGCCCGCCCGGAGCGGCGTGTTGATCGCCACCGGCGGAACCGCGTCCAACCTCCCCGTGTTGCTGGGCATGTGGCGCCCCTTCCCGGATTCCGAGGATGCCCTCCGGGATGAGGGGCCCCACGAGCCCTGGACCACCCTCAGCCGGGACGCTGTCGAGCGGGCGGCCCAGCTCACGGCGACTCACTCGAGTGCCGAGGTCGCGATGCGGACTGGCCTCAGCCCAGCTCGCGCGCGGCTCATGGCGGGCGGGGTCCTAGTGCTGCTGGGGCTGCTCGACCGCTACCGGGCTGACGAGCTGGTGGTGACCGAGCGGGGGCTGCGGGACGGGGTGGTCCTCAGGCTGGCCGCCGTCGCGGCCCCGCGCTCCACCTGATGCCTCGTCCGGTCCGAATCCGGGCGGCCGGCGGCTTGCCCTAAGCTGGACTCGTGTCGGTCTTCGACTTTCACACCCACACCACCATCTCCGACGGCCATGCGGACGCGATGGAGATGGCCCGGCGGTGCCAGAAGAACGGGTATGCCGCCTACGTCTGCAGCGACCATGTCGACGAGGGCACGGTGGGGCGCCGGGTCCCGGAGATCGTGGCCGCCTGTCTCCGGGTGGCCGATGAGTTGGGCATCAGGGCCATCCCCGCCGTCGAGGTGACCCGGGTCGCGCCGGACCGGCTCGCCAAGGTTGCCGCCAAGGCCCGCTCCCTGGGCGCTTTGCTGGTGGTCGTCCACGGCGAAACCCTGGGGGACTTCCCTCAACCTGGGCTCAACCTGGCCGCCGCCCGCTGTTCCGACGTGGATATCCTGGGGCACCCCGGCCTGATCTCCCACGAAGCGGCCGAGCAGGCACGGCTCAACCAGATCCATCTGGAGATCAGCGCGGCGGGTCTCCACGGGCTGACCAATGGCCACGTCGCCAAGGTGGCCCTGGAAGTCGGGGCCTCCCTGGTGCTGGACTCGGACGCGCACCGCCCGGAGAGCTTGCTGACTACCGAGCGGGCCCGACAGGTCCTGGCGGGGAGCGGGCTCACCCTGGAGGGGGTCGCTCAAGTTGCCGAGCTAGCCCCTTTTTCGGTCTTGGCCAGGCGGGGTATCGAGCTACCTTTGGTGCCGAAGTCCTGAGGAACTGCGGCTAGGGCCCATTTCCCGGAGGTCCCGGGGGTCCCGGTGCCGGGGTGGGCGTCGGCGTCGGTACCAGGGTTGGGGCCGGAGCCGGGGTGACATTAGGCACCCGGCTCAGCGGCCCGCTGGGGGCGTTGGTGGGCACCGTCTCGACGTCTTGGAGAGACGCGACCAGCAATGTGTCCTTGGGTCCCTGGCTGAAGGTGACGACCACGGCGTCCCCGGGGATGAGGTCGGAGAGCACCGCCGCGGCTCCGCCCCTGGTCAGGGCCGACTTGGTGGTCACGGTGGCCTGAACCGTCTGGCTACCGGCCGGCTGGATGGCGATCAGGTTCTCATCGACCCAGAGGCCCATGACCGTGCCATCGATGGGGCGCCCGACCAAAGAGTTCGCGGCCGCCGGCGACTTGCTGGGGGAGATGGCGACGGTCGGTCGGGGGGGGCCAGAGCCGGTGCCCACGGCGAAGATGGTGAGCGAGGCGATCCCCAGTCCGACCCCCAGCACCGAGAGCGCGACGATGGCGAAAAAGATCAGCGCCAGCAGGCCGTGGCCATGGAAGCCGACGAAGTTGTGGCGCTCCTTCAGGTGTCGGCCGGCGCGCAACCGCGGAGCCTTGCGGGTGGCCGTCTTACCCCTCGGCAGCCGAGTCTCCGCCAATTCGCCTCCTCGCAATGCCTCCGGCCCTTTGGGCGTGTCCCCCGCCCACGTCGAATCCGGCCGGAGTATATGGGACCGCCGGAGATCGCCCGAGAAGGCTCGCTATCATCAACTGCCACCCATGGCTTCCACCTACGATCACCGCGCCATCGAGGCCAAGTGGCAGTCCCGCTGGCAGGAGACCGGCCTCTATCAGGTGGCTCTGGACCGGGTGCCCCGGCCTTACTACAACCTGATGATGTTCCCCTACCCCTCGGCGGAGGGGCTGCACGTGGGCAACATGTTCGCCTTCTCCGGCGCCGACGCTCACGGCCGCTTTCAGCGCATGCAGGGCTTCGACGTCTTCGAGCCGATCGGCTTTGACGCGTTCGGGATCCACAGCGAGAACTTCGCCCTCAAGATCGGCCGGCATCCCACCGAGCTGATCGCCACCAACGTGGCTCGTTTCCGCGGCCAGCTGGAGAAGCTGGGGGCCCAGTTCGACTGGAGCAAGACCGTCGACACCACCGATCCCGCCTACTATCGCTGGACCCAGTGGCTGTTCCTCACTTTGTGGAAGGGGGGCTTCGCCTACCGGGCCCGCCGCAACGTCAAGTGGTGCCCCCAGGACCTGACCGTGCTCGCCGACGAGCAGGTGCTGGCGGACAGCACCTGCGAGCGCTGCGGGGCGCTGGTCACCGAGCGGGAGCTGGAGCAGTGGTTCCTGCGCATCACCGCCTTCACCGAGAGGTTGTTGGCGAATTTGAGCGGCCTGGACTGGTCGGAGAGCACCAAGCTGCTGCAGCGGCATTGGATCGGCCGCAGCCAGGGAGCGCTCCTCGACTTCCCCATCGACGACGCGGACCCGCTCCGGGTGTTCTCCACCCGCCCTGACACCATCTTCGGCGCCACCTTCATGGTGCTGGCGCCCGATCACCCGCGGACCCTGGAGCTGACCGCGCCGGAGAGGCTGGCCGAGGTGGCCGCCTTCGTGGCGGAGGCGGCCCGGCGGCGGATCGCCGGCCAGCGCGAAGACGAGAACTCGACGAGAGGGGTGGCGCTCGGCCGCGACGCCCGCAACCCACTCACCGGGGCCCGCATCCCCCTTTACACCGCCGAATACGTCCTCTCCGGCTACGGTACCGGCGCGATCATGGCGGTCCCGGCCCACGACCAGCGCGACCACGCCTTCGCCGTCCAGTACCACCTTGCGGTGGTGGAGGTTGTGTCGGGCCGGGACGGGAGCGGCGCCCACGTCGGCTCCGGAGTTCTCGTCAACAGCGCCCAGTTCGACGGTCTGGGGGCGCCCGACCCCGCCCGCGAGGTGATCACCGCCGCCCTGGTTGAGGCGGGATTCGGCACGCCTCATGTCACCTACAAGCTCCGGGACTGGGGCATCTCCCGACAGCGCTACTGGGGACCCCCCATTCCGGCGATCCACTGCCCTAACTGCGGGGTGGTGCCGGTACCGGAGGAAGATCTCCCGGTCCTGCTGCCCTACATCGAGGACTTCCGACCGCTGGGGACGGGCGAGTCGCCGCTCGCCCGCGACCCCGACTTCCTCAACACCACCTGCCCCAACTGCGGCGGCCCAGCCAAGCGGGACACTGATGTCTCCGACACCTTCCTGGACAGCTCCTGGTACTACCTACGCTATCCCTCGGCCGACCGCGACGACGTGCCGTTCGACCGCGAATTGACGAGAAAGTGGCTGCCAGTCACCTACTACGACGGTGGCAACGAGCACGCGGTTCTCCACCTTCTCTACTCACGCTTTGTGACTATGGCGCTGCAGCAACTGGGCTTCCTGGATTTTGAGGAACCGTTCACCCAGTTCCGGGCCCACGGCATGCTCGTGATGGGCGGCGCCAAGATGTCCAAGTCCCGGGGGAACGTGGTCGTCCCCGACGAATACATCAGCCGCTTCGGAGCCGACGCGTTCCGCCTTTACCTGCTCTATCTGGGCCCTTACCAGGAGAGCGGTAACTTCATCGACACCGGAATCAACGGGCCCTATCGATTCGTCAGCCAACTCTTACGCCTGCTGGATCGAGTGAACGCGGGTGGCGTCGAGTTACCGGAGTCGCGCGAGCTGTCCAGGGCGCGCCATCGCTGCATTCGCCAGGTCACCCTGGACACGCCGGAGCTCAAGTACAACACCGCGATCGCCGCGATGATGATCTTCGTCAAGCGGCTGCGCGAGCACGAGGGCCCCATTCCGAAGGTCGCCATGGAGACGCTCGCCCTCTTGCTGGCCCCCTACTGCCCCCACCTGGCGGAGGAGATTTGGGAACGTCTGGGTGGGGATTATTCAGTGCACCAGCAGAAGTGGCCTGTAGCCGATGAATCTCTCATCGCCGATGAGCAGGTGGTGGTCGTGGTGTGCATCAACGGAAAGAAGCGCGACCAGTTGGTGGTGGCGGCGGGCACGGACGCCTCCGAGCTCGAACGACAAGCGCTGGCTCTTCCCCGGATCCAGCAGTGGCTTGACGGGAAGCTGGTGCGGCGGGTCGTGGTGGTGCCCGACCGCCAGGTCAACCTGGTTCTCACAGGCTAATTAGGGCAACGATATACTTGGCACACTAAGCGAGCGCGCCCAAATTCGGGGGGCGGACTCGAGAGCGGCGGCGGCCACGGATGAGACCCGCCTCGACGGCGACCTTCCAGGCACCCTCCCGCTCAATCTCCTTGGCCACCGACTCTCTGGCCGCCCCGGCGTGCCGGGAGCTGAGGCGCGGGCCCGGCAGAGAGCGCAGGTAGGCGACAACTGTCTCGGGGTCGGTAATCCGGAGCTCCTCCGGGTGTCGGCTCACGGTGAGACGGCCAAAGAGGGGGTTAAGCAAAGGCGGCCCCGTGGCGAGGTCGAAGGCCGTATCGACGTGGGTCCGGGCCCCAGCCTGGGTGCCGATCCGGGCTTGGAGCTGGCGGAGCTCTAGCAGGTGCTCCGGTCCATTGGTGGCGGCGATTAGGACGCCGCCCCGGCCGAGGACGCGGTGGATCTCCGCCAGCCCCAGCTCCAGATTGGGCACGTGGAAGAGCATGTGGTTGGCGACCACCGCGTCGAAGCTGCCTTCGGGGAACGGCAGCTGGCTCAGCTCTGCAACGACGAAGTGGAAGTCGGGTAGCGCCCTGAGCCCGGCCCTTGCCTCCGCCACCATCCCGGGCGAGAAGTCGCTCAGGGTTACCCGCCAACCAGGAGGGATGCGGTCCTGGTTCTCGACCCAGAGACTTCCCCTACCGCAACCAACTTCCAGAACCCGGGCCCGATCCGGCAGGCGGAGGTGGTCGAAGACCCAGGCCTGCCAGGGCCTCCGGGCGGTGCCGAAGCGGTGGTAGAGCTCCTGGCGGGCACCCAGGTTCGTCCCCTCCCGGTACTGGGCCAACACCAGCACATCACGACTGTCAGGTGGCATGGTCACGACCCAGCCTAGGGCGAGCTGCCTATTCTTGGTCAGGCGGCCCGTAGCTCAGCTGGTTAGAGCGGGGTTCTTATAAAGCCCAGGTCCTGGGTTCGAGTCCCAGCGGGCCGACCCTCTTGTGATCGTAAGTGGTGCCCTAGAGTTGCACCGGCTTGCACTCCCGGCACCCGTTAGTCCACAAAGTTAGTCCACAGTCCACAGTGGTTCAGCGGCTCTCCCGTCGGGACTCGATGTAAGCGGCCAGGTCTGCGGGTGAGATCCGCACCACCCGGGCGCTGAGTCGCACCACCGGCAACTCCCCGGAGGCGATCAGCCTAGAGAGGCTCCGAGGGCTGATCCCCAGTCGCCGAGCTACCTCGCCTAGCGTCAGCAGGGGGTGGCCGGCCACCGGGTGAGTCTACTTAGGTAGTCCATCCGCCTGCCCTGTCCGTGACTGTGCCCAAGACACGAGTGGTAGGATTCATCCGGGGCGCCGGGAAGTCTGGTCGGCACATCATCCACTCGCGGATTGGAGCCGACATGGGCATTTGGGTTGATTTCCGCCATGCTGCGGATTGCCGCGTTCCGTGGGAGCGACCGCACGATAGTCGTGACGGTCGTGAGTTCCGATGGGAATAGAACTCTCGCTTGTCGCGTTCGTGGGCGGAGCCGT
>OCZT010002486.1_pt1 | contig 19042 bp, 13 predicted proteins | sample 1539031 | NCBI WGS metagenome assembly OCZT01 (sample SAMEA3539308, study PRJEB22396) | soil metagenome | biome: tundra; feature: field; material: soil | place: USA | collected 2010-05 | depth 0.15 m | reverse complement strand
TACACGACGCTCTTCCGATCTGCTCGGGCTGCGCGGCATTCCCGGCTGCTCCGAAGACGTGATGGTGGCGCGCGATATTCTACTCGCCGAGGTTACGGGCGCACGCTATCACGTGGCTCATATTTCCTCGAAACATTCGGTGGAGATGGTCGCATTCGCGAAGTCGAAAGGCCTGCCGGTGACGGCGGAGACCACGCCGCATCACTTCGCCATCACCGACTCCGACATGCCTCCGTACGACAGCAATTTTAAAATGAAGCCTCCGCTGCGATCGCACGGCGACGTGGGCGCGGTGATCGAGGGCGTGGTGAACGGCGCCATCGACGCGATTGCCACCGACCACGCGCCGCATCCGGGCAGCGAGAAAATGCAGGAATTCGAAAAGTGCCCATTTGGCATTCTGGGCCTCGAAACCGCGCTGGGCGTGTCGTTCGAGCATCTACTGCATCCGAAGAAAATCGGATTGAAGCGTTTGGTGGAGTTGTTCACTACCGGTCCTGCGCGGATTCTGGGAATCCCACGAGGCACGCTCACCGTGGGCGCGGCCGGGGATGTGACGATCTTTTCGCTGGATCGCGAATGGACTTACGACGTGAACAAGTCGTTCTCCAAGAGCCGGAATTCTCCGTTCGATGGAAAGACGTTTCGCGGCGGTCCGGTGGCGACCGTCGTCAACGGCGCAATCGTCTGGCGGGCCTAAGCTACGGCTTGCGGACCGTCATGCGGACAATGTTTCCCGTCGCCAGCGAGTCCCCCGGATTGACGATCACGTTATCGTTCTCGGAGAGCCCGGAAACCACCTCGACCTCCGTGCCATAGTCCTTGCCGATCGCGATCGGCATCAACTCGACCTTGCCGCCTTCGCGCACCACGCCCGCTTGCAGGCCCTCTGAGCGAAACAGCAGCGAGTTCACCGGAAGCAGCAGCGACGGGGCTTTGGAAGCCAGCGTCAGATGCACCTGCGCGAACGCTCCGGGCAGCAGTTCTCCGGTCTTGTTGTCGACGTCGACTTCAGTCAACAGCGTTCTCGACGCGGGATCGATCGATTCCGCGTTGCGCGCGACCTTCCCCACAAAACGCCGGTTCGGATATTCCGCCAGCGTCAGTTGCGCCACCACGCCCGGCACCGCGGAGCGCGAGTAAATCTGCGGAACGTTGACAAACACACGCAGCGTGTCGGTCGCCGCCAGCGTAAACAGTTGCTGTGATACTCCGCCGTTGCCCGCGTTGATCAGAGCGCCGATATCGGTGTTGCGCGCCGTAATCACGCCGTCGAAAGACGCGTAAACTTTTTCGAACGACACCATTTGTTCCAGGCGCTTCACATTGGCCGTCTGCGAGGCGACGATGCTTTTATCGGCTTCATACGCGCCCACCGCGTTGTCCACGTCCTGCTTGGGAATCGCGTCCTTCAACAATCCCAGGTCGCGATTCATCGTGATCTCAGCCAGTTTCAGGTTGGCCTGCGCAGTGGTCAGGTCGGCCCGCGCCTGGTCGAGTTGTTTGTCCACCTCGGGCGTTTCAATCTCGGCCAGCAATTGTCCCGCCTTTACACGCCCGCCGATATCGACATACCACTTTTTCAAATATCCGCTGGTGCGCGCGTAAACCGGGGAGATAGTGAAGGCCTGGATATTTCCAGGCAGCACAATCTCATCCTTCAATGCGCCACGCTTGGGATGCACCACGGAAACCGTCGGCACCGACATGTCGATGGTTTCCTGCTTCACGTTCGCCGCGGCTTTAATGCGGGTGTCGATGCCGCGGTATACGCCCAGAGCGAGCAGCGCCAGCGCCGCCAGCACAACAATCGCCCGGATGGTCCCGCGCAGCATTCTTCTATTCTCACTCATGCACTTTTCTTTCGTAGTCCGTGCAGCACGCTGAACACGGCGGGGACGAAGAACAGCGTCGCCACAGTGGCCAGCGACAATCCGCCAATCACCGCGCGTCCCAGAGGGGCATTCTGTTCGCCACCCTCACCCGCGCCCAGCGCCATGGGCACCATGCCGATGATCATCGCCAGAGCCGTCATCACCACCGGACGGAATCGCGCGAAGCCGGCGTCCAGCGCGGCCTTCTTCGCGTCGCCCTCTTCGGCCAGTACTCCCTTCGCGAAGTTGACCACCAGGATACTGTTCGCGGTCGCCACGCCGACGCACATAATCGATCCCATCAGCGCCGGCACGCTGATGGTAGTGTGCGTGAAAAACAGCGACAGCACGATCCCCGCCATGGCCGCCGGTAAGGCCGTAATAATGATGAACGGATCAAGCCAGCTCTGAAAATTCACGACGATCAGCAGATACACCAGCACGATGGCCAGCGCCAGACCGCCGAGCAGACCGGTGAACGAGGACCGCATGGTCTCGATCTGGCCTCGCATCGCCACCTGCGCGCCGCGAGGCAGCGAGGCGCGGCTCTCGTCGATAATCCGGTTGATGTCGGTCGATACTCCTCCCAGGTCGCGGTCCTGCACGGCTCCGAAAATGTCGATGGTGCGCTGGATGTTGTAGTGCGACACCACCGCCATTCCCGCGCCTCGCACGGTTGAGGAGACATCGCCCAGAATTTCCGGCTGCGTCGCCGTCGATCCGGTGATGGAAATATTTTCCAGGTCGCCCAGTGAACTGATGGAGTATTGCGGCGACTGCGCAATCAGGCTGTAATTCACGCCGTTCTTCCAATTCAGCCAGAACGCGGGCGTCGTTTGAAAACTGCCGCTGAGCGCCACCACCATGCTGTTCGCCACGTCCTTTTCGGTGAATCCGCTCTCCGCGGCCTTGGTGCGATCCACGTTGATGTGCAACTTCGGCTGATCGAACAACTGGTGGATGTGCAAATCCACCAAACCCGGAACCTGCCGCATCTGATCGAGCAGCTTTCGCGCGTACACGCGATTGACTTCGATGTCCAGCCCGATCACCTGTACGTCAATCGGCGCGGGCAATCCGAAATTCAAAATCTGGCTGATGATGTCAGCCGGCAGAAACGCGAAGTTCACGCCGGGAAATTCGCGTGGCAGCGTTTTTCGCAATTCGCGAACGTAGTCCGCCGTCGGATGATGGTCCTCTTTGAGCGAAACCAGAATGTCCGCATCCATGGTCCCGATGGGCGCCGAAGTGCTGTACGACAAGTTAATACTGGAATACGGCAATCCGATGTTGTCGATGATACTCGAAACCTCCTCCGGCGGGATCGCGCGGCGGATGGCTTGCTCAATCCGGTCGCAGGCATTCGCCGTTTCCTCAATGCGCATCGCCGTTTTCGTGCGCACATGCAGTTTGATCTCGCCGGCATCGGTGGACGGAAAGAAATCCTGCCCCAGCCACGGGAACAGCGCGAACACCGCCACGCAGGAGCCGAGAAACAGCGGCAGGAACAACCACGGAATCGCCACCAGCCTGGTCAGCAGGCGATGATGGGCATCGCGCGTCGCGTTGAACGACCGCTCGAACCACCGCTGAAATCGCGCACCGATGTTCCACGCCGACGGCTTTCCTCGATGTCCGCCGTGAGCCCGCAACAAATACATCGCCAGCGTCGGCACCAGCGTCCGCGACAAAACGTACGACGCGAGCATCGCGAACACCACCGCTTCGGCCAGTGGAATAAACAGGTACCGCGCGACACCCGTCAGGAAAAACATGGGGATGAACACGATGCAGATGCACAGCGTGGAAACCAGCGCCGGCACCGCGATTTGCGCCGCGCCATCCAAAATTCCTTCGTGCAGGTCTTTCCCTTCCTCGAAGTTCCGCTCGATATTTTCGATCGTCACCGTCGCGTCGTCCACCAGAATGCCGACCGCCAGCGCCAGCCCGCCCAGCGTCATGATGTTGATCGTTTCGCCCAGCGCGCTCAGGCAGACGATCGATGTGAGAATCGATAGCGGAATGGAAATCGCGATGATCAGCGTGCTGCGCCAGCTTCCTAAAAACAGCAGGATCATCGCGGCCGTCAAACATGCGGCGATGATCGCCTCCCGAATCACTCCGTTCACCGCCGCGCGCACGAATAACGATTGGTCGGCCAGAGGCTCAATCCGCAGCTCCGGCGGCAGCGCCGCACGGATCGCCGGCAGCGCGTCTTTCACCCGCTGCACGATGTCGAGCGTCGACGTCGCGCCCACTTTCTGCACCGTCAGCAGCGATCCACGCATGCCGTCGCGCCGCACGACGTTGGTCTGCGGCGCAAATCCGTCGCGCACGTGCGCCACGTCGTGAATGTAAATGGTGTTGCCGGTAGTGGCCTTCACCGGCAGATCGTTCAGCTCCTGCACCGTCTTTGGGCTCGCGTTCAGATCCACGTCGTATTCGAACTCCCCGATTTTCGACGTCCCCGCCGGCAGGATCAGATTCTGCGCGCTCACCGCGTTCACGATATCGCTCGGCGCCAGGCCCTGCGCCTGCATCTCCGCCGGCCGCAGATCGATCATGATCTGCCGCTGTTTCCCGCCATAAGGCCACGGCACGGACGCGCCCGGCACAGTCGCTAGCGATTGCCGGATGAAGTTCGTGCCGAAATCGTTCAACTGCTGCTCGGAAAGCCCCTGCCCGGAAAGCGCCAACTGGAGAATCGGTACGCTCGACGCGCTGTAGCTGATCACCAGCGGAGGCGTGATGCCCGGAGGCATCTGCCGGATGGACGGCTGTGACGAAGCCGTCAATTGCGCCACCGCCGCCGAAACCTGCACGCCCGGCTGGAAAAAAATCTTCACCACGCTGATGCCGTTCAGCGACTGCGACTCGGTGTGCTCGATGTCGTTCACCGTGGTCGTCAGAATGCGCTCGTACACCGAGGTGATGCGCTGCTCCATTTCCTCCGCGCCCAGCCCGGTGTAGTTGTAAAGAATGCTGACCACCGGAATGTTGATATTCGGGAAAATGTCGGTCGGCGTTCGCAGAATTACCAGCGGACTGATCAACAAAATCAGCAGCGCTAATACAATGAACGTGTACGGACGATTCAGCGCGACTTTAACGATCCACACTTGGAATTACAGCTCCTGCTTGATTAGTTAGATACCGTCCGCCGAGAACGGATGCGAAAAAGCGATTCCCTGTTCGGCATATGACGATCAGGATACTACTGCCGCCATAGCTCGGCTTCCAGCGCACTCGCGCGTTCGTCCTTGCCCAGCTCGCGATAAATTCCCATCGCCTTTTTCAACTTCGCCGCACCTTCGGCGCGCGCGCCATTGCGCAGCAGCACTTCGCCGACTTGGGCATTGGCGCCCGCCAGCGTCAATCGAGTATCTTCGCTCGCGCTCGCGCCCTCTGCCGCCGCAATTCCTTCGGCGATCTGTAACGCCCGGCTGAAATTTGAGAGCGCGGCCAGAAGATTGCCCCGCTCCAGTTCGATCCCGCCGAGCTTCGCCGCAACCGATCCCAGCGCCCGCTCGACTTGCGCGTCGCCATGATCCACGTGTCGCGACAGTAGATCGAGCTGCGCCAGCGCCTCGCCGTAATATTTCGCCGCGTTCTGATCGGCCGCCATCTCGCCCATTTTGGAAGCAGCCTGCGCCGCGTCGTATCGCGCGTCGTCCCGCTCCGGATGCGCGCGCAGGATGGCGCTGGCAAGATTGTACGCATCGCGAACGCGCTCCGCGCTGCCGATTTCCAGGTCCGCGCGCAGTAACTGCCTTTCCAGCGAAACCGTCGCCTCCTCGAAGCGGCGCTTCTCGTCTCTCTCTCGATACGCGAAAAAAATCGTGCTTCCCAAAAGCGCACCTACCAGCGCGACGCTTGCGGCCACGCCGGCCAGATTACGCTGCGCGAATTTCGTGAACCGGTATCCCGGCGTATCGATCCTGGCGCTCACCGGCCGGCCTTCCAGATACCGCCGGATGTCCTCGGAAAACTGCTCCACCGAAAGGTAGCGCTTCTGCGGCTCCTTGCGCAGAGCCTTCAAAATGATGATGTCGACATCGCCGCTCAATTTTTTCTTGAGCCTCTTGCGGGCGATCGCGCGCGTCTCCGCCGTCACCACCTCGATCTTCTGCGTCGCCTGCGGAATGGCGTGCGTGCTATCGGTGAGAATCACCGCGCTCGGCCGCCGCGGCTCCGTTTCCAGAATCGCTTTGCGGATCGCTTCGGGAGACCTCGTGCTCACTCCGTACGGCATCGTTCCGGTCAGCAGTTTATACAGCAGCACGCCCAGCGAGTACACGTCGGTCGACGTCGTGATCGCCTCTCCGCGCACCTGTTCCGGGCTCGCATAGTCGAGCGTCATCGGCCGCAGCTCCGGCCGCGTCTGCGCCATTTCGAGCGTGGATAAATCGGTCCGCAGCAATTTCGCGATGCCGAAATCCATCAGCTTCACCACGCCCGCCTGCGTCACCAGGATGTTGCCAGTCTTGATGTCGCGATGCACCACCAGGTTCTGATGCGCATATTGCACCGCCGCGCAAACATCGCGGAACAGTTTCAGCCGGTCGCTGATCGTGCTCGCCCTCGACTCGCAGAATTGATCGATGGGCGTGCCCTCCACGTACTCCATCGCCAGGTACGGCATGCCCTCGGGAGTCGATCCGCCGTCGATCAATCGCGCGATGTTCGGATGATCCAGGCTCGCCAGCACCTGCCGTTCCATGCGAAACCGCCGCAGGATTTCCGACGTATCCATGCCGCGCCTTACGAGTTTAATCGCAACTTTTTGGCTGTTTCCCGGGAGACACGCCAGCCACACCGAACCCATCCCTCCGCGTCCGATGCGTTTTTCCAGTTGATACGGCCCGGCGCGAAACCCGGCCGGATATTCGCCCGATTCCTCGCCCGAATAATGCAGCGTGTACCCGAGGTCCGCGGCCGGCTGGGCCAGAAAACCGCTCGCGTCGTCGTGACTGGCCAGCAGGCTTTCCACCTCGCGGCGCATGGCGTCATCGCGCGCGCAGGTCACCCGCAGATACGCGGCGCGATCCTTCGGCGCACGCTCCAGCGCGCCCTCAAAGATCTGCCGGATCTGCGCCCATCGCCCCGGAGTCAGTGTTTCCTCCCGTCATCTCGCGATGCAGAAATGCCCGCGCCGAGCTCCAGCTCCGCTTGATCGTCGCCGGGGAAACGCCCATCACCGCGGCCGTCTCCTCCACCGAAAGCCCTCCGAAGAATCGCAGCTCTACTAATTGCGCCTGCGTCGGATCCATCGCCGCCAGTTGCGTCAGCGCGGTGTCCAGCGCGATCATGTCCAGCGGCCTTTGCTCGGCGATCGCCATCGTGTCTTCCAGCATCACCTTCTGCCCGCCGCCGCCGCGGCGCTCCGCGCGATGCTTACGCGCGTAGTCCAGCAGGATTCTCCGCATCTGCGTCGCCGCCACGGCCAGAAAATGCCCGCGCGAATCCATGGGCGACTTCTGGTCCACCATGCGGATGTACGCCTCATGCACCAGCGCCGTCGGTTGCAGCGTGTGCTCGCCGCGCTCGCGCCGGAAGTAGGATCGCGCCAGGCGATGTAGTTCGTCGTAGACCAGCGGCAAAAGCTGATTCATCGCAGCTTTGTTGCCGTTCCCGACTTCGCCCAACAATCTCGTTACTTCGCCAGTGTCGCTCATTGTAAATAGGTGCGCCTCACAAACGGAACGTTTCGGATTATATATCATTGGATCTATATGAAACGTGCCGCCCTCCTGCTGATCCTCGCCTCCGTCGCGTTCGCGGGCCATTCTGCCGACGCGCGATTAAACAAGTCCTTCCGCCGGCCCGTTCAGGCCGGCTGGATTTTCGTGCACCTCGAAGGCAAGCCCTCGGAGATCGGATTCCAGCACGGATACCTTCTCGCGCCCGAAATTGCCGACGCGCAAAAAGCCATCAAGCTCGCGCTCACGCACGAATCGAAGGACTGGAACTACTTCCGCAACGTCGCCGAAAAAGTCCTCTGGCCGCACGTCGAGCAGGAATATCGCGATGAGCTGACGGGCATCGTCGCCGGCTTGGCCGCGAAAAATGTGAAGCTCGATATCTGGGATATAGTAGCCACCAACGCTTGGCTCGAGCTCGATCCTTATTACGTCAAATGGGCCGAGAAAAACTCGAGCCGCTCCACCGCCGAACATTGCAGCGCCTTCGTCGCCACTGGCAGTTATACGAAAGACGGCAAGCCCGTCATCGCCCACAATAACTGGACCGATTACATGACCGGCTCGCGCTGGAACATCATTTTCGACATCACGCCGGAGCATGGCAGCCGCTTCATCATGGATGGAATGCCCGGCCTGATCCACTCCGCCGACGATTTCGGCATCAACTCGGCCGGCATCATGATCACCGAGACGACGATCACCGGCTTCAACGGCTTCGACCCCAACGGCATCCCCGAATTCGTGCGCGCCCGCAAGGCGATGCAATATTCGGCCTCGATCGACGACTTCGCCCGCATCATGAAAGAAGGAAATAACGGCGGCTACGCCAACGATTGGCTCGTTGCCGACCGCAACACGGGCGAAATCGCCAGCCTCGAACTCGGCCTCAAGCACGTGAACCTCTGGCGCACCAAAGACGGCTATTTCGCCGGCTCAAATTACCCCATCGACCCCGCGCTAGCGAAGGATGAAACCGACTTCAACTTGAGCGATGCCAGCCTCAGCGCCAACGCCCGCCACATCCGCTGGGACAGTCTGCTGTCAGAAAATAAAGGCCGCATCGATGTCGCGCTAGGCCAGAAATTTTTAGGCGACCACTACGACACCTTCGCCAAAAAGAACGAACCCAGCGAGCGCACCCTCTGCGGCCACATCGAACTGTCGGCCCGCGGCTCGAAACCCTGGCAGCCGTCCTACGGCACCGCAGGCGCAGTGCAAAACAAAGTCGCCGACGCGACGATGGCCGCTGCCATGTCCTTCTCAGCGTCGATGGGCCACTCCTGCGGCATCGATTTCAAGGCCGCGAAGCATCTGAAGGCCCACCCCGAATTCGCCTGGGAAAAACCAGCCCTCCGCGACCTCGATTCGCACCCGTTCACGACATTCACGGTGTCGAAGTAACATGTGGGGCAGTAGCGCCCGGCGCACACATCGCCGAGATTCAACAACAAAAAGCAAAACTTCAAAAAAACAAGAACCATACATGAGGTGAAAAAATGAGATGGATTGTCGCTTTACTACTACTTGGGCCTGTTTTTTCCCAGGAGCTGCCCTTTGATTCCCCCTCCACCGCCCCGGTTCCTGATCGCATTGCCGCGCTGCGGAAGGAAAGTATCCGCTTGGAAAAACTGATAGAAAGCCTACACGAGCGACTAGGCCTTGAGTCGACCGAGCGCGCGCGTGACGTTAAAATACTGCATGCCGTCATTGAAAAGCAGGGCGAAATTATCGCTGACGCGGGTGATGAGCAGTCCAAAAAAGTTGCTGCCCAAATTAAAGGTCTACTGGATCTACAAACCCTTCAGATGGAGAACAACAAGAAGGAAATGGACGCCTTTGAAACTCTAATTTTCAAAGAAGTTAATTCTCTAGAGCGACAGGTTGCAGAACTTGCGAAGGCGATCAATAGGGCCAGCGAGAAGAAGCCCTAATCCCCGTGCTGGTCGAAAGGAATAAATGAACGAAAATAACCGCTGGCAGCAGATGTTGGCCGCGATCCTGGAATCCCGCGACAAAGCCGCTATCGAGATCATCCAGCAGAACATTCTCGCCTGGTACAATACCCTTCCGAAGCCAACACCCTCGCCCATTTCCGCACCACGCGATCCCGCAGTCGGAGAGGTTATTCCGCCGCGTGCGCCGAGGAAACGACCGATGCAGTATTACGGGATCGGGAGGAAAGGGCGCGATGACGAGTAGCCGAAACAGCCTGCACGGTTGCAACATCGGTCTCGCATGAACCGCCGGCCTCGCCGCCGATCAAAACACCAACTTCAACCCAAACTGAATCTGCCGCGACGTCGTCGTAGTCGCTGTCACGAGCCCCGCCGACGGATTAAATGCCGTCCCCGAAAACACCGTCGCATTAGGTGTCCCGAAATTAGCATGATTCAGCGCATTAAAAAACTCCGCACGAAATTGCAGATTGGTCCGCTCCGTAATCTTCGTCGTCTTGAATAACGACACATCCAGATCCGCCAGCCCCGGCCCGCGATACACGCCGCGCCCCAGATTCCCGTAGGTCCCCGCCGTCGGCAGCACGAACGCGCTCGGATTAAACCACTGATTCGGACTCCCCAACACGGCCGGCCCCGTGAACGCCGGATTCAGCGACGGCCGGTCGGGATTGCGCGTGTCCCCATCGCCCGACCGGTTCGCGCCGATCTGCGGCGTGAACGGAAACCCGCTCAACAGCGTCGCGATCGCATTGATCTGCCATCCTCCGAGCCAACGCCCCCGTCCTGGCAACGCGTAGAGGCTCGAAATACTGGCCTGATTCTTCACATCCAGCGCCGACGGCCCCCAGTCCCTCTTCAAATCGTTGCGATTTAGCACCATCTGCGCCTGATTATTCGCCTGCGCCCCGGTCAGTCCCGAATTGACATCCAGGTTCTTCGACCACGTGTAGTTCCCGCGAAACTGCAACCCGTGCGTCAATCTGCGCGTGACGTCAAACTGGAGCGCATTGTAGCTGGTGTTGCCCTCGGTATACCAGAAGAACCCTGCGCCCAGGTACGAATTCGGCCGCGTCGTCACCGGGATGTATTGCTGCCCCTGCAACACGCTCCCCTTGGTAGTTCCCGGCGTTCCGCCAGAAACGCAGGTAGCGCTCGAACAAATCTGCGCCGGAATATCGTTCGGATCGACGCTCACAAATCCGTGATATCCGAACGACCCGACATACGCCGCGCGCACCGAAGTATTGCGATCCAGTTGATGCTCGATGGTCAGGTTCCACTCGTTCACCGCCGGCGTCTTCGCGTCCGGCTGCACGCCCTGCGGCGCGAACGTGGTGCATGGCGCCAGAACCGTCGCGCTGCACTGCGGCGCGGGCATAACGCCCGGCTTGATCGGAATAATCGAGAGCAGCGACGTGCTCGCCAGCGACACCGCGCCGTTGGCCGGCGGCAGCGAATTCAGCAAAAAACTCAAATCGTCGATCAGCGAATAAAACGTCCCGAACGACGCCCGCACCGCCATCTTGCCGTTGCCGAACGGGTCCCACGCGAGGCCGACGCGCGGCGCAAACAGATGCTTTGCATTATTTTTTGTGAACGCCGAATTGCCGACGATCACGTTGGTCTCCAGCACACCGTTCGCATCCGTGATGTAGTTCGCCGCCCGCCCCGACTCTTCGTTCCACCCGTTCGTAAACTCATCGCGCACGCCCAGCCGGATCGTCAGATTACGCCGCACCCGGATCGAATCCTCGAAATACCACGCGCCTTCTAAACCGCGCCATCCCAGCTCGTTCGGATCGGGAATCACCTGGAACGTGCTCACCGTGCCTTGCAGAAGCGTGGTCAAACTGGTGAACGTCGCCTGCCCCAACTGCCGCGACGCGCTGTCCTCGTTGTCGCGAATCGGCTGAATCCACACCCCGGCGCTGATCTGGTGCATCCCCTTGGTGACCTTCACCTCGTCCGCGTACGTGAATAAATTCCTGCGATTCCACGATCCCGCCGCGTTGTTCGGCCCCGCCGCCGTGATGCCCGAAATCCCCGTCGTGGTCACTCCGCCGTTCACTACGATGCCTCCCGGCCCACCTCCGGTGACGAACGATTCGTTCGCTGGAAATGACGCCAGCGGAACCGATCCCAGATTAAATTCCGCCCGCGAAAATCCGATCGTCGCCACATTCAGCACGCGTGGCGAAAACACGTGCGTCTCCTGAACGCTCGCCACCTGGCTCTGCAACGCTTCGGCGGACGCGAACAAAGGGTCGGCCTGCGGGATCAGGCTGTTGCCGTTGTCGACCGTGTAAGCCAGCGACAGCGAATCGCGCTCGCCAATCGTGTAATCCGCTCGAGCCGTCCCGAAATCCTCGTGAATATTCGATTTTGGATTGTTGTACGACAACGCGTTGCCGCTCGCCACCCCGCTCGCGAGCAGTTCCGCCCCATTCGGCTGCGGCCACAAATTGAAAAAGGGCAGCATCGACGGATTCACATTCGCCACCTGCGTATAAACCCCGGTCGTCGCATTCGGCAGCAGCCCCAGCCGCGCCTGCGCGTCCGGCACCACGCTTACGCTGCTCAACGCCAGCGCTTGCCGGAATCCTTCGTAGTTGCCGAACACGAACAGCTTGTTCTTCTTGATCGGCCCGCCCAGCGCGCCGCCAAACTGATTGCGCCGGAACGGCGGGACGTACGCTCTGTCGAAAAAATTCCGCGCGTCCAGAGCGCTGTTGCGCAAAAACTCGAACAGCGTTCCATGCAGCGCGTTCGTGCCCGATTGCGTCACCACGCTTACCTGCGCACCCGCGCGCTTCCCATACTCGGCGCTATACGTGTCGGTCAGAACGTTAAACTCGCGCACCGCGTCGATGCCCAGCAATTCGCCGCTCACGCCTCCCGGCGAAATCGCCAGTTGGCTCGACCCCGTATATTCGACCCCATTAATGAGGAACAGATTCTCCGACGTCCGTCGTCCCGCCACCGAAAACGTGTTGCCGTCGCTGGTGCTGGTGTTGGCGCTCTTCATCGCACTGTAGTTGATGGTGCCCGGATTCAGCGCAATCAGATTATCGAAGCTGCGCCCGTTCAGCGGAAGATCTTTCACCTCGCGCTCGCCGACAACACCCGAAGTCGCCGACGGAGTCGTATTCACCACCGGAACGTCCTCGGCCACCGTCACCTGCTGAACGAATTCGCCGATCTCAAGCTTGAAATTCACCACCGCCTGCTGCGCGACTTGCAGATGAATCCCCGTCCGCACCGCGGCCTTGAATCCGTTCTTCTCGACCTTGACCTCAAACGGTCCCGGCGCCAGCGACAGCACGCTGAAGTTGCCGGATTCATCGCTGCTGGCCGTGCGCGTCGCCCCGGTTTCGTCATTGGTGACAATCACCTTCGCCGCGCCCACGCCCGCGCCCGACGGGTCCACCACCGTCCCGGAAATCGCGGCCGCCACCTGCGCCTGCGCAGGCACCATCAACAGGACCAAGAACAACGCCCCGTACTTACTCCACTGCGCCGTTAAACGCATCGGGACCAAGCATGCGCGCCCCGCGCTCCACTCCCCATCCCAACGACGACATTCTCTGCGGGTTCGCGCTAAACACAATTTGGAAATTGGAAGGATCATCGGGAGCCGTCGGAGCTTTCCCCTTCATCGGAGAAACTAAAGCCAGATATTTGAGGATAGTATAAATGTCGCCTTCATCCGGAAAGCTCACGTCGAATTCCTGCGTGCAGAACCGCACCTGCGCCCCGCGCTCCGCCAGCCGGAACGCCAGGAACGCCGCGCAATCCACCGCGTGTTCGAACCAGGCATCTGCATCGGGACAGGCATCCGTATCCAGATCGAAATAAATCACCACCCGATTATCCTGCTCCCGCGCGAACTCCCTCACCTGCAAATCGCCCGTGTGCGCCGTCGCCTTCCAGTCCACGTGCCGCGCGCTCTCCAGCGCCTCGTACGGACGAATGCGATAAAAATCGTGACCCCTCCCGCGATGCTGCGCCTCCATCTCCCCTCGCACGCCTTGCAGCAGCTCTTCAAACCGGGGCTGCGCATCCACGCACGGATAGACAAGGATGTCGTGCTGCGCCGTCACCATCTCGCGCCGCTCTGAAAACCCAAACGGAAACCGCGTCGAGAATTGAAACGTCCTCTCCCTCTGCGCCCCGCGCTTCGGGAAATACAGATCCACCGCTTCTTCCAGCACCGCGCCGCCGGGAATCGCCGGGAAATACAGAATCGCGTCAAACCCGCTCCCTGTCGACCCCGCCAGGTGAATGCTGAACGACGGAATCACGCGCTTCAGATTGCGGATGCGAATCCCCGCCCGCACTTTCCGCCGCGCCGAAATATGTTCCGGAACCAGTAAATTAATTTCCAGCCCCGCGATCCCCAGCCGGCTGATAAACCCCGAAACCAGCAGCGTCGACAGCATCGCCGCGAAAATCAGGAACAGTAAATTGTTCGCCGAAATGAACGCCCCCGCGCCCACCACGCCCAGCGCCACCGTGTACGCCACGCCCGTGCCCGTCACCTGCTGGCGCAATCCCTGCGTCCAGACGGCGCGAAACTTCCGCCACGCCCGAGGCAGCCACGAATCATGTAGCGACTTAATCATTTTTTCTTGTGGGGCAGGGCCATGCCCTGCTGCCGGCTATCAGCCGGCGCTCTTCAACCCGTGTATTCTTCCAATCGCATTTACTAATTTACGATACGGAATCTTCTCCACCGATTCGAACCCCAGCCACTCCCCATCCCTCCAGCTCGACCCATGCCAGCGCGTCAGTATCGACAGATGCTCCATATTCGGCGGCCCTCCTGCCGGCAGCGCGCCCGTCAACTCCCGCAACCGATGATCCATCGATTCCCCCGCGTCTCCCAGCGTAAACCGCACCGGCTCCAGCCACCGCCCGCCCAGCAAAAACAGCAGATCCACCGCCTCCAGATCCGGCGCCCTCACCACCGCGACGCCGTTCAGCTTGTCGATTGACCTCGCCAGTTCCCCCCCCAGCGCCCGTACCTCGACAATTTTCTCGACCCTCTGATGCAACCTCTCCGCCGCCTCGAACTGCATCTCCGCGCTCGCCCGATCCCTCGCCGCCTCGGCCGTCTCCAGCAGCGACGCTCCGCTAGTCCGCAAAAACTGCTCCACCCGTGCCGACTCGCTGCGATACTCCTCCACCGTAACGACTCCCTGACAGGGCCGCAAGCACTTCGCCATCTCCCCGTAAATGCAACCCGGATGCTCCGCCGACGGCGCCAGATTTTCCTCGCAGCGCCGGATCTGAAACAGGTCCAGCAGTTCACCGTCGAATCGTTCCGCCGCCGCCCGGCTCGCAAACGGCCCGTAAAACACCCCCCGTCCGAGCCTCGTGGTCACCATCGTCCGCGGAAACGGATTATCAATCGTCAATCGCACGAACGCCGGCGGCCGCAGCCGCGTGATCCTCAGCCAGTCCTCCGGAAAATATTTCTGCGCCAACTCCAGATGCAGCACGGACGATTCCAGGCGCGACCCCATCGGCCAGTACTCGATCCGCTCCGCGATCCCGCGCAAATTCAGCAACCGCGACACCCGGTTGCGGTCCGAAATCAGTCTCTTTAGCCGCCTCTTCAGCAGCGCCGTCCGCGCCAGGTACGGCTTCCCTTCGCTGGCCCACAATAGAAACACCGCCGGCACGTCGGGAATCGAATCCAGCTCGGAAGGGCTCGCAGTCAGGGGCGCGCGCATGTACCTTCAAGAGTAACTTTTAATGGAAACACTCCGCCTGTTCTCTACAATAAGTATGATGACTTTTTTGAAAAAAGCCCCAATCCTAATGGCGCTCGCCGCCACCGCGCTGGCCCCGTTTGCGGTCGCCCAGTTCCGGCATCCCGCCTATCTCCACGCCCGCAGCGACCTGCGCCGCGCGACCCTGCTTATGCGCATTCCCGATGAGCCGAACGTGAACCGCGATATGGCCGCCGCCATGTTCGACCGCAAGGATCTGGACGACCATCCGCCCGTCGATGTGCGCATGGGCCGCGGCCGCCGCTTCCGCGAAATCCTGCGCCTCTTAGCAGGATGATGAAAAAGCAAAATTGACCGCTTCCGATGGTCGCGGTTCCATGTCGGTAGCACCTGTTATCAACGGCTTAATGGAACCGCGACCATCGGGAGCGGTCATGCTGGGGACTTTTTCATCATCCTGTTAAGTTAAATAGCGCCCGCCACGATATCGAGCGGGAAGAGGACAACCCGCGCGCCCGCGAATGGCGCAATCGCGCCTTCCGCAACATCGACGACGCCATGGCTCTCATCCGCAAAGGCGGCTACGACAAATTCCGCGACGAAACGATGATAGCGTCGCCTCCCGCCGTGCATCCGCGCTATTTGAGCGCCATCTCCGACCTCCGCTTCGCCCGCGCGCTTCTCTACCGCCCCGATTGGGGTCCGGTCATGCGCGATCAGCGCGCCGCTGTCGACGAAATCGACCGCGCCATCGGCGAAGCCAAGAACGCCGCCATCGACGACGGAAAAAACATTGACGATCATCCCCCCATCGACCGCGGCCTCGGTTGGGAAGGCCGTTTCCGTAAAGCGATGGAGCTGCTCGATTCCGCCGAACGCGACCTGGCCCAAGCCGAAACCAACGGAGCCGCCGCCGGCTGGCGCAACGCCGCCACCTTGAACGTCCGCAACGCCAAGGCTTTCGTAGCCAAAGCCATGCGCGACTCCTGGTGGAGATAACATTTGCTGGATGAAATGTGGCGCACGCCCCAAGGCGTGCCGCGTCGACACTCGTGTCGACGCCCGGGACCACCGGGATCCGGCCACCGATCGTAAAGGAGGGGACGCGCTTTTGGCGAGAACAATGTTCCCAGTAAAATGGGTCTTCCCGCCCCCCACCAAGAGTCTTGCCTGAATCAGAGCCCCGGAACTATCGTCGGGCTGAAATGCATCCGCATTTCCGCATTGCCTTCGTCCCATTTACCATCCCAGAACATTTGAACCCGGATGAGCGCAGATTCACATTGGGAGGATTTGACTCTGAATGAAGCAACGACCTTGCATACTCCGCGTCTTTCTATTGTCAGATTATTCGCGAGGATAATCGGCATCAGTCTCATTTAAAGTATTCGCCTCCTCGCGCGATCATTGTACCCTGAATCGTGAGGACTCTCGAACAATCCGCCCGCCGCGCCGCGATGGCCAGCATCGCCATCAGTGTCACTCTCTCCTCCATTAAAATCGCCGTCGGCCTCGCCGCCCACTCCGTCGCCCTCGTCTCCGACGGCTTCGAATCCGCCGCCGATATCCTCATGTCCGGCCTCGTCCTGTTCGGCCTCTGGGTCGCGGCCAAGCCTGCCGATGACGACCACCCCTACGGCCACGGCCGCTTCGAAATCCTCACCGGCCTCGCCATCGGAGCCGTCCTCGCCACCGCCGGCGCCGGAATTTCCTGGCGAGCCATCGCCGAACGCAACGATCAGCACACGCCCGCCGCCTATGCTCTCTGGCCCCTCCTCGGCGCGGTCGTTTTGAAAGCCGTCCTCTGGACGGCCAAAATGCGGATTGGGAAGAAATCCGGCAGCGTCGCCCTCTCCGCCGACGCCTGGAACGACGCAGTCGATATGTGCTCCGGCATGGTCGCTCTCGTCGCCGTCGGCCTCGCCGTTTTCATCCCCAATATGCACGCCGCCGACCACTGGGGCGGCTTCGCCGTCGGCCTCTTCGTCATTTTCTTCGGCCTCCGCGTCGTCCGCGAAACCGCCTTGCAGTTGATGGACACCATGCCCGAAGGCCGCCGCATGGACGAAATTCGAGCCGTCGCCCTGCGCGTCCCCGGCGCCCTCGGAATCGAGAAATGCTTCGCCCGCAAAACCGGCCTCCGCTACCACGTCGACCTCCATCTCGAAGTCGACCCCAACCTCACCGTCCGCGACTCCCACGACATCGCCACCGCCGTGAGAACCGCCCTCCGCAAGGATGTCGATTGGGTCGAAGACGTCCTGGTCCACGTCGAACCTCACTCTTCTCGTCGGTAGCGATCAAAACCCAGTCCGAGTCGCAGCACTGATCTTCGGATATAGGACACTAACAATAAGTGGAAAACCGCGCCATCGCCCAGCTCCTCTACGAAACCGCCGACCTCATGGAAGTCGCCGGCGAAGACTCCTTCCGCATCCGCAGCTACCGCAACGCCGCCGGTGTCATCGAAGGCTATCCCGAATCCATTTCCTCCATCCTCAAAAACCCCGACAAGAAAGTCACCGACATTCCCGGCATCGGCAAAGGCATCGCCGCCGTCCTCGACGAAATCGAACAACGCGGCAGCTTCGAACGCCGCGATGAGATGCTCGAAAAATATCCCGAGTCCGCCTTGGAACTGCTAAAAATCCAAGGCCTGGGACCCAAAAGCATCCGCGTCCTGTTCGAACAGCTCCACATCACCTCCATCGACAGCCTGGAACGAGCCTGCCGCGGACAGAAGCTCCGCGACCTTCCGCGCATGGGCGCGAAACTGGAAGAAAAGGTCCTCCGCTCCATCGCCTCCTACCGCCAGCGCCAGGGCCGCTTCTTACTGAATTTCGCCCAGCGCGCGGCCGACGAGCTCACCGAATATCTGTCCACCGTCGAAGGCGTCGAAAAAATCACCGCCGCCGGCAGCCTCCGCCGTGGCAAGGAAACCGTCGGCGATCTCGACCTGTTAGTCACCGGCCCCGGCGCTCCCGCCGCCCTCGAAAAATTCGTCGTCCATCCCAAAGTCCAGGAAATCCTCGGCAAAGGCGAGAACAAAGCGAGTATCAAATTCGGCCACGAAGGCTTGCAGGTCGACCTCCGCGCGCTAGGCTCGGAAAGCTACGGCGCCGCGCTGCAATACTTCACCGGCAGCAAAGAACACAGCGTGGCACTCCGTCAGCGAGCCCTGAAAATGGGCCTCACGCTCAACGAATACGGCCTCTCGAAAGTCGACGGCGGCGAAATCGTGGCCCGCAAAACCGAGGAAGAAATCTACCACGCCCTCGGCCTCGACTGGATTCCTCCTGAGCTGCGCGAGAACTCTGGCGAAATCGAAGCCGCCGCCGCGCACAAGCTCCCCAAATTAATCGAGCAGTCGCAAATCCGTGGCGACCTCCACATGCACACTACCGAGAGCGACGGCCGCGCCACTCTCGAAGAAATGGTCGAAGCCGCCCATGCCCTGGGCTATGAATACGTCGCCATCACCGACCATTCGAAAGCCCTCGCCATGGCCAACGGCATGGATGAAAAGCGGGCCATCGCCTTCGCCCACAAAGTCCGCGAGATGGATCAATCCGGCTTCGGCCTCCGCGTCTTCTCCGGCATCGAATGCGACATCAAGCGCGACGGCGAAATGGATCTCGATAACGACGCGCTCGGCGAACTCGACTTCGTTATCGGCAGCATCCATAGCTACATGAACCTGGAATCCGCCGAGATGACCGATCGCCTGATGCACGCCCTCCAATGCCCGCACCTCAAGGTCCTCGGCCACCCCA
>OCZT010002484.1_pt1 | contig 19051 bp, 16 predicted proteins | sample 1539031 | NCBI WGS metagenome assembly OCZT01 (sample SAMEA3539308, study PRJEB22396) | soil metagenome | biome: tundra; feature: field; material: soil | place: USA | collected 2010-05 | depth 0.15 m | reverse complement strand
TGGCGGGCAATGTCATCTATGCCCTTTGCCAGTGGGGAATGATTTCCGTTCTCGCCAAGCGCGGCACGACCGCGGCAGTAGGTCAATTTGCGCTGGCGCTGGCCATTACTGCGCCACTGTTCATGCTGACCAATCTCTTCCTGCGCGGCATTCAGGCCACCGACGCCCGTTCCGATTTTGCCTTTGCCGACTATTTCACCCTTCGTGCGGTGGGAACGAGCGCGGGCCTGCTGATAGTTGGCGTTATTCTTCTGGCCAGCCGGCATGATTCAGCCACCTGGGGTGTGGTGATGTTCGTGGCGGCCGCCAAGGCAGTCGAGTCCTTCACCGACGTGATTGCCGGACTGTTGCAGAAGCACGAGCGCCTCGATCAGGTCGCGATCAGCATGATGTTGAAAGGCGGCTTCTCAGTGATCGCATTCACCGCGGCGTATCTGCGGTGGCATAGCGTTGTGGCGGCATCGGCTGCCCTGTGCGTGACGTGGTTAGCGGTGTTCCTTGCGTATGACCTGCGTGTAGCACGGAAACTCTTGGGCAACGAAAGCTACCTGGCATGGGATCGGAGCGTGCTGCTAAAACTTGCGAAACTGGCTGCTCCGGTTGGCATCGTGATGGCATTGGTCTCTTTGAATGGCAATGTTCCCCGTTATGCGGTTGCGCGATATGGAGGAAGCAGCGAACTGGGAATCTTTGCCGCATTAGCCTACTTGGTCGTGGCTGTCAGCCTGATCGTGAATGCATTGGGCCAGTCGGCCATCGTGCGGCTGTCGCGGAGTTTCGCCGCCGGCGACACGCGCCACTTCGCCAATCTGCTTAAGCGCATGTCGCTGGTAGGCATCGGCCTCTCGGGTGTGGGCATGGTGCTGGCTTCAGTGTTTGGGCGGCCGGTGCTGCGATTGCTCTACGGACCCGAATACGCGGCGCATCTGGGGCTTCTGCTAATCCTGGTGGCTACCTCTGGAGTTACTGCGGTCGCATCGTTTCTGGGCTGCGGGATGTCGGCGGCGCGGCGCTTCCGCGAGCAATTGCCGGTGACGGCGGTGACAGTCACAACCTGCGCCACGGCCGCATACTTGCTAACGCCGCGCTGGGGCCTAGCGGGCGCTGCCGTTGCCATATTGCTGTCAGCCGTAGCCCAGGTTGCAGGAAGCCTGATTGTCCTGGCGAAAGCCATTCGGATGATGAATGCCAAGGGTCTGCCGCCGGAGCCCCTGCGGCAGATAGACGCGATTGAATCGCTGGCCGTGCTGAGGGGTGTGACCAATGAGTGACCAGCCGATGCACTGCGTGGTACCCAACGCGCCGCCCGGCAACACGAATCTGATCGAAGCCGACCAGTGGAACGCGTCCTGGACCGCTACTGCCGCACCGCGCCGCCTCCGCCCCTGGCGCGATTATGTGAGCTGGCGATTCGCCACACTCTTCCGTCAGTACATCAGGCCGGGTGATCGCGTCCTGGAGATTGGGTGCGGCGGCTCACGATTTCTTCCTTACTTTGCCAAGGAGCTTGGAGCAGAGGTGTGGGGTTTAGACTTCGCTCCTGCCGGAATCTTGACCGCCAAGGGCGCGCTTTTGCGCGCAGGAGTTTCGGGAAGGATCATCGAAGGCGACCTGTTCACCACTACTGAGCTGCCTGAGGGCTCGTTCGACACGGTCTTCTCGGCGGGTTTCATCGAACACTTTCCTCAGACAGCGAATGTCTTACGCCACATCACGCGGTTCGCGAAGCCAGGTACCGGCCTGGTCATAACGGAAATCCCCAATGTCGGTGGCTGGTTCTTTAGCAAACTGCAGAGACGGCTGGATCCTGAGCTCTATGCTCAGCATGTGCCGATCACGCCCCCGCAGATGGATCTCGCGCACAACGAGGCCGGCGCTAGGCCCGTCCGGGCCGCCCAATACTTCGGCACGATAGGTCTTGGAGTGATTAACTATGATCGGGCTTTGTGCCGCTTGCCACGTCGCGCTCGGATGTTGTTGAGGCGCTCGCTTGAGATTCCGCAGTTTATAGCCACTGCTCCACTTTGGGCCCTGCGCACCAGCTACGAGACCGCCGCGATTTCCCCTTTCATCTTGGGTATCTATCAAAGAAGTAGCTCCTGAATGCGAATTCTTCGTTCATTGGGAACCAAATCCCAACCTTCATTGCTACTTAACGATTAAGGGTTATGTACAAATTAGGGATCTGTAAGTCCGAAAACCTCGGCAGAGTTAAGACTCTACTGGGGAAAGATCGGCAGATTTCATATTCACTGTTGAAAATGTCATCCCCGGTGAGCGCTGCAGCTGTCACCAGATTCGAAACCGTTATCCGCAGGGCTGCGACTTCATCAGGAATAGCGCGGACAACGTACGGGTCGCGTTTCGATGATCTCGATGCGGTTACTCAGGGCGTGTTACAACGCCTTTTTCACCAAAATCAACGTTTGGAAATCTATGATTTGGGGGCATCAGATGCTCTGCTTTCGATGCAGTGGGCAGACCGCGTGTTTGATGCATTTCCCTGGGCGCGTATGACAGCGTCCGATATCATCCTGCACTTCACTGAGGCGACTTGGGCTGCATCAGGGGAGACATACATTCTGGAGCCGGACGGCACCCCGATTCAATACATAAAACCTCCCTTTGTAGTAAGTCTTGCCCGGAGTGAACATCCTATATATGTGCTGAATGCGCTGGTGCGCAGGTTGGCGCTTTGGCGATTGAAAAAATGGGACCTTTGCCGTGAGCCTGTCTTGTGGCGGGGAGTACCCGACAGCTCAGTAATTAACCGCGGCGGCTGGGTGTTTCGCCAGATTCCTCTTGTGCATCCGGCTGTTCTTTCGTTTGCGTCAACAGAGCGTTTCCGTGTGGTGGAGGCGGACGCATTCTGTCCGTTGCCCTCACCAGCGGATGCGATCCGAGCCATGAATCTGTATCAGACAAGAGTGTTCCCTGTTGCTAGATTACGGCAGGGCATCCGCGCTGTTTTCGACAGTATTGTCGAAGGCGGCATGTTCATTGCTGGTAAGACCGTGGAGGGGGAAAGGCCGCACAATAACGTTTCCATTTTTCAGAAGGTCCATGGCCGTTTTCGGATACTCGAGAGACTTGGAAAGGGCTTCGAACTCGAACAGCTCGTGCTCGAAACATCATTGAGAGAAGCAAGCGTACTTTCTACTTGTTGATGGCACATCAATGCACATGCGGACGCCAGCCGGAGAAAGGTATAGTCTTGAGGCATGAACCTGAGACCGCTATAAGTGTGCTTCATGTTATTGGCCGCTTGAATCGCGGAGGCGCGGAGATGCGGCTTTTAGAGCTCATGAGGAACATGGACCAGAAGCGGTATAAGTTCCATTTCTGCTGCCTTTCCGGCCTCCCTGGGGAATTGGATGAGGAGGTCCGATCGCTGGGCGGAGAAGTGCATCTGATACCGCTGGGCGTTTCATTCCCTGGTAGGTTTCGCAAGCTATTGAGAAACGGTTGCTTTAGAACAGTGCACTCTCATGTCCACTGGCCTTCCGGCTACATAGTGCATCTTGCGGCACAGGAAGGAGTGCCACAACGTATTTGTGCCTTCGCAAGTACCTGGGACGGTAAGCAGATGAATTTCGTGCGGCGGATGCGTAACCGCATCCTAAAGCACTGGGTAGACCTTCACGCGACGGATATAGTGGGTGTAAGCGAAGGAGCCCTTGACCTAAATTGGGGACCTGAGTGGTCTCAGGATCCGCGTTGTCGAGTCATCTACAGAGGAATAGAGGTCTCGCGGTTTCGGATTCCACCGGACCGTACCGGGATGCGTGCAGAATTTGGTATTCCCGAGGATGCGGTCGTGGTGATCCACGTGGGCCGTATGGACCCGCCAAAAAACCACGAACGTTTACTCTGCATTTTTGAACGTTTTTTTCGTAACGTTCCTAGCGCCTATCTTCTGCTGGTCGGGGCCATCCGCGAACCAATCGAATCCGCGGTCCGGCGAACCGTGGAGCAGGCGGCGCTCAGCGACCGCATCATACTTGCGGGCGTCCGAGTTGACATTCCACGCCTTTTGAAGGCATCGGATCTGATGATCTTCCCCTCCCTATGGGAGGGGCTTCCTGGTGCCGTCCTCGAAGCCGTCGCTGCGAAGCTGCCCGTAGTGGCTAGTGACCTGCCTGGCATAACAGAGATCGCGCGGTATCTTCCCGGCGTCCGTGCGATGTCTCTAGACGCTTCCGACGAAGAATGGGCCGCCGCAGCCCTCAATTTTCAGTCTCTCCCGAATACGAGCACCTGCACGGAAGAGGCGTTGCTTAGCAGCCCATTCAGCATGCAACATGCCGTGGCAAGTTCTGAACAATTGTATTTGTCCCGGCAGGTCGGATTAGCGGACCAGGCCTAACTATGAAAGGTTCCTGCTAACCGCTCATACGCCGCTGAGCGGCTTTCAAAACGAACGCGTGTTCTATTCCTACGGCGGGCCTATCTAACCTAACTCACTAATGCATATTGTGATAAACGCAATGAATGTGCTGTTCGGCTGGACACAATTATGAGTACCGCTGTCCAAGATCTCCAATATTCAGCGAGACCCTTGTTGCAGGTGGCCCATAAGAACGAGGCCGTTATATCGTTCGTCGATCCTGTACGCGATGGTCTAAACCTTGTTATGGCAGTTTGCCTGTCCGCTTTGATCGTTTGCGCTACTGTGGCGATGCGCAACGACATACTAGGCTGGTACCTGGTACCCGTGTTTGTGTGCGGAGTGCTTATAGGTCCCGACATGATTGGCTGGCTACGAGGTAAGGTCGACATATTCGATCCACTCGGGCTACTAGGTGGCTACGGTTACTTTTTTTTCTTCGTCGCCCCATTGATAACTGTGATGTGGAACTACCACACGCGCGAGCTGCCTGAGCCTCCGGACTGGCGTGGTTGGATAGGGTGGATGTCGGTGATTAACATTTTTGGCTTACTGGCCTACTTGATAGGCCGGAGCCACTTTGCCCAGAGTGGGCCGCGAACTCTATGGTTGGTGAAGCCGCACTCGTTTTTTGCCATTTTTTCGGTTGCGGTGCCGGTGGCACTGGCTGTTCAGATTTACGTGTTCGTCAAGTTCGGAGGCGTGTTTGGGTTTATGACTGCATACTCGAACGCGGACCTTGATAGCTTCGCCGGTATGGGATGGATTTTCCTAATCGCGGAGATGTTTCCTGGTTTCGTCGCTATCATCTTCCTTGTTTGGAAGCGTGATTTCCTGCGCCAGCGCTCCTGGGGTTTCTTGATCGCCGTGATCGTTGTCTTCTTTGCTCTGAAGCTGCTTTGCGGCGGTTTGCGCGGCTCGCGTTCCAATACCATTTGGGGAATATTCTGGTTCGTCGGGTCCATCCACTTCTGGATACGACCGGTGCCCAAAAAAGCGATCGCTGTTGGCATAGCCTTTCTCACCATATTCATGTACTTCTACGGCTTTTACAAAGCCGCCGGGGTGGGAGCTTTTGACGCTATCGACGATCCCAGTAGGCTGGAGGAGATCAAGGAAAGAAACGGACGGACCCTGGATACTTTACTGCTGGGGGACATGGCGCGTACCGAAATACAATCCTACCTGCTTTATCGGTTATGGTCCGCGGGTGACTACGACTATAGTTTCGGTGCTACCTATCTTCAGGCATTTGATGTCGTGATACCCAAGTCCCTCTGGCCAGACCGACCCGATGGCAAAGTGAGGAAGGGAACAGAGGCCCTCCACGGACGAGATGTCTATAACGCCCGCATATTCCATGCGTCTCAGGTCTACGGACTTGCCGGAGAAGCGATGCTGAATTTTTCGCCAGTGTTCGCGCCGCTGTCGTTCTTCGTGCTCGCCTATGTGGTTGCGAAATCCAGAAGCCTGATGCTGGCCGATCAGAATGACATGCGGTGGTTGCTGCTGCCAATCCTGACAAACGGAATGGTCCTCGTACTCTCGGGAGACTTGGACAATTTGGTAATGTTCTTCTTGACTGTGGGATTGTGCCCGCTCGTTCTTCTCCGGGCATCCTGCCGGGTCGTACCCAGAATGTCCATGGTAGAAGAGTGAAGATTTCCGCCGCTACGGTTGCCCGGTCGGTATCCCTGGAAAAGCTGCTCAAAGAGGCCGCAACTTGAGATAACCGGAAGGCGTGTCCGGCGGAGTATGAACCCGCTGTCCTTGAAGGAGGGTCTCATGGCATACGCAAGTGCTTCTAATATCGAATGGCGTGTATATGGTCATCTCGACTTCGGGGTGTCCCATGATCTCGACCATGGGATCGCTGAATGGCGCGAACTGAAAGGCGTGCTTTGCCAGTACGGGATAACACGGTTCGGCACGTGTGTGGAGGTTGGCTGTGGCGCAGGTCGTCTCACAAATGCGCTTGCCCAAGATTTTCAGGCTACTTGGGCTCTCGACGTTTCACCAGAGCGCATCCTGCAGGTTTCTCGAGTTCCAAATGCGGCCCGGATTCATCCAATCCTGGTCGACAAGCCGGTTATTCCCTTGCAGGACAATACGGTGGATCTATGCACCTCTACCCATGTGTTCCAGCACATCTCCGATATGACTATCGTCAATGCCTACCTGCAAGAGATGTTCCGCGTACTTGCTCCGGGGGGCTGCATCTTAATTCACGTTCCAGTTGTGGGTGCCCATGGTTTTAGCGGAAGGTTATCTCAGATAGTCAGGCGTCGTGCGAAAGAACTTGCCAAGGACTTGGCGCTTCCACTCTTTCGAGTATTAATAGCAGCCGGCATTAGCAGCCTCCCAAAGATCGGCAAAATAGGATTGGCAAAATATCGGGTGTTCGAGTACGGGGAAATCTACAGATGCCTGAAAGACCTCGGCTTTTCGCCAATCGAGATGCGCTTCTTGGCACGCGCTGGAATCCATAGTTACATATTCGCGCGGAAGCCTCTTTAAACAATCAGTTACAAGCCAAAGTGCCACGTGTGCAGCTATTCAGTTGGGCGGTTATCCACGCAGCAAATCTCGATTTAGACTTCCTTCTCGCGCTCTTGGTACCTCGCGGAGGAGCCACTCACGGGAGTGATCCGAGGCCATACTGACTCAGCTTGACGCGTGTCCCCCTCGCCCTCAGTAACAATGAAGCTTATCGTAACATTGGATTTCCGCTTTACACGAACTCCTGATGGACAGATATGGAGTCGGACGACCTACAGCCTGCCTTTTTGGGGTAGATATCTAAAGGTCTTCGATGGGGTCAAGATAGTTGCGCGGGCCGAACATAAGGACTCGGTTGACCTGCGCTATCGTCCCGTTCTTGGGCCGGGAGTCGAATTCGTCGAGGCACCGTACTACCTCGGGCCGTGGCAGTATGTGCAGGTGCGAAACCGGGTTCGAGAGGTGGTGCGGTCCGCGATGTCCGCCGATGATGCCGTGCTATGCCGGGTAGGTTCCCGGCTGGCCACGGACTTAATGCCTGTGCTGTGGAAGCGGCGTCGTCCCTATGGCCTGGAGGTGGGTGGAGATCCCTACGAGGCCTTCGCACCCGGGGCGGTGAAACATCCACTGCGACCATTCTTCCGTTATCTCTCCACCCGGGCCCTGAAGCAACAGTGTGCGCACGCCGCAGCGGTAAGCTATGTCACCGAACGCGCTTTGCAGCGCAACTATCCAGCCCGTACTGATGGTCTTGCGGTGGCGGTTTCGGATGCTGACCTGCAGGCCACATACTTCAGCGCTGCCCCCCGGGTATTTACCACGAGCTATTCCAGCACCGATCTTTCCCCCGACGACTATGCGAGGAGGCCGAAGGAGTACAGCAGTCCGATACATCCACGGCTGGTTTTCGTCGGCTCGCTGGAACAAATGTACAAGGGGCAGGACGTGCTCATTCGTGCGGTCAGCCTCCTCTCCCGGCGTGCTTGTCCTGTCAAGTTAAGCATAATTGGCGATGGCAGACACCGTTGCGAGTTAGAAGGACTGGCACGATCGCTGTCGCTCAATGGCGCGGTTAGGTTTCTTGGTGAGCTGCCGGCCGGAATTGCCATCCGGTCCGAGCTCGACAACTCCAGTTTGATGGTGCTTCCGTCGCGTACAGAAGGCCTCCCCCGCGTGGTGGTGGAGGCCATGGCACGCGGGTTGCCTTGCATTGCAACCAGCGTGGGAGGTATCCCTGAACTCCTACATCCCGACGATCTGGTGCCGCCCAATAATCCACAAGCACTTGCCGACAAGATTTACGAGGTCATCTCCGACCCTTTGCGTCTTAGCCAGATGTCAGCGCGCAACCTGGACAAGGCACAGGAATTCCGTCCTGAGGTGCTGGAGAAAAGGCGCACCGAGTTCTATGAGTTTCTGCGCGATGTGACCGGGGTCTGGCTGTCGTCACGGCGCCAATTTGCGGTTTGAGCAAGCAATGCGTGTCCTTCACGTCGTAAAGACTTCTGACGGTGCAACCTGGGCTGCCAATCAAGCGGCTGTCCTCTCTCGTTTAGGGGTTGAAGTTCACGTGGCACTACCGCGGACGGAGGGCCGGACGGTCGAGGCATGGCGGCATGCCGGAGCAACAATCCATGTTGCCGATCTATCCCTGCCTGTGCGGCACCCCGAGCAGATCGGCGCGATGGCCCGCAGGGTATGCCGCCTGGTGGAGGAAGTCAAGCCGGACCTCATCCACAGTCATCATGTGACCACGACGCTGGGGTTGCGACTGGCGCTCGGCAAGCGCCACAAGATCCCGCGCGTGTTTCAGGTGGCCGGACCGCTGCACCTGGAACACTGGTACTCACGGCGGGCCGAGCTGATGACTGCCGGAGATCCGGATTACTGGATTGGCTCCAGCCAATGTATCAATGAGCACTACCGGCGCGCTGGTATTCCGCAAGCGCGTGTTTTTCTGAGTTATAACGGCACTCAGATGAAAGGAGCTGCGACGCGCGGATGGCTGCGACAGAAGCTAGGAATTCCGGCCGGAGCGCTAATGGCGGGAAATATCAACTACATTTACCCGCCTAAGTACTTACTGGGTGAGCGAACGGGACTGAAGGGACACGAGACCGTCATTGATGCTCTAAGTATCGTGATCGAAAAACTAGATAACTTCTATGGCGTACTGGTTGGAGAGACCTTTCCCGGCCGCTCACGGTTGTACGAAACAAGGTTGCGCGAGAGAGCTGCGAGGGTCGGTCGCAACCGGATTCTAATGCCTGGATACCTCTCACCGGAAGAGGTCTGGCAGAGCTGGTCAGATTTTGACTGTGCGGTTCATGTGCCGCTATCGGAAAACTGCGGGGGTGTCGTCGAACCGCTCTTCGCCGGAGTGCCTGTCATCGCCGGTAGGGTAGGCGGCCTGCCTGAGGTTGTTTTCGACGGGGTGACCGGGAGCTTAGTACCCGTCGGCAATCCGACGGTTCTCGCAGCAGCCATCCTTAATGTTCTCTCCGACCTTGGGCGCTGGCGCAAAATCGCCTCCAATGGACAGCAGCTTGTTCGCAGCATGTTTGACGTAAACCGAACGGGTCGGGAAGTCGTCCAGATTTATCAGCACATCATGTGTGGCACGTCACGACCGGCAAATTTTAACCCGGCTTTTCTTGACCCCGAACCAGCGGGACTGGTTGTCAGCTAGAGCTTCGAACTCGATTGAGAATGCATTCAATTCGACAACACGGTTGGCGGCTAGTGGCGAAACGCGCTTTAGATTTCAGCGCAGCAGCGATCGGTTTGACCGTTCTGGCACCCCTATTCGCAGTAGTTATCGTATTGATCCTCGCGACGATGGGGCGGCCGATTTTTTTCCGCCAGCGACGTGCAGGAAAAGATGGAACACCATTCACGCTCCTGAAGTTTCGCACGATGCACGCTAAGACGGATGGGTTTGGGAGACTGCTCCCGGATCAGGACCGCCTTACATGGTTGGGGCGTGTGCTTCGCACCACTAGTCTCGATGAACTACCACAGCTCTGGAATGTGATAGGTGGAGAGTTAAGCCTGGTTGGGCCGCGTCCCCTCTTGACGGAGTATCTCGATCGCTACACGGCAGAGCAGATGCGGCGGCACGATGCCTTGCCCGGAATCACCGGCTGGGCCCAGATCAATGGCCGAAACGAGCTGAGCTGGCCGGAGAAGTTCGACCTCGACTTGTGGTATGTCGATCACTGGAGCCTGAAGCTTGACTTTTATATCCTTGGCAAGACTTTGTGGCAGGTTGTGAAGCGGGACGGCATCTCGCAGCCTGGCCACGCCACCATGCCGGAATATCGGGGCGTCACCGGCAATACCGATCACGAGCACATCGCATGAAGCGACAACGAATTGCCATAATTGGCGCAGGTGGTATGGCCCGCGAGGTCGCTTCCGCGCTGCAGTGGATTAATAAGACAGAGGATAGCTTTGACTTTCTCGGGTATCTCGTGAGCGACACCTCACGGCTAGGCCCGCGGGACAGCGGTGATCAAGTCATCGGCAGTTTCGATTGGCTGGAGTGCCACGGTGAAGATATTGACGCGCTTGCGATGGGAGTAGGGAGTCCGACCCTCAGGCTGAAGCTGGCGGCGGAATTGAAGTCGCGATTCGGCCAGCTCGAATGGCCGGTACTCATACACCCCACGGCAGTCATTGACCTCGATTCCGCTCGTCTCGGGGAGGGCTGCTTCATCGGCGCGCGAGTCACTGCGACCGTTAACATTACGCTGGAGCCTTTTGCCCTGTGCAATTTCGGCTCGACCTTGGGACACGAAGCCCACATCGGCCGAGGTTCCGTCGTCAACCCCGGCGCCAACGTGAATGGTGGAGTGATTATCGGCGACAGTGTGTTGGTTGGCTCAGGGGCGCAAATTCTGCAATATCTTCAAATTGGTGCGGGCGCAATCGTGGGCGCGGGTGCCGTCGTCAATAAGGATGTTGAACCAGGCGCTACCGTGGTCGGTATCCCTGCCAAGCCAATTAACAAACAGCGTCCAGCCGAACCACGGGTCGCGACGCCACAATCGATTCCCTAGCAATCCTGCCGTCTATTGGTAATCCGGATGCCCCCTATCTTAGCTAGTTCTGAACGTCAGTTGCCTCAAATCGCGCAACCAGACAAAGCCGCGGCGTACCTGGAGACATCTGCGCCCTGGCCTTATTTCGCCGCGGATGAGATTGAAGCCGTCGCCGCCGTGCTGCGATCCGGCAAGGTGAACTACTGGACGGGGGAAGAAGGCCACCTGTTTGAACGTGAGTTCGCCAACTATGTCGGGAGCAGGCACGCCGTCTGTTTGGCGAATGGCACGGTCGCGCTGGAACTGGCGCTTTGGGCATTGGGAATTGGTCCGGGAGATGAGGTGATTACCACCTCGCGTACCTTCATCGCGTCGGCGAGTTGTGTGGTAATGCGCGGCGCCCGGCCGGTGTGCGTGGATGTCGATCGCAATAGCCAAAACATCACGGCCGACACCATCCGCCAGGCGATTACACCGCGAACCAAGGCCATCATCGCAGTCCACCTTGCGGGCTGGCCGTGCGATATGGATACGATTCTCGCGTTGGCGGATGAGCACGGTCTAAAGGTAATCGAGGACTGCGCTCAGGCCCACGGCGCCACCTACAAAGGCGCGCAGGTGGGCTCATTGGGGCACATCGCGGCATTTTCCTTTTGCCAGGACAAAATTCTAACTACCGGCGGCGAAGGCGGCATGCTCACCACCAATGACGAAGAGTTGTGGAGCCGCGCCTGGAGTTACAAGGACCACGGCAAAAGCTATGATGCCGTGTACCGCCGCAAACACCCTCCCGGTTTTCGCTGGCTGCACGAGTCGTTTGGAACCAATTGGCGGCTGACCGAGATGCAGTCAGCCTTGGGACGCGTCGTCCTTCGCAAGCTGCCAGGCTGGGTCGAAATCCGCCGTAAACATGCGGCGCAACTTGCCGAGTGTTTTCGCTCAATTCCTGCACTACGGGTCACCGAACCGCCTCCTGGCGTCGGACACTCCTATTACAAATATTACGTGTTCGTAAGACCTGAAAGATTGCTCGCGGGCTGGACGCGAGACCGGATCATGTCAGAAATCACGGCTGCCGGCGTACCGTGCTTTTCTGGTAGTTGCAGTGAGATTTATCGGGAAAAGGCATTTCCACCCGAGATGCGCCCAGCAGAGTACCTGCCGGTCGCTCAAGAGTTGGGGGAGACCAGCTTAATGTTCCAGGTTCATCCTACCCTGAAGAGCACACACATCGGCTTCACCTGCGACACCGTGACCCGAATCATGGATCTCGCAGCCGCGTAATTGTTACCGCAAAGCAAAGCACAGTTACCTAACTAAAACGACAAAATAAAGGGCCACTTCTAGCCCTCCTCGTTTTCATGTTTTCGTGACAACCCTCGAGACCGTCACGCATTCCACTTCGGTCTGTTCCTAAAACGAAACGAGTAATCATGCGTGCATCAAATGTTAATACAGATGTCCTGGTACGCGGGGCTGCTGACTTGATCGCTGTAAACGTCTGCCTGATTTTCAGCCTCGTGCCCGAAGCACTATTGCGCAACGTACGTCCTTCCGTGATTCTCCACTCCTGGCTAGTATCGGCGATCTTACTCAGCACGATTAGTCCTTGCGTGTTCTACCTGATGGGTTTCTACACAAAAGGTCGTTCCTACCAGGGAAAATACAAAGCTCTGGTGGTGCTGCAGGGAGTCGCGATAGCATATCTGCTAATTGCCGTTGGTATGTACTTCTTCCGGCTGCGGCCATCCTTTCCACGGTCCTCTTTGATTCTAGGATGGATAAGCTGCTCGCTGTGTCTCGTTGCCGCTCGTTTATGGGCAAAAGTGTGGAAGCTGCTGGTGATTCGCGAAACGCGACTGGACACTGTATACGTGACGGACCCACGCCGTGTCCTGGTGATCGGCGGTGGTGGCTACGTTGGATCTGCGTTAATCCCCAAATTGCTCGAAAGAGGATATCGAGTCCGCCTGCTGGATTGTTTTCTATATGGCAACGATCCGATTCGCAGCTTCATGGGGCACGCGAACCTCGAGATCCATCACGGTGATTTCCGGAATGTGGACACCGTGGTTGCAGCCATGAAAGACATGGGTTCGGTAGTTCACTTGGGTGGCTTAGTTGGCGATCCCGCTTGCGCGCTGGACGAGGAACTCACTATTCAGGTTAACCTGATTGCAACCCGCATGATCGCACAGGTAGCGAAAGGCAATCGCGTTTCACGCTTTGTGTTCGCTAGCAGTTGTTCCGTCTACGGAGCCAGCGATCAACTGCTCAATGAGCGATCGGTACTGAAACCTGTATCGCTCTACGCTCGTAGCAAGATTGCCTCTGAAAATGTGCTGCTTTCTCTGGCCGACAAAGACTTTGAACCGGTCATCCTCCGATTCGGTACCATCTATGGTTTATCGGGCCGCACCCGCTTTGACTTGGTGGTCAATCTGCTGGTTGCAAAAGCCATGACCGATGGGGTCATTACTGTTCAGGGCAAAGATCAGTGGAGGCCGTTTGTACACGTTCATGATGCCGGACGGGCAGTGTTGCTGGCTCTAGAGGCTAGATCTGAGGCGGTAGCGCCGCAGATTTTCAACGTCGGAAGCGACGAGCAAAACCGCACTTTAGGCCAGGTCGGAGAGCTCATCAGGGACATGGTGCCAGGCTCTATCCTCAGCTGCACCGAGGAGAACGTCGATCGCCGCAACTATCGGGTGGAATTCCGAAGGATACGGTCTGCGCTTAAATTTTGGCCGGAGTGGAGCCTGGTTTCAGGGATCAACCAAGTCATGGTTGCGATCAGGACTGGAGAAGTCATGAACTATCAAGATCCACAATACAGTAACGTGAAATACCTGAGCGCGCCGGATACGCGGAAGCACTTCGGCGTCATTGAGGACTGGGTGCCGAAATTCATGCCGCATCCTTCCCTCGTGGCAGAGACTGCTGTTGCCCCAGGTCAGCCGAACTGATTGTTAGCGTCGCTACTTTGAGAGGTCCTGAGATGGACGACCCCATAACCCAGTTTGTACATCCACATCCGCATCGGCATCATCATCATGGCGATGGCAGTCACGGACATTCGCGCCGCAAACATACGAAGAAGATCGTGCAGCGGCTTGCCATCACAGGGTTCCTGCTTCTCGTTCTGTTGACGCTCTTGTATGTCTGGACTAGTAGCGGATCCAGCGAGACAAGCGGCTTTGTTTCGCCTTCCTCGTCCGTCCTGATTGAGTCCACGGATGGGCACGAAAGTATCTTAGCGTTTTCGACCGTAATTTCCTGATGCTACTATGCTGACAAAAAGTGCAACAAGGCGATTGCTCGTCGCGCTGCTAACTGTAACCGCCGCGATTACGGGGCTATGCTACCCACTTTCTGACGCTACTTACTGGTGGCATGACTCCAGCCAATACAGCCGTGTCATAGTCAATGCGCGGGACGGGATCGAGATGCGGCCCAAGCAGTGGTTCGCGCAGGACAAGCTGATAACCGACTACACCATCGCGAACGCCGATGTAGTTGGCCGGGACAAGGCGGCGCAGGAGTACAAGGCAACGCGCGACCTCCTTAGGTCATACGGTCTGGCGGTGGGAACCTACATCTCCGGTACGATTGTAATTCCGGAGTCGAAGGAGACGCACTGGCCTTGGAGTGCGGTTCCGCTGGAATGGATGCCCGCTTCCTCTCAGTACAACGGTAACTGGCCGGGCATGGATTATCGCAAAATAATTGACGTCACCGATCCGGCCACCCGCCATGCCTTCCAACAAGGTATCAAGCGCCTTTGGGAACAGACTCCGGCGCCGGTTCGCTTCATTGATAATGCCGGCATTCACCGCAGCGCCGGAAAGAGTCAGCCGTGGAGCAGTTACTGCGCGAACATTGAAGAGATCCGCAAGATCGGGGAGTCGATGGGATCCCTCCAGATCTTCAATCTGTCACTCCATGTCGGCGAGATGTCGGACGAGGAAACCAGTCAGCTAATCAAAGCCGTGGGAAAGGGCGGGATTCTTCTGGAAATGCCTTGGCACGAGAATATCCGCAAAAATCCCGCGGCGACTGAACGAGCACGCCTTCGATATCGAGAGCTACTTGATGCGGGCATGGGAATCATCATGGCCACTCCAGGGACAGAACCGCCGCAGGAACTGGTGAACTGGGTAAGGACTTGGAGAAAGCCTACCGATCATCTGTACTTTGCCGGCGTATTTTGGAAGGCGCCCGATGCGAAGCTATATGGCGCCGGTGCTTTGCAGTAGTTCTTCAGTTGAGGCCAGGCGTGAGGTCCAGACGCGGACACACAGAAAAACATGACAGCGGACGTAAGTATTGTACTGGTAACATATAATCGTGCCAGTTTCCTCCGTAAGACACTCGACAGCATCCTAACGCAAACGTATCCCCATTTTGAACTCCTGATTTGCGACGATTGTTCCACCGACGATACGGAGGCGGTGTGCCAGGAATATGCCGATAAGGATCGACGCATCGTGTACTCCAAGAACCGCGGTAACCTGGGCATGCCGGGGAACCTCAATGCGGGCTTGCGGAATTGCAAGTACGAGTTCATTGCCGACCTTCACGATGGGGACATCTATGCGCCGACGCTGATCGAGAAATGGCGAGACGCCCTGATCAAACACCCCAGCGCAGGCTTTGTATTCAATCGATATCGGCATCTTGTGCCGGATGGAACCTGCGCGTGGGTTACACCTTCTTTTCCGGAATTGCTTTCCGGCACGGAGTTCCTCGATCTCTGTTTCGCCGATAATCGGGGATGTCCTGTTTGGGGCACTGTGATGGGGCGCCGATCGATCTACGAGCGTCTAGGATGGTTTGATGGCCGTTACCGCTTCTGGGCCGACATCGACATGTGGTTCCGAATTGCCGAGTCGTGCGATGTGGCGCACGTACCGGAGTTACTAATTGACTTGCCTGCCCGCGAGAAAATGCCGCGACTGTTCGCGAAGGGGATCGGTGGCTCCCTGGTGGGCAATGCAACCGTATTCAGGATCTACTGGAGAGCGAAATGCCGGCACTTTCGCCGGCGTCCATTTGTCCTGGCCTTTCACCTGGCGCGTCAGACTGTCGGCTATTGGTCAGTACGCGTATTTCGTCGCCTGGCTCAGAGGCTGCAAGCGACGTAGACACAACCCCAACGCCTACGACCACCAACGCATCATGCGCGAGGCCCAGCTAGTGGTGGACACGCGCAACCTCACCCAGAGAATCAACTCGCCCTTGTAGACTGCTGACCGTCAGGGCGGAGAAATAGCTCACTTCCATGTCTATCTATCTGATCACTGGAATTGCCGGATTTATCGGCTCATCCATTGCGCGAGAATTGGTTCGGCGGGGAAAGATGGTCTGCGGAATCGATAACTTCAGTACCGGCAAACCGGAGAACCTGGCTTCAATAAGCAGGGCCATCGACTTCAGGAAAGTGGACCTCCTCGATATGCGAGGTGTCATCGAGGCATGCGAAGGAGTTGACTACGTCATCCACCAGGCTGCAATCCCTTCGGTTCCGCGCTCGATTGCCGACCCGATATCCTGCAACGACTCGAATGTCGATGGAACCTTAAACCTGCTAGTGGCTGCGCGGGACGCCGGGGCGAGACGAGTGGTATACGCTTCTTCCTCCTCCCTGTACGGCGACACGCCTCATTTGCTCAAAACCGAGGACCTGGCACCGAATCCGATTTCACCGTATGCGGTATCGAAGCTGGCGGGCGAGTATTACATGAGGTCGTTTCATGCGGTATACGGTGTCGAGACAGTCTCCCTGCGCTATTTCAATGTGTTTGGTCCTTACCAGGATCCAGGTTCCATGTATACCGGGGTGATGGCCATCTTTATTCCCAAGATGTTGCGACAAGAACGGCCCACGATATATGGGGACGGCCAACAGAGCCGCGACTTTACCTATATAGACAATATTGTGGATGCGAATTTACTGGCTTGCCATGCCCCCGCCGACCAGGTGGCGGGAAGATACTTTAACATTGCTGGCGGCCGGCGAGTCACCGTTAACGAGATCTACGGGATTCTGCAGCGATTACTGGGCTATGCCGAGGCCGCCTTTTACGCACCAGAACGGCCAGGTGACATTAAGCACTCGCTCGCCGATATCCGCTTAGCCAAGGAGCACCTGGGTTATCGGCCATCGGTTGAGTTCGAAGAAGGTCTGAACAGAACGGTCGAGTGGTATCGCTCGCAGACTCTGTTGCCGGTGCCGGTGTGAAGCGTGTGAGGTCGTTAAGCTAAAATCCGGCCTGCTGCCACGATCAAACTTTAGACAGAAGGAAGAGAAAAGCCACAGCCCAGCTAAGTCTTAGCTGGGCTGTGGTGCGTTTAGAAGTAAGGTACCTTGGTAAAAGCGCAAGGTAAAAATCTCATTTGAGCCTACAACGGCCTCCGGCAACGGCACGGATGATAACCCGAAATCGAAGGGGGAATATGGCACAAGGCGACATGACTACACCACGGGATATCCGACTCAGATGGGTCAGAAAGAGCGCCTTCGAGATTGAAGAATGATGTGGATGACTGAGCGCCATACAGACCCGGAGCCGCAGCACTGTGTGATGCAGCGTTGGCCGTCCCGGTTCCCGAGTCGAGAGTCACGGTCGTACCCTCCGCCAAGGTGAAAGTCTTTCCTGCGCCGCTCACATTCAAGACTCCACGCGAAGCGTGAATTAATACCGAGCTTCCAGTCTTCTTAACCTCAAACTTAGCGGTGCCGCTAGTGGCAGGCGCGACCGTGTACTTATCGGTGTGGGCCGCCATGCCTTTCGTAGTGCTGATACTCGCGGTGCCTGCGGTTAAGTCCAGGACGCCGCCGTTGAAGACCATCTGAGAATTGGACGGAATCAAAACGGTCGATCCTGGGGAAGAGATGGTCACAACTGCGCCATCCGCCGTCACTACTTTGTCCCCTTTGAAGAGCGCTGTGGTTGCCGGGGTTCCATTGCCATTTACAGCCACTGCACCGCTGGAGCTCATCACTGCGACATCGCTAGAAGCCCCAAATGCCAGCGCCGGCAGACCCAATATTGCAATCAGGCAGACAAAATAAATCAAGCAACGAGTTTTCATTTGGAACCTCCACAGTACCACTTTCGAGCTTTTAGAATGGCACTTTATAATAGCGAATAACAAGGAAAAGACTACCACCAAATCTAATTTTATTTCCTAGGTCAATGAAAAAAAATATACCTACCAAAACGATAGTAATGACACTAAAGTGCTACCATGATTGAGTCCTTACCAGCGCTTAGAAGCTCGCAATCACCCCCCGTGCAGTCCCTCGACAGAAAGTTACGCTGCCTTGGCGGTAACGTCTGTGATGACATGCACCGAGGGATGTGAGCCGACCCTCTTGCCGCGTCAAGGGCGATTGAACAGAGCACCTCCTGTTGATAGCGGGCGCTCTGTGATCGGCGAGCTATGCCGCCAGTCCCCAATAGGCGGCTTACTGGCTGGCATCCTGCTTTTGCTGGAGCTGTTCGGCCAGCTTTAGCTCGCGCTCTGCCTCATCCGTTTTGCCCAGGTCGCGGTAGCTCTGGCCCAGCAGATGATGGGATATCGGGTTGTTCGGGTCCATAGCCACCGCACGTTGCAAGGTCCGCACCGCGAGCGCCGCCTCTCCCTTCTTCTCCAGGACCTTGCCCATCAGGATGTACGGCCCGGTCGAAGTTGCATCCAGCCAAATCGAGCGTTGCAACAGGCGCTCGGCTTCATCGTACTTCTGCACTCGGGAGTAGGCGTCCGCGAGCTTGTAATAGGCCGCGGCGTAGTCCGGGTTGATGGCGAGCTCCCGCTGCAGATCGGCGATCGCCTCCGGAATTCTCGATTTGTACAGATGAAGCTCGCCAAGCAAGAAATGCGCCATCGGTAACTTGGGATCGAGCGCGACCGCCTTCTGGGCATACTCTTCCGCGACCGGATCGAATTCCTGACGGAAGAGCATGCGCGCGGTGAAGAGATAGCTGGCGAAGGCGACCCGAGCCTGCGCGTAATTCTTGGACTGGATATAACAAATGCCGAGGATTGCGAACTGAGGTTGTCCACCAGAGGAATGGTGTCGGCTGCGGGATAGCGGGCGGCGATCCCGAGAAGATAA
>OCZT010002483.1_pt1 | contig 19056 bp, 14 predicted proteins | sample 1539031 | NCBI WGS metagenome assembly OCZT01 (sample SAMEA3539308, study PRJEB22396) | soil metagenome | biome: tundra; feature: field; material: soil | place: USA | collected 2010-05 | depth 0.15 m | reverse complement strand
CGGACCAGCATCGAAGGTCGCCGGCGGCAGCCATTGCAGCGGACCCGTGAGAACGAATGTGGAAAGCGGGGCTGGCGGCTGCGCGGCGGCCGGAGTGGATTCTGGGGCAGTGGTTGAGGGGGGGGCTGGGGTACTCGGCGTTTGAGCTCCGGCGACGATGGCGAGGAACATGACTGCTCCGGCCATACCTTGCAACACGCTGTTCGTTTTAATATCCATTCCTTCGGTTCCTCCGTAAAGTGACTTGCAGTGCGACTCTCCGGGGATAGCCATAGCGTCTGCGCTTTGGCTATCCCAACTCTTCGGCGTCCAGGTCGGGCGCCGGGGAATGTTTGTCTCCCGGATACCTTCTATTAACGCAAGGAAGTTGTAAGTATTTACGCAAGGAAGTTATAAGGAATTCATAAAGAAAACATAATGAAGCAGATTAATCCCTTATTAGGCGTGAGACCGGGGATTTCTTGATCAAAAATGGTAGAATCCTTCCAAGACACCCCTTCAAAGTTCATGGAATTTCTAGTAAGGGGCTGCCAATTTGTTTCGGTCGGATGGCGTCATCGAATGCCGGAGACCCTCGCTCTCCGATCGCCTTGGTATTTTCGCGGCAGTCCGCACGGAGACTTATTAGTGGTTTGGGGCCAAAGATTTGCGGGCGCTGGAGAACATCGGACTTCCGGACGGAGCAAATGATGATAGATTTCCGCCGGTCTAGCCAGAACTTCAATCTGGCAACCTTTGGTTGGAGTTTCTCCACGCAGTCTCTATTCTTTGCTTCGCTGGAGCCAACCCACTCTTGTTGGAGTCGCGATTTGCGCCGCTGGAGAGTATGTCTCTGATCGCTCAGGTATCCCAGGACTATGCAGTAAGAATCCACGCACATTGGGCGGGAGTTCTGCTGGTTGCGGGATTGCCGGCTCTTCCAGCTCTGGCGATGATCGCGCGGGCTGTCGGCAAGCGAACGCCAACGTTGCCTGCTCCGGATGCGGCGCCGGTTCAACCCGACGCGGAGCAACTCTGCACCTTTATCTATGAGACCACCAGGCTTGGCCCGAACCGCAAGCCGGGACAGCAGTTGGCTAACCTCGTGCAGTCCATCTTCCAGGTAGAGGCTGTCGCCATACTCGACGGCGACCTGGAGGAGGTCTATCGGGCCGGAGAATGGTTCGACGATGTAAAGGACGTGCTGCAGAACATCAGCATCTTCGAGACAATCAGTGACGATCCGGAGACGGGCCTGAGTAAGCGAGTCCTGCACATGGGCAATCTGCCTATCGGTGCAATGATCATGCGCGGGGAGACGACCGGTCGCATGGCGAGCGCCATTGCCTCCATCGTTGCCATCACATTCGATCGCTACCATTCCTTTGCCAACGAAAGCCGTACGGAGAGCGCGCGGCAAGCAGAGCAGTTGCGCACCACCGTGCTGGACAGCCTGGCCCACGCCTACAAGACGCCTCTGACCGTGATTGCAACGGCCAGCGAGGGACTGAGCGCCATGGGAGAGTTGTCGGCGTCCCAGTCCGGGTTAGTGTCCCTGATCGGCGAGCAGACGTCACTCCTCAGTCGGCTGACGACGCGGTTGCTGAAGACCGCACGACTGCAGGCAGGCGACATGACCCCGCATGCGGAGCACGTCGTGATTGCACCGCTGATCGAGGATGTGGTGGCAAGCCTGCGCGACCAGTTGGCCAGTGTCTCCGTGAAGACAGCAATCTCCCGCGACGATCTTTCGATCTGCTGCGACCGGAGCCTGCTGGTTGCTCTGTTGACGCAGTATGTCGACAATGCGGCGAAGTACAGTATCGCGGGGACAACAGTTACGGTTCAGGCTGCGGAGCACGCGGCCGAAGTGATCTTCTCCGTTCACAGCATTGGGCCCGTAATTCCGCCAGCCGACTACGAGCGCATCTTCGACCGATTCTATCGGTCCTCCGCTGCCTCCAACCGCGCGCCAGGCACTGGCATCGGTCTTTCGGTGGCCAAGCGCACCGCCCAGGCACAGGGCGGCCATGTTTGGGTAACCAGCGATATTGGGAAGGGAACCACCTTTTACGCGTCCCTCCCCACTGTTCCACAAGGAGGCGCTCGCCCGTGACTACACCCTCTCCCAATCCTGCCATCCGCGTCCTGCTGGTCGATGACGAACCATCCATCCGGCGTGCGCTGCGTACTCCGCTGAGCGAGATGGGATTCCAGACAACCGAGGCGTCGCGCGGAGAAGAGGCGTTGCACCTGGTGCAGACACAGACGTTCGATGTGGTTCTGCTGGACGTCAATATGCCGGGAATGGGAGGCATGAAGACGCTGACGCGCCTGCGTGCGATTGCCCCGCGCCTGCCGATTCTGATGTTGACCGTGGTGGATGGCGAAGAGGAAAAGGTCGAGGCGCTCGAATCCGGCGCCGACGATTACATCACCAAGCCGTTCAGCGTGCGCGAGTGCGTGGCTCGCATGCGCTCAGCCGTGCGCCGCGCACAGGCTCCGGAACGCAACGAGGACGCGCCGCTCTCCATCGGAGAGATCCAGGTGGTGCCAACGCGCCGCGCAGTCAATAAGGCGGGTCAGCCCATCCATCTGACGCGCAAGGAATACGACATCCTGTACTACCTGATGACGCATGCGGGCCGCGCAGTTACGTACGGCAAGCTGCTGACCTCGGTATGGGGGCCGGAATACCGCCAGGAGGTCGATTACCTGCGCACCTTCGTTCGCCAATTGCGAAAGAAGATTGAGACCGATCCATCCGACCCCAAGTACCTGCTGACCGACGCATACGTCGGCTATCGATTCGCGGAACTGCCCACCGCGATGGAAGCTCTCGCCTCGGACGAGTCGACTACCCATTGAGGTCTAAAACAAGTTCCACAAAGCCTGGTTGTAGACCTCGTGGTGGTACTGCACCTCAGGTCCCTTGACGAAGGTGCCCAGCAAGCGCTGGCAGCGGTCTGCCGAGGCCTGCTTCAAGTCCGCGAATCGGCCCTTCACATCATCCCCCAGAATCGTGGTGATCCATTCGGCGCTGCGGAAGTCCGCAATCGCGTCGTAGATGTTGTCCGGGAGATAGCGCTCGGCCTGGCGCAGATTGTCCACCGTGGCGGTCGAGCCGTCGATGCCTGTCCTGAACAGCGAGTAGAGCACCAGGTATGGATTCGCGTCCGGCGCCACCGCTCGCACCTCGACGCGCATCGACTTCGAGTTGCCGATGGGCACGCGCACCATCGCACCGCGGTCCGTGGCTGAAGCCTTCAACTGGTTGGGTGCCTCATAGTGCGGGTCCAGGCGGCGATAGGCGTTCACGCTCGGATTCATGATCAGGCAAAGATCCAGCCCATGCGTCAGAATGCGGTCGAGGTACTCCCAGCCGAAGGTCGAAAGCTTCTCCGGGCCCTTCTCATCCCAGAACAGATTCGTCTTGCCTTCGGAGATGGACATGTTGGTGTGCATGCCGCTGCCGTTGACGCCGACCACCGGCTTGGGCAGGAAGCTGGCCGTGTAGCCCATGTTGGCCGCAACCTGGCGGCACAGTAGCTTGTAGAGCTGAATCTGATCTGCCGCCGACACCACTTCGCCGTAGCCGTAGTTGATCTCGAACTGGCTGGGCGCAACTTCCGGGTGATCCTTCTCGTTGCCGAAGCCCATCGCGCGCTGCACTTCCGCCGCCGTGTCGATGAATTTGCGCAGCGGATCGAGTGGCAGCGAATGGTAGTACCCGCCGGTGTTGACGAACTCGAACTTGCCCGTCTCGTGGTACTTCTTCTCCGCGTCGAGGCCCGCAAACAGGAAGCCCTCGATCTCGTTGGCCGCATTAAGCGTCCAGCCCTTCTCCTTGAATAGTTTGTCGGCGTAGCGCTTCAGCACCCCGCGCAGGTCGCCCGAGTAGGGCTCGCCGCCCTTGTCGATCACCGTGCCGAAGACCAGCACTTTGCCGTTGCCGAAGACATCGGCCGGGACCCAGTAGAATGCGCTCCAGTCGATCCCCAGGCGCAGATCGCTCTCCTTCTGCACGGTGAATCCGCGAATGGACGAACCATCGAAGGTCAGGTTGTCGTAGCTGTTGACCAGAAACTTCTTGTCGTAGTCCAGCAGATGAATGCGCCCCTCAAGGTCGGAGAACATCACCGTCACCGCCTTGATGTGCTTCTCATCCGTGAGGTACTTCAGGCGGTCTTCGCGGATTTTATCGGGCGCTACCCGGTTCAGGCGGTCAGCCTTCGCCTGCAGGTTCAACTGCTCCAGTTCGTCATAGCTCAGAGCCAGAAAGCTGCGGTACTCACTCGACATGAAAATCCTCCCGGCAAATGCTTCTCAAGGTAGGGGTACAGGTTCAAGCTAGCGGTGGGGACCTAAGGAATTGATAAAGATTCCGCAGCGCGAGCGCGTTCCGAAATCGAATCAGGGTGTGGAGAAGTGGAAAGCAAAGCGCGCTTCCCACTGCCCACACCCTGATTGCTGCGAGATACTTGCCCAACTCGTTGCGCTACACGAGCACAGGCACTTGGGCCGTGTTGACCGTCTTCAGAATGCGCGAGACGATCTGGTACGGATCGCCTTCCGAGTTCGGCCGGCGATCTTCCAGATAGCCCTTGTAACCGTTCTTGATGAAGTTCACCGGTAGCCGGATCGACGCACCACGATCGGACAAACCATAGCTGAACTTGTCGATAGCCTGCGTTTCGTGCAGACCGGTCAAGCGCAGATGATTATCCGGGCCATACACCTCGATGTGCGCTGCGATGTTGTCCTCGAATGCCTTCATGAGGTCTTCAAAGTATTCCTTGCCGCCAACGTCACGCAGGTACTTCGTGGAGAAGTTCGTATGCATGCCCGATCCATTCCAGTCGCCCTTGATAGGCTTGCAATACAACTGGAAATCGACCTCGTACTTCTCGCAGAGACGCGCCATCAGATAGCGAGCGGTCCACAGGTCATCGGCCGCCTTGGCGGAGCCCTTGGCAAAGATCTGGAACTCCCACTGGCCCTTCGCGACTTCCGCGTTGATGCCTTCGTGATTGATCCCTGCGGCAAGACACAGCTCCAGGTGCTCTTCGACGATCTGACGCGCGATGCTGCCCATGTACTTGTAGCCAACGCCGCAGTAGTAGGGGCCTTGGGGACTGGGGTAGCCCTCCTCCGGGAAGCCGAGAGGCCGCCCATCCTTGTAGAGGAAGTACTCCTGCTCAAAACCAACCCATAGGTCGGGGTCGTTCTCGATCGTTGCGCGGTAATTGGTGGAGTGCGGAGTGCCATCCGGGTGCATGACTTCGCTCAGAACGATAAACGCGTCCTTGCGGCTCGCATCCGGATACAGGGCCACCGGCTTCAGAATGCAGTCAGAGCTTTTGCCCTCGGCCTGCATCGTGGAACTGCCGTCAAAACCCCAAAGGGGCATGTCAGCAAGGGTGGGTGTCTTTTCAAATGACTTGAGTTGAGTTTTGCCGCGCAGGCTGGGAACAGGCTTGTTGCCGTCGAGCCAGATGTATTCGAGTTTGTATTTAGTCATAGTCGTGCGGACTCCTCCCTGCAAAGGGTTTCTAAGGTTGGGGGTACATATCCAACCTAGCGGGCAGGACATAAAGAATCCATGAAGATTTGCCGTCAAGATGTTCCGTGACTGAAGTATCCCTTACCGGTGGCGCGCCAGCAGAAGCATCGCCCCAAATAGAGCAAATGGAATCAACGCCAGCCCAACCTTGTAGAGGATGTTCCTCAACGTGCCGGAACGGCGCTTCTTCCAGTCCGTCAGCTCCGACCTCTCTGCCACCCCGACCTGATCCAGATGCTCCAGATCCTGTGCAAAAGAATGGGCCGAAGGATAGCGGTTCTTAGGCTCCCGCTCCAGCGCCCGGTAGAGCACTTCCTGCAACTGCGGACTGATGCTTGGCTCGGCCTCGCGCGGGGGCAGCGGATGATTGATCAGCCGGTCGTTCATCACCGCCAGGGGCGACGGCCCGGAGAAGGGCGTCTTGCCGGACAGCATCTCGTACAGCATCACCCCAACCGCGTACAGGTCGGAGCGCGCATCCCCGCGTTTGCCTTTCACCTGTTCCGGAGAGATATAGTCCGGGCTGCCCAGCGCCTGGGTAAATCCCGTGTACGTCAGCCGCTTCGCACCCGCCTGCGACGCAATCCCAAAGTCGATCAGCTTGATCCCGTCCTGCGGGTCCAGCATGATGTTCTCCGGCTTCAGGTCGCGATGGACGACGCCGTTTTTATGGATATACTCCAGCGCATTGAGGATTCCCAGCGTGATGTGGATCGCCCGCTCCGTCGGCATCTTGCCCACTTCGTACATCACCTGCCGCAGCAGCCGGCCCTCCAACCACTCCATCGCCATGTAAACCCGCGACCGATCTTCGACCGGGTAGATGCGCATCACATTGGGGTGATCGAGCGCGATGCCGATCGCCTCCTCGCGCATAAAACGGTCAAACAGCCCCGGGTCCGCCTCCATCGCGAAGTGTGGAACCTTCAGCGCAACCTGCTTGCCGTCGCGCAGATCGGTCGCCCGAAAAATGGACGCCATTCCGCTCTCGGCGACCGGAGCTTCGATGCGGAAGTGGTCAAGTTCCTGGCCGGTTTCAAGAGTTGCGGAGAGGCTCATGGGCTCGCTTTCTTAGGTCCGGACGTTCCTGGCGTTCAAGACTGACCTCCATGGCCACACGGCGGATAGCTTTGAGTATAACTGGGCAGTCTCCCGCAAGAAGTTAAGAAGTCATAGAAGCGGATCCCCCCGGTGACATCTATCACAGCCACCACGGTGGATCGCACCTATCCTAGGTCAGAAAACACAGGAATTGGGAATTATGGCAGCTACGGGCGACAACTCCGTTTGCGGGGGCGTAGCATCTCGGAGCTAACAACCTGGAGGACATGTCTTGCGCCTTGCAGTCCTGAAAGAAGCCGCGCCCGGGGAGACTCGAGTCGCCCTGCTCCCAGACGCCGTCAAGTCCCTCATTGCCAAGGGCCTTGAGATTGCCGTCGAATCCGGTGCCGGGCTGGCATCGGGTCACAGCGACGAGGCGTATGCGCTGGCAGGAGCCACTCTGACCAGCGATCGCGCCAGCCTGCTCTCCTCGGCCGATATTCTGCCCGTGGTCAACGCCCCCCCCGCCGAAGATCAACGACGGATCAAGCCCGGCGCCATCGCCATCGGCTTCCTCCGCCCGCTCGACCATCCCGCCGCCCTGCTCCCGGCAATCGAGTCCGGCGTCACCCTCCTCGCCGTCGAACTCGTCCCGCGCATCACCCGTGCGCAGGCCATGGACGCCTTGTCGTCGATGGCCACCGTCGCCGGCTACAAGGCCGTCATCCTCGCCGCAGACACCCTCCCGCGCCTCTTTCCCATGCTCATGACCGCAGCCGGAACCATCGCCCCGGCCAAAGTCTTCGTCATCGGTGCAGGCGTCGCCGGCCTGCAGGCCATCGCCACCGCCCGCCGCCTCGGCGCTGTCGTCGAGGCCTACGACGTCCGCGCCGCTGCCGGAGAACAAGTCCGCTCGCTGGGGGCGAAGTTCCTCGACGTCGACCTCGGCGGCATCGCGACCGAAGACAAGGGCGGCTACGCCAAGGAACTCAGCGAGGAGGCGCTTGAGCGAGGCCGCGACCTCATCGCCAAAACCGCGAAGACTGCCGACGTCATCATCACCACCGCGCAGGTCCCCGGCCGTCGATCGCCTCTCCTCCTCCGACGCGACGCCGTCGAGAACATGCGCCCCGGCACCATCCTCGTCGACCTCGCAGCCGCCGGTGGAGGGAACTGCGAGCTGACCCGGCCCGGCGAAACCCAGGTCCACAACGGGGTCACCCTCTTCGCCCCGCTCAACCTGCCCGTCACCGTCCCCGGCCACGCCAGCCAGCTCTATTCGCGCAACATCACCAACTTCCTCGCCCTCCTCGTCAAGGACGGCGCCCTCCATCTCGACATGGACGACGAGATCATCAGCGGCTCCTGCGTGGCCCATCAGGGCAAGGCCGTCAACCCGCGCGTGGTCGAGGCGTTGGAAGCTTACGCAGCCGCGCATACCCAATCGTCGTGAACCTGAGAGGCCTATGAATCCCGCAGTCCTGATCGCTTCGGTCTACGTCTTCGCACTCGCCGCCTTCCTGGGCTACCAGGTCATCAGCCGCGTGCCGCCTCTGCTGCACACGCCGCTGATGTCGGCCACCAATGCCATCTCCGGCATCTCGCTGATCGGCTCACTGGTGCTGGCCGGAGCGGGCAGTTCACGGCTCGCGCACATCCTCGGCTTCGTCGCCGTCACCGCGGCCACCATCAACGTGGTCGGTGGATTCGGCATCACCGATCGCATGCTGAAGATGTTCGGCAAGCGCCTCGATTCCAACGCCCCCAAAGCGCCGGGGTCCAAATGAGCGTCGAATCCTACTTCATGGAGGCCACCTACCTCCTCGCCTCCATCCTCTTCGTCCTCAGCCTCAAAGGCATGTCGCGCCCGGAGACGGCCCGCCGCGGCATGTTCCTCGCCGAAGCCGGAATGTTCGCCGCCATCATCGGCACGCTGGTCGGCCAGCACGTCGTCACCTGGGGCTGGATCATCGCCGGCCTTACCCTCGGCTCGCTGATCGGTGGTTGGATGGCGGTCTCCGTCCCCATGACCGCAATGCCGCAGCGGACCGCGCTCTCCCACGCCTTCGGCGCCTTTGCCGCCGCCCTGGTCGGCGTCGGCGAGTTCCTCACCCACGGCTCGGAGATGGGCGTCATCACGCGCGGCGCACTCGGCTTCGAAGTCATGCTGGGCGCGCTCACCACCACGGGCTCGCTTATAGCAGCAGGCAAGTTGCAAGGCGTCATCCGCGGCAAGCCCATCCAGTTCCGCGGCCAGAACGCCATCAACCTGCTCATCTTTCTCGGAATGATTGGCAGCTTCGTCTCCTTCTGGATCCATCCCGAAACCGTGGCGGTCTTCTATACCATGCTGGGCCTGGCCTTTGTCTTCGGCGTGATGCTGGTCATCCCCATCGGCTCGGCCGACATGCCGGTCGTCATGTCGCTGCTGAACTCCTACGCCGGCCTGGCCGCGGCCGCAACCGGTTTCGTCCTCGGCAACAACGTGCTGATCATCGCCGGCACGCTGGACGGCTTCTCCGGCTTCATCCTCTCCGTGCTCATGTGCAAGGCAATGAATCGCTCCATCACCAACGTGCTGTTCGGCGGCTTCGGCTCGGTCATCGCGGAGGCCGCGACCGAGACAGGCGGAGTGATGCGCGAAATCAATCTCGAAGACGCGGCCATGCAACTCGCCTTTGCCAATCGCGTGGTCTTCGTCCCCGGATATGGCCTCGCCACCGCACAGGCCCAGCACGCGGTCCGCGAGCTTGCCGATGTGTTGGAGGGACGTGGCGTCACCGTCAAGTACGCGATTCATCCCGTCGCCGGACGCATGCCCGGTCATATGAACGTGCTGCTGGCCGAGGCCAATGTCTCCTATTCCTCGCTCTACGAGATGGAGCAGATCAATCCCGAATTCCCCTCCACCGACGTGGTCGTCGTGATTGGCGCCAACGACGTCGTCAACCCGGACGCCCGCGACAATCCCAAATCCATCATCGCCGGCATGCCAATCCTTGAGGTGGATCGCGCCCGCAGCGTCATCGTGCTCAAGCGCGGCCAGGGACGCGGCTTCTCCGGGCTGGAGAATCCACTCTTCTTCAAGGCCTGCACCACCATGCTCTACGGCGACGCCAAAGCCAGCCTCGCCCATCTGGCCCAGGCCATCCAGCACGTCTAAGCTGGCGTCAGCTCTAAGGTGAGCCGGGACTTTACTCCCGGCACCATAGGCACACTTATCAACATGGGCTTTGGAGGATGCTGAAAAAGTCCGTTTTGCTTAAGGGCACGGGTTCACCCGTGCCGTAAACGCCGCAGTTGCAATACGGCTTTAGCCGCTGCAGGTCAGACTTCCTCCGCTGAGGCTACTTTTTCAGCACCCTCTTCAGTCTCTGGGTATGCATCTTGGGACGGCCAGCCAGCAGGAATGCTGACCGGTGAGAATCTACATCACGACTTGTTTTCCCTGGTCCTGCCGGAACTGGGAACCCTGCTGCTCCAACTCCTGGTCGGTCTCGTACCCGTTCGGCTCACCCTCGGAGGACGCGACCCGCAACTCCTCGAGCAGCTTGCGGTCTTCGAACAGGCGATGGATCGCGTCTACCGCCGCAGCAAAGCCCGCAAACGGCACAGGTCGCGAGAAGTAGTATCCCTGGGCTTCATCGCATTTCCGCTGAGCCAGGAATAGCAGGTGCTCCGGCGTCTCGACCCCCTCAGCGATCACCTTGATGCCGAGATGGTGAGACATCGCCACGATCGTCCTTACGACGGTCGCAGCGTTCGGCTCCGTCACCGCCTTCATGACGAAACTCTGGTCGATCTTCAGCCGGTCGACCGGATACTGCAAGAGATAGGAGAAGCTGCAGAATCCCGTTCCGAAGTCATCGATCGCGACCCGCGCGCCGAGCTTGCGAATCTCCTGTAGTTTCTCGAGGTTCGACGATGAGTTGACCATCAGCGTGTTCTCGGTCAACTCCACCTGCAGATTCTTCGGAGGCAGACCGCTTGCCGAGAGCGCCTCGCCGATCACCTGCAGCAGATTGCTCTGCTCAAACTGCCGCGGCGACAGATTGACAGACACGGAGAGATCCATGCCCAGCTCGTCGCAGAGAATCTTGGCCTGCTGGCAAGAGCGTTTCAACGCCCACTCGCCGATGGCGAGGATCAGGCCAGTCTCCTCGGCCAGCGGAATAAAGGTCGCCGGCGAGATCACACCCAGCCTGGGATGATGCCAGCGCAGCAGGGATTCCATCCCAATCACGCGGCCCGTGGTCAGCGAAACCAGAGGCTGGTAGTGCAGGAAGAGTTCCTCACGAACCAGCGCGTGACGCAGCGCGGTGTCCATCGACAACCGGTCCTGGGACTCCCTCAGCATTGCCTCGGAGAACACCTGATACTGATTTCGGCCGCTTTCTTTCGCGGCGTAGGTCGCTGCATCGGCGCGTTCGAGCAGGCTATCCACGTCCTCCGCAAAGTCCGGATAGACGCACACGCCGACCGAGGCCGTGAGGTTGACTTCCATGTTTTCGACCACCGCAGTGCTCGACACACGATCGACAAGCCTCTTCGCGCACCGCTCCACATCGGTGAGGTTGGCAATGTGCGGCATCACTACGACGAACTCGTCGCCGCCAAGCCGTCCAAGCGTGTCCGAGCGCCGCAGGGACTCGCGCATGCGTTCGGCCATTCCGACGATGATCTTGTCGCCCGCACGGTGGCCCAGCGAATCGTTCATGCGCTTGAAGTGGTCGAGGTCAATGACAAACACCGCGACCTTGCGCTCATGCAGCATCGCCTTCTCAATCGCATCCGCGATGCGTTCGCGCAGCAGCGTGCGTCCCGGCAGACCGGTCAACTGGTCGTGCGATGCCATGTGGTTCAGGTACGTCATCAATTGCTTTCGTTCGGTGATGTCCGATGCGATCGCGATAAACCCGCTGACCTTGCCTGCGCCATCGCGTATCGCTGTGACCGCGACATGCACCGACAGCGTTGATCCGTCATTCCGGACATAGGTCCATTCGCGTTCGTCGACCTCTCCGTGAGCAGCCTTGGCCGTAAGCAGATCGAAGCCGGTGACCTCGGGTCTTTCCTGCGGCCGCGTCTCATCGATCCGCCGGCTCAGCTCGACTGGATCGTGCAGGGTGGTGAGCGCGACCTTGCCGACGAGGTCTCCGCGCTTGTAGCCGGTCAGCCTTTCGGCCGCGGAGTTCATCGCCTGGATTACGCCCTTGAGATCTGTCTCGATAATGCTGAACGGAGCATTCTCAAAGACCGAGTTGCTGAAATTCGACAGGCTCTGGTAACGCTCTTCGCGGGCCTTGATTTCAGTGGCATCGCTGGTTGTGATTGCCACGCCATCGCCGAGTTTGGTGACTCGCTGGCGCAGCCAGATTTCGCTGCCGTCCGCGCGATGCACGGCGTACTCCTCGGACAAGGCCTCGCCTGAAAGAACGACCTTGCGATATTTGTCGAAGTGTCCGCTCGTCCGATTCTCGGGGAAAATCATGCAAAGATCCTGGTTCAACAGTCTCGTTCGCGGCGTCTTCAGCAGTTCCTCGGCATGCGAATTCACATAGACAAACCGGAAATCCACGATGTCGTCCGCCGTATTCCTTACGGCGTCGAAGATGAAGAACGCATCCGGGCTCGTCTCCGCTGCGGCAATAAAGCGCGCATCCTCTTCCGTGGCTCTGCGGTGAGCGGCGGTCTGGTTCCGCTCACGCCATACCAGAAGGATCGTTGCAAAGAATGTCGTTCCCCAGATAAAGGCGTTGGCCACCGGCGACAACGGAGCCTGGCCTCCCTGTGCAAGCCTCCACACCAGCAATAACACCGCCGCTACTCCAGCCGTCAGTCGGATGATCCGAGCGCGTCGATGCCTAGTCAACCAGTGTTTAGTCATAACCGCCTGCCTTCCGCTGCGCCGGAGTGCTGGAAACTCGCACCGCACTTTTTGCTGCTCTTAAGTAGCCAATAGAGCTCAGGTTCGAGCGTCAAGCAAGGCTAGCATCCGGCGTATGGAAAGCAACTCCCCGAGATGGGTCCCACACTACAACTTCTGAGCCATTCCGGGGGCCTTGTAAGTTGCTAGCAGATACCGAGTTTGGTACCACCCAGCGTGCGGGTGGCGCGACCGTATGACCCGGACGGTTGGCCCGGCAGACTATCGTCCCACCGAGGCACATTTCGCGCCCTGGCCTATTGGAGCGTTCGATCAAGCCCGTCGATGAAAGTTCTCATTTCTCGGGTGCAGTCGCGGCCATCCACCCATGCAACTGCATCCAGTGCTGCAGCAGGAGCGGCCAGACTTCCAGTTCGCCGAGTCCCTTCAATCCCTGCCCCATACCGGTCCCATGCGGGCCAAGCTCGAAGATATGCAACTCCACGGGAGTTCCCGCGCGCTTCATGGCGTCGTAATACGCGGTCGCATTCAGCGAATTCACCGTCTGGTCTCCGGTCGTCGAGTAAATGAAGCTCGGCGCAGTGTCCTTGGTGACGTGCCTCGCGAAGGATATTTTGTCCAGCGTCTCCGGCGACGGGTTGTCCCCCACCAGCGATTCCAGGTTTCCCGGGCGCGGCACGGAGTCATCCATCGTGAGCCGCGCATACGAGAAGATGGCAAAGTCCGGATGAGCGGTCACGCGCTCCACCGGGTCGGTGTTTGCCTTGTCAAACTTGAACGGCTCCGTCGCCAGATAGCCTGCCAGGTTTCCGCCGGCCGAGAAGCCCCACACGCCGATCTTGTTCGGGTCGATCCCGTACTCGGCCGCGTGGCTGCGCACGTAACGCACGGCGCGCGCTCCATCCAGCATCGGAGCCGGATACTTGTACCACGGCGCCAGACGGTACTGCAGCACGAACGCCGCCACGCCATGCGCGGCCAGCCACTTGCCCTCCACCGCGCCTTCCTTCTCCATCACGACGTGCGTGTATCCGCCGCCGGGGAGAACAATAACCGCCGATTTCACCCCGGGCGCTGTCGCCGGGTAGTAGAAGAGCTTCGGCACATCGCCCGGGGCCGAGCCTCTCGCCAGCGGCGCTAAGGTCGGCCATAGCGGCAAAGCCCTGCTGAATCCGGTCGGCGGCGGGTCGCCCTGATTGGGCCGCAAGGCGGGGGCCGCCTTCTGGGCGCAGACTGCGGCCACACAAAGCAGCAGGGTGATGGAGAGAAAGGAGATGCGTTTCATGATGCAGCCAACATACCCTCTATTGTATCGGCCTCTGAGTTGTATCCGCGAAATCTGACAGGTCATGCGCAACTGTTGGCGGCAATTCCCGTTTATCGTCAAGTAATGAGTCTCCTTGGAATCTTCCGCACTGCTTCGATTGCGGCGCTGCTGCTTCTAGCGGCCGGGAAAGCCGCGCTTTTGCTGGCGCAGCCACCCACCGCGGTCGCCCAGTCGCAGCCTCCGGTTCTGCGAACCCCTGCATCCGACAGCGACAAGACTCCAGTCGCTACCGCCCCCACGCTCAACGTGGATGCGCGCCTGGTCAACATTCCCGTCGTCGTCCACGATAAGCATGGGGCCCTCGTCCAGAACCTCACCAAGGACAGCTTCGTCCTTCAGGTCGACGATCGCCCCCAGACCATCCGCTACTTCAACGTTGACAAAGACCTTCCGCTAACCCTGGGCCTGCTGGTCGACACCAGCATGAGCCATAGCGATGTCATCGACGAGGAGCGCGCGGCCAGTTCTGCGTTCCTCGACGACATGCTGACCGGTACCCCGGATAGCAACAAGGCGTTCGTCGTGCAGTTTGCGCGGCAGATCGACCTGCTGCAGGACGTCACCAGCTCGAAGCCCAAGCTGCAGGCCGCTCTCAAGCAACTCACATCCTCGGGCAACCGCAACACCGCCTCCGTCACCGACGCAAGCGATACTACGTCTGCAGGAGGGCGCCAGGTCGCCACTGCACTGTACGACTCCCTGTTCCTCTCCGCCGACGAAATCATGAGCAAGCAGAAAGGCCGCAAGGCGTTGATCGTCCTCTCCGACGGCGTCGACAGCGGAAGCAAAGAGTCTCTGGAATCGGCAGCCGAAGCCGCCCTGCGGGCCGACACCGTAATCTATGCCATCTACTTCAAAGGCAAGGAGCCGACCGACCGGGGCTTCCACGTCGGCCAGCCCGACCCCCAGAACGATTGTTCCGGAGGCTACCCTGGCGGATATCCCGGCGGCTACCCAGGCGGTTATCCCGGCGGCTACCCCGGCGGTTATCCGGGCGGTTATCCCGGCGACTGTCCGGCCGGAGGCAGAGTGCCGCAGGGAATTCCGCTTCCCGAGGCCAGGAAGACGCTGCAGCACATCGCGACCAAGACCGGCGGACGTCTCTTCGAGGTCAGCAGGAAAGACACCGTGGCCGACATCTACAAGCAGATTGGCGAAGAGCTGCGGGCGCAATACCGGCTGGGCTACACGCCCGACAAGGACACCGCTTCCGAGGGCTTCCATCGCATCAATCTGTCGCTGGCGAACTCCAGTCCAAAGGACTTCTCCATCCAGACCCGCGACGGCTACGACATCGGCAACTAGGCTGCGACCCGGACCTGGAATTATCTGAGAGGGTTCGCGCAACTGTTCGCCGCAATTACCGTCTATCGTCAAGTGAGGACTGTCCACACAATGTCTCGCACAGCCTCCTTCGGGGCGCTGCTGCTCCTGGTGGCCGCCAGCGCCGCACAGGGACCCGTTCTGCGCACCCCCGCGGCCGACTCCCAGTCGACGCCGGTCCTCCGCCCCCCATCGGCCGACAGCGACAAGGCTCCAGTCGCCAAAGCGCCCACACTCAGCGTGGATGCGCGCCTGGTCAACATTCCCGTTGTCGTCCACGACAAGCATGGGGCTCTTATCCAGAACCTGACCAAGGACAACTTCGTGCTGAAGGTCGACGATCGTGTCCAAACCATCCGCTACTTCAATGTGGACAAAGACCTTCCGCTGACTCTTGGCCTACTGGTCGACACCAGCCTGAGCCAGCGCGACGTCATCGACGAAGAGCAGAAGGCCAGCTCAGCGTTTCTGGACGATATGCTGAACGGCCCCGCGGATCGCGACAAGGCCTTCATCGTCCAGTTTGCCCGGCAGACCGACTTGCTGCAGGACGTCACCAGTTCGAAGCCAAAATTGCAGGCCGGCTTGAAGCAGCTCGGCACGCCCGGCTCCGGCGGTGGCGCTAACCGCGACGGCGACGGAAGCGTGACGGCCCCGGATTCCGACTCCAACGGCAACCGGCCCGGGCGGATGCGCGGCGCGGGAACGACCCTTTACGATGCGCTGTTCCTCTCCTCCGACGAGTTGATGAGCAAGCAGAAGGGCCGCAAGGCCTTGATCATCCTCTCCGACGGCGTCGACGCCGGAAGTAAGGAGTCGCTCTCGTCCTCAATCGAAGCGGCTCAGCGCGCTGACACCATCGTCTACGCGATCTACTACAAGGGCCGAGAAGCGGGCGGCCCCCAGCAGGACCGCGGCCGCCAGGGCGGCGGCTCTCCGGGAAGACGCGGTGGGGGCTATCCGGGCGGAGGCGGCGGCTACCCAGGCGGGGGTGGTGGTTACCCCGGTGGTGGCGGGGGCTATTCTGGCGGCGGCGGTGGTCAGGGCAGGCAGCCTCAAGCGAACCGGCCGGACGGCAAGAAGATCCTGCAGCGAATGGCCGACGAGACCGGCGGACGGCTCTTCGAAGTCAGCAAGAAACAGACCGTCGCCGACATCTACAAACAGATCGGCCAGGAACTGCGCGCGCAGTACAGGCTCGGTTACACGCCTGACAACGACACCGCCTCCGACGGCTATCATCGGATCGACCTGTCGCTCACCAAGTCGAGCCCGAAGGAACTCTTCATCCAGACCCGCGACGGCTACTACACCGGAAAATAAGCCCGGAGCAGTGCGCGAGAATCCGAGCTTAGAAGTGGCGCGTCAGGTCTGCGAACGACGCTAGTTCGAGCAGATGCTGGCCCTTTGGCGGCTGGTTCACGACCTCGTGCTCCAGCACCCAGGTAAAGCCGTGCGGAATGAAGATGGCGTGCAGCCCGGCGGCCAGCGCGGGGTTGATGTCCGACTTGGGGCTGTTGCCGATCATCCAGGTTCGGCCGTGGTCGCACTCGTGTTGATGCGCGAGTGCGCGATACGCTGTGTCGGTCTTCTCGGGCAGCACCTCGACGGCAGCGAAGTGCGGCTCCAGGCCGGAGCGACGAAGCTTGTCGCGCTGCTCGGCGTCATCGCCTTTGGTGACGAGGATGCATCGGTGCCGCTTTGAGAGTTCTGCGATGGTGGTGGGCACGCCGGCGAGAAGTTCGACCTCCTGGTCGGCGATGGATTGCGCGAAGCTGACGATGCGCGCGTGCTTCTCCGGCGTGACGGGCTTGTCGGTGAGTTGCTCAAAGCAGGCGATCAGGGATTTGCGAAAGCTCTTGAGCCCGTAGCCATGCTTCTTGATAGTGGCGCGCTCGACGTGGTTGAGATACTCGCGCACCTCTTCGGGCGTATGCACGCGGTGGTCGAGGTAGGAGATGAACGCGGAGATGGCGCGCTCGAAGTAGATGTTGTTCTCCCACAGCGTGTCGTCGGCGTCGAACAACAGAGTCTGTCCGGGCGGCAGGCGATGCGAAGTTGAGTGGACGGGCACATGTGGATTATAAGACGCGAATCGGTGGCGGAGGCTGTCATTTCGCCTCATGCTCTGCGATTACAAGGGTCGTCTATTACGGGCGATTGCTTTGAAGGCGTGCATCGAAAGTGATCTCGTAGAGGTCATGATCGCTATACGAACCGGATGTGTGGCCGAGCATTCGCAATGTCGCACCGTCGGCCTGAAGCTTGCGGAGGAGCCAGTCTTCCGGGTAATTGTAGTTGCCGAGCACGAAGAAGTCGTGGTGGAGGCTGATGAAGTCGGCATAGGGAGAGACATTGGCGCGGAGGCCGAAGAGGGACTTAGTATGTGCCATCTCGTCGAAGATGTTGGCGTGGGCGTATTCGGCGGCGGCGGCGGGATCGGTGAGATAGAAGACGCGGCTCAGGGTGGCAGTGTCTTCGCGATGATCCATTTCGACGAAGGTGAGACCGCTGGCGTCGACTAGAGGTAGCGAAGGGTTGAGCTGCGCGGTGAGAGCACAGGCGCCGCATAGCTCGGGGATTGGCTCCGTGGACTTGAAGATTCGACCGTCGAGCACGGCGCCGATTGCGAAGGGAAGTTCTGCCGAGGTGAGCAGCGCTATCAAGATACAGAGAAGCGCCGCTCGCAGATCGCGGCCGGTCCAGCGGGCAAGAAGTATAGCTGCGAGGATGCTGATGCCGAGGCTGGCCGTGGTTCCGTAGCGTTCGAAGAAGGAAGCATGCGAGCGCATTAGCTGCGCGATCAGTACAACCGGCGTGGCGATGATGAGTATTGTGGATACCCATTCAGTATGGGTGAGGAACCAGCCGGGACGACCCTGGAGACCACGAGGCCCGACGAGCAGGAGAATGGCCAGGGCTGTCAGCATGAGGGAGGCGAACTCTCGCTCGATGCGCGTGATGTAGAAGTTGAAGATGGAATCGGTAGTGGGTTGGAAGGCGGTTGGGTAGAGTCCGGTCGCATGCATGTGGATCAGAGGCAGATAGAGGGCGAAGGAGAGGATGGGAAGAAGCCAGGCAACGGCGGCGGCCCAGTCGATGTGGCGGCTCTGCGCGATGCGAACGGCTTCCGCGGCCGCCAGGGCAGCCCAGACGTAGACGCCGAAGACGTGGCTGAGGAGCATTCCGAAGCCGCCAATCAGAAGCAGGGGAATTGCGATTGGCTTCTTCTCCCAAGCGAGTTGCCAGGCCAGGAGCGACAGTGCGCCGAATCCGAGGAGTAGACCGTAGGGTCGGGCTTCGACCGACATCTGCTGTGCGACGCCCGTATAGAGGAGTGTCGACGCCAGAAGTCCGTAGAGAGTTCCGGCGCGGCGACGGACGAATTCAAAGAGCGCGAGCATGGCGAGGGCAAAGCCGGCTATCTCGGGCAGGCGCGCGGATAGGGTGTTGGGGCCGAAGACTGCGAAGCTGGCACGGGTGAGCAGATAAGTGAGTGGAGGATTGAGATCGGCGGCGTGCATGTCGCGCAAAAGGACGCGAAGACTCGGGGTTTGCGAGATGTAGAAGGTGAATAATTCATCGTGCCAGAGGGGTTTGTTGAGCGAGTGCTGCAATTCAGCCGGAAGGAAGATGGCGAGCAGAAGGATGAGGCTAAGAAATGGTCTGGCGTCAAGAACACTGGCCATGCGAAGCAGGATGGACGCGGCGGCACTACGGAGCCGAGAGATCCCACCGGCATCTGGCGTCTCCGGGACGTCGCGTGGCTGGTCCGTTTGTGTGGCGGATGAAGGCATAGATCTCATTATGAACGGTTACCCCTGCGATGGCGCCCCTAGCCGAAGCCTGAGAAGCTTCGTTAGTACCGCCCAACAAAAATATCGCGAAAAACCTCAGCAAATTCGCATGTCAAGTCCCCAAGCGACCTAACTCTAT